>Ga0187766_10002647_pt1 | contig 10544 bp, 10 predicted proteins | sample 0216_QUI02_MP05__4_FD_132971 | JGI IMG/M metagenome (GOLD analysis project Ga0187766, IMG submission 132971) | Tropical peat soil microbial communities from peatlands in Department of Meta, Colombia - 0216_QUI02_MP05_20_MG | ecosystem: Environmental > Terrestrial > Soil > Wetlands > Peat ... | reverse complement strand
GGCGTCCGCCTTTTCCACCAAAGCTTCAAGCTCTTCGTCTGTGTGTCTGAGGATTCCCAGGTTCGCTTTGTCGTCCGAGTAGGGCTCCCGTAGAGCCGCGGTCCGAGCCCCCAGAGACCCGTCGGCGTAGATCTTGACTCCGTTTATACGGACCCGGCCTGCGGAGAACCTCCTCCTGTACCCTGCTGATTCCACGAATTCGATGGCCTCGGGCGGGATGTAGATCCTGTAGTTGAGAGAAAGCGACCCAGCCCCTTCGAGGAGGGCGAGTGCCTCGAGCTCCTCCCGGTACCCCTCGGGGGAGAGGATGCAGTGTAGCGCCGTCAAACCGAATCGGCTGGCTTCTGCTTCCACTGATTGAAGGTCAGCCGCAGACCTTTCGGCGGTCCTGGGGAGCACGGCGAAGACCTCGGTCACGGCACGCTCCTTGACTATGCCAGTAATTTTTCCGTCATCGTCCCGCTCATATTCGACTCCTGTCTTTGACGTCAGGCCGAGTAGTTCAATCGCCCTGCTGTTCAGAAGCGCTATGTGACCGCACACCCGAGTCAGCGCGACCGGGTTCGCTGGGCTGACATCGTCAATGTCTGCCCGACCTGGCATCTTCCTGTCCGCGAATGTCTCCTGATCCCAACCCATGCCCGTCACCCAATCACCCGGTCTGGCCCGGCTGATGGCGGAACCGAGGCGCAGACGGACGGCTGTCATGTTGGTCGTACCCTTCAGATTGACGTTCCGCTTCAGCCAGCCATATTCGAATGGGTGGCAGTGGGTGTCGATGAAGCCCGGGAACAGCGACCCCCCGTTCGCCTCGACCACGTCGGTTCCCTGGGGAACTGTGATGTCTCCGTCGTCGACTTTGGCGACTCTCCCTCCATCGACGTACACTGAACAGGGGAAGCGGCGACCGAGTCTGCACCCTCGGATGAGGAGCCCGGTCAGCGCGAGTTCCTCCTTGCGAACTCGACCGACTCTCTCTGAATGCTGAACTTTGCGAGCGCTCGAAAGTCCTCTGGAGAATCGATGTCGAACATGATCCCGAACCTGCTGCTAACGGCTGTGGTCAGACCTCTTCGCGCTGCTGAGGCAAGGTGGTTCCAGAAGCTATCGTCGTCATAACTGAGGACCAGTCCAGATGAGGGGGAGTATGCGAGGGCGTTGGTCCCGGTGAATCCGCGCGAAGGGGAAACGACAACTTCGAAGCCAGAGGATTTCAGTCTGAGGACTGCCTTAACCTCGGACGCACGTAGGAGAGGAAGATCGGAGGGCAACACGAGCACGACATCCGGCGACCCAGATTCGCTTATCCCCTTGACCACCGCCGAGTTCACCCCCCTGTCCTTCTCCTCTCGAATCCCGCCTGCTCCAAGCTTCGTCGCGGTGCGGAGGGCTTCCCCGTCCGGGCTGACCACAAATGTCGAACCGAGCAGTCCGGCGTCGGATAGGACTCCAAGTAGTTCGACGAGGAGGAGCTTTGCGAATTCCTTTCGCTGGGAGGCCGAGAGCACCCCCGTAAGCCTCGACTTGAGGGAGGACGCCTTGACGGGCACCAGAACGGCGAGAGAACTCAGGACGCAAGCAGCTCCTTGGCGAGCCTGAGCTGGTCTTGCGGGGTGGAAAGGCGCGTGTCCGTGACCACGCAGTGGACCCCGGTCGCCTCGATCGCCGGCTTTAATGCAGAATCCAGTGAAGAAACCACTAGAGTGTCAACGAAAGTGCGGTAGAGCTCAGCCACTCCGCCAGAATTCGGCCTCGAACCGGTGGCGAGCATCAGCTTCCCCGCGGGTCCGCTGAAAGGAGCTCCTCCTTCCATCGGGGAGAGCGCCACCTTCCGGGCCTTCGATGCGGTCAGCAGCCGGCGGAGGCGGGGGATGGCAACCATGGGGCCGATGCTCGTTATCGGATTGGCTGGGCACAGTACGATGTGGTCTGCTTCTTCGAGGGCAGCCCTCACCTGGTCGGGGACACGGGCCCTGGACGCGCCTTCATACTTGACCCCAGACACCTCGGCATCGCCCCTGTCCCTCACCCAGAACTCCTGCAGATGGAGGTCATCCTTCCGGGTGAGTATCCTCGTTTCGACTGGGTCGTCAGTCGCCGGCAGGACCCTGCATTCCACGCCGAGGGCCCCCCGCTCCCACTCGACGGTCTCCGTCAGAGAGCGCCCGGCTCGGAGCATCTCGGTCCGCGCCAGGCAGGTCCCAAAGTCCTGGTCCCCCAGAGCGAACCAGGTCCGGACCCCCAGTTGGCCGAGGGTACTCAGAACCCGAAAGGTGTCTCCTTCGATCCCCCACCCCTTCTCGTGGTCTGCGATCCCCGCGAGGGAATAGCAGGCGATGTCGACGTCGGGGCAAACGTAGACGCCATAGATCCAAATGTTGTCCCCCACATTCGCAATGACTGTCAGGTCGACGTCGAGGCGATTCAGCCCCCGCAGCAGTTTGGCCGACCCCGTGCCCCCTGCAAGTGCCACTACCTTCATCCGATCACCTGAAGAGGTCCCTTCTTCGCGACATGACCAGCGACCAGGCGCCGTCCTCGGAGCGCCTGTAGTCTACTCCACGGACGATTGCTGCTGGTATCCCCGAGAGTTTGCCGATCACAAGTTCTGCCGCACCGGCTATCTCGTCCACCACTGCGGGTTCGGTCACCCGGAGCTCGTAGCCGTACTTGTCCTTCCTCCCGGCGTAGGGAAGCAGGGGCGCTATGCCGGAGCACCCGATGGCGACGTCGGTCTGGCCCCTCCGCCAGGGCCTACCGAACGTATCTGTCACAACCACTGCGAGCCTCTTACCTGTGGCCGCTTCGAGCCCCCGCATGATCCGCCGTGCGCTGGCATCCGGGTCAGTGGGGAGCAGCGTCGCGAACCCAGCGCCCACGTTGGACTGGTCGATCCCAGAATTGGCGCAGACGAAGCCGTGCCTAGTCTCTGTGATTATCACCCCATGGCCTGCCCTCACCACCCTGACCGACTCGTTCAGAATCAGCTCGACGAGGCGGGGGTCTTTCTTGTGCTCGGCGGCGAGAGCCTTCGCTCTTCTCCCCGGGACCACATCCGCAAGGGCAACAACGCGCCCCTCGGCCTTGGAGACAACTTTCTGTTTGACCACGAAGACGTCGCCGTCTTTGACTGGGATACCTGTCCCGTCGACGGCGCCGAGAATCAGTTCGACGAGGTCTGCCCCTTTCTTCACTTCGGGGATGCCTTGCAGGGGGAGAACGGTGACCTTGTCCAAGCCTGTCGGCCGTCGGGTTCTTCCCATGACGATAAAGCCTCTGCTTGAAAGGTAGAATTTTAAGGCCGTTGGGACGGGTCGGGTGGAATTGCCCACAGAGCAGGAGGTCCTCAAGGCGCTTTCTGACGTCAAGGACCCTGAGTTGGGGAAAGACGTGGTCTCTCTACGGATGGTGGAGGGGGTCAGGGTGGAGGGAGGAAAAGTCACATTCACTCTCAACCTTACGACGCCAGCCTGCCCGCTCAGAGACCGTCTCGAACAATCGGTCAGGGACGCGGTCGCGGGGGTCAAGGGCGTGAATGAAGTTGAAATGAAGACTTCGTCAAACGTGTTCGCAACGAGGGAGTACGAAGACGCAGACATGCTGAAGGGCGTGAAGAACATCATCGCCGTTGCGAGCGGGAAGGGAGGGGTCGGGAAGTCGACGATCGCCGTCAACCTGGCGGTCGCCCTTGCGACCTCGGGGGCGAGGGTTGGGATTCTAGATGCGGACGTGTACGGGCCCAACATCCCCCTGATGATGGGGGTGAAGTCCAGCCCCGAGGTAAGGGACGAGAAGGTCGTCCCGCCAGTGGCCCACGGGGTGAAGGTCGCTTCTCTCGGCTTCTTCTACAACGAGGAGACCCCGGTGATATGGCGGGGACCGCTCGTCGCGGGGGCGGTGAGGCAGCTCCTGACCCAGGTGGACTGGGGGGAGCTCGATTATCTGATAGCTGATCTTCCGCCAGGTACTGGGGACGCGTCGTTGACGCTCGCACAGACCGTCCCCCTTGGCGGGGTGATCATTGTCACGACTCCTCAGGAGGCGGCCCTGGCAATCGCGGCCAAAGCCCTCGCCATGTTCAAACGCCTCAACGTACCCATATTGGGAGTCGTGGAGAACATGAGCTACTTCGTCTGTCCTCACTGTGGAGAGAAGACGCCGATCTTCTCTTCTGGGGGCGGGAAGAAGATTGCTGCCGAGAGGGACGTCGACTTCCTCGGAGAAATCCCGCTCGGCCTCGCCATCAGGGAACAGTCAGACAAGGGGGAGCCCGTGGTGTCGGCAATGCCCGAATCAGCGGAGTCCCTCGTCTACAGGGAGCTCGCCTTCCGGGTGGCCGGGATGGTTAGCATAGTTGCCTTTACGAAGATGAAGAAATGAGCTCGCCTCAGGACAGGCTCCGGGAAGTCGCGGCTAGGAAGAAGAAGGCCCGAAGACGCCGAAGAGGGCCGTACAGGAAGTCTTGGGCTCCGAAGTGACCTAGGGCACTGCAACCGCGTCGATCTCGACCCGGGCTCCCCGGGGGAGAGCGGCAGCCTGTACCGTGCTGCGCGCGGGGTAGGGGGCGGAGAAGTGCTTGGCGTACTCCTCATTCATCTGGGGGAACTCACCGATGTCAGACAGGAATACCGTCGTCCTGACTACGTTTTTCATTCCAAGACCAGCCGCAGCGAGGACGGCCTCTAGGTTCTTCAGGGCCCTATCGGTTTGTGCAACCACGCCCGCCTCCAGGCTTCCTGTTTGGGGGTCGATGCCTATCTGACCGGCGCAGTACACGGATCCTGCTTCGATCCCTTGGGAATAGGGGCCGACCGGGGAAGGGGCGGACTTTGAGCGAATCTCCCTCAAATCGCCATGGCAGCAACATCAGAGGTTAAAATCAGTTGTGCGAAGGATCAGGACTTGAGCTCCTCCTTCAGGTGGGAGTAAAGGTCGTCTTCGTCCTCGAATTCAACGGACTTTTTCCCGTCCAAGTGCTGGAGCATCCGCGAAATCACCTGCCCCTTCCTCGACACGAGGATTATCCTGCGTCCCTTCTTGTACGCCGCCATTATCTCCATGCCGACCCCAATGCTTGGCTCAGAGACATCTGCCACCAGGGTGTCGCAATCCTCTGCGCCTTTCATGTCCCGCTGAAAGACATCTATGATTGCGACGCTCGAGTGCTCGATGGGACCGAGGACCCACGGAGAGGTGATTTCATGGCCCGCATCTTCGATGGCCTTCGCCATCAGCCGAGCTCGTGCGAGGGCCCTATTGGCGACCATGGGGACCGACAGATAGACCTTCACAGGAAAACGGGTGAAAACGGCGGTTGTTTATTGCTATCTGAGGAGAGGGGTCCTAGAGACCTGCGCCTTCGCCTTTGCATGGTTGCACTTTTGGGGCGCATGAGCATAGCAATATGCAGCCCCGCATATATGGCAAGAGAAGTAGAATCCGACCCCAAGTTTCCGGCCGCAGACGCCACACGTCGGGGCCTGGGCCTGCTCCGTGCTCGTGTACATGCTTCTACCTCAGAAGTCCAGAGGGCGGCCCCCGCTTTTAAGATAATGGATTATACTTCCATGGAATATTGAGGGGGTTGTGCGAAAGTGACATTTCCTTCTCCCCGTATGACAAGTGAATTACTTCGGACTGCACAGAATTCGGGTCCTACCGCTTGTATCCTATCTTCCGGAGGAAGCCATGGCGTTCCTCTTTGTCCTGGTCCGTTTCCACCCCCTTGGGCGAAACTCCGTCGATGACGCCGAGAACACCCTTGCCGCCGTATGACTCTGCGACTACGACTGTCGCTGTGTTCGAGGTTGCGCAGAACACCTGCACCACCTCCTCAACTGCCTTCACCCTGTTCAGCACGTTGATCGGAAAGGAGCCCTCGAGCACCACGACAAAGGTGTGACCTGCGCCGATCCTCTTGGCGATGTCGCTCGCCGAATCTGCCAGGGCCCGGTCCGAGCCGTCGGACCTGACCAGGGCCTTCCCCGACGCCTCGCAGAATGCCACCCCGAACTTGATTCCAGGCATGGCTGTGACTAGGGATTCGTAAAGGTCCTCCACTGTCTTGATGAAGTGTGCTTGGCCAATGATGAGCTGACGGCCTTCTTGAACCTCGATGCGGACCTCTTCGGTCTTCACAGCCTCCCGTCCGAATTGCGAGTGTCTAATCCTTTGCCTTGGGCATGGTTCGTTATAAGCCGAGTAGAGGTCCATGGAGAGATGTCCAAGGTCTGGCAAATCCTCCGAGGTAGGGATGGCCCATCATCCCCGAAGGAGGAACCCCGGATTAGAAAGGAGGAAGCCCTTGAAGAGATTTCCGGAATAATCGACACCTACAGGGTTCCGACAAACGGTAAGCCTGAGGCTTCGGCCGAGATCTTCGTAGTCGACGACGACGGCGTCGGGAAATACCTGGTCCGGCTACCTCGGTTGACAGAAGGAGAGAAGGGGGCGCTGGAGACCCTCAGGGCGAACCTGGTCGACTCCATCCCTGCCGACGCGAAAGGAGATACCCGAGAGATCGTTTCCGACTACGTGTCGCACTCGGCCGAAGTGGCAGGGCTGTCATCGCTTGTGGAAGAGTCGCACGACAAGCTCCTCTACTTCCTGATGAGGGACTTCACTGGGTTCTGGGAGGTTGACCCGCTCTTGAACGATGACAACCTGGAAGAGGTCTCAGTAACCAGGTATGACCATCCTGTCAGAGTCCTCCACCGAAACTTCTCTGAGTATATGTTCATGGAAAGCGACATTGTCTATCCATCCGAAGAAAGGCTTCAAGCTTTCATCAGAAGGCTCGCCCAGCTCGGGGGGACCACGGTGTCCCTTGCGCAGCCTTCGTTGGAAGTGACCCTGCACGGAGCTTCCGACCGACGCGTGACCGCGACGCTGGGCGACGAGATCTCCAGGCCGGGCTCGACATACGCGATCCGGAAACAGAAGGAAAGACCCATCACCCTAGCACAGCTTGCTTCTTCGGAGCACGCCCGGTGGCCAGCCCCCACGCTCCAGCCGACGCCCGAAGCGGATTCCAGCTACGAGGAGGATCACTCGCACAAGACTCTGTCCGTGCTGATGGCTTCATACTTCTGGCTCCTCCTGGAGAGGACAACGAACGTCCTCATCGCCGGCGAGACCAACTCCGGAAAGACGACCCTCATGAACGCGATACTGGCCCTTGCAAACCCGAAGTTCAAGATAGTGACGGCCGAGGATGTGCTTGAGATCAACCTCCCCGACCACCTTCACTGGCAGCGCCTCAAGACCAGGGGTTTCCGCGCTGGATTGTCCCCGGCCGCAGGAAGGTATGAATACGGACTCCCGGAGCTGCTCAAGATAGCCCTCCGCTTCTCTCCTACCATCCTGAGCCTGGGCGAGATGCGAGGGGAGGAGTCTGAGACCGTCGCCTCGGCCATAACCCTCGGGTTCTCCACCATGACCACGATTCATGCGGAGAACGCGGACAGGTGCGTCCAACGGCTGACGACCCCGCCCATGAGGTTCTCAACCGGACACATCAGGGACATAACTGCCATCGCGACCATGAGGAAGGTCGTACTCCCCGACGGTAGGGTGGTGAGGAGGGTAGTAAGCGTCGACGAGCTGAGGCCGGAAGGCAAGGAAGGGTTCGACGTACTGAACGTTTTCAGGTACGACCCGACCAACGACTCCTTCGCCCCGACGACCCCTGCGGAGGTCCTGGACAGGTCGTTCCGGCTCAACGAAATAGCCGACAGCTTCGGGTGGTCCGCGGCGGCGGTCCAGAAGAGCCTCGCCGTGAGGGCGGCCCGCATAACCGCCCTTATCGCGGGAGGAGAGTTGTCCCCTGAGGCCCTCTCCAGAATGGTTCTGCGATTCTCCAGAGCTGAGACGAGCCAGGGGGCGAGCAGTGCATGGAACGGCTAGCTCGAGGCGGGGTGGCTGCACTGTTCCGCTCGGGTGCGCTTTCCAGGTTCATTCTCCGGAGGTCCCGACGATTGGGGGACCTGCAGAGGAGGTCGGGAGCGATCGGAAATGCGGTCGCGACAGCGAGGGATTCGGTCAGAAGAACCCTCTGGGGCGAGGTCGTCGCCCTCCCCGTGGCCCTTACGGGTGCTTTGGCGTTCTCTCCACTGTTTGCGTTTTTGGTGGCGGCACCCCTGCTTTTCCTGGCCGCCCCCGAGCTCCTCTTGAAGGACAAAGTCGCCCAACGCAGGGAGGGCGTCGACAGTGAACTCCCTTTCTTTTCCGTGTTCGCAAGCGTCCTGGGCGGGGCAGGGATCCCCTTGTACGTAGCTATGAAAGGGCTGACGCAGAACGACATCTTCCCCAAGATGTCCGCGGAAGCGCGCTTGGTGGTCAGGGATGTCGAGATCTTCGGCTTGAACCCCAACGAGGCAATGGAGAGGCTGGCCTCTCTCAACCCATCCAGGCGATTTGCCGCATTCCTTACCGGGTACACGAGCAGGTCGAGGAGCGGAGGGGATGTCGCCACCTATCTTTCCAACGAGGGGGGCACGCTTCTGAGGCAGATAGAAAACGAGTGGGTCCGCTATGTGGCCAGAGTGGGCATAGTCGGGAGCCTGATGATCACAATCTTCGGAGTGGTGCCTCTTCTGCTCATGGTGATGGGGGTCTTCTCCCCCAGCTTCTCGATCACCGGCCTGGTCCTGTTTACCGCGCTGGGGGTGCCCGTGTCTACTGTAGGACTCCTATTCCTTGCGGGGAAGATGCAGCCCAGCCGGGACGCGGCCCCGAAGGGCAGAGCCTCGGTCAGTCTGGCGCTTGCGGCCCCCGGGCTCGGAGTCGGGCTGTACATCGGCCAACCATGGTTGGGAACTGCCTTGTTCCTGATTGTATTCTTCGGATGCTACGGCCTGACGGTCAGGAAGGACTTGGCTGAAACAACACAAATCGAGGCTGGTCTGTCCAGGTTTCTCAGCGACCTCCTGGAGTTCAAGAGGCAGGATTACGACCTAGCGAGGGCTGTCGTATCCATCCAGGGGAGCAACAGGTACAACGGCCCGTTCGACAATCTCCTCGAAAGGGTAGCGGGGAAGCTGAGGACGGGAATTCCGCTCGACGAGATCAGGGTCGAGTGTAGAAGCAGACTCGTGAGGCTCAGCTTCCTCCTTCTGGGACAGATGAGCCGCTCCGGGGGAGGGACGGTGGAGACAGTCTACCAAGTGGCAAACTTCTCTGAGGGGATCGGGGAGATGCGCCGGAACGCTGCTGCAGAGATGAAGCCCTATCTCGTCTTGTCGTATGTCTCGCCCCTCCTGCTCGCCTTCGGCATTACATTCGTAGGAGGTGTCCTTACGTCGTTTGGCGGAAGAATTGGCTTTGTGGGTCCAAGGACAGGCGGCGCCGGTTCCGTCCCCCCTGCCTTGGGGGAGGTGTCTGACATCCTGATCGTCGTCTCGGCCGCCGCTCTGGGGCTCATCGGAGCGAAGATCTCTGATTTCACGGCGAAGAGCACTCTCAAGGCGTCGCTAAACGTCGCCCTCGCTGCCGGAGCGATAGGTGTCATGGCTCTTCTGGGTCACCTTTACTGAATCCTCCGGTGTCGGCCCGAGCGGTCCTTGTTGGGTCTTAAAAGCCGCTAACCACTCCAGACACGATGAGGACAAGCAAAGGACGAACCGCAATCTCTCAGAGTCTGGACCTCTTTATCATAATCGCTGCTGTCCTCGGGGTGGGCGGGGTCGTGACCGCCTCCGTCTACAACCTTGTGAACAGCGCCACCGCGAATTCTAGCATACTCATCGTTTCTGCGTCGACTGTCTCGGGGGGTGGAGGAACGGTCGCGCCGAGCTCAATCGCCATCGCCGTCAAGAACAACGGAGGTTCTACGATTGCTTGTTCTGGCGCGTCCTGCACCCTGACCTTCGGGCCCGGCACTGTTTCTGTGGCGCCTGCCGGGGCTACGTTATCAGGGACCGGATGGACTGCCAGCCTCTCAGCCGGGACCCCTACTTTCATCTTCGACGGTACTCTCAGTCCCGGCGCCCAGACTGCTTTCGTCTTCAGCGGGTACACGGGGGGCTCATTCGCCAGCATGCCCGCAAGGAGCGCGTCAGTAACACTCACGGCCCTTTTCGGGTCCACCAACGCCCAGGTCGTCGTGGCTTCGCAATAGGGGGATCATGGTGCCCCCTCCCACATTTCTTTCGCGCCGCCCTTCCAGGCGTGTCGGAGTGAGCGAGTTGTACGCGTCGATGCTCATGGTCGGAGTGACGCTCGCAATGGGGAGCATGGTCGCGGCTGCGGCCCTGGGTCAGTTCGGGCTTTCGAACGGCTCGGCCGCGGAGAGTGCGGCCCTGATGCAGTCGGCGTCCGGGGTCGACCTGAGTCTTGTGTTCGTGTCTGTGTCATCGTCCGGGTCCTGCCCTCAATTCGGTGGCTACAATGAAGGCACGAACATTACTGTGTCCATCTTCAACTACGGGCCCAGCGCCTTCACCCCTTCAGAAATCATGGACAACTCGAGCGTGTTCCCGAGGGCTTATCCGACAACCGCCCCCGGAAGCCTCGGAGAATACACCCTAGACCTGGGCAGATGCTCG
>Ga0187766_10002646_pt1 | contig 10548 bp, 11 predicted proteins | sample 0216_QUI02_MP05__4_FD_132971 | JGI IMG/M metagenome (GOLD analysis project Ga0187766, IMG submission 132971) | Tropical peat soil microbial communities from peatlands in Department of Meta, Colombia - 0216_QUI02_MP05_20_MG | ecosystem: Environmental > Terrestrial > Soil > Wetlands > Peat ... | reverse complement strand
CGGCTACTTCACCGCCGAGGACATCCGGAACCGAAAGGTCTGGGACGTCAACTGGCTTCTGCGCAAGGCACGGCTGCAGCCGAGACCGCCGGGCGAGGATCGGAGCAAGGACCGCACGAAGCAGCGCGTCTTCGACGCGATCAGCGTCGTCACGCGGAGGGGCAGCGAGTTCCGAGGCGTCTAGCCGGGCACACCCGCGACAGCGGGTCCCGGGTGCAGTCGGACCGGCGGCTCAGATGCCGCGGTACTGCCCGCCCCTGCGGGTGACGACGCTGACCGTGTCGAAGATGCGTCCCTTGAGCTCGTCACGGCCGCTTTGAGGAGGACTGGGGTCGAGCCCCGCCTTCCGCAGCAGCCAGTTGACGTCGTAGACCTTCCTCACGCGGACGCTCTCCAGCGTCCAGAAGCCGAGCTCGAAGCTCACCGCCGGCTCGTCTCCTGGATGCGAGAGCCAGTGCGCCCAGCGGGACGGGACGAAGCAGCCCCAGCCCGGCGGGATGTGCAGCGCCTCCTCGGGAGCGTCCCGCCACTGGAGGAAGAACTTGCCACGGAGGAGGTTCTCGTGCTCGGCGTTCGACATCTCGTTCGGATGCCGCACGTACCACACGGTCTCGCCGCTGATGTCGCAGACGAGCTTGAGATCGGGATCGCCGTGGAGAGCGACGATCGTGCCCGGGCTGAAGACGCGGACGACGCTCGTCGCGTCCACCCGCCCAAGCGCGGGATCGGGGCCGCCGGCGCGGAAGACCCGCTCGAACGCGTCCGCGTACTCGGGGCCGCCCCAGCTCGCGACCTCCATGATTCGGTACTGGATCGGTCGCCGGAGCACGTCTTCGAGAATCGGGTACGAGGGCTTCGTGTACACCGGCTCGTTGCCCTGGCGCTGACGGCCGGGATCGGCGAACTGCACCTTCAGGGTTCCGCGACGGTCCGCCTCGCGACACAGTGCGTCGAGCCGATCGCTCGTGAAGAGCTCCGGATCGAGCCCGTGCTCGAAACGGGACGGCTCGTACGGCGAGCGGGCCGCGAATGCATCCTCCGCCGAGCGTTGTACGCCTGTGGTCGCCATTCCATCGGAGCTTATCGGCGGGAGGGCAGATCCGCCCTACGGGAAACCCGCAGAGTTGCCTTCGCCCGCCGGCTGCTCGCTAGCTCGTCCTGCGCCGGACGGCCAACCGCACGGGAGCCGTGAGATTGAACGCGATCGCGCCGAGCATCGGGCGGGGGTCGCGTAGGTCGAAGCCCTCCCAGCGCGCCCCCGACAGATAATCACCGGCGACGCCGCGCAAGGTCGAGAGGCGCCCGAGCTGGCCGGGCGCCGAGCCGATCAACGCTGCCCCGACGAGACGTGCGTCTCCGGCGAGCCAGTTCATCCGGACCCCGATTCGCGCGTCGGCCAGGGGCGTGACGCGGCTCCCGTGGGCCCAGTCGAACTGCAGCCTCGCGAAGTCGACGCCGGCCGCTCGCGCCAGCTCGAGGCTCTGGGAGAGCCGGGCGTTGATCTCCATCAGCAGGGGCTTCCCGTCGCGGTCGCGACGGAACTCCACCTCGCTGAAGCCCTCGACGCCCACTGCGCCGACGAGCGCTTCGGCGAGCTCGTGCGAATCCTGCGGGGGCGCGATCGTAGTCCGCGAGGTCGACGAGCCTCCGAGCGGCGGCCAGCAGCGGTCGACCCGCATGACGGCGCGCGCGACGACCCGGCCCTCGACTCGGAAGAGCTTGTGGGTCTCGCGTACGCCGGTTGCATATTCCTGGACGAGCACGCGCACTCCGGGCCGCACGAGCAGCTCGACGTAGCGATCGACCTGCGCGTCCGTCTCGGCGAGAACGGGCCCGAGACGCTCGCCGCCCTCACCGTGCGGCCGCCAGGACGTCTCGGGCTTGATCACCGCCGGGAGCCCGACGGTCCCTACCGCGCGGATCACCTCGGCAGGCGTTCCGCAGTAGACGGAAGCGGGCGTGGGAACTCCGAGCGCGCTCGCCCGCTCGAGCGTCCGTATCTTGGACAGCGCGATGCCGAGGCTCTCCTCTCCCGAGATCGCAGGCCTGGCACCAAGCTCCGAAAGCTCGGGTCGCAGCCCGTGCAGCAGCGTCAGCCACGGGTCGACGGACGTCAGGATGACATCGACGCCGAGCTCGGAGACGGCGTCGAGGAGCGCGGCCGCTGCACGGTCGCGCTGCACGAGCGGAGACGGCAAGGCGACGCGGCGCGCCGCGTACCTCGTGCGCATTCCCGACGCCCGCAGGTCGCTCGCCGCCAGAGCGACGGTATGCCCCGCACGGCCGAGCGAGCGAGTGGCGGCGAGGCCGGCGCGCGTCTCACCGTCGAGGACGAGCGCGTCGATCCGAGCGCTCACGGTCAACCCCCAGTTCCGAGCCGACGTCCGACACCGGACAACCGGCTCACAGTCGGCGAAATCGCGTCACTGCGCAAGAGGTACGGGTCATCGCCGCAAGCGGATCGGGCTTTCCCCGCTGCGACAGGCCGTCTGCGAGGACGGGCCGCTACGCGGCACTCGGGATGCGGGCTTCGAGCGCCGCCCCGAGCGCGTCGCGCACCGCCTCGAGCTCGACGCGGTCGAGCACGTCCTGGAAGAAGCCGCGGACGATCAGCCGCTCTGCCTCCGACCTCGAGAGCCCGCGGGCCATGAGGTAGAAGAGCTGCTCGCGGTCGACCTGGCCGAGCGTGGCGCCGTGCGTGCAGCGCACGTCGTTCGCGAGGATCTCGAGGCCGGGGATCGAGTCGGCGTGGGCCGTCTTCGAGAGGAGGAGGTTGCGGTTCTCCTGGTAGGCGTTCGTCTTCTGGGCCCCCTCCTCGACACGGATCATCCCGCGCCACACCGCCGTCGCCTGGTCGCGCAGCGCTCCCTTGAATGCGAAGTCCGACGTCGTGTTGGGGGCGATGTGCTCCTGGAACGTGTCGTAGTCGAGGTGCTGCGTCCCGTCGGCGAAGTACGCACCGGTGACGCGGGAGGTCGCTCCCGGGCCGGCGAGGTCGTTCTGGATCCGCACCTTCCCCTTCGCGGAGCCGAACCCGCCCGCGACCCAGTCGAGCTCCGCGTCCCGCCCGACCTTGGCGTGGTGGGACGCGAAGTGCCAGGTTGTGCGGGACAGGTTCTGGAGCGAGACGTACTCGACCTTTGCGCCCTCCTCCACGACGATCTCGACCGCGGCGTTCGAGTAGCCGCTCAGCTCCTGTGACGCGGAGACGTACTCCTCGATCACGGTGAAGCGACTCCCGGGGTCGGCGACGACGAGGAGCCGCCAGAACAGCGATCCGCCCTCGACGGAGTTGGCGATGCGAACGTACAGCGGCTGTTCGAGAGCCACTCCCCGCGGCACGTGCACGAGCAGGCCGTTCCGCCAGAGCGCGGCGTTGTGCGCAGCGAACTTCTCGTCGGCGCCGACGAGCGAGTGGAGCAGCGGGTGATCCTCGGGAAGCGGAGCGAAGGTGATTCCGTCCGGCGCCTGCTCGATCGTGATCCCCGCCTCGTCGACGACGGCCAGCCCGGCCGCCTCGACGTCCAGCAACGTGTCCGGCGCGCCGGTCTCGGACGCGCCGTCGGTGGTGAAGCCGTCCGGGTCGAAGCCGGAGAGATCCGTGAAGCGCCAGTGCTCCTCCGAGCGGGTCGGCAGCGGCAGCGCCTCGTAGCGCTCGAGCAGCTCCGCCCTAGTCACTGTGCTCGTCATGGGGCGCATACCTCCGGTGGAGCATGAGGATGTTGCCGTCCGGATCGGCGAAGTGCGCCATGTGGCAGACGCCCGTGTCGAACGTCTCGCCGGTGAACTCGACCCCCTTCGCCTCGAGCTCCTTCCGCGCCTCAGCGACGTCGGCAACGCGCAGCGCGATGTCGTTCGGGTTCGGCGCGAAGGGGAGACCCATCCGCTCGGGCTCCCAGATGCCGAGCGTGACCTGGCCGCACGTGACCTCGAAGCCGCCGGTGCGCACGTCGCGGTCGAGCGGCAGCCCGAGCGTCTCGAGGTAGAACCGTCGTGAGCGCTCGATGTCCTGCGACGGAATCGAGAGGAAGTCCACGCGCTCGACCGTGATTCCCACCGACGTCACCCCCGCGTGCGAAAGACCTTGTGGCTCAGAGCCACAAAGTCTTTCAGCCGACCGAGCCTTCCATCTGCAGCTGGATCAGCCGGTTCATCTCGACCGCGTACTCGAGCGGCAGCTCCTTCGTGATCGGCTCCACGAAGCCCGACACGATCATCGCGGACGCCTCCGCCTCCGAGAGCCCGCGCGACATCAGGTAGAAGAGCTGCTCCTCGCCGATCTTCGAGACGGTCGCCTCGTGCCCGAGCTCGACGTCGTTCTCGTCGACCTGGATGTACGGGTAGGTGTCGGAGCGCGACTCCTCGTCGAGGATCAGCGCGTCGCAGACGACCTTCGACTTCGAGCCGACGGCGCCCTTCGCCACCTCGAGCAGCCCGCGGTAGCCGGCGCGGCCGCCGTTCTTCGAGATCGACTTGGACGTGATCACCGACGACGTGTGCGGCGCGACGTGGACGACCTTGCCGCCCGCGTCCTGGTGCTGGCCCTTGCCGGCGAAGGCGATCGAGAGCACCTCGCCGTGGGCGTGCTCGCCCATCAGCCAGACCGCGGGGTACTTCATCGTGACCTTCGAGCCGAGGTTCCCGTCGACCCACTCCATCGTCGCGCTCTCGTGCGCGACCGCCCGCTTCGTGACGAGGTTGTAGACGTTGTTCGACCAGTTCTGGATCGTCGTGTAGCGGCAGCGCCCGCCCTTCTTGACGACGATCTCGACGACCGCCGAGTGGAGCGAGTCGGACGAGTAGATCGGCGCGGTGCAGCCCTCGACGTAGTGCACGTACGCGTCCTCGTCGACGATGATCAGCGTCCGCTCGAACTGGCCCATGTTCTCCGCGTTGATCCGGAAGTACGCCTGCAGCGGCATCTCGATCCGCACGCCCGGCGGCACGTAGATGAACGAGCCGCCCGACCAGACCGCGGAGTTGAGCGCCGCGAACTTGTTGTCGTTCTGCGGGATGATCGTCCCGAAGTACTGCTTGACGATGTCCTCGTGCTCGCGCAGGCCCGAGTCCATGTCGAGAAAGATCACGCCCTGCTTCGTCAGGTCCTCCTGGAGCTTGTGGTAGACGACCTCGGACTCGTACTGGGCGCCCACGCCGGCGAGGTACTTCTTCTCCGCCTCGGGGATGCCGAGCCGGTCCCAGGTGTCGAGGATCTCCGCGGGCAGGTCCTCCCACTTCTCGGCCTGCTTCTCGGTGGGCTTGATGTAGTAGTAGATGTTGTCGAAGTCGATCCCGCTCAGATCGGCACCCCAGCCGGGCATCGGCCGCGCCAGGAAGTAGTCGAGGCTCTTGTGGCGGAACGCGCGCATCCATTCGGGCTCCGACTTGTGCGCCGAGATCGCCTCGATCAGCTCGTGCGAGAGCCCCTTGCCCGACTTGAAGAAGTAGTCCTCCGCGACGTGGAAGCCGTAGGCGTACTCGTCGCGGATCTCGCGGATGATCTCGGTCTCGGACTGGCTCATCCGTCAGCCTCCAGTTTGCGCGCTCACGAGCTCTTGCCGCCCACGCCGGCAGGCGTGAACGCCTCGTAGCCATCCGCCTCGAGCTGGCGCGCGAGCTCGGCGCCGCCCTCGGCGACGATGCGGCCGTCGACGAAGACGTGGACGAAGTCCGGGGTGACGTAGTCGAGGATCCGCTGGTAGTGCGTGATCACGAGCGCGCCCATCTCCGGGCCGACGAGGTCGTTGACGCCGTTCGCGACGATGCGGAGCGCGTCGATGTCGAGCCCGGAGTCGGTCTCGTCGAGGATCGCGATCCGCGGACGCAGCATCGCCATCTGGAGGATCTCGACGCGCTTCTTCTCGCCGCCCGAGAACCCGTCGTTGAGGTAGCGGGAGGCGAGCTCGCGCGGCACCTTCAGGCGCTCCATCGCGGCCAGCAGCTCGGTGCGGAACTCCTTCACCGGGATCGGATCCTCCTCGCCCTCGTTTCGCGACTTGCGCACCGCGTTGATCGCCTGGCGGAGGAAGTTCGTGACGGTCACGCCCGGAATGGCGTGGGGATACTGGAACGCGAGGAAGAGGCCGCGCCGGGCGCGCTCGTCCGCCTCGAGCTCCACGACGTTCTCGCCGTCGAGCAGGATCTCGCCTTCGGTGATCTCGTAGGCCGGATGGCCCATCAGCGCGTAGGCGAGCGTGGACTTGCCGGACCCGTTGGGACCCATGATCGCGTGCTTCTGGTTCAGGTCGACGGCGAGATCGACGCCCTTGACGATCTCCGTGCCGTCGTCCAGCGCGACGTGCAGGTCCTTGATCTCGAGCAAAGCCACCTACGGTCTCCTCCGACGTGAAAGGGCGATCGAGGTTCCGACGATCCGCCGTGACAACCTCTCCGCTGATGGTACCCGGACCCGGGTCCCGCTATGCTCAGGCCATGTTCGGAAACATCGGAACCGGCGAGATCATCCTTCTCCTGCTGCTGGCGCTCTTGCTGTTCGGCGCGAAGCGTCTGCCGGAGATCGGCCGCTCGATGGGACAGGGGATGCGCGAGTTCAAGGACTCCGTGACGGGGGCGAGCAAGCACGTGGACGAGATCCGCGCTGAGCTCGACCCGGGCTCCGTCGAGACGACGACTCCGACGGCGACGCGCGAGCACGACACCGTCTGAGTAGATGAGACTGCCGCGGCGTCTTCGCCACGGCGAGGAGGCGACGCTCGTCGAGCATCTCGACGAGCTGCGGTCGCGCATCATCGTCTCGCTGGTGGCGGTCATCATCGGCACAACCGTCGCGTTCGTCTTCCAGCACCGGATCCTGCACGCGCTCAACGGGCCCCTGCCCGCACGGCAACGGGAGCAGGGGATCCTGACGCTCGGGGTCGTCGAGCCGTTCCTGATCACCTTCAAGATCTGCATCTGGGTCGGCCTCGGGCTCGCGTTCCCCGTCGTGCTGTGGCAGCTGTGGGGGTTCCTGGCGCCGGCGATCGAGGAGCGCTCGCAGCGCATCCTCGTCTCGTTCGTCGTGTTCGCCTCCGCCCTGCTCGTCACCGGCGTGGTCTTCGGCTACTACGTCGTCCTGCCGAAGGCCCTGCAGTTCCTGACGACGTACAACGACAAGACCTTCGACATCCGGATCCAGGCGGCGAGCTACTACTCGTTCGTCATGCTCGTGCTCGTCGGCATGGGAGTCGTCTTCGAGCTGCCGATCTTCATCCTCGCGCTGGTGCGGCTCGGCATCCTCTCCTCGTACCGTCTCCGCCACACGCGCCGCGTCGGCTACTTCATCGTCGCCTGCGTCGGAGTGGCGCTGCCGGGCGTCGACCCGGTGACCACGACGATCGAGACGATCCCGCTCTTCGTGCTCTACGAGGGCTCGATCTGGCTCGCGGTCCTGATGGAGCGGTACTGGGAGCGCAGGACGACGTTCTCCTTCGACAGCCCGTGAGGACGATCTCCGCGGACTGGGTGGTCCCTGTGGCGGGGCCGCCGATCGAGCGCGGCGCGCTCTCGATCGGCGACGACGGGCGGATCGCAGCGGTCGGCGCAGCGGCCGACCTCGGCGAGGGCGAGCGCTTCGACGACGCCGTGATCCTGCCGGGGTTCGTGAACGCGCACTCCCACCTGGAGTACGCAGCGTACGCGGGCTTCGGCGACGGCCTCTCGTTCGCGCCCTGGATCGGCCTCCACGTCGCCCGCAAGCGTCGCCTCGAACAGGCCGACATGGAGGCGATGGCCCGGCTCGGCGCCGCCGCGTGCCTCCGCTCCGGAATCACGACCGTCGGCGACTGCAGCTTCTCGGGAGCTGCGGCGGTGGCCTGCGTCGAGCTCGGGCTCCGCGCGATCGTCTACCTCGAGGTGTTCGGCACGGATGCGGGCGCGCTCTCGGGCTTCGAGGAGAAGCGCGACCGGATCGATGGAGCCTTGTCGGATCGTGTGCGGCTCGGCGTCTCGCCCCACGCCCCGTACACGTGCACGCCCGCTCTGTACGAGGTCTGCGCCGCGCTCGGCCTACCGGTCGCGACGCACCTCGCCGAGAGCGAAGCGGAGCTCGAGTACCTCCGTAGCGGCACCGGGCCTTGGGAGGCGCTCGCCGACTACCTCGTCGCACCGCTCGGATCCTCTGCGATCACGACGCTCGCCGCCCTCGGCGTGCTCGGCCCAAACCTCGTCGCCGCGCACTGCGTCCAGGTCACCGCCGACGAGATCGCCCTCCTCGCCGAGACAGGCACGCACGTGGCCCACTGCCCACGGTCGAATGCGCTCCTGGGCTGCGGCGTGGCACCGCTCGCAGCACTGCGCGAGGCGGGCGTGAGCGTCTGCATCGCGACCGACAGCCCGGCGTCGACGCCGTCGTTCGACATGTTCGACGAGCTCCGAGCCGCGGTCATGGCTGCCCGCGCCCGGGAACGGCGCCCGGACGCGCTGACGACCGCGGATGCCCTCGAGCTCGCGACGCTCGGAGGCGCCCGCGCCCTCGGCCTCCAGCACGACGTCGGCTCGCTCGAGCCGGGCAAGCAGGCCGACATCGCCGTCGTCTCGCTCGTGGACTCGCCGTTCCTGCCGTGGGAGGACCCCGTCGGCGCCGTCGTGCTCGGCGGCTCTCCCGATCGGATCCTCGCTACTCTCGTGGCGGGCGAGGATCGGTACCGGAGAGGAGGGAGGACATGGCACGCATCGACAAGCGGCGCACAGCGGGCGCGCGGGCGAATGCTCGAGGCGTGAGCCAGACCGCCGCACGACAGCCGGCGCGCAAGCCGGCGAAACGCGGCCGCACCTCCGGGGCGATCGAGGACACGATGTTCTTCCCGCGCCTCCGGCGCCACACGAAGTGGATGTTCGTCGCGCTCGCACTCGTCTTCAGCCTCGGCTTCGTCTTCTTCGGGGTCGGAGCGAGCGGCACCGGCCTCGGCGACCTCTTCCGCGGCAACAACGGCGGCGGCGGCGGAACCGGCGTCTCGGCGGCGCTCAAGGAGACCCAGAAGAACCCGAAGAGCCTCCAGGCCTGGCAGGACCTCGCAACCGCGTACGAGACGAAGGGCGACATCGACAACGCCGTCACCGCACAGCTCCAGTACGTCGCGCTCGCGCCGAAGAACGTCGACGGGCTCAACCTCCTCGCCGGCCTCTACCACTCGCAGGCCGTCCAGCAGTCGACGATCGCGCAGAACGCGCAGGTCAGCATCATCTACTCGGGAACGGTCTCGCCGGCCGGGGCGGGCCTGACAGCCAAGGGCTCGCCGATCTTCACCGATCCGCTCGCAGCGCCGCTCACCGCCGACGCGAGCAACGGCTACTCGGCGGCGATCCAGGCGGAGAGCACCGCCCTGCAGAACACGCTCGCCACCTACCAGAAGGTCGCGAAGCTGACGCCGACCGATCCCAATGCCCAGATCGCGATCGCGAACGCCGCGCGCGACGCGGGCTCGACCCAGGCGGAGATCACGGCGTACCGGCGCTACCTCCAGCTCGCTCCCGATTCCTCCTCTGCCGCGCTCGTCCGCAAGCAGTTGAAGCAGCTGACCGCGCCTCCGAAGAAGACGAAGGCAAAGACCGCGACCTCGTCGTCGGGTTAGACTCGCCGGCAGTGGGCGAGCACGCGGAGCCAGTAGAGCGACCGGTCGGCCGCGAGCGATCCCACCGCCGGACGCTCGCGCTCGTGCTCCTCGTCGGCGCAGCGACCCTCGCACTCGCGGGGTGCGGCACGCTCGGCTACACGAACGCGAACGCGAACAAGGCGAACGGCAAGACGCTGTTCCAGCAGCGCTGCGGCGTCTGCCACACGCTCGCCGACGCGGGCACGACGGGGACGATCGGGCCCGACCTCGACGACGCGTTCAGGGTCGACCGTCAGCAGGGAATGACGGAGGCCACGGTCCGTCAGGTCGTTCGCGGTCAGATCGCCTACGCGATCACGAACACGTCGACCGGCTCGCCCGGCATGCCGAAGAACATCGTCACGGGCGAGAACGCGAAGGACGTGGCTGCCTACGTGGCGAGCGTGGCGGGCGTGACCGCAGCCGCAGCACCTGCGCCGGCTCCGGCACCCGCGCCGACGACGACCACCAACACGACCACGACCACGACCGCGGCAACCACCACGACGACGACACCGGCGGGAGCGCCGAGCGCCGCGACGCTCGCGCTCGGCAAGTCCGTCTTCGCGGCGAACGGCTGCGGCGGCTGCCATACGCTCAAGGCTGCAGGCTCGGGCGGCAACATCGGCCCGATCCTCGACCACCTGCCGGCCGACGCGAAGACCGCAGGGCAGGACGAAGCCGCCTACATCAGGGCGTCGATCGTCACCCCGAACGCCTACATCGTCCCGGGCTTCCCGGCGAACACGATGCCGGGGAACTTCGGGCAGGTGCTGAAGCCGAACCAGCTCGACGCGCTGGTCGCCTACCTGCTCGCCGTCGCCGGCAAGTAGCCCGCACCTCACTCAGCCGGCGCCCGCCTGTCTCTCGAGGTCGACGACGACGTGGGTCACCGGCACCACGAAGCGATCGCGCACCACCTCGACCACGCCGCGCTCGAGCCAGTGCGAGCGGCCCT
>Ga0187766_10002644_pt1 | contig 10549 bp, 10 predicted proteins | sample 0216_QUI02_MP05__4_FD_132971 | JGI IMG/M metagenome (GOLD analysis project Ga0187766, IMG submission 132971) | Tropical peat soil microbial communities from peatlands in Department of Meta, Colombia - 0216_QUI02_MP05_20_MG | ecosystem: Environmental > Terrestrial > Soil > Wetlands > Peat ... | reverse complement strand
GCAGGCCGTAGTGGAAGCCGTCGGGGTCCTTGAAGCCGGGGGCGAAGGCCTCGACGCCGGCCGGCGTGTAGCGCATGAGCAGCTTCCTCTCCTTCAGCAGGACGAAGTGGCCGGCGACGGAGGTGTGCACCACGTCCACGTTGCGAATGTTGGATTGCAGCTCCTGCATCATCCGCTACAGGATGCGCTGCGAGCCGGTACGGTGCACCTCGACCTTCACCCCGGGGTAGGCGACCTCGAACATCTTGGCCACCTTCTCGGAGCTGGTCAGGGCGAGCGAGGTGTACCACACCACCTTGCCCTCCTTCCTGGCCGCCTCCAGCCTCGGGTCCTGCGCGGCGGCGGGCACCGCGAGGGACGCCAGCGCGAGCAGGAGCAGCGCGATCGGGACCGGGCGACGGATCATCGGACCTCCTCCCGTGACGTGGGCGGCTGGAGTGGGCGGTGACCTCGGCGCTCGATCTAGACGCTCAGCGCGTCCACCAGGGCGTCGAGGCGCGGCTGGGTGGCGAGGGCCTCGACGAGGCTGACCACGCGGGCGGCCTGTGCCTCCGGAATGGCGGGCACCGCGTTGGCACGGAACTTCGCGATCAGCTCGTCGCGGCTCATGGGGAAGTCCGGCCCCCCGCGCGGGTGATCCTGCCGCTCCTCGAGCACGCGGCCGTCGCGAAGGCGCACCGCGACGTGGCCGATGAAGTGGCGCGGATAGTCGATGGTGGGATCGATGTCGTAGTAGACCCGGCCGGCCACGCTGCGCAACGTCTCGTCGCGGACCGCCTCGTCGGTGAAATCGGCCAGCGTGGCCCGGCCGTTCACCAGGATCGAGGCCAGAAGGTACGGCAGGCTGAACTTCGCCGCGTAGCCGTTGGGCGGGCGGTGCTTCGCCGCGAGCGGCTCCCAGAGCCGCGGGATCGGCCCCTCCGCGGTGCGACAGCGCACCTCCGCGATCTGCTCGGGCCGGAGGCGATGCCGCTCGCGCAGCCGCAGCGCGCAGTCCATGTACGAATGCGCGATGGAGCCGCACGGATAGGGCTTGAAGGTCAGCGCCGACAGCTCCCACGTCGAGCCGAGGCTCGCGAGCAGCGCGGCCAGCCGGGCCGGATCGTGCCCGCCCGCGAAGGCCGCGTAGAAGCCGTGCTCGCCCTCGAAGACGGTCTCGGGGCCGGTGAAGCCGGCGCGCGCGAGCAGCGCGGCGGTGACGCCCGCGTGCGCGGCCCAGCCCGGGTGCAGGCGCTTGGTCCACGACCCGTCGGCCAGGTACTCGATGATACCGGAGGCCTGGCTGCCGCAGATGCCGAAGGCGTGGACCTGCTGGTCCTCGTCGAGCCCGTAGAGCCGGCCCGCCACGGCGGCTGCCGTGAAGCTACCGGTGAGCGCGGTGGGGTGGTAGTGGCGCGCGTGGAAGCGCCCCGGCACGGTGAGGCCGATCCGGCACATGACCTCCACGCCCGCGATCATCGCCTCGAGCACGGCGCGGCCCGAGGCGAGCGCGGCCTCTCCAACCGCCAGCGAGGTGGTGACCGCCACGCAGCCGGTGTGGACGATGGCGTCCTCGCGCGTGTCGTCGAAATCGAGCCCGTGGGCGAGCGTGGCGGCCGCGAGCACCGCGGAGGCCGCGCCGACCCGCGTCTTGCTGCCGATCAGCGCGCTCTCGGCGGCGCCGCCGAGGCGCTCGGCGGCCTGGACGACCGCGCGCCCGAAGTCCTCGCGCGACGAGGCGAGGCAGCTCCCGAGGGTGTCCAGGGCCAAGAGGGACGCGCGCGCCGCGACCGCGGGCGGCACGTCGTCGAGCGAGACGCTCGAGACGAAGCGCGCGAATCGTCGGGCGACCGAGAGAGACGGGGCGGGAGATCGTGACACGGCCGTCGGCTCTTTCTACTGAACGGTCCCCGCGATGTCAACGGGGAACCGCGGCCGGCTCAGACGGTCGCGGACAGGCCGGAGGCGATGGGCCCGTCGAGCATCGCGCGAACCTTCCGCGTCAGCACGCCGGGCCCGAACGGCTTCTGGAGGAAGAGCGTGCCGGGGTCGAGCACGCCGTGGCTCACCACCGCGTGATCGGTGTAGCCCGACATGTACAGGACCTTGAGGCCCGGCCGGAGCACCGAGAGGCGCTGGGCCAGCTCGCGCCCGTTCATCTCGGGCATCACCACGTCGGTCACGACCAGGTCGATCGGGCCGGGATGCCGCTCGCAGACGCGCAAGGCCTCGACGCCGTGTCGCGCCACCAGCACGGTGTAGCCGCGCGCCATCAGCACGTCGCGCGCGAGGTCGCGCACCGCCGCCTCGTCCTCGACCAGTAGGATCGTCTCCATGCCGTGGACCGGCTGGCCCACCGTCGGATCCGCATCGAAGGCCTCCACCGGGTCCTCGACGCGAGGCAGGTAGATCTTGAAGGTCGTGCCGCGGCCTGGCTCGCTGTACACCCAGACGCTGCCGCCGCTCTGGCGGATGATGCCGTAGACGGTGGCGAGGCCGAGCCCGGTGCCCTTCCCCGGCTCCTTCGTGGTGAAAAATGGTTCGAAGATCCGCGCCTGGGTCGCCTCGTCCATGCCGATCCCGGTGTCGGTCAGCGCCAGCATGACGTACGGGCCCGGATCGACCTCTAGGTGGCGCTGGGCGTAGCCGCCGTCGAGGTCGACGTTGGCCGTCTCGATCGTCAGCCGACCGCCCTCGGGCATGGCGTCCCGCGCGTTGATCGCCAGGTTCATGATCACTTGCTCGAGCTGCGTCGGGTCTGCCTTCACGCGCCCCAGATGCGGATCGAGCGCGGCGCCGAGCACGATGTCCTCGCCGATGACGCGCCTCAGCAGCTCGCTCATGTTGTCGACCGCGGTGTTCAGGTCGAGAACGCGGGGCTGGAGCACCTGCTTGCGCCCGAAGGCCAGGAGCTGGCGCGTCAGGTCCGCGGCCCGCTTCGTCGTGTCGCGGATCAGCTCGGTCGCGCCGCGCTTGGGATCGTTCGCCTCGAACTGCTGCAGGAGCAGCTCGGACCGGCCCATGATCACCATGAGGAGGTTGTTGAAGTCGTGCGCGACCCCGCCGGCGAGGCGGCCGACCGCCTCCATCTTGCGAGCCTGGGTGAGCTGCTCCTGGGCCTGGGACAGCTCCTGATAGGCGCGGTCGGTCTCCTGGTAGAGCCGGCTGTTCTCGAGCGCGACCGCGGCCTGCGACGCGAAGGCGGTGGCGATCGACAGGTCCTCGTCGGAGAAACCGGCGGGGCGCTTCGTCCGCACGCTGAGCACGCCGACGACCCGTCGCCCCATCTTGACCGGCACCGCGAGCAGGGCCGAGTAGCCGCGGCGGCGAATCGCGTCGCGGTGCTCGGGAATGACCCGGGCGTCGTTCGCGAGATCGGTCACCATCAGCGCCTCACCGGTCACCGCGACCTGGCCGCTCAGGCTCTCGCCGATCCGGAGGCGGGCGCTCAGCATGACCTCCCTCGCGTCGCCCCACGATCCGGCGAGCACGAGGTCATCGCCCTCCACGAGCCGGAGGCCAACCGACTCGGAAGCCAGCACGCGGCCGCACGCCGCCGCGATGGCGTCGAGGAGCGTGGGCAGGGGCTGGATCTGCGAGAGCTGGCGCCCCACGTCGAGCAGTGCCTCCAGGCCGGTCTGGCGGGTTCGCAGGCCTTCCATGAGCCACGCGTTGCGGATCGCGATGGCGGCCTGGTCGGCGAGCATGGTCATGAGCTCGCGGTCCTCGTCGCCGATGCACCGCTCCTGCCGGAAGAGCACGGAGAGCACGCCCACTACCCGCCCGTCGACGCCCAGCGGCAGGCCGATGAAGGACCGGAGGTTCGCGTCGGTCGCGAGGCGGCGGTTCAGCCAACGCGGATCGGTGCGGATGTCGCGGACGTGCTCGACCCGGCCCGATTCGGCCACGCGGCCCACCGGTCCCTCGCCGTACGCGATCGTGGACACGTCGGCCAGGAGCCGCGCGAGCGAGGGGTCGGGCTCGTAGCGGCCCTGGGTCCGGAGCTGCCGCGCTCCCGGATCCGCGATCCAGACCCGCGCGGCGGTCGCGTCGAGCAGCGTCGTCGCCGCTCGGGCCACCGCGTCGAACACCTGGGAGGCGTCGGGGGCCGACGTCATGAGGCGGGTCACCGCGCTCAGCGTCTTGAGCTTGTCGGCCCGGTCCTCGGCCTGCCGGTACAGACGGGCGTTCTCGAGCGCGATCGACGCCTGCGCGGCGAACGCCGCCGCGATCGAGAGATCCTCCGGGGAAAAGCCCTCAGCCCGCCGTGTGCGGATACTCAGGACGCCGAGGACCTGGTCGCCCTGCGTAAGCGGCACCCCGAGGAACCCCCGGTAGCCGCCGCGTCGGTACGCATCGCGATGGGCCGGCGCCAGGCGCGGGTCGTTTGCCGGATCCGAGACCACGAGCGGTCGACCCGTCGCGGCGACGGTTCCGATCAGGCTTTCCCCGATCCGGATACGGGGCGTGGGCATCTCCTCGCGTCCCGTGCCCGCGCTGCCGACCACGACCAGATCGTCGCCGTCGATCATGCGGATGCCCACCGAGTCGGAGTCGAGGAGCTGACCGCAGGCGGCCGCGACGCCGCCGAGCAGCGACTCGAGGTCCTGGATACGCGAGAGCTGCCGGCCGACCTCGAGCAGAGTCTCGAGGCGTCCTGAGCGCGCGTTCGCCGGCCCGGTGGATGGAGGCATCCTAGGCTCCGTCCGCGAGCGAGCAGGATTCGGGTGTCTCATCCATGAACTCCTAGGGCGGCAAGGTTCGTGCCCGGGGTGCCCGCGGCGGATCTACCCGTATTTGCGATTGATCGGGCCAGATGGCGCGGTTGTGCGCGCCAAATCTCGACTTCGAGTTCGCCGGGAATTGGCGGAAGGAATACACCGCACTCGCCGATATCTCACGCGGCGCGTCACGGCGGCCGCCACTCGATTGGGCGTCGTTCGATGCGCCGGCCGCGATCGGGTGGTGCCGCGCCACGATCGGTTCGAGCGAACCGGCGACGCAGTTGCGCGCGTGGCTTGCGAGTGAGCCGGGATCCATCCGCGTGCCCGTCCAGCATCCACGGTGGTCGTGCGGTCGCCGTCGATGCGATCGTCGTGGTGCTCACGCGCCCGCGCGACGGCGGTCGCGGCGCGGTGATCGCGGGGGCGAGCGTTGGACTTTCGCATCGCAAGCACGGTCGGCAGCGTGACGGGACTCGCTCGAGGCATCGCGGGCTCCGCCGCGAACACCGCGGCTGGCGGAGCGGTCACGACGGCGCTATGATGCGGGCCCAATGGACGGCGGAGGAGCGCGCACGGCCGGTGTCGCCCAGGTCTTCGATCTGCACGCCCTCAAGGCCTTCGCCCCGGACAAGCGCGTGCGGAAGATGCTCTTCAAGACCGACCAGCTCTGGTCGGAGATCGCCTGCTACGAGCCGGGCCAGTCGACCGTGATGCACCAGCACCCGAAGGAGGAGGAGGCGATCTTCGTGCTGGAGGGCACCGCCAGCATGAGCATCGACGGCGAGGACGTCGTCGTGGAGGCGGGCTCGATCGTCCAGTTCCCGAACCGGGTACTGCACGACGTTCGCAACCCGGGGCCCGGGCGCTGCGTGATCATGTTCTTCAAGGTCAACCCCAAGGTCCTGCGGGATGGGTAACGTCGAGCGCTGCGACAAGACGCTGCCGATCAACGAGATGATCTTCTACGTCCGGCGAGACGCCGCGCTTCGCGCCCGCTGGACCCGCGACCTCGAAGGGCTCGCGCGGGAGTTCGGCCTGAGCCGGGCCGAGTACGAGGCGCTCCGCGATCGCGACGTCCGCCGGCTCAACGACATGGGCGTGCACCAGTACTACATCCCGCAGATCCTCCGCCTGTTCTACGGCGCGGCGATGAACAGCAACGCCCACCCCGCGCTCGAGGCGTACCGGCGCGCGTACCCGGACGAGGCCGCCGCGGCGGACCGTCTCACGAGCCGGCCCGCCCCGCGCGAAGGCTAGCGATGGCGAGCATCGTGGCCGCGATGGCCCTGACCCACTCGCCCGGGCTCACCGGCTGGTTCGATCGCGCCCCGGAGGACCAGCAGCGCGAGGCCCGGCGCGCGCTCGACGAGATGCGGGAGCATCTGCACGCGGCCCGCCCGGACGTGATCGTGCTGTTCAGCAACGACCACCTGCTGAACTGGCCGATCAACAACACCCCGGAGTACACCGTCGGCATCGGGGAGGAGCACGTGGGCCCCGCCGACTGGTACGACGAGTGGCTGGCGCTGGCCAAGTACCGGATCCCCGGCCGTCCGGCCCTCGCCCGCCATCTCGTCAACGAGGGAGCGCGGCGTCGGCTCGCGTTCGCCTATCTGCGGTGCATGCAGTTCGACGACGGGGTGTCGGTGCCGATGCACTACCTCAACCCCGACGGCGCCATCCCGCTCGTACCGGTGACGATGAATTGCACCGTCCCGCCGATCCCGACGCCCGAGCGCGCCTATCAGGTCGGCACCACGGTGCGCGACCTGCTCGTGGCCTACCCGGGATCCGAGCGCATCGCCATCGTCGCCACCGGTGGGCTCTCACACGAGCCGGGCGGGCCGCGCTACTTCTGGGTCGACGAGGAATTCGATCGCTGGTTCCTCGATCTGCTCAAGCAGGGCGATCACACGGCTCTGCTGCGCGAGTGCACACTCGAGCGGATGGAGGCCGCCGGATCTGGCGGCACCGCCGAATTGCTCGCGTGGATCGTCGCGCTTGCCTTCACGAGCGGGCCCGCCGAGGTGCTGGCCTACATGCCCGCGGTGGCGTGGCGATCGGGAACCGGCATGGTGGTCTGGTCGGAATTGCGGAATTGAACTCTTTTTCACACCGTCCTCCCGCGGACGAGCGGAGTGACACTTGAGAAGCGTAGATCAAAAGCCTCCCGCTAAGTTCACGTCCCGTCTCACCCGACCCACTGGCGGGGTTCTTGCTGCTCCTCGGTCCGGTGGGAGGAGCCGGATGCAACCGGACCGTGAACCCTCCGTTTTTCGCAAGCCGCCGTCCCCGCCGGCCGATCGCGCGACGCAGCGGCGCGGTCCCGAGGCCCGCGGCGACCGGACGCTGGTCATCCCGCGGCCGATCGCCTCGTCCTTGTCGCGCACCGTGCGGGAGCAGCTGGCGTACCTGACGCCCGACGAGCAGCGCGCGTTCCTCTGGCGCTATCGCGCCCAGGCCAAGTCGCCGGTCGTGGCGTTCATGTTCCTTCCGCTCGGCTGGCACTACCTCTACCTGCGCAAGCGGGGGCTCCAGGTCCTGTTCTGGATCACGCTGGGCGGACTCACGGTGTGGTGGATCAGCGACCTCTTCCGCATCCGACGGCTGGTCCGTGACTACAACCGGCGCGTGGCCGGCCACATCATGCGGGCCCTGTGGGGCTAGGAGGAGAGCCCCAGCTCACTCGCGTCAGCGGATGCGACCTCTGCCGGGCGGCGCGGATCACGCCCTGGTATCACGAGGACGACATCTGCTGGATCGCCGAGTGTGACATCTGCGAGGTCCCCATGGTGGTCTGGCGCTTCCACGGCACCGAGCCGCCCGCCGAGCACCTGATCCACATGCACGCCCGTCTCCGCGAGATCGCCGCGCGCGAGATCGGGGAGTGCTACATCGACGATCACATGCGGAACATCCCGGACCACTACCACGCCCACGGCCGCCCCAAGGGCGGGTTCTTCGGCCGCGGCATGCGTCGGTAGCGCCGGTCCGATCGACGAGGAGACAGCGATGGCCGAGAACGAGCTCCACCGCAAGGGTAGCGAGATCCGCCGCAAGCTCCTGGGCGACAAGTACGTGGAGCGCGTCAACGCGACGACGTACAAGGACCCGGTCATGCGCCAGTTCATCGACGTGGCGACCGAGAACGTCTTCGGCGCCCTCTGGGCTCGGCCCGGGCTCGACCTCAAGACCCGCACCCTGGTCTGCGTGGTCTCCGACGCGGCCACCGGTCGCGAGCCGGAGCTGCGCATTCATCTCCGGATGGCGCTGCGCCAAGGCTGGACCGAGAGCGAGCTGATCGAGGTGCTGCTGCACCTCTCGGGCTACGTGGGCGTGCCGATCATCCGGGAGGCCATGATCGCGGCGCGCGAGGTGTTCGCCGAGGTCAAGGCCGAGGGCTGATTCCCGCGCCCGGAGCGGCCACCTCCTCGCCGCCCCGCGCGGCCGGCAGCTCGACCCAGAAGGTGCTGCCCTCGCCCTCGACCGAGTCCACGCCGATCCGGCCCGCGTGCGCCTCCACCAGGCTCTTGGTGATGGCGAGGCCCAGGCCGGTGCCCGCGATGCTCGCGGTCGCGTCGCTCTTCACGCGATAGAACTTGTCGAAGACGTGCGGCACGTCGCGGGCCGGGATGCCGATCCCGTTATCCGCGACGCGAATCCGGATCATGCCGGCGGTTCCGGGCGCGGGTGGGTCCACGCCGACCTCGACGCGCCCACCGTCGCGCGTGTACTTCACCGCGTTGCCGACGAGGTTCATGAGGACCTGCGAGAGCCGCGCGGCCACGCCGGTCACCGCCGCGGCCGGCGGCAGCGCGAGGTCGATGCGGATCCCCTTGGCCTCCGCGGCCGCGGCGAGCGCCTTCGCCGTGTCGCCGACCATCGCGACCAGGTCGACGCGCTCCCCCGTGCCCTCGAGCCCGGCCTCGATCTTGCCCAGGTCCAGCAGATCGGAGACGAGGCTGCCCATGTGCTTGGCGCTGCGCAGGATGCGCTCGCCGCGCTCGCGGTAGGCGTCTTCCGCGCTCGGCGGCTTCACTTTCAAGAGCAGCTCGGCGGTCATGGCGATGGCCATGATCGGGCTCTTGAGATCGTGCGAGACCGTGTTCACGAAGTCGTTCTTCATCTGCTCGAGGTTCTTGAGCAGCGTGATGTCGCGCAGGATCGCGGCCAGCCCCACCGGCTCGCCGTACTCGGTGCTGACGGTGACGAGGCTCGCCTGCGCGGTGCGCCCGTCGGGCAGCGGGAGATCGGAGATGCCGGGTCGACCGGTCTCGAAGAGGCGACGGAGCGGCTCGTGCTCGATCGCCTCGAGGAAGGAGCGTCCGGTCATGCGCTCGGGGACGACGCCCAGCATGGCGCGCGTGGCGGGGTTGGCGAGGAGCACGATCCCGTCCTGGCCCACCATCACCACCGCGTCCGCGGTGCTGGTCAGGACCGCGGCGAGGGTTCCCCGCTCGTCGGCCAGGGCCTGATAGGCCCGGCAGGTCTCGAGCGCGCCGGAGAGCCCGGCCGCCACCAGCGTGGCGACCTCGAGGTCGTCGAGCGTGTAGGGCGCGCTCCGGCGGGCGAAGACCAGTGCGCCCAGCACCTGTCCGCCACGGCGCACCGGCACGGTGAGGGCGGCGGTCAGGCCGGCACGCACGAGCACGCCGTCGAGGTCGGGCGCTCCGTCGGGGATCGCGTCGAGCTCGCCGACCAGGTAGGCCCGTCCGGTGCGCATAGTGCGACCCGGCAGGCCCTCGTGGTGGGTGAAGACGCGCGCCGCCATCGTCTCGCCCGGGAGCGGGGAGAGCGAGTGCACGAGGTAGCCCTGTTGATCGGCGTCCTCGAGGCAGACCGCCAGGAACTCGTGGGGAACCACCGTCTCGGCCTGCTCGGCGAGGGTCTGGAACAGGTGAGTGGGAACCGGCGAGCCGGAGAGCCCGATCAGGATCTCGCCGACGCGCCTGAGCCGGTCCGCCAGGGTCAGGAACGGCTCGGGACCCGGCGTCATCTCCCTCTAGCGGCCTTCCATGATCTCGCGCATCCGCCTGAAGGTCAGGATACGACGCCGGTTGGCCTCTGGCATCTTCTCCAGATCGACCGGCTGGGTCACCGTGAGCCCGTAGGCCTCGTAGGTGGGGATTAGCTCCTCGGCCATCGGCTCGGTGGCGCGCTTCCGCTCGAAGGCCGCCTCCACGTAGGGAGCGAGCTCCTCGGCCTTGCGGGCGGCGCGGGCCGCGTCGCGCTCCTTGAACTCCGGCATCACCGCGCGCGCGAACAGATCGAGCGATTCGCAGATGTGCTCGTGTCGGTTCTTGCCGCCCTGCTGGATGAAGATCGTCTGATCCACCCCGTACTCCTCGAACGCGCGGAGCGAGGCCGCGAGTTCCGCGGGGGTGCCGATGCAGCCGGTGCCGCCGCCGAGCACCTCCAGGTCGAGCTCGGCGCGCACCGCCTCGAACTTGTCCCAGATGTTGGTGCGGCCGGGGCGGTGCTTGCCGAAGACGTAGTGGTGGCCGAGCGCGAACTGGAAGAAGCGGAAGCCGTCGGTGCCGCGCCGCCGCGCTTCCTGGGCGTCGGGGTGGCAGGAGAAGCCGGTGACCATCGCCAGGTTCGGATTGACCGCGTGCCCGATCGGCACGCACTCGCGCTTGAAGGTCTCGTAGTAGTCGTCGACCCAGTGCTTCGCCTCCGCCGGATCGATGAACGCGAACGTGAGCGCGCCCATTCCGAGCTGCGCGGCCAGGTGGATCGTCTCGCGATTGGAGCAGGCGACCCACAGCGGCGGATGCGGCTTCTGCACCGGCTTGGGCACCAGGCTCCGCACCGGCATCGAGAAGTACTTGCCCTGATGGCCGGGG
>Ga0187766_10002642_pt1 | contig 10551 bp, 13 predicted proteins | sample 0216_QUI02_MP05__4_FD_132971 | JGI IMG/M metagenome (GOLD analysis project Ga0187766, IMG submission 132971) | Tropical peat soil microbial communities from peatlands in Department of Meta, Colombia - 0216_QUI02_MP05_20_MG | ecosystem: Environmental > Terrestrial > Soil > Wetlands > Peat ... | reverse complement strand
TTGTGCGAGCTCACCGCGTGGGCCGCCGCGCCGACTCGCAATTCCCCGTCGATCCCCACGCTTCGCGTGGGGCCCCTCGCCGGGCTCTCGCGCCGCTACCAGTACGTCTCGACCGTGAAGTGCCCCGGCTCACGCCGCCGATGGCGGTGCATGCCGCGCCCCTCCAGCACCGCTTGCGTGTCACGCACCATGTCGGGGTTGCCGCAGAGCATGGCGTGCGAGTTTGCGGCGGTTAGAGGCACGCCTGTCCACGCCTCCAGGCGTCCGTCGACGATCGCCTCGGGAATCCGGCCCGGGAGCGCGCCGCGATGCGCTTCGCGACTCACGAACGGTACGAAGCTGAAGCGGCCGGAATGCTCGGCGGCGACGCCTGCGATCGCTTCGCCGTACGAGAGGTCCTCCGCGTAACGCACCGCATGCACGAGGACGACGCGTTCGAATTTCTCCCACGGCTCGGCGGTGCGCAACATCGACAGATAGGGTCCCAGCCCAGTGCCTGTCGCAAGGCACCACAGCGCATCGGCCGGGGGCAACTCGGCGATCGTGAAAAAACCGTTGGCGCGATCGAGCAGCCACACCGGCGCTCCCGGCTGAAGGCGCGCCAGTCGCGGGCTGAGCGGCCCCTCGGGGAGTACATTGAAGTAGAACTCGTGCTGCGGCTGCTGCGGCGGATTGACGAACGAGTAAGGCCGGCCGAGCATCGCCTCCTTCGACCCGGGCGGCGCGGGCAGCGCGAGTCTCGCGAACTGTCCTGCGACGAATGTCACCTCGGGCGCCGCCACCTGCAGGGAGACGAGCCGCTCGGTCCAGTGTCGATTGCCGACGATCCGGCCCTCCACCCACTTGCTCATTTGAATTGGCTGTTACAGGCGCGTGTTTCCGACGGTTCCGGGCACCTTGCTAGAATCTGCATTATGCCAGCGCCCAAATCCGCGCTCGTCGTCGGATCCGCTGTGTATCTGCGCCGGCCATTGCCCGGCGACGCCAGGGTCTTCTGCGCTGCGGTGCGCGCCAGCCGCTCGATCCATCGGCCGTGGACACAGCCACCGGCTACTACTCGAACCTATTCGGCGATGCTCGCGCGCTGCAGGAGCCCAGCATTCAAAACGCTCCTGGTGTGCCGCAACGAAGACCATGCGATTGCCGGCGTGTTCGATCTGTCGCAAATATTCCGCGGCGTTCTCCAGAGCGGATATCTCGGTTACTACGCGCTCGCGCCCCACGCGCGTCGCGGCTACATGCGCGAAGGCCTGCAGCTCATGGTGCGTTACGCATTCCTGCACCTGCGTTTGCATCGGGTCGAGTGCAACATCCAGCCGGCGAATCGGCGCTCGATCGCACTGGTGCGTCGAGGCGGCTTCGTGCGAGAAGGTTTTTCGCGCCGCTATCTCAAGATCGATGGGCGCTGGCGCGATCATGAGCGCTGGGCGATGCTGGTCGAAGACTGGCAGGCGCGGCGGCAGCGGCGGCGTTGAGCGCACCGGGACTAGCGTGCCCTCCCGGCACCGAAGGCGTGAATAGCCCCGCTGCGCACCGGCCAGCGCAGGGAACGGCGCTCTTTTGCGTGTTTGCTTCGATCGCGCTGGTTTGTAGCTGCACGACCGATGCGCTGAGGCTGTCATCGCCCAAGACTGTGACGGGCGTCGAGCTCGCTGCCTATGGGATACACGAAGAGTGCGTGAGGCTCTTCCCCGGCGAGCGCATCGGCTATCGGTTCACGGCTCAGCCTCCGGTGGCGTTCAATGTTCATTTCCACGAGAGCAGCGTGGTGATCATGCCGATCGACATATCGTCGGCGGTCGACGAAGCCGGACTCTTCGAAGCAGATCGGGAGCAGACCTATTGCCTGATGTGGGAGGCCGGCGCCCAGGGCAGCCGCCTCGACTACCGGGTACAGCCGCTCGGCCTGCGGCAGTGAGTCGCGAGCGAAGCCGCGCTCACCGGTGGCTCCCCAACGACATCGCGATCGCCACGACGATCAAGATGCCGATGATGAGCAGCGTCACCTTGATCCAGCTCTTCGGGTACTCGCCCCGGATCGCGCCGGTGACCCCGTTCATCACGGCCTGGAACGCCCGGGCGCCGAAGTTGTAGCTGAGCAGCCACACCGGCGCGAGGATGTGCTTGAAGGTCTGTCCCGAGTAGTTCGCGCGCACATCCAGATTGCGGTACGTGTCGCCGGGGATCTGCGAGGCGCACATCTGCCTGAGCTGGGCATCCATCGCCTCGCGCGAGGCCTTGGCGGCGGAAACGAGGTCGATCTGATAGCGCTCGACCACCCATCCCGCGACGTAGCCCGCGTCGTAGGGCTTGAGCTCCTTGGTCGGGAAAGGCTCGATGCCGCGCAGCAGCGCCTCGTGCACTCCGACCGACGCGCAAACCAGGTCATCGTCGAAGAAATGCTGCAGCCGCCCTGCTGCCGGCTCCCAGCGCACGTGCTGAACCTGCCGCGTCTGCGTGCGCCCGCTGCCGTCGGTATAGGTCTCGGTCGTGTAGTAATAGTATCCGGCTTCCGCGGTCCAGGCGGCGTCGACGTGCGCGTCGAAGGTCCAGTACGGAAGATAGATACCCTTTACCGTATCGGTCAGCGCGCGGCGCTTGAGCGCATTCGGCGCGAGCCAGAGCCGGCTGTACCACGCGCGGATCCCGTCTCGCGCGCGATCCTCGCTCACCTTGAACGGCAGCACGCTCTCGGGACGGAACGCATCCTTGGTCTGCTCGTAGGGCACCAGCTGTGCCGAGCCGCAGAATTCGCAGCGTTGGGCTTGGCGTTGGGGATCGAGGACCGAAATGGCCTGGCAGCTCTGGCACTTGACGTAGCGTTTTTCGGCCTGCCAGCCGCGCTTGTCGTCGGTGATCCCGCGCAGAGCGGCGACGAGGTCGTGTTCGACGACGCGTCCCGTATCGGTGTCGAGCTTGGCCGGAGACGTCGTCCCGCAGAAGGAGCACACCAGCGCCTGCTTGGCCGGATTCCACGTCGCCTCGGCGCCGCAGGCGGGACAAGCGAATTTCTGCTGGGCGATCGTCTCGGTCATCGGCTGGTCGCTTCAGCGAATGAAATAGCCGATGACTCTCCATTCACCGTCCGGCTCACGCTGGATCGTGACCGTCTCGCGGCTGTCGATCCGCTTGGCGAAACTCGTGCGAAAGTTGAGCAACGCGTACTCTCCCTCGCCCGCGGCGCCCGGAAAGTTATTGGTGAACTGCGCGGAGAGCTGAGCGCGCTCGACCAGCGGCCCCAGCGGCACTCGGACTTCGTTGAGCCCCTCGGCCCAGCGCTCCGGCGTGACGGAGTCCTGGAACTGCTTGCCAGCGATCTGCCAGGCTCCCTTGGCGTCGTTGGCGTCGGTCAGCGCCAGGAACTTCTGGGCTGCATTGTGCGCGAGACTGGCGCGAGGATCCTGCGCGTCGGCGCCGTTACTCGCGAGCAGCGCGCCGCATACCAGGGCGAGCGCTATTCGCGCGCTCACTGGGGCGAAGTATCTCATCGTCTCAGCTATGGAGAAACGCGTCGACGGCGGCTTTGGGCACGCGCCACTGCGTCCCGATCTGCTTGCCCTTGATGTCACCCTTTTCGAGGCTGGCGACGACGTCGGATTCGGCGACTCCCAGGAGCTGCGCGACCTGGGCCGGCGTCAGCAGCTCTGGTACTGCAGAGCCGCTGCCTGCAGGGATGCCGATGCCGGCCGTCGTCTGGCTGCCAAGAATCCCACCGGACTGATTCATCATCTGCTGCGCCATCGCCATGCCTACCGCCATCTGCGCCGCCATTCCACCGGGGCCGCCGTCGCCCTTCTCCAGGCCCTGCGCCATCTGGAATTTCACATAATCGTTGAGGTTGCCCACCGCGGCCATGCTCGAGCGCTTATCGATCGCCTGCTCCACCTCGGGCGGCACCGAGACGTTCTCGACGACGAAGCCGGTGACCTCCAAGCCGTACTTCGATGTCGTCTGCGGGTTGATCAGCGGCAGCAGGGCCTGGCCGAGCTCGGCGTAGCGCTGAGCGACGTCGAGCGCGGGAATCTTCGATTGCGCCAGCGCCTCCGAGAACACGCTCACGATGCGCGAGCGCATGGTGTCGTTGAACTCGTCGAGCCGGAAATGATCATCGGTCCCGGCCACTTCCTTCAGGAACAGCTTGGGATCGACGATCTTGAAATCGTAGATGCCAAAGGCGCGCAGGCGAACGACGCCGAAATCCTGATCGCGCATCATCACCGGGTTGGCGGTTCCCCACTTGTTGCCGGTGAATAGCCGCGTGACGACGTAGTACACGTCGGCCTTGAACGGCGATTCGAGGCCGTATTTCCAGCCCTTGAGATCGGTGAGAATAGGGATGTTGTCCGTGGTGAGCTCGTACTTGCCTGGCCCGAAGGTGTCGCCGAACTGGCCCAGATACACGAACTGCGCGATCTGCGACTCGCGGACGATGAGCTGCGCGCCGCGCTTGATTTCCTTGTCCTCGTCCGGAAAGCGGTACGACAGCGTGTCGCGCGAGTCGTCCGTCCATTCGATGATGTCGATGAACTGTTTCTTGATGAAGTCGAGAATCGCCATGTCGGCTCCAACCTAGTTTCGTGCAAGCGGGCAACAGCCCACTTGCAGCATGAACCTCCGCTCGCCCGATTGCGGGAGAGGGGCCGGGGGTGAGGGTGCGCGCACGCCTCCTGCTCTATTTCTGCGCCGACGCTGGCTTCCTGGCGTCGGCCTCGGCGCGCTTCATCTCGGACTCGAGCTCGACCAGCGGCAGCGCTCCGGGCACCAACGTGCCATCGGCGAACACGAGCGTGGGTGTCGCGTTGACGCGATATTTCTGCCCCAGCTTCGCAGTCTGCGCGATCGGCGTCGGGCAATCACCCTTGTTGTCGGGAAGCTTGCCCGATTCGAACCATTCGTCCCAGGCTTTGACGCGGTCCGGTGCGCACCAAATCTGCGCCGACTTCCTCGCGGCTTCTGGATGCAGCGCATCGATCGGGAACAGGAAAGTGTAGATGGTCACGTTGTCGAGACCCTTCATCTCCGTCTCGAGGCGCTTGCAGAACGGACAGTCGGCGTCGGCGAAGATGGCGAGCTTGCGCGAGCCGTCGCCCTTGACCTTCTTGATCGCCAAGTCCAGCGGCAACGAATCCCAGGCGACACGATTGAGCTGGCGCAGTCGCTGCTCGGTCAGGTTGGTTCGCGTCGTCGTGTCGTACACGGAACCGACGAGGACGTAGTTGACCTTGGCGTCGGTATAGAGCATGCGGTCGTCGAGCTGTGCCTCGTAGAGCCCAAAGTAGGAGGACTTCGCCACGTTGCTGATCGGGGCGCCGGGAAACTTGGCTTCCAGGAGCTTCTTCACCGAGGCGAGTTCGCGCGCGGCGGCATCGGCCTTGGAAGGCTCTTGAGCATGGGCGGACAGCGTCAGGCCGACTGCGATCCCGACCAACAGCGACAACAAAGGCAGTCGCATCGATGCGCTCCAGGACAAAGGCAATTTGACAGTTTACCGCAGCGCTGGTTGCGCGAGCAGCTTCTTGAGCGGGCCGATCGCGTCGACCGCGCTCATGCCGCGGTTCCGCAATCCGCGCAGCCATGGCGCCGGCGTTCCGAACAGGCGCGCCAGGCCGTCGGTCGCCGTTTGCATCGCGAGCACCGGCGCCGCGCGCCGCCGGGCGTAACTCTCGAGAAGGATCGGTGCTCCCGGATCGTCGATCGCTCCACGGCCGGCGAGCACCGCGAGGAGCGCTGCTACGTCGCCAAAGCCGAGGTTGAGCCCCTGACCCGCGAGCGGATGCACGCCGTGTGCCGCATCGCCGACCAGCGCGAGGCGATGAGCAACGACGCTAGGCAGCTTGAGAAAGCTGAGCGGAAAGCGAGCCGCCGGCGTGATGAGCTCGAGCTTGCCCAGCGCCGCTCTTCCCTGCACCTCGACCCGCTGTGCAAGCCTCTTCGGTTCGGCTGCGAGCAGATCGGTTGCGAGCTCCTGCGGCGCCGACCACACCATCGACATGCGTCGTCCCGGCAGCGGCAGCCACGCCATCACGCCGTCGCCGCCGTGAAACCACTGGAATGCGCGGCCACGATGCGCGCGCTCGATGGTGAAGTTCGCCACCACCGCCGACTGCTCATACGGGCGAGGCTCCTGAAGCATGCCGGCCTGCGCGCGCACCCACGAGTGAATGCCATCGGTGCCCGCGACGAGGCGCGCTGCCACGACGCGTCCGTCGTCGAGCCGCAGTTCGGCGCCGTCCGCGTGCCAGGAAATTGCGACCGGTAGGCACGGTGCGACAACGTCGATGCCCGGCTGCGTGCGCATGGCTTCGACCAGCGCCGCGTTGAGCTCGCGATGCTCGACGATCCAGGCAAGCGCCCGCTCGCCGAGCTCGTAGGCGGAAAAGCCGAGTCGGCCGTCGACGTCGCCGAAGATCTGCATCGCCTCGATCGCCTCGACGCGCTCGCCCGGCAGTCGCTGCCATGCGCCGAGCGCACGCAGAAACTCAGCGCTGCCCGGGCTCACCGCGTAGACGCGCGTGTCCCAGGATCCATCGACCGGCGCTTCGCCAGCGGCGATGCCGTTGCGATCGACGATCGACACGGCAAGCCCGGCACGCGCCAGTGCCACACCGAGCGCCAGCCCGACGAGCCCTGCCCCGACGATGGCGACGTCGTATTGGGCGCGATTCATCCGTCGGCCTCCTTGCGCGCACCCTGGACGACGCTGTGAGCGAGCGTCGGCCGCCCGTCAATCGCTCGCCGTCGCGCGGCCTCCGCACCCGCCGCTAGTGTCGAAGCGTCCATGTGTCGGCCGCCGCCATCGCTCGCGGACGCGCTCTTCGAGCCTTGGCTTCGCCCCGCTCGCTCAGGCGTCCTCGCGCCTGTGCTCGGCTTCGCCTCGCTCGGCTCGCTCATTCCAGCGTTTCGATGACGTGATGCTGGTTGGTGTAGATGCAGATGTCGCCGGCGATCGCCAGCGCCTGCCTGACGATGTCGACCGCGGGAAGCTCGGTGTGCTCGAGCAGCGCCCGCGCGGCGGCCTGCGCGTACGCGCCGCCCGAGCCTATCGCGACGATGCCGTGCTCCGGTTCAAGCACGTCGCCGTTGCCGGAGATCACCAGGGACGCTGCGGCATCGGCCACAGCAAGCATCGCCTCGAGCCGCCGCAGCACCCGGTCCGACCGCCAATCCTTCGCCAGCTCGACTGCGGCGCGCTGGAGTTGGCCCTGATGCTTGTCGAGCTTCGCTTCGAAGCGCTCGAAGAGTGTGAACGCATCCGCGGTCGCGCCCGCGAATCCGGCGAGCACGCGGTCGCCGTATAGGCGCCGCACCTTGCGCGCAGTCGCCTTGACAACGACGCTGCCGAGCGTGACTTGGCCGTCGCCGCCGAGAGCGACGCTTGACCCGCGCCGGACGGACAGGATGGTGGTTCCGTGAAACGGTTCCATGGGACTCGAAGGCGTTGGCTGCTCGATGTCTTTCGTGTCTTGCGTTGACCGCCACACCGCGGAGCATGGCGCAGCGAGCTGGGGAGTAACGGTTCCGCGGTGCGCCGTGTTCAACGCCGTGCGCCGACGTGGCCTACCAAGCGCGAGCGGATCTCTTACTGTGGCTTTTTGATGAAGTGCCTGGGCGTTATTCCGATGAGCATCAGCAGCGCCCGGACGATCGGCGAGGCGCCGATGATCTGCACGGTCTTGTGCTGCGCCTCCGTGCGCGAGAGCGAATTGAGCAGCGCCCCGGCGCACACGAAGTCGACACGGTCGACGGAGGTCATGTCGATCGCAATGGTGTTGCGGCCTTCGCGGAACAACGCGAGCTTGGCGACCTGAGGGTCCGAGGGGCCGACGAGCGTCCCGCTCCAGACAAGCATCTCGGAATCATCGGAGCTCGTGGCGGCGATGGGATTGCTGGCGGCGTCGGTCGGCAGCTCCGCGTCGGGCGGAGGTTCCCACGAGGGAGGCGACACTTCGAAGGCGATTGCGAATTCGAGCGCGCGATCATCGAAGGGCTTGTAATCGTGCTGCCACTGCAGCAACTCCAGCAGCAGGGTCCAGTAGCCTTCGCCAGCGGCCTTCCCCTTGGTGACCGACTGATCGAGCGCGCGGCGGATCTTTTCCGGATGCTGCAGCAGGAGCGGATAGCGGCGCTTGCGCAGTTGCGCCAGCGCGTCCGCCAGCAGCTTGGCGCCGGCGTCGTCGGCGCCTGTGAGCGAACCCAGATCGAGCCGGACCTGCGGTTGCTTCTGTGCCGCCGCCAGCAGGTTGGCGATTTGCGGCGCATGGCCCGCGCTCAGCTTGCCGGTGAAGCCGACGTAGCCTCCAGTAGTCAGGCGCGCGTCGGGGCGCGAGCGCATGCTGCCCTCCTCCCACCCTGGCGCCGAACGCTCGAACGCCACGACGTATTGCAGCGCCAGTTTGTCGAAGGCAGCGCGGTCGCCATCGCGCTGCAGCAGATCGAACAACGCCAACCACGCGAGCGGCGAAGCCTTTGCCTGGTCGTCGCTGACGATGCCCTGCTCGAGCATCTCGCGGGCAGGCTGCGCTTGCCCCGCGCCATAAAGAAGCGCGGCGTTCTCGAGAACGGGGCAAAGATCGGGATTGGCTTCGGCGACGAGAATGCTCTCCTGCAGACCGACCGTCCACTCCATCATGCTATGCGGCCCGGTCAGGGTGACGTCGCGATCGCGCCCTTCAGCTTGCGGCGCGACCGCGGGAGCAACGGGGCGGTTCTTCACCTCGGCCGCAATCTCGCGGGCCGACGTTGGCCCGCGAGCGGCCGGCTGCCGAGCGTCGTGGCGCGGCGAGATTTCGGGCCGTCCTTTGGCTTCGCCGGGCTTGCCCCTTCCCGGCGGCTTGGGGAAAAGGTTAAACGCCATCGCGCGTTCGATATGCGGGTTCGAGGTGCATCGGAGTGTCCATTATGGGCCGATCGGCATCGGCCAACAAGTCGCAGGCCGCGGGCATGAACGGGGAGATCAAGGTTCCCTTGACGCACCCACGCTTGCTACAATCGCGACGACAGCTTCGCCGGGCCAAGTCTTCATCGAATATCCAAGGTCCGCACGCCGCTGTGGTCACAGCGCAAAGGAGGAACCATGAAGAATCCGCTTGATTCGCTTTGGGGAACCGTCATTTCCGGGGTGGTCCTGACGGTGATCCTGTATTTCGTCGTCAAGAGCATCCTCGCTTCCGCGGGAGCCTGACCATGGATTACGTTCCGGCACTCGCAAGGTGGATACATTTTCTGGCCGGTGTCATGTGGATCGGCCTGCTTTATTACTTCAACTTCGTGCAGGTAGCGGCAATGAAGGCGGCGACCGCGGACGGTACCGCCGCCGGCATCAGCAAGCACGTCGTTCCGCGCGCGCTGCTGTTCTTCCGATGGGCCGCGGTCGTCACCTGGCTTGCCGGCGCGGCGTTGCTCAGCGACAAATTCGTGGATGCGTTCCTCTTGAGGCGCGGCATGACCGGGATCGGCGTCGGCGCATGGCTGGGAACAATCATGCTTTTCAACGTCTGGGTCCTGATCTGGCCCAATCAGCAAAAAATCCTCGGCATGAAGCCGGCGACCGACGAGGAAAAGAACAAGGCGCGCCGAGTGGCTTTTCTCGCCTCGCGCACCAACACCATGCTCTCCATCCCGATGCTGTTCTTCATGGCTGCCGGTTGGTCGCACCGCGCGGTCTTCGGGCTTTGACGTCGGCGGTCCAACGAGCTTAAGGAGCGTGTAAGAAATACAGACGGCCCGGGTTCTCCGGGCCGTTTTCTTTTCGTTCAGTGGTCTGGAGCTTCAGTCGTCGCCGTAGAGCTTCTGTACGCGCTCGCGTCGTTCCTGCGCTTCCAGCGACAGCGTTGCAGTCGGTCGAGCCAACAAGCGCGGGATGCCGATCGGCTCACCGGTTTCCTCGCAGTAGCCGTAGGTGCCCTCGTCGATCATCCTGAGCGACTTGTCGATCTTCTTGAGCAACTTGCGCTCGCGGTCGCGCGTGCGCAACTCGAGCGTGTATTCCTCCTCGAGCGTGGCCCGGTCCGATGGGTCGGTGGTGACTTCGTTCTCGCGCAGATGCTGTCCGGTGTCGTCGGCGTTGTTCAGGAGCTGCGAGCGCAACTCGAGCAGGCGCTGCCTGAAAAAGCCGAGCTGGGCGTCGTTCATGTAGTCCCGCTCAGGGGCCTTCATCAGGTCCTGCTCGGTCAGTTCCTTGACCTTCTTCACCGCACTCTTGGTTGCCACGCTCCCACCTTCCCGCGACCGTTGCGCGAGCCACTCTTCGCACCGTATCCCGCCAATCCGAGGCTTGCGGCCAGTACCCCGGGTTCCGCAGGAAGCCGGCGATTATATCTCCAACCGGCCGGTACAAGCCAGTGCCGGGTCGAGCGGCAGTTCGAGGGCCGTATAATCACACAAAAAGCATGGGCGTCAAATGACGGCTTCGACGCTGACGATCACGCGCCCGGACGACTGGCACCTGCATCTGCGCGACGGCGCCGAGCTTGCAGACGTCGTGGCGGCGACCGCCAGCGTCTTTGGGCGAGCAATCGTCATGCCCAACTTGCGCCCGCCGGTCACTACGGT
>Ga0187766_10002641_pt1 | contig 10554 bp, 8 predicted proteins | sample 0216_QUI02_MP05__4_FD_132971 | JGI IMG/M metagenome (GOLD analysis project Ga0187766, IMG submission 132971) | Tropical peat soil microbial communities from peatlands in Department of Meta, Colombia - 0216_QUI02_MP05_20_MG | ecosystem: Environmental > Terrestrial > Soil > Wetlands > Peat ... | reverse complement strand
ATCGAGGCGGCGCTGCCGACACTTGGCGCCGTTCGCAGACTTAACAAGCCATTCGCCTTTATTCTCAATCAGGCGCCGACCCGCGGCTATCGCCTCAGCGAAGCCGCCGCAGCGCTGAACGCGGCCGGAGTTCTGGCGCTGCCGTATATTGTACAGCGAAACGATCATCAGGATGCGCTCGGCGCTGGATTTGGGGTTACGGAGTTCGCTCCCGAAGGGCTTGCCGCACGAGAAATTCTTGGCCTGTGGCAGTGTGTCTGGAAAAAAATGACGGCGGAGTCGATTGCCCGTGAACAACGACCGATCAGAGCGACCGGTTAAGCAACAGCGCCCTAAGCGCCGCTCGATGGCGGAATTGGCCGCGTCACTCCAAAGCGCCGCCACCGGAAATTTGCCCTCGGAGCGACCACTCACGACCCAGCAACATTCACCGGCGCCATCACTGGGGAAGAATGCGGTCGTCACCACCAACACCTCGACGGATCGCGCCACCGCGCTTGCCAATGCCAGTGTGCCGCTTAGCTTTTCCAGTGAAATGGCTGACCAACTGCGCGAGCGGGAAATAGAAACTGACCCACTGCAGCAAGATCGGCAGGCTTTAGCGACGAATGAAGCCAGTCAGGATTATCGCGCTAAGCTGTTCGAACTGATGATAACCAATGTGAAGGCCAACTTGGAATATGCGAACAAGCTGAGGAAATTGAGGACGCCCTTTGAGTTCATCGAACTATCGACCACTCACGCACGAAAGCAATTCGAACTGATCATGTCTCAGGCAGTTGCACTTGGGGCATTATCGCGAACATTGACAATGGCGAACGCTGAACGAATGACCGCCGCCATTGAAAGTGTATTTCGTGGGCGAAAAATTTGACGGCAGCTGAATTCTAACCACGCCTGACTTTCCTAACTTACCGCCCTCGCGACCACACCAGCCGTGACGCGGCCGTTCTGACCCACGCTCATAGACCCGCGCTCACTCATCATCTCGCGTCGAGCCCTCAGGGCGTCAAGACGCGGAGCAATTCTAGCCTTATCTGATCGTTCGACCGCATTCGCGAGTTCGATATAGTGATGAGCAATCAGTCGGTAACGGTATCGTACCTCAGCGATCAAACACGCGTCAGCCAGCTGTTCAAACTTGAGGGCGCGCTTTCTGTAAAGCCGCATGCTCTCGAAGTCGCCTAATACTGACATGGTGCGCCTCCGCTGCAGCAAGCTGAGAGCTAATTCTACGGAAAACGCAGTAAGCGCGCAGGACGGCTATCCAAAATATCCACTCATTTCGCTTATGTCGGGCATCAAACCTGTCTCGGCGCACTTGCTGCAACACAAGCCATGACCGTTGGTGCCCAAGCTGACAACGCCTGTTGATAACCCTTAGGGTGGGTTGCCGCGACTCAGAGCAGGTTGTCTTGTTGTAACTTTGCATCAGTGCGTTTGCAGCGCGCCAACGAGGGGGATCGACCATGGCTAAACGCAATAAGCTTTCATCAAAAGTCCAAAAGAAAAGGGCGGCGAAAGCACGCCCTAACGCCAAGAAACTTGCCAAGGCTGCACGAGCAAAGGCAGCGCCAAAGCGAGCAATTCCTAGGGCTAAGCCCAAACGCGCTTCGGCAAAGAAAGCCGCTCGGCCTATTGTCGAAACCGTCACTTTAGAGGTGGTTGAACAATCCGCTCCGGGGGTCATCACTGTCACAGAAGTCGAGGAGACGGTAAGTCGAGCGAGCTGAACCGGCGGTGTTGAAGCCTCGGACTCACAGGTGATGGCGTTGGAAATGCCTAAAGGGCTGGAAATTAGGCTGTGCCGGCGCGATGTCCGCCCGGCATAGCCGCTCTCACTGCGCGGGAGCCGCGGCCCCGATCTTGTAAGTACCCATCCCCAATATCCCTCTGATGGGTTCGGCCCCCGGCTGGCCAGGTTTAGGATCTGCATTTCCACCGGAAGTCACTGCGCCAGGGCGTCGAACTTCGGCGCGTCGTCGGTCACTAACCAAAGTCGCGCGGGTTCTAGCTGAGCTGGGAAAGCAAGCCGCGCGCGGCAGATCGCACCAGTCGCTTTTCCGCTTCCCAGCGGCTGGCGCTATCCAATGTCGTGAGAAAATCCACCTTGCCGGCCGAGAGCGTGGCCACCGGCACGCCATCCCGGTAGATCAGACGATGGTCCGTCAATGCAGGCAATTTTGCACCGGGTGTGAGAATGCCGATCAGGTTCAGCGGGTCGGCGCCGGAGAGCGAAATCCAGCGGTCGCCAAGCGGCCGGCGACGCGTTTCTCGCAACAAACCCACCGCTTCCGGAAGCGCATATTGCTCGCCGGAAAAACCCGATACGAAACGGCCGCCGCGGATCTCGCCGCGGGCCTCGAGACGACGGTAAACGCGGAGCAAATCGCGCCATGGCGGCAGCCAACCCGCTTCGCGGGCGAGCAGGCGCCAGAACACCACGCCGTAGCGCTGCAACAGTGTCCTCGCCACGTGCTCGGCGGCGGCTTCTGTCGCTTGCCCGTCCACGCCGCCAGGCGGCGACGCGCGCCGGACTAGCGCCCAGCGGCCACCGCTCTCGATGGCGAAGGGAACGATGCGGCCGCGCCGTTTCGCGCCCGCGATCGGCTGGCGCCGACTCGACGGCACCAATAGTGCGCGCAGGCCGGCAAAGCTGTCTGAGGTGACCCAGCCGAGTGCGACCAGTTCGGCCAACGCCTCTTCGACCTGTGGCCGCAGCAAATGCGATGCTTCGGCCAACTCCTCAAAAAACAGCGCTCCATGTGTGTGCAGGCCGTCGAGCAGCAGTTGCGCCCGCGGGCTCGGCACCGCGACGCTCGTCTGCGACAGCGAAAGCCATTGCGCCAATTGCCGGCGATCGAGCAGGGCGATTGGCGTCGTCCGCACCGGGGTCGTCGAGCGCGCGCGGCCATTGCCGTTCAGCGGCGGGCTCAGTCGGGCCCAGGTGGACCGTCCGCTGATGCACTGGGCGTCTAACCAGGCCGGCTCGTAGCCTTCGACACGGGCAGGCAGAATTTCAGTTTCCCACGACCCCGCGGGCGCCTCGAATCCTTCCAGCAAACCCAATGCCGTTGGCAGAGCGTGCGGGCCTGCGAGCCGGGTCTCCTCGGCGACGTGCTGCCAGGCGAACAAAAACCGTAGGAAATCCCGCGCCGCGACCGGTTCGATTTCTGCGCGCAGCCGTCGGATCGTCGTATGATGGATGCGTGCCAGCAAGCGACGATCGCACCATTGTTCGTCATTGATGCCGGCGACAAATCGTCCCCGCAGAATGGTGCCTGCGCTCTCCAGCGTGACCAGTGCTGCGGCGGCCGCCTCAGGCTCAAGCGCAAGGGGCGCCGCCAGTGCGGTTTGCGTCACTGGTCCAAGACCTTCCAGCCGGCCGCGGAGAATTTCGACTACGGCCTGATCCCGCGACCAAACGGTCCGGTAATCCGGCGGCGGCACGATCTCAGGCTGCAGCGTCGACTCCGGCCACACCGCCCGGAACTGGCTCAACCGCTCCGCCGGAATCCACAGCGCCGCCCCAGGCGTATTTAGGCGCGCAACCCGGCTCTGCTGCGTCAATTCTTCCAGCCATTTGCGCCATGGCGCCGCAGCCCTCGCTTCCGCTTCCGTCAGACAGCTCAGCCAGAGCAGCGCATCGTGCAGCTCTTCTGCGTTTTCCGGATCAGGCCATGCCTCGGCACAGACCCGGGTAATCGCCTCGGGATCGAGCCGACTGAGCTCCGAGGCGCTTTGCGGATCGTGCCAGCGCCGGGCCATGACCGCCTGCGTGCGCCGCTCCTCCAGCGGCGCATCGTCGAGAAAAGCGTAAGGGCGCGCCGAGAGGACTTCGAGCGCCAGTGGCGAGGGCTGGGTGAGATCGCAGGCGACGACCCGAACGGCGCCGGCTTCGATCCGCGCAAGCAGACGCTCCAGGCCGTCGATGTCCATGGCCTCGTGCAGGCAGTCGAAGATCGTTTGATCGGTTAGCGGATGGTCCGGCACCTCCCGTTCGCCCACGAGGTTCTCCGCGCAGGCGATTTGATCCGGAAACACCGCCGCGATCAGATCTTCAGCCTGCATCCGCATCAATTGTGGCGGCACTTTCTTGCCGCCTCTAAACCTTGGCAGCGCAAGCGCCACTCCCGTCACCCAACGCCAGCGCGTGGTAAACATCGGCGCATCGAGCATGGCCTGGATCAGCAATGGACGCACGCTCTTGGAATTCAGATAGCGCGCGACCTCGTTCAGTTCGAAACTATGCGCCGTGGTCAGCGACAGCACGATATTGTCTTCGGTCGCGGCAGCCTGCAGTTCGAAATTGAATTTGCGGCAGAACCGTTTGCGGAGCGCCAACCCCCAGGCGCGATTGAGGCGGCTGCCAAACGGCGCATGAATGACGAGCTGCATGCCGCCCGCTTCGTCGAAGAAGCGTTCCACCACGACCGTGTCCTGGGTGGGCAGGCAACCTAGCGCGGCAACGCCTGCGGCAAGGTATTCGAGAAGCTGCTCGGCGGCACGCGGGTCGATGCCGACCTCATTGGTGAGCCAGTGGCGCACGCTGTTTCCGGAGCGATCGCTTCGCAGCTGCTCCTCGATCGCGGCGCGCAAGCGGGAGACCGAGATCGAAAGTTCATTGCTGCGTCCGGGGGCCTCGCCAAGCCAAAATGGGATGTTGGGCGGTTGACCCCGCGCGTCCTCGACCCGAACGGTGCCGCGCTCGACGCGCAGAATCCGGTACGAGGCGTTGCCGAGCTGAAAAACATCGCCAGCTAAACTCTCGACCGCGAAATCCTCGTTGACGCTGCCGATGATGTGATTGTCGGGCTCGAGCAGCACCTGATAATCGGCGGTGTCCGGAATGGTACCGCCGGAGGTTAGCGCCGTCATCCTGGCACCGCGCCGGGCACGCAATACGCCATTGACAGCGTCGCGATGAATGAGCGCGCCGCGCCGGCCACGGTTTGTCGCAAAACCATCAGCCAGCATTTGGACCACGGCGGTGAAATCTTTGCGTTTCAAGTCGCTGAACGGGTAGGCGCGAAGGAATCTGCTGTAGAGCGTTGCCTCCGGCCAATCCTGCGCCGCCACTTCGGCGACAATCTGCTGCGCCAGCACGTCGAGCGGCTGACGGGGAATTGACACGCGATCGAGTTCGCCGCGACGAACACTGTCGAGCAAGGCAGCGCATTCGACGAGATCGTCGCGCGACAACGGGAACAGCCGCCCCTTCGGAGTGCCGCCGACCGCATGACCGGAACGGCCGACCCGCTGCAGGAGACTCGCGATTGAGTGCGGGGAGCCGAGCTGGCAGACGAGATCGACATCGCCGATGTCGATGCCGAGTTCGAGCGAGGCGGTCGCCACCAAGGCCTTCAGCCCTCCGTGTTTCAGTTTCTGCTCAGCGGCGAGGCGGTGCTCCTTGGCCATGCTGCCGTGGTGCGCGGTCACGGCGCTGTCGCCGAGACGCTCAGACAGGGCGCGGGCGACGCGCTCCGCCATGCGCCGCGTGTTGACGAACACCAGCGTGGTGCGATGGCTGGCGATAAGCCGGGCCAGCCGCTCATAGACTTGCTGCCAGACTTCTGCGGACATCACCGCCTCTAAGGGGGAGTCCGTAAGCTCGATCTGGAGATCGCGAGCGCGCTGATGGCCGATGTCGATAACGGTCACCGCGGGCGCGGAGGCGCTCTCGGCGGCCGAACCCCCCACTAGAAGATGAGCGATCGTATCGATCGGATTCTGCGTGGCGGACAGGCCAATTCGCAGCAGGCGGTCGCCGCATAGGACGGCAAGCCGTTCCAGCGAAAGGGCAAGATGGGCGCCGCGCTTATTCGGCGCCACAGCGTGGATCTCATCAACGATGACCGAGCGGGTCGTCGCCAGCATTTTTCGGCCGGACTCGGACCCGAGCAGGATGTAGAGAGATTCCGGTGTCGTCACGAGAATATGCGGCGGGCGGCGACGCATGCGCTCGCGTTCAGCCGAGGTCGTATCGCCGGTGCGCACCCAGGCGCGGATTTCAACGTCTGGCAGGTTACGACGCCGGAGTTCCTTACGGATGCCGGCCAGCGGTGCCTCCAGATTCCGATCAATGTCGTTCGACAGTGCCTTGAGCGGCGAGACATAGACAACCTGTGTCGCGTCCGGGAGGCCGCCATCGAGCCCCTGACGAATCAAGTCGTCGATCGCTGCGAGAAACGCAGCGAGCGTTTTTCCAGATCCAGTCGGCGCCGCAAGCAAGGTATGTTGGCCGGCTTTGATCGCTGGCCAGGCCCGGGCCTGCGCACGGGTAGGGGCAGCAAAGTGGTCGGCAAACCACTTTGCCACCGCGGGGTGGAAGAGCTTTGAAGGGTTCATGTGAGCGTAGTCAGCAAGGGCTTCTTATATAGGGATCCTCCTTGGCTCTTGCCCACATCCAAGCCTTAGTCATCGATCCGAGCCTTGGTCATCGATCCGAGCCTTATCGATCCAAGCCTTAGCCGTCGATCTGTTGTGAACGAGCACGCTTTTTGCAAGCGGAGAACAAGTGCTCCAACCGCAATGCAATTAGACCGGCAACGAACGCCACCGTTGCTGCGGAAGCCGGTTGGTGAAGGGCTACGCCTCCCTCTTCTGCCGTCGGCCTTTCAAACGTAACCCCGGGGGCAAGCCGCCGTCGATGAATCCCACCGGCAATGGCTTTGGCTGCAATGCGTCGTTGCAGCGACATTTTTGCAAGATGCAGCGACAGGGGACTTTCTGGCTCGCTGAAAGTCGTTGTGCACCAAGCACTTGGACCACTCTCTCGCTGCGCATTGCGGCAGCGAGAAAAAGTCGGGTGCACACCAATTGCAGCGATGATTAAGCATCCAGAATAACCATCAAGCCATTGACCGGCAGCGCATTTTTACTATAATTGACATACGATCGTCAATATTATTGGCGGAAAATTGTTATGACGGATTTCAACGTCGCTCTGCGCCGGTACCGCGGAAATCGCTTCGTGGATTGCGACATCAGCCGCGGCACCGGAATGTCACTGAGGGCATGGCGCGAGGCGATCAAGCACAAGGCCGTTCGCACGGTGCCGAGCGGACGGGGTCGTGGTCGGGTGCGGGTTTGCGATGCGACCAACCTGAAGCGTGCCGCGGTTATTGCTGCCCTGAACCAAACCGGCCTCAGCTTGGACGTCGCCGGCCAGATCGCCCTGTTCGTGCCGTTTCACACGCTGCTCTACACAATCTGCGACCCGCTGGTCATTCTGTGCCAGCGCTCAGCCGAGATTGACCCCACGACCGGATTGCCGCCGCGCCTGGAACGATCGGTGGTGAATTGGTTTGACCCGCTCACGCCCGCCAGTGCTGACGCCGAAACCGATTGGGTCATCGAGATTTTCGACAACCGCTTTGTTGGGGTCCATTACGACGGCGGAGCACTCATACTTTTTGGCGATCTGCGGCAGCACGCGACGCGTTTCGTCGCCTGGCTACCGTTCCCGCGCCGCGATCAATTTGCCGGCGCCGCCATTGAGCGAATTGCCCAGACGCTGGTTGGCGCTGGCTTACTGGGTTTTGCCGCCGACTATGAAGACCCCGCGCGGTGGACTAAAAAAACTTTGAAGAGCCTTGCTCGGTTCGGTTATCAGCTCGAGCATCATGATCGATTGGATTCGCTCGGCGTCGCCGCGGCGGCGGCTGTGGGCAGCCCCGTTGTCAAAACCACGATCAACATCTCGCTCGCGATCCGCAAGGCGCTGCGCCGCTACCTCGGGATTGAGCCTGCGGCACCCGGTGACCGAACGGGAGAATTGGAATGAGAACTCCGGCAAAGTTTCGCGCTCCTCATAGTGAACTTACGCATTCCGACGCGGCTATTGCATCTTCGGCGGCGCTGTCGGGCGAAGAGTACAAAATCGGACCCGGCAAACCACCCCGCGAGTATCAATGGAAGCCTGGACAAAGTGGCAATCCGGCTGGCAAGAAACCGTCAATGCTACCGGATCTCAAAGCGCAATTTGAGACAGCGCTCAACAACAAGATTAAGCTCAAGCGTGGTGAACGGGAAGAAATTGTTACCAAGCTGGCAGCAGGCACAGACATGCTCATCGACCAGTTCGTCGCTGGCGATGCGCGTGCTCGGCGTGACGTGATTGCCTTTGCCAACCTGCTTGGTGTCGATCTGGCGAGTCAAAGCAGAAAAATCGAACAGGCGCTCAAAGAGCATCATACGACTGATGACGAAGAGTTGTTGGCCGATTACTTCCGTCGGCATCGCGGCCGCTATCGCAAGCGTCACAAGCGTGCCAAGGGCATAAATTCTCCCGCCTTAAAACCCAACGATTCCGCTGAGGATCCATCATGACACCCCACGGCTATAGTCAATCGCCGGTCGTGCTCGCCGCATGCCGCAGCGATTTTGCCAGTTTCATACGCCCGTGCTTCCACAGCCTCAATCCCAATGCGACATTGCAGATGAACTGGCACCACTATGCGCTTGCGTACCATCTGGACCTGGTCCGCCGTGGGCGCATTCGTCGCCTGGCAATCAATCTACCACGTCGCGCACTGAAATCATTTATGGTGTCCGTCGCTTTGCCAGCATATGTGCTCGGTCATGATCCGAGCAAACGGATCGTTGTTGCAAGCTATGGTGCCGATCTTGCGGTTAAGCTTTCGAATGACTTCCGCACAATCGTCAACAGTCCATTTTATCGAGCGATATTTCCTGGAATGCAAATATCTCGGGCCAAGAATACCGAGTTAGAGGTTGCAACCACGCTAAACGGCTATCGTTTCGCGACCACTATCGAGGGTTCGTTAGCCGGAAGAGGTGGCGATATTCTCATTATCGATGATCCGCATAAGCCGGGCGACGTGGTCTACGAAACCAGTCGCAATCGCGTTTACCGATGGTTCTGCGATACGGGGCTGCCAGCCCTTGACGACAAGCAACACGGCGCAGTCCTGCTCGTAATGCAACGACTTCACGTCGACGACCTGACGGGTAGGGTTTTGCGCACAGCCCCCGGCGAGTGGAATCACTTAAGCCTGCCTGCCATCGCCCAAGAGGAGGAAAGCATTAAGATTGGCGAAAACGAATATCATTTCCGTAAGGCTGGCGACCTGCTGCATCCCGCACGAGAGCCAATTGAGGTTCTTGATTCGCTTCGCCTCCAGTTGGGTGCAGAAACGTTTGCCGCTCAGTATCAACAATCTCCAATGCACCCGGACAGTCTCATCATGAACCAAAACTGGATTCAGCGTTACGACCAGCTGCCAACGCGAACATCAAGTTCGAAAATCTTTCAATCATGGGACACCGCTTCGAAAGACGGCGAGTTGAATGATTATTCCGTATGCGTGACCCTGCTCTATCAAGCCGCCAAATATTATGTCATCGACGTGCTGCGTCGCCGGGTGCTCTATCCGCAGTTAAGAGAACTGGCGATTGCGTACGCTCGCGCCCAGGGGGCAAACACTGTTCTTATCGAAGATGCCGGCACCGGCATCCATTTGGTTACGGAGATGAAGAATGCGAGGCCCAGGCCGTGCCTATAAAGCCGCAGCTCAACAAAAGAGTGCGTATGGCTGTCCAACTGGAGAAATTCAAAAGCGGCACGATTCTGTTGCCAAAGCAGGCGCCGTGGCTTGCGGAGTTCGAGGAAGAGCTATTTGCCTTTCCCCATTCCCGCTATGACGACCAAATTGATGCACTCAGCCAGGCGCTGGCCTATGAGCCGCCCAAAGACGCGTACGCAGGGTACCAGAACGTTGACTGGCAAGGCTTGGCAACCAATTGGTACTTGCAGACCGGTGCCGGCACGCGTCCGTGGTGATGCGGCTGCCTACGAGGCGGCCCGTCCTCTCTAGAAGCTCGCAATGAAATTGGGTTCGTTTCGCAAATTCTGGCTGCACCTCTTCGATTGTTGTTTTTTCAATCGTACCCCGGGCCTCCGCCGTTCTCGTCGATGCCCGCGAGCGCCCCCCGGTAACCCAAATTGGGTTGCTATCTCGATGACGCGCCTTTCTGAATCTGGCGGGACCGAGCGAAAGAAGGCCCGGAGCAAATGTCCGGGCCTAATTCGCCTTTGCAAAGGATCTACGATTAGTAGTCCATGCCACCGCCCGGTGGCATGGCCGGCATCGGCGTCTCCTTTTTGGGCTTCTCAGCGACCATCGCCTCGGTGGTGATCAAGAGCCCCGCGATTGACGATCCATCTTGCAGTGCGATGCGAACCACCTTGGTCGGGTCGATGATGCCCTTGGTCACGAGATTGCCGAACTCGCCGCTTTGGGCGTCGAAGCCATAGGCATAGGCGTCATTCTCACTAATCTTGCCGACCACGACTGAGCCGTCCTCGCCGGCGTTAATGGCGATCTGGCGCGCCGGCCATGTGATCGCCTTTCTCACGATCTCGACGCCGTGCTTTTGGTCTTCGTTCGCCGTCTTGACCCGCTTGAGGGCCTCGACAGCGCGGAGAAGCGCGACACCGCCCCCGGGCAGGATGCCCTCCTCGACCGCGGCGCGGGTCGCGTGCATCGCGTCATCGACGCGATCCTTACGCTCCTTGACCTCGACCTCGGT
>Ga0187766_10002640_pt1 | contig 10555 bp, 12 predicted proteins | sample 0216_QUI02_MP05__4_FD_132971 | JGI IMG/M metagenome (GOLD analysis project Ga0187766, IMG submission 132971) | Tropical peat soil microbial communities from peatlands in Department of Meta, Colombia - 0216_QUI02_MP05_20_MG | ecosystem: Environmental > Terrestrial > Soil > Wetlands > Peat ... | reverse complement strand
GGCAATGGATCTATGCTTCACGTCAGTTGGGCTTCAAGTCAGTTGGGCGAGGGCAGCCTTGATCTTTGCCTGCGCCTCGTCCAACGATTCCGGTGACGGATTACGGTCAACGTTGGCGAACCCGAAGTCGCTCAGGCGGCGGGCCGGGAACACGTGGACGTGCAGATGCGGCACCTCCAGCCCGGCGATGATCACCCCGGCGCGCTTGGTTCCGAATGCCAGGCACACGGCCTTGCCGATCAGCTGCGCCACCGCCATGATGCGGCCGAACACCGCGCAGTCGACGTCCTGCCACTGATCGATCTCTGCACGCGGCACTACCAGCGTGTGGCCTTGCGTCATCGGCTCGATCGTCAGGAACGCGACGACCTCGTCGTCCTCGAAGACGAAGCGGCCCGGCAGTTCGCGGTTGATGATCTTGGTGAAGACCGTGGCCATGGGCAAAAGCATATTGGCTCAGCGCCGGCGACCCTCTCCCCGAATTACGTATAGAGCGCCGCGAGCTGGTCGGCGAACTCCGTGATGACGACCTTGCGTCGTAGCTTCTGGCTGGGTGTGAGCTCGCCGGACTCGATGGACAGCTCGCGGTCGATGATCGCGAACTTCTTGACTTGCTCCCAATTATTCAGCTTCTTGTTCAGCGCCTCGATGTACCGCTCGATGAGATCGTGGGTCTTCTCGTGGCGCGCTATCTCGGCGAACGTCTTGCCGGCCAGGCCTTGCTTATCGGCCCAGGCGGTGATCGCTTCCCCATCGAGGCTAACCAGCGCCACGCAGTACGGCCGGCCCTCCCCGTACACGATGAACTCACCCACGTACGGGCAGATGCCCTCGAACATCGTGGCGATCGCCGAGGGCGCCGCGTATTTGCCCTGCGCCGTCTTGAACATGTCCTTCTTGCGGTCGGTGATCCGCAGGAAGCCGTCGGCGTCGATCTCCCCGATATCGCCGGTGTGAAACCAGCCGTCTGGCTCGAGTGCCTCGGCGGTGGCGTCGGGCAGATCGTGGTAGGCGCTCATCACGCCGGGACCACGCAGCAGGATCTCGCCGTCGTCGGCGATCTTGACCTCGGTGGCGGGGAACGGCCACCCCACGGTGCCGAGCCGATACGCGGTGGGGCGATTGAAAAACGAGGCGGCCGAGGTTTCGGTCAGCCCGTAGCCCTCGAGCACGGTGAGCCCCACGGCGTCAAACCACTGCGCGACGTCACGGTCCAACGCCGCGGCCCCGGAGATGAAAAACCGCAGCCGGCCGCCGAACCGCTCCCGGATGGTGGAGAACACCAACCTGTCGGCGAGATTGTATTGCAATGAGATGGGCAGCGACGGCTTCCGGCCGGCCTGCTTCGCCCGGGACACCCGCAGGCCGACCCCGATCGCCCAATCGAAGATCCGCTTGTTGAACCCACCTTGCTCGGCGATCATCCCCTCGATGCGGGCGTGTGTCTTTTCGAAGATGCGCGGCACCGCGCCCATGATGGTCGGGCGCACGACGGCGAGGTTGTCGGCGATCTTGTCGACGCGCCCGTCGATCGCCGTCGGGAAGCCGACTAGCAGCCCCACCATCAGCATCACCTTGGCGAACGAGTGCGCCAGCGGCAGCCACAACAAGTTCAGGTCGTCGGGGCGGAAGACGTTCACGGCGTCAACGGCCGCGGCGGTGTAGGTCCACGCCGCGTGGGTCAACCGCACACCTTTCGGCGTGCCCGTGGTGCCGGAGGTGTAGATAATGCCGGCGAGCTGCTCGGGACGGATGTCGTGAACGCGGTCGTCGACGGCGCTGGGGGACTCGGCCAGCACCTGCTTGCCGAGCTGCTCGAGCTCGTCGCGACTGATCACCCAGTCGCCGTCGCCCCGGCCGTCGATGACCACTACCTTCAGCACGTCGGGCAGATCGGCGCGGTGCTCGATGAGTTTGTCGACCTGGCTCTGATCCTCGGCGACCACCACCCGGCTTCCCGAGTTGGCGACGATGAACGCGACCTCGCCGGCAGCGGTCTTCGGGTACACGGTGGTAGTGGCGGCACCGGCGCACATCACGGCGCAGTCGGCGAGTACCCATTCGTAGCGCGTCGAGGACGCCAGGGCGACCCGGTCCTCGGGGGCGATGCCCAGCGAGATCAGCCCCGCCGCGATGAGGCGCACCCGGTCGCCGACCTGCTGCCAGGTGACACTCTCCCAGCCGTCACCGTGCGGATAGCGGAACGCCTCGGCGCGCGGGGTGGCGGCGACGCGGTCGAGGAACATCTGGGCCACCGAAGGGGGGCGCTTCTCGATCTTGGACAAGTCAGGCTTCTCTTGGGCGGCCAGCGAGCCAGTCATGTTCAAAGTCTAGAAAGGTTCGGTGTTCCCGAGATTAGAAATACGAAGACCGCTGCGGGCGACCGCCCGAATCGCGATCGATCCAGCCCGCAGACGACGCCGCCCTCCCTGCCCTGCCGCCCGCACCGAGCACTCGTTCACCGCGGTATCCGGCCACCAGCGATCCGACGCTGAGCACCGGCGCCGATCACCGGCCAGCGCGGTGAGTCATCAACGTTAGGTGATGAGGCGGCGTCGGCGAGGGTTTCTGAGTCTTGATCGCGTATCTACGAACGCGGTGGCCGAACACATCCGGCCTGACCGGCGCAGGACTAGCGTGGCTGGTGAGAACGGCCGATGGAGAGGAGCCGCAGATGTCAGTAGGCGGTGGTGAGCATTGGGCATCGCCCGGCCCCGCTGAGTCCTGTACTTCAGCGCCGACTGGGGCAATCGCCTCGGCGAATACTGCGCTCTTGACCCCAAAGCGGCGCAAGATCGTCTGCACCGTCACCCCGGAGCGATCGGCGATATCTGCCAGCGTGGTATCGGCGATCGCCTGCTCGGCGAAAAGGTCCTGGGTGGCCAGCGGGATGGCGACTGCCGCCCCGATACCGCGTGATCCGCCGACCACCACGGCGCCGCGGCCGGCCAGCAGCCGCGGGTCGCGGTTGCTCACTCGTCCTTTCCGAAGGTCATCGCGTCCATGTTCCAGTACCCGCGCATGTTGGTGATCAAGCCGTCGTCGTTGACCCGATAAGTGAACACCCCGCGCATCCATCGCATCGATGCAGTTTTCACACGAGATGCACTTGCGGATGCGGTGCGCCTGCCCGGACGCCAGTTTGCGCGGCAAGTCGGGGTCGGCGAGCAGCGGACGTCCCATCGCGATGAAATCGGCGCGCCCGTCGGCCAGGATCTGCTCGGCCCGACCGGGGTCGTGAATCCGGCCGATGGCGATCACCGGCACGTCGACCACCTCCTTGACCGCTGCCGCAGCACCCACGTTGAGCCCGTCGCCGTCGTCGGCACCGTTGACCATTCCGGTGACCAGCGGTCAATGACCCCGCCGCTGACATGGAAGGCGTTCACACCGGCGGTTACCAGTTCCGGTGCCACTTGAGCGGTTTCGTGAATCGGCCGGTAGCCATGGGCGGCATGCAACTCGATGCCGTCGTATCCCGCCTCGGCTGCGCGTCGCACCGCCGCCTTGAACAAATCGAGTATTTCGATGATCTGCTCGCGGGTGATCTCGGCCGACGGACGCCCAGTCAGATAGGACGGAATCACCGACGGGCCCAGCGACGTGACCCCGTGCATCTGCGGTCCCAAGCCGTCCGGTCCGGCGTGTACGACCTACGGCTGGATCTTGGCGCCGTGTTCGTGCACCACGTCCACCAGCGCCCGGTGTGCTTCGACCGAGTCATCGGTGCCCAAGTGCAGACAGCCCGGTGTTTCCGGGTGCTTGGGGTCAATTCCAGTGGCGCCCAAAGTGATCAGCCCAACGCCGCCTTTGGCGCGGGCGCCGAAATAATCACGGGTACGCTGCGAGGGCAGGCCGTCGGGGGTGCCGTGCATCGTCTCCATTGGCGACATCACCAGCCGGTTGCATAGCGACATGCTGCCAATCCGCCCGGGTCGCAGCAGGTGGGGGAACGCATTCATCGAGAGAAGCGACCGGCGAATGCGCGTAACGGCAGGTCGGCGCTGGTGAGCACACCTGGTGGCGCCTCTACGACCGCCCGGATGGCGTTGAACGCGGGCATGCCGGTGACGGTCATGCCGATCGCCGCGAACGATTCAGGCGATGAGAAGTCGGTGCCCGGCTTGGGCAGGATCAGGTGCTTGCTGTAGATGCAGGGGTCGCCCTGGATCTTGGTGATGTAGCAGCCCTGAATGTCCCAGTGCGGCTTGGTGTGCGGCGTCATCTGCCATTCAAAGTGCAGCTCCACTCGCGGCACGCCACCGACCGTGCCGACATACTGGAATGCGGCACCACCCACCGAGCCGGCGGGCAAGGCGTACCAGCCCAGGTCGACGTCTTTGGTGCAGGCGCCCAGCTGGTAGGAAAACGTGACGTTGTCCAGCGCGATGTCCAGGCAGTCGGCCATCATCCGCACGCCGTCCCCGAACACCCGGGTGCCCAGCTCCGGCAGACGCGGGACTTCCGGATCGTCGGCCGGGTGGCCGAACCCGCAATTGGCCCATGTCGGAACGGAGTGGTTACACGAGACGTCCACCGATTCGATGCAGGTGACATTCTCGATATCGGCGACGTCGGCGGAATGGACGATCGTCAGGATCTGCGCCAGACCGGGATTCATCCCCGTCCCGTAGAAGGTCGAATTCCCTCGCAGGCAAGCCGACTGCAGCACTTTGGATTCCGTGCGGCCATCCGGTAAGCGGTGGTTGGTGTCGCGGTGATACCCGGTGCCCAGTCCGCCGTGGTGACGATGTTGATGCCCGCCTCGAGCACCCGCTCGTAGAGCATGAGGTCCGGCCACACGCCTGGAAGGTCAGGCAATCAGGCCGGGCTGCGATGATCTCGTCGATCATTCCGGTTGCCGCCACGCCGATCGGGCCGATGCCGGCCAGCTCGCCGGCGTCTCGGCCGAGCTTGTCAGCTGAATAGCAGTGCAGTCCAATCAGTTCCAGGTCGTGATGCCGCGTGATGCGTTTGATCATCTCGGTGCCGACATTGCCAGACGCCACCTGGAAGACCCGTAACGGTTTGCTCACAGCCTACCTGTCGGCGTCGGTGTAGCGGATGACGCCGCGAATGTTCTTGCCGTCCAGCATGTCTTGGTAGCCGTCGTTGATCTGCTCCAGCTTGTACTGACGGGTGATCATGTCGTCGAGGTTGAGTTTGCCGGCCTGGTACATCGCCAACAGCTGTGGGATGTCGTACTGCGGGTTACCGCCACCGAAGATAGTGCCCTGCAGGTTCTTTTGCATCAGGGTCAGCATCGCGAGGTTGAGCGTCACCTGGGTGTCGAGCAGGCTGCCGATGGCCGTCAACACGCAGGTGCCGCCCTTGGCGGTGATGTTCATGTAGCTGTCGATGTCAGCGCCGTTGAGCTCGCCGACTGTGATGATCACCTTCCTGGCCATCAGACCGTAAGTGGCCTCGGCGATGCCCATCAGCGCGGCGTTGATGTCTGGATACACGTGGGTGGCACCGAATTTCAGCGCCTGACCGCGCTTCCATTCCACTGGGTCGACGGCGAAGATGTAGCGGGCGCCGGCATTGACCGCTCCCTGCAGCGCCGACATGCCGACCCCTCCCACGCCCACGATGGCGACGTCGTCGCCGGGCCGGATGTCGGCGGTTCGGGTCGCCGAACCGTAGCCGGTGGTGACGCCGCAGCCGACCAGGCAGGCCACCTCGAACGGCACCGACGGGTCGATCTTCACCACCGAGCTCTCGTGCACCACCATGTACGGCGAGAACGTCCCCAGCAGCGTCATCGGGTACACATCTTGCCCGCGGGCCTGGATGCGGAACGAGCCGTCGCTCACCGCTGCGCCGTTCAACAGCCCAGCACCCAAGTCGCACAGATTGCGCAGCCCCGCCTGACATGACCGGCATTTGCCGCAGGATGGGATGAACGACAACACCACGTGATCACCCTCGGCGAGGTCTTCCACGCCCGGGCCCACCTCGGTGACGATGCCCGCACCCTCGTGTCCGCCAAGCACGGGGAAGCCCGCCATCGGTATCCCGCCGGTCATCAGGTGATGGTCGGAGTGGCACATGCCCGCCGCTTCCATCTGGATCTTGACCTCGCCCTTGCGCGGGTCGCCGATCTCGATTTCCTCGACCGACCACGGCTGGTTGAACTCCCAGATCAGCGCGCCCTTAGTCTTCACAGTCAACCTGCTTTCAGTGGAGGATTTTGTTCGACAGCGTAGTGACGTGGATCTCAGTCAGCATCCCCGGGTGGCCGGGCCTGTCCCGGTGCGCTACCACAGGGGCACCGGGGACTTGCCGAGCGGGTAGTAGCCGGGCACCTTCTCGCCCGCGATGCCACGTTCGATGCGCTTTTGCATGCCCGCGGACAGCTTGCCCGCCTTGATCAAATCCACGTAGAGCGCCGAGACATGCCCAAAGTCGAAGAAGTCGCGCTGCCAGTTCCATTTGCCGCCACCGGCATACCGGAACCAGCTGCCGCCGATGCCGTACACCTCCTGCTCGGTGCCGTCGGTGTCGGTGGCTACCTGTTTCCAGAATCCGACCACTTCGGCTTGCTTGTCGTCGATGACGACTTTTTGGTACGGGTAGCGCCAGCCCTGCAGGCCTTCCATTTCCTGGCTCAGCGCGATATCGCAGATCTCGTCGATGCCGATGCACATCACGTCTTCTTTGGGCCCGATATTCCAGCCGTAGGTAGCGTCGTCGGTGTAGAAGTCAGCGAGCAGCCGCCAGTCTCCCCGCCGCTCGGCCTCTCGGTTAGCTTCCAGCCAGCGCTCGACGACTTCTTCGAGTTCCTCGCGCGGGAATCCGGCCACGTTTACTCTCCTGTCTCTCGGATCGACAGCGCCTGGGTGGGACAAGCCCACACGGCTTGCTCGATCTGCTTGCGGGCCTCCTCGGGCGGCTCTTCATCGAGGATTTCGACCTGACCGCGTTTGGGCACCCGGAAGTGATCCGGCGCCTCCAGTTCGCACATCGCGTGTCCCTGGCACAAATCCAGGTCGGCTTCCACCTTGTACCCCATCATCAACCTCTCGCAATGCGGCGGCAGTAGCGGACCCGGGCCGGCTGGACCAGCTGCACCACCATCTTGGAGTGGTCGTTGCGGTAGCTCTCCGACGGCTGTGCCATCTCAAATTCACACTCCCGCAACAAGACCGAGAAGATCGCCTTGATCTGCATGGTCGCGAACGCGGCACCCACGCAGCGATGCCGCCCTGCCCCGAACGGAATCCACGTCCACCGGTTGATCAAGTCTTCCTGACGCAGCTCCTCGTAACGTTCTGGCACGAAGTCGTCGGGATCGGGAAAGTCCTCGGGGATCCGGTTGGAGACCGCCGGTGAGGCCGCCACCAGATTCCCCTCATGGATGGGGTGGCCTTCCACCTCGAACTCACTTTTAGCCACTCGCATCAGGATGATCAGCGGCGGATGCAGCCGCAGCGTCTCCTTGAGCACGTTCTCCAGCCGCGGAATCTGGCGCAGCGCATGGAAACTCACCGGCTGGCCGTCAGCATAGAGCTCGTCGAGCTCTTTGATCACCCCGGCGTAGACGTCGGGGTGGCGCATCAACTCGATCAGCGTCCAGGCCGCGGTGCCCGAGCTGGTGTGATGCCCGGCGAACATCATCGAGATGAACATGCCGGTGATCTCGTCGGCGCTGAACCGGGGATTCCCGTCGTCGTCTTTGACCGTGATCAGCACGTCAAGCATGTCACGGTCGCTCTTGTCCGACGGCGGGTTGACCATGCGGTTGTTCATGATGCCTTGGACGAGCGCCACCAACCCTTTTCGGGCCTCGTCACGGCGGCGGAAACTCTCGATCGGCAGGTAGGGATCGACATAGGCCAGGGGGTCGGTGCCACGCTCCAACTCGTGATACAGCCGAGCGAACCGCCCGTCGAGCTCGTCGCGGAACTTCTTGCCGATCAGGCACGCCGAAGAGGTGTAGATGGTCAACTCGGCGAAGAAGTCCAGCAGATCGATCTCACCGGTCTCGCCCCAACCTGCGATCAGCCGGCGGACCTCGTTCTCGATCGTGGTGGCGTGGCCTTTCATCTGCTCACCGCGCAGCGCGGCGTTGTGCAGCATCTCTTTGCGCCGCTCCGGGCTGGCGTCGAACACCACACCCTTGCCGAAGATCGGCGTCATGAACGGGTACGCCTCGGCCTGGTCCAGGTCGTCGTCGCTGGCCCGGAAGAAGAACTCGTTGGGTTCCGCACCTGACAGCAACACGACTTGCTTGCCGGCCAGTTGGAAGGTTCCGACGTCACCGCACTCCTCGCGGACCCGTTTCATCAACCCGATCGGGTCGGTGCGGAACTCCTCGAGGTGGCCGTGCTCCTCGTGCCCGCCGGAAACCCGTGGAACGGCAACAACGCTCATTTCTTCGGCATCCCCTCTTCGCCTGGATCCGATTGCCCGGCTCCTCCTGGATCCGCTTGCCCGGCTCCTCCTCGGGCCGCTTCACGACCCGCATCGTCGCCGGGCAGGGCCGTTTCGGCCCGCATCGTCGCCTGGTCTAACTTGAGCTCCCGGTGCTCAGCAGGTGCGTCCGTCAGCGGCGCCTCGGGCTGGACCTCCATGTTCACCACGATCGACCCGCGCGGTGTTTCGGTTACGAACGCGATGGCCCGAGCGATGTCGACCGGACGCAGGAAGTAGTTGTGCCGAGCGTGACCCCACTTGTCCCAGTCTTCGAGCATGGGCCCGACCTGTGCGGGGGACAGCTTCCAGCCCATGCCGGTCAGTGTCGGGCCGGGATGCACGATCGACGCGCGAACGCCGGTGCCTTCCAGTTCCATCTGCAGGTTAGTGACCATGGCGATCAGGCCGGCCTTGGCCGCGCCGTAGGCGCCCATATGCGGTCGTTGGCGCAGCGCGACATCCGAACCGACGAAGATGACGTCGCCCCGGCGGCGCGCCACCATGTCCGGCAGCACCGCGGTTGCCAGCCGGTTGGCGCCGACCAGATGGATATGGATCTGTTCGGCGAAGGCGTCGGTGCTGATCTCGTGCAGCCGTCCGGGGAACATGTCACCGGCGCCGGACACCAGCACCTCAATCTCGCCGAGCGCGTCGATAGACTGCGCCACAAACGATTTCACTGACTGCGGATCGGTGATGTCTAGGGCGAATGCCACCGCTTCGCCGCCGTCGGCGCAAATCTTGTCCACCAGCTTGGCCAGTTTCTCTGTGCGGCGAGCACCCAGCGCCACCGGGAACCCGCGGGCGGCGAGCTCGACGGCCGTGGCCTCGCCGATGCCTGACGAGGCGCCGGCGACGATCGTTGGCCGACGGGGCGGATGGGGTTCGAAGCGAGGCATTTACGCAAGTTCCACGGTGATCGGAAGACGGTCGAATCCGCGCACGTTGCTGGAATGCACGCGCACCGCATTGGCCTCGTCCACTGCGTACCCCTGAATGCGGCTGCACAGTTCGGTCAGTGCGACGCGGGCCTCCATCCGAGCCAAATGTGCCCCCAAGCAAAAGTGCGCGCCGCTGCCGAAACTGACCAGTTTGGAACCGATGTCGCGCCCGATGCGGTAGTCGTCGGCGTCCTCGAACACTCTGTCGTCGCGGTTGGCAGAGCCGGGCAGCAGCAAGAGCACATCGCCTTCGGGGACGATGGTGTCGTATATCGTGAGGTCCTGGGCGACGGTGCGGGCCAGGATCTGGCTGGAGGTGTCGTAGCGCAGCGTCTCCTCCACCCACAGCGGAATCCGGGAGTGGTCGGCGAACACCTCGGCCAGTTGGTCGGGGTTGCGCGCGCCCCAGTAGGCAGCGTTGCCCAGCAGCTTGGTGGTGGTCTCGTTGCCGGCGATCACCATCAGGAACAGAAACGCCAGGATCTCCTTGTCGGTGAGCCGATCGCCGTCGATCTCGGCCGCCAGCAGCGCCGATGTCAGGTTGTCGGCGGGGGTTTTCCGGAACTCGTTGATCAGACCGGTGTAGTAGACCATCAGGTCGGCCGACGCCTGCATCGCCGACTCGGGCACGTCGGCCAAGCCATCTTCGCGGTGCAACACGCCGTCGGCCAGCGCACGGATGCGGGCCCGGTCGGGTTCCGGCACGCCCATCAGCTCCGAGATCACGTCCATCGGCAGCTTGCCGGCGAATTCGGCGACGAAGTCGAAACTTTCGGACTGTAAAGCGGTATCCAGGTGAGTCCGGGCCAGTTCCAGCACCCTCGGCTGGAGCTCGCGGATCCGGCGCGGCGTAAAGCCTTTGGACACTAGGGCCCGCAGCCGTAGATGCTCCGGGTCGTCCATGGCCAGAAACGACATCACCTTGTGGGCATCGGCAGCACGGGAAACGGGATCCAGCGAAACGCCATAGGCATTGGAGAGCGCGGTGCTGTTGCGAAAGCCCTGAAGCACATCCTGATGCCGCGACAACGCCCAGAACTTCAGCTCGTCGTTGCGGTGCAGCGGAGCCTCGTCCCGCAGCCGCCGGTAGTACGGGTACGGGTCTTCGTGGAAGTGGTAGTCGTAGGGATCGAGCACCAGTGTTTGGTCGCCAACATGTACGGTCATCGGTCTTCTCCGTCTGATTGCCCGGCTCC
>Ga0187766_10002638_pt1 | contig 10557 bp, 9 predicted proteins | sample 0216_QUI02_MP05__4_FD_132971 | JGI IMG/M metagenome (GOLD analysis project Ga0187766, IMG submission 132971) | Tropical peat soil microbial communities from peatlands in Department of Meta, Colombia - 0216_QUI02_MP05_20_MG | ecosystem: Environmental > Terrestrial > Soil > Wetlands > Peat ... | reverse complement strand
CCAGCTCGCGGGTCGATCGTGGGGCGAGCCCGATCGCCAGCAGGAGCAGACCGATCACGCTGCCGATCCCGAGCACGACCTCCGGGCCGATCACCGACGCCACCGGACCGGCGACCAGGTAGCCGACCGGCAGCAGCGCGAGCGAGCCCATCCAGTCCCAGGCGCTGACGCGTGACAACGCGCCCGCGGGGATGTGGCGCGCGAGCGCCGTCTCCCACCAGATCATCAGCAGCGAGAACCCGAACCCGGTCGCGAACGCGCACGCGACCACCAGCGCGACCGGCGCGCCGAGCGCGAACACGGCGTCCTGCACGGGCCACGCGAGCACCAGCAGCATTCCGGTCATCAGCGCGCGCCGGGGCCGCCAGACGATGCCGACGAGCGAGCCGACCACCGCGCCGGCCCCGGCGATCGCCTCCAGCACGCCGAACACCCCGGCCGCGCCGTACGTGTCGCGCGCGATCACCGGCGCGAGCGCGTACCACTGCGCGTACACGCACACGACCGCGCCGCTGAACACGGCGATCGTCACCCACACCCACGGCCGCGAGCGGACCTCGCGCCACCCCGCGTGCAGCTCGTGCAGCAGCGGGGCGGGCGCGCCGCGATCGCCCCGCGGCCGCGGGTGCACGCGGCACAGCAGCAGCGCACTGACGACGAACGTGACCGCGTCGAACGTGAACGCCTCGCCGGCGCCGACGCCGAGCACGAGCGCGGTCGCAAGCGCCGGACCGAGCAGGAACGCGAGGTTGGCGACCGACTCCGTCAGCGCCCGCGCGTCCTGGATCAGCGGCTCGGGGACCGTCTGCGGCAGCAGACCGCTGTACGCCGGCTGAAAGAACGCCTGCGCGGCGCCGAACAGCGCTTCGATCACGACCAGTTGCCAGATCCGGGCCGCGCCCGTGAAGATCAGGATCGCGAGCGCAGCGTGCAGAACGCAGCGGGTCAGATCGGTCGCGATCATGATCCGGTGGCGCGGGAGTCGATCGGCCCACACCCCGCCGAACAGCAGCAGCGCGACCAGCGGCAGCGTCTGCGCCGCGAGCACCAGTCCCAGATCGGTCGGCGAGCCTGTGCGCTGGGTGATGAACAGCGCCAACGCGACGACGACGACGCGGTCGCCGACGACGCTGGCCGCTTGACCGAGGAACAGATATCGGAAATCCGGGTGGCGCAGGACGCGCAGGTATGAGCTCAAAGCACACTCTCGACTTGACGGACGGGAACGACGGGCAGCCGCAAAGGCCCTCAGCGGGCGGCGACTGCGGGAACGAAGTCAGACGCAGAGTCGAGAGCTGCTAAGCATCGAGAACTCAGCCTACCAGACGGCCTGGGCGCGCCCGGGTGGTCTTCGGCACACCGCGCCCGGCGAGTACCGCGTCAAAGCGCACCCGGCGCGAGCGAGGCCGATGACGGCTCAATAGACTCTCGGCATGGCGACCCCGACTCAGGTATCGGCTCGCCTCGATCCAGAGATTTTCCGTCTGCCGGTCGAGCGAATCCGCGCCGGCTATTACTCGGACGCGTACTTCGCCTACACGAAGCAGTTACTCGAGTCGGCCAACCATCACCCGCGCGTGACGATGCAGGTGTTCCAGAAATACGACTCGATCCTCGGCGGGATCGACGAGGCGATCGCGATCCTCAAGCTGTGCTCGGGTCACGAGGACAGCTCGGGAGCGTGGATCCCGGGTTGGGATCAGCTCGAGGTGTTCGCGCTACGCGAGGCAAACAGGATCGCCCCGCGCGAGACGGTGCTGACGATCGAGGGCGACTACAGCCTGTTCGCGCACTTGGAGACCGTGTATCTCGGCTCGCTGGCGCGGCGCTCGCTGGTGATGCGCAACGTCACCGAGGTCGTCCAGGCAGCGCGCGGCAAGGAGATCTTCTACTTCCCCGCGCGCCACGATCACTGGCTCGTGCAGACCGGCGACGGTTGGAGCGCTCACGTCGCGGGCGCGATCGGCGTGTCCACCGACGCGCAGGCATCGTGGTGGGGTGGCCGCGGGATGGGAACGGTTCCCCACGGGCTGATCGCGGCCTTCGGCGGCGACACGGTCAAGGCGGCGGCCGTGTTCGCCGAGCGCTTTCACAAGGAGATGAACATCACCGTGCTGGTCGACTTCGAGAACGACTCGATCGCGACGGCGCTCGCGGTCGCCGATGCGCTGGGACCAAAGCTGTGGGGCGTGAGGCTCGACACCAGCGAGGATCTGGTCGACCACTCGCTGTGGGACGAGCTCGGCGGCTTCAAGCCGACCGGCGTCAACCCTCGACTGGTCCAGAAGGTCCGCGGCGCGCTCGACCGCGCCGGTCACACGGACGTCCGGATCGTCGCCAGCGGGGGCTTCACCGCCGCACGGATCAGCGAGTTCGAGGACGCGGGGGTGCCGGTCGATGCGTACGGCGTCGGCTCGTCGCTGATCCGCGGCGACAACGACTTCACGGCCGACGTCGTGCTGGTCGAGGGGCGTCCGTGCGCGAAGGTCGGACGGACGTACACGCCGAACCCGCGCCTCGAGGCCGTTAGGTGATCGCGCCTCGCGGGGGTGACGCCGGCGCGGGGTCGCCGGCGGTGGGTATGCTCCCGCGGTGATGCTTGGTGCAATCGATCACGTGGGTGTGGCCGTGGACGACATCGACGCCGCGCTGGCGCTGTACCGCGACGCGCTGGGGATGCCGCTCGTGCATCGCGAGACCGTCGCCGACCAGGGCGTCGACGCCGCCTTGCTCGATGTGGGAGACGGTCACGTCGAGCTGCTCCAGCCACTTGGCCCGGAAACGGCCGTGGGCAAGTTCCTGGCACGGCGCGGACCCGGGTTGCACCACGTCGCGTACCGGGTGAGCTCGGTCGAGGACACGCTGAACGCGCTCGCGGCCGCCGGGCTGCGCCTGATCGACGAGCGCCCGCGCACCGGGATCCGCGGCTCGCGCGTCGCGTTCGTGCATCCGTCCTCCACCGGCGGCGTGCTGACCGAGATCGTCCAACCTTCGCCGGAGCACTGATGGCGGGCACCAAGCCCCAGCGGATCAGCATCGGCTTCCACGGCGGTCAAGTGCTCAGCGCGCGCGTCGCGCCCACCGAGCTCAAGAGCCTGCGCCAGGCGCTCGGGTCCGACGGCTGGCACGACCTCACCGCCGAGGACGGGACCGTCGCGCTCGATCTGGCGCGGATCGAGTACGTGCTCGTCGACCACGAAGAGCATCGGGTCGGGTTCGGGACCTGAGCACCCGGCGTCGGCGGCGGCGTCAACCGGCGGGGGCGAACCCACTTTGGGCATCGGTCGTCCGAGCGTAGCGCGCGTACAGTCCCGGGCGTGTCGCTTCGCGAGCTCGACCGTGCCGCGCTGATGCTCGCCCGCACTCGCGGCCACGCCCGGCCCGCCGAGCGGGCGGCGTACGCGTACTCGCGCGCCGGCGAGCACGGCGCGTGCTGGTTCGCGCTCGGCCTGGCCGGGGCCGTGCTCGACCGCGCGCCGGAGCGCCGGCGCGTGTGGCGGCGCGGAATCCGCGTCGTGGCGAGCGCCTACGCGCTCAACTACGCGGTCAAGCTCGCGGTCCGCCGCCGGCGGCCCGAGCTCGACGGCCTGCCGCCGCTGACCCCGATCATGTCCCGGCTGTCGTTCCCCAGCGCCCACGCGACGACCTCGTTTGCCGCGGCGCGGGCGTTCACGCGCGTGGCACCCGCGTCGACGCTGTACGCGGCGGCCGGCGCGTTCGCGCTCAGCCGGCCGTACCTCGGGGTCCACTACCCGAGCGACGTCGTCGCCGGTGCGGTCCTCGGCACCGCGATCGCGCAGGCGTGGCCGTAGTGGGGATGGATCGCCAATGAAGGTCGGGATCGTCGGGCTCCCGAACGCCGGCAAGTCCTCGCTGTTCGCGGCCTTGACCGGGGTCCAGGTCCCGATCGCGAATTATCCGTACACGACGACCGAGACGGCCGTCGCGGTCGTGCCGGTCCCCGATCAGCGCCTCGAGGCGGTCGCCCGGACCGTCGGGGCGTCGAAGGTGGTCCCGGACACGATCGCGTTCACGGACATCGCCGGCCTCGCCGCGGGGGCACATACGGGCGAGGGGCTCGGCAACCAGTTCCTGGCCAGCATTCGCGAAACCGATGCGATCGTGCACGTCGTCCGCGCGCACGAGGACCCGAACGTGGTCCACCCCGAAGGCCGCATCGATCCGCTCGCCGACATCGAGACCGTCGAGACCGAGCTCGTGTACGCCGATCTCGAGCAGGCGGAGCGCCGGCTCGAACGGGTGTCGAAGGCCGCCAAGGGCGGCGAGCGCCGCGCGGTGGCCGAGGCGCAGTGGCTGGCCGCGTTGACTCCGGTTCTGGCGGCGGGACAGCCGGCCCGGACCGTCCCCGCTCCGCCGGAGGCTGCGGATGCCGCCTCGTCGCTGGCGCTGCTGACCGCCAAGCCGGTCCTGTTCGTCGTCAACGTCGAGGAGGGCTCCGACGAGCTTGCCGAGGCGATCGCCGCGCACGCCGCGGCGCAGGGCGCGGGGGTGGTCGCCGTGTCCGCGCGCCTGGAAGCGGAGCTGTCCGAGCTCGACGAGCAGGACGCGGCGGCGATGCGGGCCGACCTGGGATTGACCGAGTCCGGGCTCGACCGCGTCATCCGGGGGGCGTTCTCGCTGCTCGACCTGGTGGCGTTCTTCACCGCGGGCGAGGACAAGCCCGCGCAGTCGTGGCACCTGCGCCGCGGGCTGTCGGCGTGGCACGCCGCCGGGATGATCCACTCCGACATCCAGCGCGGGTTCGTGCGCGCGGAGGTGATCTCCTGGCAGGACCTCGTCGACGCCGGCGGTTACGCCGGCGCGCGCGAGCGCGGGACGCTGCGCCTCGAGGGTCGCGACTATGTGGTCGCCGACGGCGACGTGATCACGGTCAGGTTCACGCCGTAGTCCCGTCCGCCTTCAGCCACGGTCACAACGACTCCGCGGCTACAGGTCGCTCACCGATCGCGCCGATTCGAGGCGCTCGGCGAGCCTGTTCATCCCGTGCCTGCGCGCGGCCTGCGCCCCGCCGAGCAGGTTCGTGGTGCGGTCTGGCGGTCGCTCGAGCTCGACGATCCGCAGCGTCGCGATGTCGCGATACGCGCGCAGCTCCGCGGCCGAGTCCTTCAGGGTCGCGGCGATCCGCGGGCGCTCCTCGCCGGCGGCGGCGAGCGCGCCCTCGAGCGAGCCGTGGCGGGCGAGCAGCTCGGCGGCGATCTTCGGGCCGATCCCGGGCGCGCCGGGGAGACCGTCGGACGGGTCGCCGCGCAAGGCGATGAAGTCCGGCACGAGCTCCGGCGGGACGCCGTAGCGGCGCTGCACTCCGGCCGGATCGATCTCCTCGAAGCCGCTGATCGACGCCTTCAGCATCAGCACGCTGACGTGCTCGCCGACGCACTGGTACATGTCGCGATCGCCGGTGACGATCAGCGTGCTGCCGCCGGCGCGCTCCTCGACCGCAGCAAGCGACCCGAGCAGGTCGTCCGCCTCGAGCGCCGCCGTCGCCTGCGTGATCCAGTCGAACCCCGCGAAGAACCCGGGTGCCTGCTCGAACTGCCACGCGAGCGGATCGGGAACCGCCGGCCGGGCGGCGTGATACGCGGGGTACAGCTCGGTGCGATACGCGGCCGCCTCGGCTCCGAAGCACACCACGATCGCCCGCGGCCCGCGATCGGCCGCGATCCGCAACAGCACGTTGGCCGCGCCCAGGAGCGCGTTCACGGAGCGCCCGTCGCTCCCCTTGATCGAGTCCGGGAGCGCGTAGAACGAGCGGTAGAGCACAAACGGGCCGTCGACGGCCAGCAGCGGCGACGGCATCAGCGCACGCTCACCGCGGGTCCGCGCAGGCCCGCGTACACCACCCGGTAGCTTCCGGCCCCCGGCAGCGCGACGTCGTACGACCCGCCCGCGCGCAGCCGAGTGTCGGCGATCGTCCGCCAGCCCCCGCGGACGGCTTTCTGGATCGCCAGCGGGTCGCCCTTGCGCGCGGGGAACACGCTTCCCTGGAGCGCGGGCACCGCGTCGGCGACGAGCTCGCCCACTGCCGTCATGAGCGCGGTCACGGCGCGGGCGAGGGCAGGTGCGCGCGGCGAGCTCGAGGCGGCGTGCGAGACCGGGACCGCGACCCCGGCCGCGGTCCGGATCGTCGTGAACGACGCGTACGTGCTCGGCAACCCGAACAGCTGCTGGAACGCGCCGCCGGTGACGCTGGCGGCGCCCTTGCTGCCGACGACCTGCGCGGTCACGATCCGGGGCGAGAACCCGTGCCTGGTGACCCGGATGCCAATCAGCGTGCCCTTCACGAGCCCGCCGAGTTTCGCCGCCGCGCCAGAGACACTCAGCTCGTGCTGCCAGCGGTAATCAGGGTTGCCACCCGCGCCGTCGTACGGGTCGGGGACTCCCCGCAGCCACGGCTCGGAGGATGCGCCGGGCCACACGTTCTCGATGTTCTCGGTCGCGCCGCCGGAGCTGGAGAAGAAGTACGTCATCACGGGGGCGCCGCGGTAGGTGACGATCTGCCCCCGAGTCGCGGCCACCGCCGCGTCGGTCGACGGGGTCTCGGCGGCCACGCCCAAATACATCTGCGAGCGCGTGTCCGGGTACAGATCGAAGCCGGCACCGCCGACATCGACGGTGATCGCAAACGTGCGCGCCGCGACCGCCTGGGCCTCGAGCGCCTGCGACGCCCAGCTCGGGGGCATCTCGGCACCGATCACCCCGCGCACGTAGTCCTCGAGATCGAGCGCGTTGATCGTCTCGACGCCGCCGGACCCGTCCGGGCGGAGCTCCAGCGAGCCGCGGTAGCTGCCGAGGCCGGACACATTCAACGGTCCCGGGCCGGTGATCGTCAGCGGCGCGGCGAAGCGGCCGATCTCGGTCCCGGATTGCGAGTACAGCGTGAGCGATCCGTTCGCGGTCGCGAGCACGTGGTACGTCGTCGTGGGCGCGAGCGCCTTCGACGTCGGCTGCGTCTTGGGCTTCGGAGCTCCGGGGGCGGACAGCAGCGTTCCCTGCGCCTGCGTCGCGGCGCTGAACGCGGCCGCTCCGTCCGCCAGCAGCACGCGCACGGTCTGACTCGGATCCGCCGCCCCGAGCGCGGTGCCCTGGTAGTAGTGCGCGAGGATGAAGCGGTAGTCCTTGCCGTGCAGCGCGTACCCGTACGCGCCGTACTGGCTCATCCCGACCCCGTGGCCGTCTCCGCCGCCGCGGATGTAGAGCACGCCGGCCGCCCCCTCGGCCGCCGCGGCGGATCCGAGCAGCACCGTGATCGCCGCGACCGCCGCCGCGAACCAGCGCGGTAGCCAAGGGGTTACGTACGAGCGCACGCGACAGCCGAATGCAACGTTGGGGCCCCCACAGAGCCCGAACGTTACAGACGGCCGATCGCCGGGGAGGATTGTCCTGCTACAGATTCCCCGCGGCCATCTTGCGCAGGTCCATCGCCTTGTTGTACGTCTCCTCGTCGACGCCCATTTCGTAGGCCACCTCGCGCAGCATCCGGCCCGACGAGGCGGCTTCCTTGACGATCTCGGCTCCCTTGTCGTAGCCGATGTACGGGTTCAGCGCGGTCGCGGCCGCGAGCGTCGACTCGGCGGACCGCGCGCAGCCTTCCTCGTTGGCCTGGATGCCGTCGACGCACTTCACCGCGAATACGCGCGCGGTGCTGGTCAGCAGCCGAATCGACTCGAGCAGGTTGCGCGCGATCAGCGGCACGCGGACGTTGAGCTCGAAGTTGCCCTGCGAACCGCCGATCGTGATCGCGGTGTCGTTGCCGATCACCTGGGCCGACACCTGGAGCACGACCTCGGGGATCACCGGGTTGACCTTCCCCGGCATGATCGACGAGCCCTTCTGCAGCTCGGGCAGGAACAGCTCGCCGAGCCCCGCGCGCGGCCCCGAGCCCAACAGCGCTAGGTCGTTCGCGATCTTGGTCAGCGACACGGCGATCACCTTCAGCACGCCGGACAGCTCGACGAGCGCGTCGCGGTTGCCCTGCGCCTCGAACGGATCCTCCGGCTCCCGGACGTCGAGCCCGGTGGCCTGCATCAGGCGCGCCCGTACCCGCTCCGCGAACTCCCTGTGCGTGTTCAGGCCGGTGCCGGTCGCGGTGCCGCCGAGCGGGATCTGGGCGACCTGCGGGAGCGCGCCGTGGACCCGACGCGCCCCCAGCCGGACTTGCGCGGCGTAGCCGGCGAACTCCTGACCGAGCGTGACCGGCACCGCATCCATCAGATGCGTGCGCCCGGACTTGACGATGTCCTTGAACTCGTCGGCCTTTGTGGTGAACGACGCCTCGAGCGCCACCAGCGCCGGCAGCAGCCCCTCCGTGCACTCGGCAAGCGCGGCCAGATGAACCGCCGACGGGAACACGTCGTTCGACGACTGCCCCATGTTGACGTGATCGTTGGGATGCACGCCGGCGCCCGCGAGCGTCGCGATCACCTCGTTGGCATTCATGTTCGAGGAAGTTCCGGACCCGGTCTGGAACACGTCGATCGGAAACTGGTCGTCGACGGATCCGTCGGCGACGCGGTCGGCGGCGGCGGCGATCCGCTCGGCGAGCTCGGGATCGAGCAGACCGAGGTCGGCGTTGACCCGCGCCGCGGCGCCCTTGATGCGCCCGAGCCAGCGAATCACCGGGACCGGGACACGCTCGCCCGAGATCGGGAAGTTCGCCACCGCCTTGGTGGTCTCCCCACCCCACAGCTGCTCCTTCTCTTGAACGCCCATGCCCTGTCCTTTCGACGATTCGCTATCTACTACTCGAAAGCTACCCCACGTCGAAGGTCTCGTAGAACTCGCGATCACGGGGCGTTCGGGTACTGCGGTAAAGTCGGCTGGACATGGCGGAAGCTCCGGCATGACCGGGGGAGGCACGATGCGGTGCAAGGGCTGGCAGCAGGAGGCGGCGCTGCGGATGCTCGAGAACAACCTGCACCCCGACGTCGCCGAGAAGCCGTCCGAGCTCGTCGTGTACGGCGGGATCGGCAAGGCCGCGCGCAACTGGCCGAGCTACCACGCGATCGTCAGGGAACTGGAGCGGCTCGCCGATTCCGAGACGCTGCTGGTGCAGTCCGGCAAGCCCGTGGACGTGTTCGAGACCCACGAGCACGCGCCCCGAGTCCTGATCGCAAACTCGAACCTCGTCCCCGACTGGGCGAACTGGGACACGTTCCGCCGGCTCGACGCGGCGGGACTGATCATGTACGGCCAGATGGCCGCGGGCTCGTGGATCTACATCGGCACGCAGGGCATCCTCCAGGGCACCTACGAGACGTTCGCGGCCGCGGCGCGCAAGCGCTTCGACGGCACGCTCAGCGGCCGGCTGGTCGTGACCGCCGGGCTCGGCGGCATGGGCGGCGCGCAGCCGCTCGCGATCACGATGCTCGGCGGCGCCGCGCTGTGCGTGGAGGTCGACCGCCAGCGGATCGAGCGGCGGATCCAGACCGGCTACCTCGACGAGCGCGCGGCCGACCTCGATCGCGCGCTCGAGCGGCTCGCGGCCGCGCGCCGGGAGGCTCGCGCGCTGTCGATCGGCCTGGCTGCAAACGCGGCCGAGGTGCTGCCCGAGCTCGTCCGGCGCGGGGTCGAGGTCGACGTCGTCACCGACCAGACCTCTGCCCACGACCCCCTCAACGGCTACATCCCGGCCGGGGTGACGCTCGAGCAGGCGGAGGTCCTGCGCCGCAGCGACCCCGACGAGTACCTGCGCCGCGTCGGCGACAGCGCCGTGATCCACGTGGCCGCGATCCGCGCGCTCGCGGCCGCCGGCGCGGAGGCGTTCGACTACGGCAACGCGCTCCGCGGTCTGGCGGCCGAGCACGGGGACAAGGACGCATTCAGCTACCCGGGGTTCGTGCCCGCGTACGTGCGCCCGCTGTTTTGCGAGGGCAAGGGCCCGTTTCGCTGGGTTGCGCTGTCGGGCGACCCGGCGGACATCCACGCGACCGACGCCGCGATCCTCGAGCTGTTCGGCGAGCAGGAGCACATCGCGCGCTGGATCAGGCTCGCGGCGGAGCGCGTGCACGTCCAGGGCCTGCCGGCGAGGATCTGCTGGCTCGGCTACGGCGAGCGCCACCTCGCGGGGCTGCAGTTCAACGAGATGGTTGCGTCGGGGCAGGTGCGGGGGCCGATCGTGATCGGGCGCGATCATCTCGACACCGGCTCGGTGGCGTCGCCGGAGCGGGAGACCGAGGCGATGGCCGACGGCTCCGACGCGATCGCCGACTGGCCGCTGCTCAACGCGCTCCTGAATACCGCCTGCGGCGCAAGCTCGGTCTCGATCCACCACGGCGGCGGCGTCGGCATGGGCAAGTCGATCCACGCGGGCCAGGTGTGCGTGGCGGACGGCAGCGAGGAGGCCGCGCGGCGGATCGAGCGCACGCTGAAGGCGGACCCGGGCCTCGGGATCCTCCGGCACGCCGACGCCGGCTACGCTCAGGCGCTCGCGGCCGCGCGAGCGCACGGGCTGCGGCTGCCGATGCTCGGGGACGGCTGATCCTGCGCTGATGCGCGCAGGTGGATGATCTTGCGCTGATGCGGCGGGCGAACGATCTT
>Ga0187766_10002637_pt1 | contig 10561 bp, 6 predicted proteins | sample 0216_QUI02_MP05__4_FD_132971 | JGI IMG/M metagenome (GOLD analysis project Ga0187766, IMG submission 132971) | Tropical peat soil microbial communities from peatlands in Department of Meta, Colombia - 0216_QUI02_MP05_20_MG | ecosystem: Environmental > Terrestrial > Soil > Wetlands > Peat ... | reverse complement strand
TGCCCGTTGGGACACACCGCCATCGCTGCCTCCTGGATGCCCGAAACCGCCTGCCTTCGCGGCGCTACTTCCTCGCCCGGACCGTCTTGGTGGACCTGGTGTCGAGAGCCATTTCGTCGGCGTCCTCGACCTGCTTCTTCAGCCGGACCGTCCCGGTCTCCACGTCCACCACGTCCACCACCTTGGCCAGCAGCTTGGCCGTGTCCTCGTTGCCGGACTGATGGGCCAGCGCCACGGCCCGGCCCAGCTTGGCCGTCGCGGTCTCCTCATCGCCCTGCTTGCGGGCCTCCAGCCCCTCCTGGATGGCGGCGGCAAGCTCCGCCTGGCCGGTGTAGTGGGCGACCCGCGGGTTGATCTTGGTGGACAGCGCCTCGTCATCGGTCCACCTCGCCAGGACCTTGCCCTGGCCCAGCACCTCGGCGCCAGACGGCGACTCGGCCACCAGGCCCACCCGCGCGGCGAGCGTCTCCGGCTGCCCGACGCCCGCCGGGGTGACCTCGACGCCGACGTGATAGTCGCGGCTCTCGCCCGGCCCCCACGCACCGGTGGGGTAGTCGCCGGATTGCGGACCCGACGGCGTGCGCCTCCCGGTCAGGTCGTCGACCACGGGTGCCACCTGCTTGACGAACTTGACACTGGCCTTCTGCGGGGTCCACACCCGCAGAGCCACGTCGGCAACCTGCTTTCCCATCGCGCTTTCCATCATCGCCGCGAAGTCGGCGGCCAGCCCGGACGGGTCAGGCACGATGTCCACGGTGCCGAGCAACGCGGTCGCTATCGTCCGCAGCTCGTTGACCTCCCAGTCGGTGCCGACCCCTCGGCAGTCGCAGCTGAAGACGCCTTCGCACTGCCCAACCGCCGCGGCGAGCTGTTCCGGGCTCTCGTGCTGGTTCTTGCCGTCGGTGAGCAGGATGACGTGCCGGAGCTTCGCCGGGTACGCCTCGAATACCTGCCGGGCCAGCATCAGCCACTGGCCGATCGCCGTGCCGCCTTCGGCCCGCAAGCCTGCCACCGCCTGCCTGGCCGCCGCCCGGGAGCTGGCATCTGCCCTGGCCATACTCCCGTCGGCGGGGAACACAGGCTGGGCCCTGTTGGTGCCGGCGATGACCGCGAACCAGACCCCGTCCCGCACCACGTCCACCGCGGCGGCCGTGGCCGCCCGCGCCTCGGCGATCTTGGTGTGCGGGTATTCCATCGATCCGGAGCAATCGACGATGACGATTTCGGCACTGCCCGGCTCTCCTCCGGCCGACCCGGGGCCGGAGAGCCCGGCGGCGTCCGCGCCAGCGGTGACGGTGACGATGGCGCTGACCTCGCGCCCGTCCTCGGGCAGGTACTGGTTCTGGTCAACGTCTACGGTGAAGCCGGAATCGGTCATGGCGGAATTCTCCTCGCTAACGTCATTCGCCGCCGTACGGGGACAGTGGGGGATGAGGCCTTTCCTGGGCCAATGGTGCCAGCGGAACCGGAGCCAGCACCACGGTGATGTTGTCGCTGCCGCCGGCGTCGAGCGCGAACTTGACCAGCGCGGTGGCGGTGCCGAGCGGATCGGTGCACGCCGCCGGGAGCGTGAGCTCGGCCAGGCCCGCCGCGTCAGGCCGGTAATTCCACAGCCCATCCGAGCACACCAGCACCACACCGGGTCCGGGCGGTTCGAACCGCACGACATGCGGCTGCGGATCGGCGAAATCCACGCCGAGCCAGCGGGTAATCACGTGAGCGTGCGGGGAGGCCAGGGCGTCGGCCTCGGCTAGCGCGCCCGCCGCGACCATCTCCTCGGCCACTGAGTCGTCCGTGGACAGGCGCATCGCGCCGGATCCCGCGGCGAGCCAGTACGCGCGGCTGTCACCGAGCCAGCACACGGTGATCGCGTCGCAGTCGATGACCGCCGAGACGTACGTGGTAGACGGCGCCTGCCCGCCTGAGCCCAGCCTGGCCAGGGCCTGGTGGGCGGAGCGCACCGCGGCCAGCGACGCCTCCGTCCGGTCCTCGCCGCGCCGGACCGACGTAAGGAGCGCCCGCACCGCGGCCTGTGCCGCAGCCAACGAGGCCTCATCCGGGCGAGGCGATGTGGACACTCCGTCGCATACCACGGCGATCGCGACCGGGCCGCCGGGAGTATCGGTGGCGGCCAGGGCCATCGCGTCCTCGTTGCGCAAATGCCGCAGGCCGCGGTCGGTCGCCCCGGCCAGCAGCCCGAGATCGAGTTCGGAATGGTCGCGGCCGGACGGCACCTTGCGGCCGCACGACTCGCAGTAGCCTTCGGCGCTGATCGCCGCGGGCGGGGACGCCGGGTCGACCGAGCACACCGGGCATTCGGCCGTGTACCCGGGCGGCGGCGTGCTGACGGCGGGCGGGGCGAGCTCCGTGCCACACGATTCGCAGAAGCTGTCCGTGTCCTCGACCTGCGCGCCACAGGACGGGCAGGCCTTGTCCACGGGCAGCGGGCCGGCCGTCACATGAGGGTCCTGGGCTGGATCGCGTTAGCCATGTCGGCAAGCTCGATCCGCCTGGCTTTGTCCGGGGCCAGCCGGGGCCCTGGTCATCGTGGCTGTCCTCCTAGCGCCAGGACGGCCCGCTGGTAGCCGGTCACCGCGTCAGCAGCGGCCGCGAGGTCGCAGGGCGCCGTCCAGAGCAGCCCACGGGCACGGTCATAGCGTTCGGTCAGAGCGGGATCTTCCGCCGCGCCCAGGCGAGCGGCCTTGGCCCGGTAGGCGCCGAGAAGCCCGCGCAGCTCATCACGTCGGCTCAGGACGTCGGCCAGGGCGCGTTCGGCGGCCTGGAACCTGGTGGTGGCCTCGGCCAGCTCCCGCTCGATCAGGTCCAGCTCGGAGGCCAGCCGGGTCCAGCGCCCGGCTGCCATCAGCACGTCGAGGCCGGCGAGCCGGGCAGAAAGGTCGGCGAAGCCGGGGGGCTCGGCAGGCAACGCCCCGGCGGCGATCCTGGCCGTCGCCCGCTGCCAGGCGGCGGCGGCGTCTTCGCAGGCGGCACGCGCCGTGGCGGCCGCCGTCTTGATGGCCGCGATGCGCCGTTGCGCGTCGTCCCGCAGCCGGACAAGCTCATCGACCCGGGTCGCCGCCACTGCGACCTGCTGTCTTAGCCGGTCCGCGCCCGAGGTATCGACCTGGCCGGCTTTGGGGTTCGAGCCGCCGTGCCACAGCGATAGCGGATCGGCGTTCAGCGTGCCGCGCAGGCTGGCCAGCTTGCTCCCGGCCGCGGCCAGGTTCCCGGTCAGGGCCTCGTCCCCGAGCGAGGAGGCCTGCGGCGTTACCCTGGCCAGCTCCGCGGCCACCGCATCCAGCCTGCCGGTCATCTCGTTCCATACCTGCTCCGCGGCGGAGACGGCAGCGGTGCTCTCGGCGAAGCAGCGGCGCATCCGGGCCACCGCCGCGACCAGGGTGAGATCCTCGCGGCCGCTGTCCGCGAGATCGCGGCCGGCCAGCGGGGCGGGCCCGGAGGTCAGCTGGATGGACGGCCCGGTGAGCAGCGTAGTGATCGAGGCCAGCTCCCTGGGCCCGAGACGCCCGGCCACCGCTTCGGCGGCCCGGTCGACCACGGCCGAGTAGGCTGAGTAGATCTGCCACAGGGTGGCCAGGGAGGCAGCCGCGGCGTCCCAGCGCTGCTTCGTTTCCCCGATGAGCGCGGCCCCCTCCAGCATCCGCTTGCCGAAGCTGCCGTCCAGCTCGAGCAGGTTAGCCTGGATGGCATCGCGTTCGGCGACCGCCGCCTGCACCACGGCGGGAGCCCGCTCTTTGGTCAGCACGGGGGTGGTCACCGGTACTCCGCGGGAAGGCGGGCAAGGTCCCAAGCGCAGCCGGACGCGACCTGCCTCCGCGGCGGGCTACTGGTAACCGTGGTGCTCATCGCCGACCCGCCCGCTCCCGTCATCGGTACCGATGCGCCATGACGTCCTCTATTTTGCCCGCAGTTAAGGACCACTTGGGGTGAATGCAAGCAGACGGCCGGGCTCACGCCCGGCGGACGGCAGTCGGCACGATGGGCCGGTTTCACGCCAGCGAGGTAAGCGCCGCCCGCCCGCCGTGAGTGTTGAACTCAACGGCGATGCCAAATAACGGGACCTGTCGGTCCTGTCCTCGGCCTGAACTTGCTCGAGCTAGGCCAGTCATCGGCAAACCGCCATCAGGATTTGTGCACTACTGCTACGTTTGGCCTTTATTGCGAAGCCTGGCGACCAGGCGTAGCGTCCGGTTCCTGCCACATGTGGCACAGGCTAGGAGTGACCCTTGGGGACCAGCGATGGGGTGGGTACGCAGCTTCCGGCGAAGGACTGGCCGGCACGGCCTGGCCGGCGCCCCGGCGGGGCCTTGACGGTTCTGGAAGAGGAGATGGTCGCCGCCGCTGCGGCCGGGGAACTGGTTGACCGGGGTGAGGGCGTGTTCAGCCTGGCCGAGATGCGGACGTGGGGGGAAGAGCGGACGATCCGCGCGGCGGTGCTCCGGCACCTGCTAGTGGCGGGACAGTGGCCGGTGCACCCGAAAGGGGTCCGGCTGCGCGGGGTACGGATCAGCGGACACCTGGATCTCGAAGCGGCAGCCCTTCGCTGCCCGCTGTCGCTGAATAGCTGTTATCTCGACGCCAGCATTCCAGCCTGCCTGGATCATGCCAAAGCTCTGCGTGTCACCCTGACCTGGTGCCAACTGCCAGGCATGACCGGCGAGATGCTCACCGCGAGCGAGCTAGACCTGAGCGGCTCAACCGTCACCTACCCACTCAGGCTGACCGGCGCGGAGATCATCGGCCAGCTTATCTGCCGCGGCGCCCAGCTGACCGGCGCCGACAGCAACGGCGACGCGCTGGTCGCCGAGGGGATGAAGGCCGGCAGCGTGCTCCTCACCGGGGAATTCACCGCGGCCGGGGCGATCCGGCTGACTGGCGCGGAGATCACGAGCCAGCTCGATTGCAGCGGCGCCCGGCTGACCGGCGCCGACAGCTACGGTTACGCCTTGCACGCCGAGAGGGTGAAGGCCGGCAGCGTGGTCCTCGCCGGGGGATTCACCACGGCCGGGGCGGTCAGGCTGACCGCCGCAGAGATCATGAGCCAGCTCAACTGCAGCGGCGCCCAGCTGACCGGCGCCGACAGCCGCAGCAATGCGCTGCACGCAGACGGGATCAAGGCCGGCAGCGTACTTCTCACCAGCGGATTCACCGCGGCCGGGGCGGTCCGGCTGCCGGGAGCGGAGATCACGAGCCAGCTCAACTGCAGCGGCGCCCAGCTGACCGGCGCCGACAGCGACGGCGACGCGCTGATTGCCGACGGGATGAAGGCCGGCAGCGTGTTCCTCACCGCGGGATTCACCGCAGCCGGGGCGGTCCGGCTGCTGGGAGCGGAGATCACGAGCCAGCTGGCCTGCCGCGGCGCCCAGCTGACGGGCTCAGACAGGGACGGCAATACGCTGGTCGCCGACGGGATGAAGGCTGGCGGGGACGTGTTCCTTGACGGAGGGTTCAGCGCCGCCGGAACGATATCACTCAACTCAACGCACGTAGGCGGGTCGGTTTTGCTGGCACCTGCCGCGCTGGCCGGCGAAGACCAGGTTGCGCTCGATGCGGCCAGGGCGCAGATCTCAGGCAAACTGCGGTGGGCACCCTCGGCGCCGATCTCCGGGCAGGTCAACCTGGAGGGCGCCACCGTCGGCCAGCTCGAGGATAACTGGAGCGGTAGCCGCCTTAACGGGTACTGGCCCGCCGACGGGCGGCTCCACCTCGATGGCTTCGCCTACGGCAGGTTCGGCGGGGGGCGCCAAGCTACCGTAGAGCAGCGGCTGGCCTGGATCCGCAGCCAGTACCAGCCGCGCGTCGGGCGCAGCCCGGCTCACTTTGCCACCCAGCCCTACGAGCAGCTCGCGGTCGTGTATCGCCAGTCCGGGCAGGACGACCAAGCCCGTAAGGTAGCGATCGCCAGGCGCGCCGACCTGCGACAGTACGGGAACCTCAACCCGTACCGCCGGTTCGGCAACTGGTTTCTTGACTGGACCATCAAGTACGGCTACCAGACGTGGCGGGCCGGCGTGGGCCTGGCCGCGGTGTTCGCGGTCTTTTTGATGCTGTCGATCCTCGGCCAGCGCCAGCATGTGATCGTACCGATCGGGGAAATCGAGGGACTGCACTCAGTGCCGTCCGCGACCCAGTGCACCAGCGAGTACCCGTGCTTTTACCCCGCCGGTTATACCGTCGACACGGTCATCCCGATCATCAACGTGCACCAGGCCGATTACTGGGGTCCCGACGGTCACGCGCCATGGGGCTGGGTCTGGGTCGGCGGAACGTGGATAGCCACGGGACTGGGCTGGGCGCTGGCCACCCTGCTGGTCGCAGGCTATACCGGGCTGGTACGGCAGGACTGACGCAGGTCTGACCGAAGACTCGGACGACTGCGGCCGAGTCGGGATACAGGGCATGAGGACGTCTCGTCGGTGACCGCTGGCAGGCTGCGGCCGGGATGAACATGGGCCTGCGTGGCTACGAGTGGCGGACGCACAGGCCCGGAAACTGTCACGCCCAGGTCATCGGCCGGATGGCGTTAGCCAGGTCAATGAGCTCGATGCGACGGCTCCGATCCGACGTGAGTCGCGCCAGCCCCCGGTAGCCGCGTTCCAGGCCGAGGCGGAGCGCACGCTCGTTCGGCTCGCAGCCGAGAATGAGACCGTTATCCGAGGCCGCCTCCGACGCCCGCTGCGCTGGAACCGGCCGGCTCGAGGCCGCACTGCCATCGGCCCACTCAAGTGCGGCACGCAGGATCTCTACGGTGAGCTGCTGGCGGCGTGATTCGTCCAGGGCCAGCCGGCCCAGGCGGCCGCCTGCCTGCTTCAAGTCATCGCCGGTGACCCCGGGCGAGACCAGGATCCTGACCGCGGCGATCTGCGCCGCGGCGTGATGAGTCGACACGTCCGGCACCGCCGCGAGCGCGCCGATCGCGCCGGGCCGGTCCCCCGCCGCCAGACAGGTTCGCGCCAGACCGAACGCTGCGCTGACGTATGACCGGTCTACCGTCCAGACCAGCCGGAAGTAGCGGCCGGCCGACGCGGCATCTGCCCCGAGTTCGGCCGCGAAAGCCAGCGCGAGCTTGGGCGCGACCTCACCGGGCAGCACATCGTAAACCGTGTTGAACGACCCTCTTGCTGCGTCGCCGTCGCCCAGAGCGAGCTGACGGAGGCCGACGGTCCACGCGATCCGCCAGTCGGATGGGTCATCGGCGGCGAGTTCAGCTAGCCTGAGCCCGGCACCGTCAAGATCACCTATATCGAGCATGGCGCGAGCCAGGGCCAGCCGTGTCTCGGCGGACGTGGCCACCTCGCTCGGGACGGTCGGATCGCCGGAGACGGCCCTGGACAGCGCGGCGGCTCGCTGGCCGGAGTCAAGCCCGGCCAGCGTGGCCAGGTAGCCGGCCGCGGGATCGGCCCGGTCCACCTGCGGCATCGGCAGGCCCTCGATGATTTCTGCAGCTCCCGGCACGGCCAGTGCGGCACCCGCAAGGTCGTCCCCGGTACCTATCGCCTGGATCTCGGGGCTGAAAACCGTCGAGAACGCCGGTCTCGGCGTACCGTCGGCGACGGCCAGGACCTCGCGCAGCACGCCGGTGAGCTGTTCGGCCATCTCGCCCGCGGAGCTGAAGCGCCGACCCGGATCGGCGTTCGTGGCCCGGCGCAGTAGCCGGGCGAACGATTCCTGCTGCGCGAGCAGCGGGACTCCGTCCGGAAAGGTGAACTTGTACGCGCCCTGATAGCCCTTGAACTCGAAGGTGAGGACGGCCAGCGCACGCGCGACCGTGAACAGGTCCGACGACACGGACGGCCCGGCCGTCTCGATCTCGGGGGCCTGGTAGCCCACGGTGCCGTAGATCGGCTCGTCGCTGTCGATCCGCCGCACCCCGCCCATGTCGATGAGCTTGAGCTGCTCCTCGGTCTGGATCACGTTGTCGGGCTTGAAGTCGCAGTACACCAGGCCCCGGTCGTGCAGGTAGCCGAGCGCGGGCAATACCTCGATCGCGTACGCGATGGCGTGCTCAACCGGCACCGAGCCGCCGCTGCGCCGCGCGTCCTGCAGGATCTCCTTAAGGGACTTGCCGCCCACGTACTCCATCACGATGTACCCGGCCGACTCGCCGGTGCGCCGGTCCGCATGCTGGACGAAGTTGTAGATCCGGACGATATTGGGGTGCTCCACCTGCGCGAGGAACTGCCGTTCCGCCACGGCGGCCGCCATGGCATCCGCGTCCCCGGTGTTGAGCAGCCCTTTCAGCACCACCCAGCGGTCACTGACATTGCGGTCGCGGGCCAGGTAGATCCAGCCCAGCCCGCCAAAGGCGAGGCAGCCGAGCACCTCGTACTGACCGGCCACGAGTTCGCCCACCGCCAGCTTCGGGGTGAACGAGAACCGGGCGCCGCAGTTCCGGCAGAACCCTTCGGTCAGGCCCGCCCGTCCGTCCCTGCCGCGGCCGACGGGCTGGTCGCAGCTGGCGCAGAACCGCCTGCTCTCCGGCACTTGCGGGTCGGAGAGCACGGCACTAGCCGGGTCGCGATACGGCACGGGCGGGATCTCGACCAGCCCCGCGCCGAGCCGGCCGCGCGCCGACCTGCCGCTGGTCCGCCGGGTTCGAGCGGCGCCAGCGGTCGGGCTGACGGCCGACGACGGGCCGACGGACGCCGAGCCGGTGACGGGTGCCCGGGTCGGCACGGCGGCCAGCCCGCAGACCGTGCAGTAGCCGTCCTCGATCGTCCCGCCACAACTGGTGCAGGCGTTCACGACCACGGCTGTCCCCGGACCGGCGGACGCCGGGCCGGTGACGGGTGCTTGCGTCGGCGCGGCGGCCAGTCCGCAGACCGTGCAGTAGCCGTCCTCGATCGTCCCGCCACAACTGGTGCAGGCGCTCATGACCGCTGCGCTCCTTTCGCCGTCGGCCATCGTTCAGCTCGCGTAGTGTGCTGGCGGGGGAGCGGGGACCGGATAACCGATCCAGCGCGCGTAACTGGCAGCCCACTGCCCGTCCGTGCGCAGCTGCTCGAGGACGGCGTTGACGAAGCGGACGAAGTCCGGATGCTTGTTCGAGATCGCCAGGCCGTAGGGCTGAGGGCTGATCGGGGGCCCGACTATCTTGGTCCACGGATCCTGAGCCTCCAGCCCATCCAGGATCGCGTCGTCGGTCGAGATCGCGGCCACATCGTCTTGCTGCAACAGCACCAGGCAGTCGGTCCAGTACGGCACGGCGACCGGGATCGCCCCGTATTTGACGATGGCGGCGAGCGAGTCTGACAAGGTGGTCGCGCACACCTTCTGGCCGCGTAGGTCGGCCAGGCTGGTCGCCTTGGAGGTCTTCAGCACCAGGACCTTCTGGACCGCGGTGAAGTAGACGCTGGAGAAGTCTTCGGTCTTCAGCCGTGTGCAGAGGATCGTCATCGTGTGCGCCACGATGTCCACGGTGCCATTCCAGATGTCAGGTTCCCGTTGCGCGTCGGAGATCGCCAACCAATGGACCCGGTGCGGGTTCGAGTTCGCGTCGGGGAAGATGGCCTGGGCCACCGCCTTGATCATGTCGATGTCGAAGCCCTCGATCTGCCCGTCGAGCGGGTTGCGGAAGCCGAAGTGGTAGGTGTTCTGGTCCACGCCGGCCTTGAGGTAGCCGCGTTTGCGGATCGTCGCCATGGTCGGGCCGGAGGTGACCTGCGGCGGGCCGGGCAGGGGGGCCAGGCTGCTCGCATACGGGTGACATGCGGCCGCGCTGCTGTGGCCGGCGGAGCTCGCCGCGCGGGGAGCGCGGATCGAGCTCGCCGCCCGGATTGACGACGTCCGGCTGGGCGCGGCGGCACAGCCCACGGCTCCCAGCGCGATCGCGGCGGCGGCGAGTACCGGGAGCAGCACCCGCAGCCAGGGCCGCGACCGCGCGTTCACCGGTACTCCGCAAGCCGGCGGTTCAGTCCCCAGGCACAGCCTGCCGCCATGATCAGTGACCCTATGATCATGCCCACCGCCAATCCGGTGAAGGCGTCCCGCCCGCCGCGCGCGTCTGACGCGAAGACGGCCTGGTGCGCGTTGATCCCGTCGGTGAGGTCGGCGGACAGCCGGGTGAAGCTGGTGAACGCCTGGCCGCTCAGGGCCGACTGCACCGCAGCGGTATGGTCCCCGCCATCGTCCAGGGCGCGCAGCGCGGCGTGCGCCCGGTACCAGGCCTGGGCGTCGGCCGCGGCGCTACCGTTTCCCGACGATGCTTGCACCGCCGTGAGCAGCGTGCCGGGTCCTGGCCCCAGGAGTTTCTGCTGGGCGATGTAGTCCTTCTGGTAGGAGTAGATGCCGCTGTTGTCGATCAGGGTGAGGCTCTCAGCCGCGTGCGCGCGCAGAGCCGCCACATCGGCCCGGGCGAACGCCTCGGCCGGCACGGAGCCACGCTGCTGGGCGTGCAGCAATTCGGCCCGGCCAAAGGCGAACGCGCCCGCCAGCCAGACCAGCGAGACGGTTCCAGCCACGGCCGCCACCAGCAATCCGTAGTTGACCCTCCGGTGGGTACGCCGGGTCAGCCATCGCCACGAGCGGTACAGCAGGACGCCGG
>Ga0187766_10002636_pt1 | contig 10563 bp, 9 predicted proteins | sample 0216_QUI02_MP05__4_FD_132971 | JGI IMG/M metagenome (GOLD analysis project Ga0187766, IMG submission 132971) | Tropical peat soil microbial communities from peatlands in Department of Meta, Colombia - 0216_QUI02_MP05_20_MG | ecosystem: Environmental > Terrestrial > Soil > Wetlands > Peat ... | reverse complement strand
CTGATCGCGCGGCTCGGGGCGAAGCGGACGATGCTCCTCGCCGACGCCGCCCGCGGGCCGCTGCTCACGGTCCTGCCGATCCTCTTCTGGACGCATCACCTCTCGTTCCCGGCCGTGCTCGCCGCGACGTTCGCCGTCGGCTGCTTCACGGCGCCGTACTTCGCCTCGTCGCGCATCGTCATCCCGGAGGTCGCGGGCGAGGACGAGCGCGCCGTCACGGAGGTCGGCGCCGTCCTCTCCGGCGCGAACCAGCTGACGCAGATCGCCGGGCCGGTGCTCGCCGGCGTGCTGATCGCAGCGACGAGCGCCGCGGCCGTGCTCGTCGTCGACGCCGGCACATACGTCTTCTCCTTCCTCACGATCCTCACCGTCGTCCGCGCCGGCAGCCGGGTCGAGCAGACGCCCGAGTCGAGGGGCCTCCTCGCCGGCCTGCGATTCCTCGCGCACGACAGGTTGCTCGGGCCGCTGCTCCTCGCCGCCTGCGCGCTCAACCTCGTCGCGCAGGGGACGATCATCGGCGTGCAGGCGCTCGCGTACTTCCACTACGACCACGACGCACACGTCGCCGGCTTCCTCTTCGGCGCCTTCGGCGGCGGCGCGCTGGTCGGTGCGCTCGTCGCGCAGCAGCTCGCGCCGAAGGCAGATCTGCAGAAGATGGCCGCATTCGCGATCCTCGCGATGCCGGTGCCGATCTACTTCCTCGCAATCCCGTTGCCGTGGGCCGCGGCGGCCGTCGTCATCGGCTGCTTCGGCTTCACCACGCCGCTCGTGAACGCGCCGATCATCGGCATCCTCACCGTGCGGACGCCCGTGGCGCTGCGACCGAAGGTGATGACGGCGGTTCTGACGGTGGCGTCGCTCGCCGGCCCGCTCGGTTTCGTCGGCGCCTCGCAGGCGCTCCGCTACGTGTCGCTGCGGGTCGTCTTCCTCGCGGTCGCCGGCGCGCTCAGCGTCGCGAGCTTCGCGTTCGCCGCCGTCCTCCTCCGCAGGCGGGCGTCAGGCGAGGGTGCTGCGGCGGGGAGCGTCACGGTGGCGGAGATCGCGCAGGGCTAGTCGCGCGCGCTCGCCGATCCCCGCCGGGCGCAGCTCGGCGAGCAGCACCGCGCCGGCGCCGGGGCCGCCCTCTCCGAGCCGCCTGCCGCCCGCCTCTGCGAGCGTCGCCGTGTGCCACCCGTCGCCGCCCCGCGCGTACAGCTCGTCTTCGAAAACGATGAAGCCGGCGCGCTCGAAGCGGTCGATCCACTCCTCCGCCGTGCGCTGCACCTGCCAGCCCTGATCCTCCGGCTCACCTGTCGGCACGCTGACGAGCAGGCGTCCGTCACGGGCGAGGACACGGTGCAGCTCCCGCAGCGCCGCCTCGTCGCCGCGCTCGTCGCGCGCCGCCTCGACGTCGTAGATCGCGTTGTCGCGACCGACGTGCTCGAGCGTCGAGATGCAGACGATCAGCTCGAACCTGCCGTCCGCGAACGGCAGCTCGCGGACGTCCGCGACCACCGACCGCAGACCCGGCACCTCGGCCTCGGCGAGGTCGACGCCCACGAGCTCCTCCGCGCCGAGGCCGACGAGGCCGGCGACGTAGGCCGCCTCCGCGAACGCGTAGCCGACGTCGAGCACACGCCGCTCGCCGTCGTAGCGCGCGAGGCACCACGGGATCTCGAGCGCGCGCTCGTCGCTCCACGCCGGCGCCCGGAGCCCGCGGGGGCGGGCCGGGCCGCTCACCTCGCGCGGCCCCCCTCGCGCCGCCGCGGCGAACGAGAGGGCACCGTCGAGCAGCGCCACGCGCTCGAACTCCTCGCTCGAGACGAGCTGCCGTAGCAGCGACGCCCGTGCGAGCTCACCGTCGCGCAGCTTCGCCAGCGCGTGCCCGCGCGCGTCCGGCTCCGGCGATCGCCGCACCGCGAGCCGCCAGATCCGCTCGACGAACTCCTCGTCCGTGCCGGCCGCCGCGTCGAGCCATGCCCCGAGGTCGCCCTGCATGGTCGGAGGCTAGAGTGAAGCCGATGTCCCTGCTGGGGAAGCGGATCTTCGTCACCGGCGGCGCAGGCTTCATCGCGACCGTGCTCGCGCGACGGCTCCTCGACGCGAACGAGGTCGTCGCGCTCGACAACCTGCACCGGGACACGCTCTCCGACAAGCTCGACCTCTTCGAGCACCCCAACTTCTCCTTCCACCAGGCGGACGTCCTCGACGCGGACGCCGTGAAGGAGCTCGCGCGCGGCGCGACGCATATCGTCCACTGCGGCGCGATCGCAGGCGTCGACACCGTCAAGCGGATGCCCGTCCACACGATGCGCGTGAACGTGATCGGGACGTACAACGTCCTCGAGGCGGCACTGGCGACGCAGGACTCGCTCGAGCGGATCGTCGACTTCTCGACGAGTGAGGTCTTCGGCACGCACGCCTACAACGTCCGCGAAGGACACGTTTCGACGATCGGCTCGGTCGGCGAGACCCGCTGGACGTACGCGGTCTCGAAGCTCGCCGGCGAGCACATGGCGCACGCGTACCACGACGAGCTCGGCCTGCCGACCGTGACCGTGCGCCCCTTCAACGTCTACGGGCCCGGCCAGGTCGGCGGCGGCGCGATTCGGGCCTTCATCGAGCGGGCGCTCGCGGGCGAGGACCTGACGATCCACGGGGACGGCTCGCAGATCCGCGCCTGGTGCTACGTCGACGACATGGTCGACGCCGTCCTCCTCTGCCTGGAGCGGCCGGAGGCCGTCGGCCAGAGCTTCAACATCGGCAACGCGCGCTCGGCGGTGACGATCGTCGATCTCGCGCAGCGGATCAAGCGGCTCACGGGCTGCCCCGGCGAGATCGTGTTCACGCCGCTCGACTACGCCGACGTCGAGCTGCGCATCCCGAACGTCGAGAAGGCACGCGAGCAGCTGGGCTTCGAGGCGAAGGTCGAGCTCGACGAGGGCCTGGAGAGGACGATCGCGTGGTATCGCACCCGCAAGCCGGCGCTGACGCAGTAATCCGGCTCGCGCGGCCCGACACGGGCGAGGCCGAGCTGGCCGAGATCGCGGCCGTGCTCGAGACCGGCCAGCTGACGATGGGGCCGAAGGTCGAGGAGTTCGAGGGGCTGCTCGCCGCCGCGGCCGGCACGGTGCACACGGTCGCCGTCTCGTCCGGGACGGCGGCGCTCCACGTCGCCGTGCTCGCCCTCGGGATCGGCGAAGGAGACGAGGTGCTCGTGCCCGCGTACACGTTCCCGGCGACCGCGAACGTCGTCGCGCTCGCGGGAGCGCGGCCGGTGCTCGTCGACGTCGACCCGGCGACGATGAACATCGACCCGGGGGACGCCGCGAGCCGCGTGACGCCGCGGACGTAGACGGTGCTCGCCGTGCATCTGTTCGGCCGGCCGGCCCGGCTCGAGCAGCTGCCGGAGCTGCCGCTGCTCGAGGACGCGGCCGGTGCGCTCGGTGCGAGCCACGGCGGTCGCCCTTGCGGCGGGCTCGGCGCCGTCGGTTGCTTCTCCTTCCACCCTCGCAAGATCGTCACGACGGGCGAGGGCGGCGCCGTCACGACGAACGACGGCACGCTCGCGGAGCGCGTTCGCTCGCTGCGCCACCACGGCTGGTCGCCGTCGAGCGGCTACGACGACATGCCGGCGGGCGCGTACAACTATCGCCTGAGCGACGTGCTCTGCGCGCTCGGCATCCCGCAGCTGCGCCGGCTCGAGCAGCTGCTGGCCGCCCGCGAGCGGGTCGCCGGCGGCTACGCCGAGCGGCTCGCGGGGCTCGACGTCGTCCTTCCCGAGGCGGACGCCGGGGACCGGCACGGCTGGCAGGCGTACGTGATCCAGCTCGACCGCCGCGACGAGGTGATGGCCGCCCTGCGCGCGCAGGGCATCCAGTGCCAGATCGGCACGTACGCGCTGCACCGGCTCGGCGCCTACCGCGACCAGGGCCCGTTCCCGGGCGCGGATGCGGTCTACGAGCGGGCGCTCGCACTGCCGCTGCACTCGCGGCTCGGCGAGGGCGAGCTCGACCGGGTGGCGGCGGCCCTTGACAAGCTTGTGAGTCATCACTAATATCGACACATGGAGATGGCCACGACGAGACACAGTGCGGCGGAGCGGAGGGACGACGTCCTCGACGCCGCGATGATCGAGTTCGCGGAGCACGGCTACGAGGGCACCTCGACCGAGGACATCGCCCGCCGGGCCGGCATCTCCCAGCCGTACCTGTTCCGTCTGTTCGGGACGAAGAAGGAGCTGTTCAAGGCGAGCTCCTCCCGCTGCATGCGCGAGACGCTCGAGATGTTCCAGCGGGCAGCCGAGGGCAAGCGGGGCGAGGAGGCCCTGCACGCCATGGGCACCGCCTACATCGACGAGCTCCTGACGGGCGACCGCGTCCGCCTGCGGGCGCAGATGCAGGCGTACAGCGCGTGCGACGACCCCGAGATCTGCGAGGTCGTCCGCAACGGCTACGGCGACCTCGTCGCATATGCGCAGCGGGTCTCGGGGCTTCCGTCGGACAAGATCTGGCACTTCTTCGCGACGGGCATGATGCTGAACGTCCTCGCCTCGATGCAGGTGCACGACGGCGCCGAGCCCTGGGCGCAGATGCTGCTCGAGGGCTGCGGCAAGGACATCGGGTAACCCTTTTTTTCACGATGGAGGAAGTGATGACTCACAATCAAAAGCGCACGTCGATCTGGACGCTGGCCATCACCTCGGCCGCCCTGTTCATGGTCAGCCTCGACAACCTCGTCGTCACGACCGCCATCCCCGTGATCCGCCGCCAGCTGCACGCGTCGATCTCCCAGCTCGAGTGGACGGTGAACGCGTACACCCTCACCTTCGCCGTGCTGCTCCTCACCGGCGCCGCGCTCGGCGACCGCTTCGGGCGGCGCCGGCTGTTCGCGCTCGGCCTGCTCCTCTTCACGGGGGCGTCGGCGGCGGCCGCGCTCTCGACGTCTGCGAACGCGCTCGACGTCGCGCGGGCGGTGCAGGGCGTCGGCGGCGCGATCGTGACGCCGCTCACCCTCACGCTGCTCTCCGCCGGCGTGCCCAGGGAGCGCCGCGGCCTCGCGCTCGGCATCTGGGGCGGGATCGGCGGCCTGGCGATCGCGCTCGGACCGCTCGTCGGCGGTGCCATCGTCAGCGGCATCTCCTGGCACTGGATCTTCTGGCTGAACGTGCCGATCGGCCTCCTGCTCGCTCCGCTCGCGCTCTCGCGCCTCGAGGAGTCGCGCGGCACCGAGGGCGGTCTCGACCTGCCCGGTCTCGCCCTCGCGAGCTCGGGCCTGCTCGGGATCGTCTGGGGCCTCGTCCGCGGCAACGCGCACGGCTGGACGAGCCCCGGCATCGTCGGCCCGATCGTGGGCGGCCTGCTCCTCCTCGCGGCGTTCGTCGCGTGGGAGCTGCGCGCGGATTCGCCGATGCTGCCGATGGAGTTCTTCCGCGGCCGCACCTTCGCGCTCACGAACATCGCGTCGCTGCTGATGTTCTTCGGGATGTTCGGCTCCATCTTCCTGCTCGCCCAGTTCTTCCAGACGGTGCAGGGCCTCTCGCCGCTCCAGTCCGGGCTGCGCATCCTCCCATGGACGGCGATGCCGATCTTCGTCGCTCCCGTCGCCGGCGCGCTCTCCGACCGGATCGGCGGACAGCGCCTGATGGCGGCCGGGCTCGTCTTCCAGGCGGCGGGGCTGCTCTGGATCGCGTCCATCGCCACGCCGACGCTCGCGTACTCCCACTTCGTCGCGCCGTTCGCCCTCTCCGGCTTCGGCATGGCGCTGTTCTTCGCACCGGTCGCCAACGTCGTGCTCTCGTCCGTGCGGCCGGACCAGGAGGGCAAGGCGTCGGGCGCGACGAACGCGATCCGCGAGCTCGGCGGCGTGTTCGGCGTGGCCGTGCTCGCCTCGGTCTTCTCCCGCGTCGGCGGCTACCAGAGCGGAGCCGCGTTCGTGCACGGCACGACGACCGCCGTCTACGTCGGGGGAGCGATCGTCGCCGTCGGCGCGATCGCCGCGGCGCTGATCCGGCCGCGACCAACGCAGGCCGAGGCAATCGGGCAGCTGCGGGAAGTGGTGCTCGACGCTGCGTAGCTAGCTCTTCGCCGCGTAGAGCACCGTCTTCCGGTTGCGGTTGAGGAGCTTGGCGGTGAACAGGCGGTCGTCGGCCTTGCGAAAGAGCTCGACGGCCGCCGACCCGTCCTGCGGGAAGGCCGTCGTCCCGAAGCTGAGGTGGAGCTCGTCGTGCGCGAGGGTCTGGGCGATCCGGGCGCACATGAGCGCCGCCTGCTCGGGCGTCAGGTCGCTGAGGATCGCGAACTCGTCGCCGCCGACGCGGGCGACGCAGTCGCGTTGGCCCGTATGGGCGCGGAGCACCTCGGCGACGCGACGGAGGGCGTCGTTGCCGGCCTCATGCCCGTGGGCGTCGTTGACGCCCTTCAGGTCGTCCATGTCGGCGAGCACGAGCGTGAACGGATGTCCGTTCGCACAGCGCCGCGCCAGCGTCTCGTCGAAGACTCTTGCGTTGCCGAGGCCGGTGAGGAAGTCCTGCAACGCGTGCTCGCGCAGCCGTCCGATGAGCGTTCGGTTGCTGCTCGCGTACCAACCGACGAGCGCGCCGGCGAGCGCGAAGGTGACGAGACGGATCCCGGCCCACTCGGGGAGCGCGTGCGTGTCGTGGACGTGGGGCGCGACGACGACGCCCACGGCGTAGAGGCCCGTAGCGAGCGCGCCTGCGAGCGCACCCCACAACGCGTCGCTCGCAAGTGCGACGAGGCAGATCGGCACGTAGAAGAAATGGGCGATCCCGAGGCCGCCGTGCTCGAGCACGATGAACGAGGCGAGCACGGCCGCGTACGCGGCCGCGGCGAGCGCGAGGACGACCCTCCGGTTGTTGACCAGCGCCGCAGACACTGCGCATCGCACCGTGATCAGCTTGCGGAGGGGTCGCGTCCCCCGGGCGAGGGATCGTCCACCTCCCCTGCGGTGCCGACGGGCGCCTCCGCGACAATGCCCGCGTGGCACACGACGGGTCGGCGCGACTGCTCGTCCTCGGCGCCGGCCCGGCGCAGCTCGGCGTCCTCGCGGCCGCCCGTCGGCGCGGCCTGACCGTGGTGGCGGCCGATCGCGATCCGTCCGCGCCGGGCTTCCGCTACGCCGACCGGCGGGCGATCGTCTCGATCGAGGACGAGCCCGCCGTCGAGCGGCTCGCGCGCGCCGAGGGAGTGGCCGGGATCGTCGCCCCCGGCAGCGACCACGCGGTCGCCATCGCCGCCCGCGTCGCCGGACGCCTCGCGCTGCTCCACCCGCTCGGTGCCGACGCCGCCGCGCTCGCCGTCTCCAAGCGCCGGCAGCGCGAGCGCCTGGCCGACGCCGGCATCGGGCAGCCGCGCTCCCTCGTCTGCCGCACGCCGGCCGAAGCGACCGCCGCCGCCGGTGAGCTCGGCTATCCGGTCGTCGTGGAGGTGCCGGACCGGACCGGTGACCGGGCCGTCGGGCTCGTTTCCGACGCGGCGACGATCGCCGCGGTCGCCGCCGACGCGCTCGCGGAGTCGAACGGCGACTACTGCCTCGTCGAGGAGCTCGTCGGCAGGAGGATGCTGACGGTGAACGCGTTCTCGCTCGACGGCCGCTTCGTGCCGCTGACCGTGACCGACCGCGAGCAGGCGCCGCCGCCGGCCTTCGGCGTCCCGCTCGTGCACCTCTGGCCCGCAGAGCTCGCGCCGGCCGAGGTCGGCGCCGCGGTCGAGACGGCCGCCGCGGCCGCACGGGCGCTCGGAGTCGAGCACGGGCCGACGACGACGCAGGTGCTGCTCGGTGAGCAGGGGCCGCTCGTCGCGAAGCTGTCCGCGCGCGTCGGCGGCAGCCACGAAGCGGAGCTCTGCCGCGTCGCGCTCGGCGTCGACGCGAACGCCCTCGCCGTCGCGACAGCGCTCGGGGAGGACGTCGACGAGGTCGAGCTCGCGCCTGTCGCCCGCGTCGGCGGCGCCTGCGTCCGCTTCCTCGTCGCTCCGCCGGGCGCCCTGCGGGACGTTCGCGGGCTCGACGAGGCCTTCGCCGTCGACGGCGTGCTCGGGATCCGCGTCTATCGCAGGCCTGGCTACGTCTTCCGCGAGCTGCGCCGCGCCTCCGACCGCGCCGGCGCGATCCTCGCCACCGGCGCGACCCGCGAGGGCGCTCTCGCCGCAGCCGATGCGGCGGCCGCGTGCATCCGCTTCGTCACCGGGCCGGTGGAGGCGGTGGCATGACGCGACGGCGTGCGCTGCGCGCCGCGGCGACGCTCGTCGTGACCAGTCTGTGCACGGCGTACATCTTCTGGAAGATCGACGTGGGACGGACGGGGCACGTGCTCGCCCACGCGCATCCCGCCTGGGTGCTCGTCTCGCTGGCGATCATGACGGGGTCCGTGTGGCCGATGGCCTGGCGCTGGCAGCGTCTGCTCGCCGCACGCGGCGTGCACGACTCGCTCGCACGCCTCGTGCGCACGTACTTCGTCGGCTACGCGGCCGGGCAGGTGCTGCCGACGTCGCTCGGCGGCGACGCCTCGCGCATCTACGAGACGATGCGCCGGCACGAGGGCTTCGGCGGGGCTGCGGCCGGGACCGTGCTGCTCGAGCGGGCGCTCGGCGGCACGGCGACACTCGTGCTGGCCGCGGCGGGATTTGCGCTCGCCGTCGGCCGGTACGACATCGGCGGCTACCTGTGGGTGGAGCTCGCCTTCGTCGTGGCGGCCGCGCTCACCGGCGTGCTGCTGTTCTCGACGCGGCTGCACGGGCTGCTCCAGCGGGCGCGCCCGCTGCTGCGCGCGCTGCGTGTGGAGCGGCCGCTGCGTGAGGTCTATCTCGCGCTGCACTCGTTTCGCGGCGACGCCGCGCTGCTCTTCTCGATGTTCGCGCTCACGCTCGTGGTGCAGTCCGTCCGCGTGCTCGCGATCTGGTGCGCGGGCAAGGCCGTCGGAGTCGATCTCTCGCCGCGCCCGTACTACGTGATGGGGCCGCTCCTCTTCCTCGTCATGCTCGTGCCGTTCACCGTGAACGGGCTCGCCGTGCGGGAGTCGTTCTTCGTCTCCTTCCTCGGCACGCTCGGCGTCGCCGCGGATCCGGCGTTCGCGACCGGCTTTCTCTTCTTCGTCGTCACGATCGTGCTCGCGCTTCCCGGGGCGGGGATCGTCGCGTGGGAGAGCCTGCGCGCGCGATGAGCGACGTCGCAGCCGTCGTCGTCACCTACAACGCGCTCCCCTGGCTCGAGCCGTGCCTCGACAGCCTGCGCGGCTGCGACACCGTCGTCGTCGACCACGGCTCGAGCGACGGCACCGTGCCGTTCGTCCGCGAGCGCTTCCCCGGCGTCCGGGTCGTGGAGGAGGAGAACCGCGGGCTTGCGTTCGGCTGGAACACCGGCATCGCGCACACGACCGGCAGGTACGTCCTGCTGCTCAACTCGGACGCCTGGCTCGACGAGGGAGCGCTCGACGCCCTCGTCGCGTTCGCGGACGAGCAGCCGCGGGCGGCCGTCGTCGGGCCGCGGCTCCGCAACACCGACGGGACGCTGCAGCGCTCGGTGCGAGGCTTCCCCACGCTCTGGCGTCTAACCACGGAATATCTGTTCCTGCGCAAGCTCGCGCCCCGCTCCCGCGTCGTGAACGCGTTCTACGCGGGCGCCTTCGCGCACGACGAGGTGCGCGAGGCGGAGTTCCTGATGGGTGCCGTGCTGCTCGTGCGGCGCGAGGCGATCGAGCAGGTCGGCCCCGCGGACGACGCGTTCTTCCTCTTCAGCGAGGAGACCGACTGGTGCTACCGCTTCGGTCGTGCCGGCTGGAAGGTGCTCTTCTTCCCCGGCGCCGAGGCCACGCACGTCTACGCCGCCTCGCACAGGGGGCGGCTGTTCGTCGAGCAGGTAAAGGGGCACCTGCGCTTCCTGCGCAAGCACCGCGGCGACGGCTACGCCGAGCGTGCGCGGCTGCTGCTGCTGGTCGCGCTCCGCCTGCGTGCCCTCCTCTTCCGGGGCGAGCGTGGGCGCATGTACCGGGAGGGCGCCGCGTGGCTCGCCTCCGGCTCGGTCGCGGAGCTGTTGTCGTGATCCGCCGTGCGCCGCCGCTCCTCTTCTCCGTGCCGCTGCTGGCGCTCACCTGGCTGCTGCCGGCGTTCGGCTTCGGTCTCTGGCTCCGCCTCGCGGCGGCGTCGCTCGTGCTGCTCCTGCCGGGACGGCTGGTCGCGCGTGCGCTCGGGCGGCGCGGGCCCGCCGCGGCGTTCGTCTGGTCGGTCGCCCTCGTCGCGGGGGCGCTCGCGTCGACGTTCGCCGTCCACGGCTCGCTCGACCTGACCCTGGCGCTCGTCCTGGCCGCCGGAGCCGCCGCCCTCCCCTTCTCCTGGCGCGGCGGCGTGCGGCGACCGGCCCACCCGGAGGTGCTGCCCGGCGGCTGGGTGGCGGCGCTCGGCGGCGCCGGGCTCGGCGCCGCGCTCTGGGGGATCGAGGGGATCGTCCAGGGCGACGGGCTCTTCCACCTGGGCCGCATCCGCAAGCTCGACGACCTCGGCTCGCTCTCGCTGCGCGCCGTCGACGAGTTCAGGGACGGCGGCCTCCACCCCGGCTACGCGTTTCCGCTCT
>Ga0187766_10002635_pt1 | contig 10565 bp, 9 predicted proteins | sample 0216_QUI02_MP05__4_FD_132971 | JGI IMG/M metagenome (GOLD analysis project Ga0187766, IMG submission 132971) | Tropical peat soil microbial communities from peatlands in Department of Meta, Colombia - 0216_QUI02_MP05_20_MG | ecosystem: Environmental > Terrestrial > Soil > Wetlands > Peat ... | reverse complement strand
GAGCCTTGATAGTGTCTCAGTTATCGCCCTTGACTTTCCTGGAGCGATTTTAATGAGAACATATGCGCCAATTGTTCTCTTGTCAGCCATGGATTCTCGCTAACTCTTATTCGTTGATTCTGACTCTTGTTCATACGTTATGAGAGCTTTCTCTTCCAGAGTATCCTGAAGCTTAGTAACTGCACGATGCACTTCGGTCTCTTTCTTGGCACCTGTGCACACGAGCTTCCCGCTCGCAAATAGAAGAATGACAACCTTCGGGTCATCCATTCTATAAATCAGACCTGGAAACTGTTCAGGCTCATACATTGTGCGTTTAAGTGAGTAAGTGGATTTTTCGAGGTCTATGTAACCTCCTAGGCCAGCAGAGGCGACGATATTTTGGATTTGAATTTCAGGCTTTCCAAGTATTACGATTCCGTTACGCTTCAGCTCATCCACAACTTTCATCACAGCCTTCCTCGCCTGTCTTTCCGATTTGGCTCCCGTACACACCATTTTTCCTGAACTGAAAATTAGCGTAGCTGTTTTCGGTTTTTTAAGACGATATACGAGACCTGGAAACTGTTCAGGCCGATATTCAACGCCCGGAAAAACGCGAACGATGGAATTCAAGTCGATGTTCTGATGAAGAGTAGCCGAGGCGACTACATTCTCGATGTTTATGAAAGCCTTCTTGCTCGGCAGATTATCCACCTTAAATATACTGGATATAACCGTAACGCTTTGCTATATAAGCCCTTTTTAAACTTGAGAACACGGATGCCGTACGCGCTAACCGGAGCGCAATGATTTGATAATGCACAAAAAAATCCGTGTTTTGCACTAAAAAAAGGGAAAGATGTCAGTAGTAACGCGATGCGAGTTGTGGAAAATTCAATTTTCAGCAGAGCTGAGGGTCGGTCAGCTACTCGTCAGTCGCCGTCTTCTCAGAAGACCTAACATTACTGCCCCGAGGATTATACCGAAAAGTATAGCCTCCAAAGGGAACCCTGGAATACCCGGACCACTCACGGTCCCAGCCGGATTTTGAAACGTCGTCGAACCCATAGTCGAGACAGATGTGACAGTTGTTACCTGAACAGAACTTGTAGTTGACTGAGCTGTGGTACTGGTAGTTGAGGTTGTGGTAGAGTTGTACGTGACAACGGTGACCGATTGAACTATCGTCGTCGAAGTGGTCGAGACCGTAGACGAGAGGGTAGTGGAAGCTGTCTGCGCATTAGTTGGTACACCGAGCGAAGAAGCTAGAACCAAAACTGTGACAACGACTAGTCCGATGGAGATAATTTTACGACGAGATTGAAGCGTTAGCATTGAACATCAATTGGCTATTTGATTTTACGCCGTCTCACTAATGCGACCACAGTTAATCCGAACAGAATCCCGGCGATGATCGATTCCCATGGGAATCCTGGAATCCCTGGTACCTGCAGCGTATTTATGCTGACCGAGGTGCTCACGGCGGTCGACGTACTAGTCAGAGCTGCGGTTGAGACGGAAGTAGCTACGGCCGTCTCAGTACTGCTTTGAACATTGACACTGGTCGAGGTTGTCGTGCCGGATGCGGTGGATGTCGAGCCGATTACGCTCGTAGAGGTTGTCGTTGTTGACGCGGTTGTTGTTGCCTGATTTGGACCACTACCTCCCCCGCTTGAGGTTGGAGGATTTAGCGGGTCAAGATGGAAGACTCCAGCCAATGGAACTGGTGTTGGAGGAGAGGTAACTCTAGGTCCAGCTCCTACAGCCCAACCATCCTGAGTGTTTCCTGCTTGTCCGTAAACCGAATTCAATCCAAGACCACTCGCGAGAGGAGGCGATATTGATGTGGCAGTCCAGATTTGTCCATCCCAGTGGGCGAGGAGAGCGTCTGCAGTCCCTGTCTCGTTTGTGCCCCCTACCGCCCAACCATCCCCGTTCCCGGAACCAGTATTTTGTTGGTCAACGAAAACGGATCTAAGTACTGAGCCGGGTGGAGCGCCGATCACTTGGTTCTCACCACCACTCCATCCCTGACCTCCGTTCGTAGTGGTTAACACGGTACCTTGGGATCCTACAATCCATCCATGATTAGAATCCGTGAAGAATACGCCGTACAGGTTCGGAGTAGCGCCACCGAGTGCAGAAAGCGTAACTTGGCTCCACGTCGCGATCGAATTTACTTCCGCTAATGAATAGACGATTCCATTATTTCCGACAGCCCATCCCGCAAACTGGTTGGCGCCGTTATTATTGATGAAGACGGAGTTCAATTTCGGATTACCAGTCGCTTGCTGGACAAGACCCCACTGGTTTACGCTGGTTGTATAGTGGAAGAATTGGCCCTGATCGCCAACAGCCCAACCTTCACTACTGCTAATCATGAAGACAGAAGTCACCGCGCAAGTACACACGGGTTGGCTTGAGGCTGATCCAGTCCAAGTATTACTGTCCCAGTGTAGAGCGAATGGGATCTCGTTAGGGCTTGGATGCGCGATAACGCCAACAGCCCAACCATCACCGGAGCCATCCATCCAGATACTCGTAATATTGAACGGGCTACCTCCAAGTTGAGGTGGTGGTTGAACCTGAGCGTGATGCCATTTTACGCCATCCCAGTGGAATAAGGCGGGTTCATTGTTTGCGAAGTCCCAGGATCCACCCTGCCAAGCATCGCTCTGGCCTATCTCAAAGACGGTGGTCAAGTTCTGAGATTGTGATATTCCCGTGTTGCCTCCCCAACAAGGGCTAATGACGGAGTTTCCACAATTCGAATTCTGCGTGTCTATGATAACTCCACTACTTCCAACTGCCCAACCGTTTCCGCCGCTGGGGACGGATAATCCAAATAGATTAACGCCAAGCCCAGTCGCGGTTTGGCTTGGGTTGGTCAGCGAAAGCCACTGATTCCCACTTGAACTACCGAGGTTGTTTGATACTAGAATAACGCTACCAAAGCCAACGATCACTCCCTGAGAGGTACTCGTTAAGAATACACTCATTAGATTCTGGCTCGTCGCGCCTGGGCTAACCGGACCATTCCAACTTCCAGCCGAACCGCAGCAGAAATGCCAGATCTCCCCTGCGTTACCCACTGCCCACGCCTCGAGGCTACTGCCACCTTGGTCGACAAAAACGGAATTAAAGGTTACATTGTTTGCTGGCTGAGTCTCAGTCCAGGCACCGCTCGTAAGTTGCGCTATAGTGCCATGGTCGCCGACCGCAAACCCGCCCAAGTTGCCTGTAGAATCAACGTACATGTAGACTCCGTTGAAGACTGATGCATGAGTGCTAGTGAAGGGGCAGCCCCACGAACCACCCGCAAGAGGGTCACCATTGAAATTACAAATTATACCATGCGATCCAGCATTTGTCTGACCAACCGCGTAGGTCAGACCTTGCGATTGGAACGGGCCGGAACATCCTGTCTGACCTGTTTCTGGTGAGTTGCACACCATAAACACAGACGTCAGGTTACCAGCACCAGCCGCAAACAATCCCTCATCTTTCTCTGTAAGAGTACCACCATTCCAATACGAAGCCACAGGACAAACCGGCGTTGTGCAGCCGCCCGTCGCGTTCGCAACAATGCTACTACCGACCAGCCATCCATCGGCGACGTTCCCGTTCTGAGTGTAGGGATTACAAATTGAGCCGACACCCGGCGCTCCAGGATTCAAGCAGAAGTTGGCAGAGGAATATACAGCGCTCGCCACGGGAGGTGAGAGAATCTGCCATGAAAACCCGTCATAATGCGAAATTACACCAGTAGTGCCATCGCCACCCACAGCCCATCCGTCACCAGAACCTATCGACGCTGAGCCGCCGGATCGGTCCATGTAAATCCCACGTAGAGTGGCCGTCGGATCAACGGGCACATACTGAGTTGGGTTGATGTTACGCCACCGCCCGAAAGTCGTAGCGGCTAACGTCGGACTGACACTGAAGACAACCATCAAAACAATCAGAGTCGACGCAATTGCGATAGTATTTCGATTCAACCTAGCCGTTCTGCATACCTTTTGTGTCGTAGTCATTTTTCGAACTCCTTCAGATATTTTCGGACCGCTTCCCGGATTACGAAGGATCTGGAAGGAACTTTTGCCTCATCGATCAGTTCGTCTACTTTGTCGAGAAGTTGGATTGGAAGGGTGGCGGTAATGTTTGCCATCCTCATCCTACGATTCGACATCGTAGTCGCCTCGGCAGTCATTTTACTTGCTTCCCCTGAAACGCCTGCGTCTTAGGACGATCAGGGCAAGCAGACCAACTGAGACACCAGCGATTATCGATTCGGTCGGGAATCCTGGAATACCAGGATGACCAGTGCCAGTGGTAGCGTTCACGGGGATCGTGATGGTGCTATTGGTTGAGAAGGTACGCGTTATAGTGGTAGATGTTGATGCTGCCGTATACTGGGTCGTTACGGTGGAGACTATTACTTGGGTTGAATTCGAGTAGAACTGTCCGCCAAAAGCAGAGAACTGCAATATCGCCGAGAGAGCTTTTCCCTGGAACGGAGCTGGGTCGGCTAGGATAGCTGGACAACTAGATGTGAGTGGACCAGGAGGCGCCGTTAAGACGTTGCCTGTTCCACAGTTAGCCCCTGATGCTGGGGCATTGAGATTGGTCGGAGGCCATGTGAAATACGACGAGCCTCCAATGCCCGGATCACCACCCACAATCCAACCGTTGCCTTCAGAGGTCATGTAAACAGAGGACAGGATCGGAGGAACCTGTCCCGGAATTTGTCCTATTAGCGGTGGTGATAGAACGACGACGCTCCACGAGGTCCCATCCCAGTGATAGATCGATGCAGTAAGCTTACCTGGAAGGCCTACAGTCCATCCATCGTTGGGGTTCGTAAAGAAAACTGACTTGAGTGTACCACTTTCAATGCCTGTGGATTCAATCTTGCCTGGAAGCGGTGGCATCGGAACGGGTTCCCACTTTGTTCCATCCCAGTGCAAGCTCACTGGTCCAGCGGCAAGGGCTGATGGATTTTGACACTCTTCTGCCATGGGTGCAGGGAATAGACACGAAAGTGTAGTCGTAGTCGAAGTGATCGGGAAGGTTTCGCAGGGTTCGGAGGAAGAACACCCATTCTGAACGCCACCAACCACCCAGCCGCTCGTCGGAGAAAGCATAAAGATTGAAGTCAGGTTTGCGTCCGTCGACAACGTTGGGCTTCCGCTAATGGCAATCGGGTTCCATGTACCGACTCCCCCCGACACGGTATATTGAAGGATAGTGGCGTTATCGCCGACTGTCCATCCGTTGTCAGTGGAAAGCATGAATATGGAATTGAGTGGCGGAGTAGGGGTTGGACTCGAGGGAGAGGGAAAGACCGCCCACGTTCCAACACCGCCCGAAACAGTATAATGCAAAATAATGCCAGCCGGCTCAGGCGAACATGTGGAAAGAACATTCAAAGTTGGAGTAGTGCACGTGCCCGCTGTTTCTCCAACAGCCCAACCTTCCGTTGAGCTGACCATGAAGATCGATTTCAGAACATACCCTCCAGGAGGCGGAGTGATCGTATTCCAACTTCCTCCAGTGAAGTGTAAGATTACTGGACAAACGAGTGATGTGGCGGATGTGCATGAAGCTGTAGAATGAGTACCTCCTCCCACTGCCCATACATCATTTGTATTAAGCATGAAGACGGAATTCAGATTGTTCGTGGTTCCTATTGCTACGCCCTTAGTCCAAACAAAACCGTTCCAATGATACACCGTTGGTTCAAACGTATTGGCGCCAGGTGCCGGCACGATTGGGGATGGCTGAGCTGACGCGTTTCCAACAGCCCAACCATCATTCGGATTGATCGGGCCAGTCAATGGTGGACCGAAGGAGATGGAGGTAAAATTATTGATTGTAGGACTAGTTACGGTACCGTAGTTTGTTCCGTCGAAATGCATGATAACTCCGTCCGTTCCCACTCCCCAACCGTCACCCGGGCTATTGAAATATGCTGAGTTGAAGTCCAGCGCTCCCACCGGTGAGGTAGGAACTAGGTTCGAAGAGAGGAGGGACCAGCTTCCGCCTGAATAGTGGACTATAGTTCCTCGTTGACCAAACGCCCATCCTTCGGTCGATGAAACCATGACGACTGACAATAGGTTGAATGAGGTGGTTCCAGGGCTTACTGGTCCGTTCCATGTTCCAGAGGTATATTGGATTATCGTGCCGCAATCACCAACAGCCCAACCTTCTGATGGACTTATCATATCGATAGATCGGAGAGAAACTCCGTTCTCAGGTCCACAAGTTAGTATGCCGCTCGCGGGTGAAGTGAACGCGCTCCATGCACCGCCTGTGTAATGCCAAATGGCTCCACCCGAACCGACAGCCCAACCTTCCGTGGAACTCACCATGAAGATCGAGTAGAAGATTACGTGTGGAACAGGAGCTTGGGGCATGTTCCAACCGCCACCCAATCCTGGGACACCTGTCCAATGCCAGAAGACTCCGGCCGTTCCTAAAGTGTTCTCGCCAACAGCCCACACATCCGTTGGGCTAATCATGAACGCATCCCAAAGCGGGCCAGCATTCGTACCAGTAAGTCCGGCTGTCTGGAGGCGCCATCCGACACCATCCCAGTGAACCGCAAGTCCAGTGCAGGCTAAATCATTTCCACCTAATACCGGATTCGCGAATTTGCATCCGTTTATCACTGATGGAGAAGCACTAGGATTACTGAATGTGAAGTTTGTGAATCCAACTGCCCACCCGTCGCTTGGACTGATTGGGGCTCCTGGCGGTCCGAATGTAACTGCAGTCAAATTATATGCTACAGGAACTGTCGGGAATCCCATGAATTGTGGTGCAGGGACGAAATTCCAAGTCTGTCCGTCATAATGGAATATGGCTGGAAGACCTGTCGTCGTATTTGTTGTTGGCCTCGAGTCACCTACCGCCCAACCACACTCCGTCGTTCCCTGACATTGAGGGTCAAAACCTGGTTTGAACATGTAGACGGAGTTTAGTTGCGGATTCGCGGGTGGACTGATGTATGAGGTCGGGTTGATGTCGCGCCATACGCCCAACTGCGCGCTCGCGGGGGCGATTGCGGTAGTTGCCATGAGAACAATGAGTACGCTTGCGATTAGTAGGAGGGAAAATTTACCTTTGAGTCTACGCATTTGAATCCAGCCGTTGATTATGTTGGCTATGATTAACAATTATTAACATTAAGCAGACATTACGTGTTAAACAGAGCATATCGTTCAGCATGTTTCTTACCGTAAAGATGACATCTTTAGCCGTGAACGAACCTGTTAGGTGCTTGGCAAGCAGATTTTCTCGTGTTCAGCGAGACATTTTTCACACATAGTATTCCCACATTTCTTGCAGGCTTTTAATGGTCTTTCAAGAGGAGAGCCACAGAACCCGCAGTATACTCCTGAGAGATCCAAATCGGTCTCAACGTCGTGGGAGCTCATGAACCCTATAAGGTAGCCGTCGAAGGGTAAAGCGAACAGGCTTGAGGATAAGATTGCGGATGTACGGAGTCTTCAGCTCCAGTGCACGTTCCGCTGAGATGATTCTTGAGCTTCCAGAAGAAGTGGACATTACGGTGCGATATGCTATAGAGAAGATGATCGAGAGAGACGATCTACAGGAGCTAAAACGCCTGCTGATTGATGGAGAGAGCGGCGATCCACGCCCTAATGCGCTCATATTGGTTTCGGGGCGTGAGATAGGTTCTTTGAACGGTTTGGCAACAGAACTTAGAGACAATGATGAGTTGGCCTTGCTTCCAATCGCTCATGGAGGATAACCGTCAATCCTGATCACGAGACCTGAGGAATGAGGACGGTAAGCGATGATTAAAAGCCGGTCGAGTTACGCGTTGGAAACTGGCACCACTATTTTGCTCTGTGGTCTTCTTGGTGCATCCGTTCTTGGGAATAGTCTTGTCGCCGCTTCATTATGTCAGATAGGTAACGTTTCTGTGAATTATCCGAAACCAGTTCTGCCTAATCAGCGAATTCAACTCTCAACTGTTGTGTCCGGAATTTGTAGTCCGGCAGAGCAACAAATTTTCTACACCGCGAGAGTTGACATCGACGACACTGTCACGAATCAAGTACTCTCGATGACCAGCGTCCCTATCGGTTATTTGGTGCTACAACAGCCTAACTTCGCCGTCACGGTACCTAACTATGTTACCGCGCCTTCCGCAGTTGTTGCATGGCAGTTGACCGTGATTGTGTACATCTTCGCCAACTTTGAATTTACAGCGAATGGCATCGACACCTCAACAGTAACCGGGGTCACTATACAGGTGGGTATCGTTCAAACTACGACGACTATGTCATCGATTCAAGCCAGTGCGGCGGCGGTAACCGCAACATCAAGTACGAGTACTACATCACAGCCTACGTCTTCGTTACTTGAAACACCACCGGTCGAACCGATAGACCAACAAATCCAATTCATAATTCTACTCGCCGCAAGCGCGATCATCATAATCGTCGCACTGACTTTCCTGTTCAAGTCAAGAAGGTCTCGCATGCAAACCGCGAGTTAGCCGCATTAGGTCTTGATTTTTAGCAATTCATTCATACTTCCGGTTCTGTATCCTCGTACGTCGAACGCAACGTAGGTATAACCAAATCCACGGAGAGCTTCTCCAATTTTATCCAATGTTGGCATGTCGAAAAGTAATGATCTTTCGTCTTTTCCGAGTTCAATTCTAGCCAGATTTCCATGATCACGCACCCGCATTTCCTTTACATCGATCAGAGAACGGATGTATCGCTCTGATCGTTCTATCCTGAGAAGTTTTTCACTCGTTATCTCCTGGCCGTATTCTACACGCGACGATAGACATGGCATCGAAGGCTTTTCTGAGTTCGGCAATTCGAAAATCCGGGAGAGTTCTCTGACTTCTGGCTTAGTCATCCCAGCGTCCGCCAGAGGACGCTTCACCCCTCGCTCAGATAATGCGGCTGCTCCTGGTCTGTGCCCTTTTAGATCATCAGCATTCGTTCCGTCCACTATTGTTCTAATTCCTAACTTTCCTGCCAATAGACTGAGTTTTTCGGTTAATTCTTTCTTGCAGAAGTAGCATCTATTCGACGGATTCGAAGTATAGTTGGAATCGTCCAATTCATCAGTTTCCACGATAACCTGTTTTAATTTCAATTCTGCCGCCAGTTTCTTCGCAGCTTCAAGTTCGGAGGATGGTAGACTTGGAGATTTCGCTGTGGCCGCTACTGCATTCTCTTGCAGTTCAAGCTTTGCAAGATAAAGTATGAGCGTGCTGTCTATTCCGCCTGAAAATGCTACCATTACTTTTCCGTAACTCCGAAGTTCACCGAGTATCAAATCAGCTTTAGCTCGTAGAATGGGTGGAATCTCGATGACTTCTCGCCCTCGTATGGTTACAAGTTTGGTCTTGGCTGTTAACATTTTATGATACGCTGATCGTTCAAGGTACTTAGGCATTTCCAAGGCGATAATATTGCGAGAAATTCTTGAGAAACTTGCGCGTGGGATAATCTCAGTCGATGAAGCAGAAAAAGAATTGAAGTTGGATGTTGTTGAGAAAGTTGCTGGCGTCGCCAGGCTGGATGTGGCCAGAGAAATTAGGCGAGGGGTTCCTGAGATTGTCTTCGGTGAGGGGAAATCTGTCGACGACTTAGTTGCGATATGTGAGCGGATGCTTGACAAGAAGGGCAGAGCCATAGTTACCAGAATAGATGATACGCAACTAAGCAGATTACAGGAGCAGTTTGGAACGACGAGCGATATTCGAAAGTTTTCACATTCCAGATCCGTTGTGATTAAACGATCAAATTTTTCGTCGAGGAGGACGGGTGGAAGAGTTGGAATTTTGACGGCTGGGACGGTTGATTTAGCAGTGGCGGAGGATGCTGGAATGATTGCCGATGAAATGGGCTGTACAACTTATTTGGAGGCTGATGCTGGAGTTGCTGGAATTCATCGTTTGATCGAGCCGTTGAGTAATCTCATAAAAAACGACGTGGATAGTTTGATAGTCGTCGCTGGACGGGAGGGAGCGCTGCCGACCGTAGTTGCTGGCTTGGTCGACATACCACTCATTGCGGTTCCTGCATCGTCAGGTTATGGTTATGGCGGCGGGGGACAAGCTGCGCTGATGGCTATGTTGCAAGCGTGTTCGTTGGGGCTCGCTGTGGTGAATATTGATTCTGGGATCGCGGCCGGAGTAGTGGCAGCGCAAATCGCTAATCGTGCGGCGAAAGCACGGGAACAAAGAACCTAATATTTTTCCTATGCCGTCTTGACTGTCTTTAGATGGCTTACGGCTGTCTTTACTACTTCAACCGATTTTTGAAAAGCTGCCTTCTCCTCTTCGTTTAACTTCAACTCTATCACCCGTTCGACACCTCCAGCGCCCAAGACTGCAGGCACGTCTATGTAGAGATCTTTGACGCCAAACTCTCCGTCAAGATGGGCAGTCATACAGAGTGCCATCTTCTTGTCCTTGACAATGCTCTCGATCATTCTTGTTATGCCGTGAGCTGGAGCGAAGATGGTGGCTCCCTTGAGTGCTATCACTTCAGCCGCGGTCTTTCGTGTTCTGTCGACGATAT
>Ga0187766_10002634_pt1 | contig 10566 bp, 8 predicted proteins | sample 0216_QUI02_MP05__4_FD_132971 | JGI IMG/M metagenome (GOLD analysis project Ga0187766, IMG submission 132971) | Tropical peat soil microbial communities from peatlands in Department of Meta, Colombia - 0216_QUI02_MP05_20_MG | ecosystem: Environmental > Terrestrial > Soil > Wetlands > Peat ... | reverse complement strand
CGGCTGGAGTTCCGCTCGGGGTTAGAACGGAGGAGGTGGAATTTCTTGCAGGGATTTCGGGGAAGGCTTAGCGAATGGGGCGGCCGAGGTCGGTGAGGGGTTTTTGCTTCTTCTTGCGCTGGCCGGAGGACTGCTCCTCCTGGCGCTCGTATTCGGCGAGTTCTTCGTCGCTGTAGGAGTAGCCTTCGCGGGATGCGAACATGGAGGTTTCGCGGGTACTCTTCTTCTTGCGTTTGCGGATTTCGCCGAATTCGTAACGGACCAGGCGGAGAGGGGCTTCGATGGCTTTGATTTCGACCAGCAAATCGCTCACTTTTTCAAGGAAGTCGTGCAGGTTGAAGGGCCGGGCGACGGACGGGAGGCGGTGCTGGTCAACGGCGCTGACCCAGGCGCTGCCGGAAAGCTCCGGAAGGAGGAAGAGGACCCGAACGCGGCCGCCCTCCTCGGGAGAGACCCCGGAAAGCTCCTTCAGGGTGAGAAAGGCGGGCGTATCGACACCGGTGAGGGCGATATTGGCGACGACGAGAGCCCATTCCCCGGTGGCAAGCTCGGAGAGCAGCGCGCGGTTGTCGGGAACAATGCGGACGCGCCAGCCTTCGGCGTCGAGAATCTGGCGAAGGGCGGTCTGGCTGGCCGGGTCGTCGTCGAGGATGAGGATTCCGACCTGGCGCGGTGCGGCCGGTGGAGGAGGCGTTGTAGCCATGCACCAGTATAGGCGCGTGGCAGGCTGGGCGTTTTCGGCGAGTCGAGGCCAGGCCGCGAATCAGCCAACGCGGCCGGGGTCGAGCGCATGAAAAGGCCGCCGATTCGCGAGGCGCTGGGGACGGGTTTCGCTCTTCGGTGCCCTCGTTGCGGGAAGGGGCGGCTGTTCCGGGGGTGGCTCGAGATGCGACGGGAGTGCCCGGCGTGCAAGCTCCCATATTACCGGGAATCGGGCTATTTCCTGGGAGCGATGATTCTAAATTACGGCTTCACGGCGGCGGTGGTCCTGGCGGCGTACCTGGCGACGCTGGCGCTGCGGTGGGAGGCGATTCTGCATACGACAAGTGCGCTCTTCGGCTGGATGGGATTTGGGGTCGGTGTTTCGCTGCTGTTGATGCGGCATGCTTACAGTCTGTGGCTGTCGCTCGATTACTGGCTGGAACCGTGGAGCGATCGCGGCACAGGCGAATAAAAAGCAAATACCTCTTGACATGTGGCGAAGAAAAAGCGAATATGGTCCGGAGCTACGAGGTGGGTCATGTCGCCAGTCCTTGCAACCGAGGTGTCCGACGCTCGCGCCGGGCGCCGCCCCGTTGTTGTCCCCGAACCAACCCTCTTTTCTGACCTGAGAAACGCGACAGACCCAGAGCCCAGGGCCGGAGACGTTGCCCGCGTCATGACCGGCCCCGGCGGGAGCTTACCGGCCGGCACGGATTGCCCCCCGATGCCAACGGATACGTCGTGCGGACCCCACGCCCACGACGGCCGCGGCCGGACGGCGCCCGCCGCCCTGGTCGGCATCGCCCGCCTCGCCGCCTCTTCTCCGCCCGCGGAAACGCGGAGGAAATCCGAGGAGCGTCCTCAATACTTTGCGCTGCCGGTGCGGTCGATGCTGAACCGGTGCGAATCGAACCGTGTGCCGTTTGAGTGGACGATCAATCCCTACCGGGGCTGCGAATTCGGGTGCCACTACTGCTACGCGCGCTACACGCACGAGTACATGGAGATCGACGGGCGGGAGTTCGAACGGAAGATTTTCGTGAAGCAGCGGCCGGACGTGCTGTTGGCGCGGGACATCAACCGCAAATACTCGTTCCGGCCGGACGGGGCGCCGGAACATATCGCCATCGGGTCGGCGACGGACCCGTACCAGCCGGCGGAAAACGAATTCGGCGTGACGCGGGCGTGCCTGGAGGAACTGGCGCGCCGCCGGGGGCTGAGGGTTTCGATCATCACCAAGTCGAATCACATCGTGCGCGACGTCGACGTGCTGCAGAGGATTGCGGAACGCTCGACGCTGTCGATTCAACTGTCGGTGACGACGATGAGGGCGCGGCTGGCCAGGCTGCTCGAGCCGCGGGCGCCCCGCCCGGACTTGCGCATCGGCGCCGTGAAGACGCTGCGGGAAGCGGGACTGAGCGTGGGAGTTTTCTCAGCCCCGGTGCTGCCGGGAATCAACGACAGCGCGGAAGAAATGGAAAGCGTGGCGGCAGCGGCGCGGGAAGCAGGCGCGCTGTGGTACGCCGCCGGCGTGCTGTTTCTGATGCCGTCGTCGAAGAAGAAATTCATGCCATTCCTGCGGGAGAAGTTTCCCCGGCTCGCGGAGGGGTACGCGAAGTGGTATGAGCGGGACGCCTACCCGCCGGAAGCTTACCGGAAAATCGTGTCGGAGCGGGTAAAGGCGCTGCAGAAAAAGTACGCCTTCCAAGCGCGGCCCTGGGACGAACTGAAGCAGCAAATGCCGTGCGCGCAGATGACGCTCGGGCTTTCGGGAGAGGGAATCAGCGAAAGACTGCGGTCCTGCGCGACCGGATGAGCGCGGCCGGCCTCAGGGAACGATGATGCGAGACTCTTCGCGGCGGAGCTCGGGTGCCTGGGGGAATTGCCCGCGGAGGAATTCGATGAATCGGCGGGAGCGGGGCCGGCCGTTGGAGTGAAAAAGTCCCATCCGATACAGAAAAACAAGCAAAGCAAAGATGTCGGAGTCCTTGACGGGGACCGAGGCCGGGTGTTGACCAGGCGTGCGTCTGGCTTCCGCGAGAAACTGCGCAAGCTCGGCATAGAGCGCGCGGGGAGCGGGCGAGTCCGGCGGCTTTTCGTAGTAAATGCCGGTGCTGAGCGTGCGGTAGGTTTCGGCGAGCGCCTGAATCGCGGCGAGAACGTCCGGGTCGCTCATCTGCGACTGGGCCGAAGCGAACTTCGCGACGGCGAAGGCCATGCCGGCGAGGAGCGGCTGGCGGGTGTGAACGATGTCCGAGGAGAACTGCACGTCAAGCAGGGGCGTATCCGCCGGGACGCGCCGCGGATGTTTCTGCTCGTAGCGATGGGCGGCAAGCAGGTAGGCACAATCGGGCGTGCAGGAGATGGTGACTTCCCGTTCGCGGCCGCAGCAGACCGCGCAGATTTTCTCGCCCTTCGCCGGGCAGAAACGCTCGGGCTTCCGCTTCTCACAAATGGGACAGGACACAGCTTTCGCTCGCGCCATGGAAGAGGGCAAGAATAACCGCCGCGGGGCTAAAAGACAAAAGTGTGGCGGACCAGGGTCGCGTCGCCGGAGTGGACGGGCATGGAGTCCGCGGGGCGCGGCGGGAGCGGCTGGCCGGGGATCTCGGGAAGGCCGGAGGCGCGGTCCACGGCGACGAGCTTCAGCGAGCCTGCACCTTTCACCAGGAGCTTCAACTCGATGCCTTCGGCGGGGATATTGACGTAGCCGAGGACCCAGCGGCCCGCGGGGGGCGGCTGCTGCTGTGGACTGCCGAGTTTGCTTCCGTTAAGCCAGGATTCGAGGATTTCGTTCTCAGGAGCGGTGAGAAACAAGACGCGCGCGTGCCGCGGAGAACTGATTCTCATGGTGAGGACGCGAGCGTCCGGGGATGGAGCCGAGGAGACCAGCTGCGCCTCGGGCGGCGCGAGAGAAACGACCGGCGCCTCATGCTGAAGAAATTGCGCCGGAAACCATGGCGGCAGGAACGCGGGAAGGGGGCCGCGAGCCGGAGCTGTCCCGAGGAATTGCGTAATCCAGGCGTCGGGGCGGGCGGCGCTGCTGGCCCACAGGGCTTTGCCGGAGTCGGTGTCCAGGGCGTAGAGCATGATGCTTGGCTTGGGATGAGCACCGCTGTACGGAGCGGAGACGACTCCCCAGATGGCGAAGAGAGTGGTCAAAGCCAGAAAGCCGATCGGAACGAGGAAAGGACGCGGCGCGAGAACGAGCTCAATGGCCGGCGCCAGCGAGAGGAACAGAATGGCCAACGCCAGGCCGATCACCGGCCCTCCGATAGTGGAAAGGCCCAACGCTTCAAAGAATCCCTGGAGCAGCGGAACCAGAACGAGCAGCGCAGGGAGAGAAAGCAGCCCGATCACGATGGCATGCGCGAGCGAAGGGGCTTCTGCACGCGGGGGCGAAACGACAAAAGTCCCCAGGACCAGGGCGGCGGCCGGCCACACGAGGACATAGCCGGCGCCGGGCATCCAGTAGGCGGCGGCGACTGCCAAGAGGCACAGCAAGAACGCTCCGCCGAGAATGAGGCTGCCCGCAGTGAGCTTTTTCCGGAGGAGCCGGAAACCTACGAGCCAAAGGACGCTGAGAAGAGCGCAAAGGCCGAGGAAGTAGAAGGAATTCTGGAGGACATTGCCGTCCTGGAGCTTGCGAAGGTGCAGCCAGCTCAGAAGGGCGACGACGCCGTAGCCGGCAAGGCAAAGGAACGCGCCACCCACCATGTTCGCCAGAAGTCCCAGAGCGATTCCGCGAGCCGTGGCGTCTCCCGCGCCTCCGGCGTAGAGCGAGGCAGCCAGCGAAAGGAGAAGCAAGAGGCCCGCGAGAGGCCAGACCCAGCGGCGCGGGTAGTGAACGAACCAGCGGTTCAACACGCTGAAGTACACCGCGTCTCCGCCGCCGAGGCGGGAAAGGTCGGCGTTTCCAAAAGCGCGTGCGAGAGCCAGGGCCGAGTCGCCATGCTGCTGGAGGCTGCCGCGGTTGAGATTCTGCGGCGCGTCGAGGGGCGAGTGATAAGCCTCCCAGTGGCCGATGAAGCCGAAGTTGAGAAACGCGGCGGGGGTGCCGCGGAAGACGCTCATGTCGGTGTCGTTGGGCATGCGTTTGTAGATTTCGTAGCTGAGTGAGGATGCGCTGAGGTGCGGTACGGACCCGGCCAGCACGTCGATCAGGGCGCCGTTGCCGGAGGTGGTTTCAAACATTTGCGAGGCCCCGGAATTGCCGCGGGCTTCGAAATTGAGAGCCAAGCGAACGTCGCGCATCCAGGGATGTTCGGCGACGAAGGCGGAAGCGCCAAGGAGGCCGTCCTCTTCGCCGTCGGTAACCAGGAAGATGACGTCGTTCTGGAGCGGCGGGCCGGCGCGGAGCGCGCGGAGGGTCTCGAGGAGAGTGGCAACGCCAGAAGCGTCGTCGCCCGCTCCGGGGCCGGCGGCGACAGAGTCGTAGTGCGCGGCAAGGAGGACGGCGTCGCTGCGGCCGCTTGTGCCGGAGAGCCGCGCGACGATGTTTTCGATGGAGCCGGCCACCTGGTAGCGCCGCGCGATGCCCGTGGCCCGCTGGACCTGCGGAGTCACCCCGAGACGTGTGAATTCGGCGATGACGTAGTCTCGCGCGCGGTCGTGGTCGGCGCTGCCCGTGGGATGCGGCCGTTGGGCGATGCCGAAGACATGAGTCATGGCGCGCTCGGCGGAAAAATCCGCGGCGGGTGCGGAAGCTCCTTGCGGGGAGGGCGGCCGGTTGGCCGCGACGCACAGCGCAGCCACGAAAAGGAGAAACGCGAGCAGAGCGAGGCTAAGCGATTCTCTGCGAATCATCCGGCGGATTCTCCGTGGAACGGACGGCACAGCGTAGGACGATTCGCGCGGTTTCGCAACGGCTTCAAAGAAACGAGCCTTGAGCACGGGGCCTTCTGTTTCGGAGCGGAAGGACCCCGCCGGGGCCAGAAACTACTTCAGCGACTTCGGGTCCGAAGTGTTCTTCGGAGACTTCTGGTTGAGGATGGCGATGAGCTGCTGGGCCGCCGGAGGCACACCGACGACGCCTCGGCGCACGATATCGATCGCAGAGAGTTTCTTGCCGTAGAGTTTCTCGTTGGCGCCGCCGTCCGGGCGGATGGTAGAACCCTCGAGCGAAATGCCGGCAAAGAGCCCGCGAGCGCGCGAGTACGTGAGCATCTCGGCGCGCAGGGTAACGTCGGTGGCAGCCTCGGCATCGCGGCCCTTGGGACCGGCGGCCGCGGAAGCGTCCGCGCCGAGCTTGACCTTGCTCTTGAGGATGGCGGTGGCACCGCGCGGGTTCATCACCAGAATCACGAAATCGGTGGCCTGGCCGCCCAGCTGAAACCCGATGCTGGCGCCTTCGAGGGCCATCATCGTGGGGGCGCCCCACGGGCCGGTGAAATGCTCGCCGGTGCGGCAGGTCATGGCACCGCGGCCGTAGTTGCCGCCGATGCCGATTGCACCCTTGATGACCGACGGATACACGACGACGCATTCGGCCTTGTTGAGGAGATCCTCGGGAATGTCGTCGGGAATATTGAGAATTTCCTTCAAGACCGTGCCACAGTTTTCGAGCCGGTCGGTTTCCTTGTCAGCGGCGATAGGCAGGGCGATGAGAATCAGGGCCGCGAAAAGCGACATCAGGCGTTTCGTCACAGTTCACCTCGTGAGAGATTCTGGGCAGGGTAATGATAGGCCGTTTCACGAGCCGGGCGCAATGAGGGGACCATTTAGGCCCGCTAAGTTGCGGGACGCGTGAACTATAATCTTGAAAGAAGGCCGCTGGGAAGGAACAACCGGCAAACCATGAGGGAGCTGAAGAAGACGCTGCGGGTGACGCTGGCCGCTGTTCTGATGAGCGGGGCCGCGAGCGCGGCTCTGGCGCAGGACGGGTCGCACGCGGCAGGACGGTTCGCCGCACGGGCCCAAGAGGTGCTTTCAGGTGCCTCGGCGGACAAGGCGGAATGGGGTGTCCTGATCGTCGATGCGGACTCCGGCGAGACGCTCTACTCCGTGAACGCGGACAAGTATTTTGTTCCCGCGTCGAACCTGAAATTGTTTACAACCGCGCTGGCGCTGTCCCGCCTTGGAAAGGATTTCCGGTTCCGCACGACCCTGGAAACACGTGGGACTATATCCGCCGGCGGCAAACTCACGGGCGACCTGGTTCTGGTGGGACGCGGCGACCCGAACCTCTCGAACCGCAAGTTTCCCTACGAGTTGAAAGAAGAGTTCGAGGGGCCGCCGGAGAAAGCACTGGCCGAACTCGTCGAAAGTGTCGTCTCAAAGGGAGTGAAAGAGATCTCCGGCGACATCGTTGCTGACGACAGCTACTTCCCCCGCGAGCGGTACCCTTCGGGCTGGGCTGTGGACGACATGGTGTGGTCATACGGCGCGGCGGTTTCGGCGATCGCGGTCAACGACAACACGGTGATAGTGACCTTAGCGCCGGGCCAGAAAGAGGGAGACACGGCGACGTTTTCCGTCGCTCCGTGGACGGCGGAATTCGCAGTGCGTGCGGATGTTGTTACTTCGCCGGCGGGTGCCAAGCCGGACCTGACGCTGACGCGCGAGCCGGGCGCGCCCCTGGTTGTGCTGCGGGGAACGATTCCTGCGAAAAGCGAGCCGCGCAAGCTCGTGTTGGCAATCGAGGAACCCGCGGAGCACGCCGCGACTTTGCTGAAGCGCCTTCTGCAGGAAAGCGGAGTCCGCGTGTCGGGCGTTGCCCGCGCCCAGCACGAACCCCCGGCTGCCGCGGACGAAGCGACCGTACTGGCGGAGCATCTTTCGCCACCGCTCAGCGAGGCCGTGAAAATGGCCAACAAGCTAAGCGAAAACCTGCACACGGAAATGCTTTTGCGGGCGGCGGCGCGGCAAAAAGGAATCTGGAGCACGCCGGAAGACCTGATGAAGTTCGCGGGCGATTTCTATGCGGAAGCGGGGATCGCGCCGGACGACGTCCAGCAAACGGACGGCTCAGGGCTCTCGCGGCGGGACTTGATTACGCCGCGCGCGGTGGTGACGCTGCTGAACTATGCGCGGCGGCAGCCGTGGTTCGAGGCGTTCTACCTGTCGCTGCCGCTTTCGGCGATGGACGGCACGCTTACCGACCGAATGAAAAACACTCCGGCCGGAAGCCGGATCCGCGCGAAGAGCGGGTCGGTGGAGCACGTGCGGACGCTCTCCGGTTATGTCGAGCTACCGGGGCAGCGCCGGCTGGTTTTCTCGATCCTGTCCAACAATCTCGGCGTTCGCGGCGCGGAAGCGACCGCGGCGGTCGACGAGCTGTGCCTCGCAATGGTTGAGGAGTTCGGGGGATTGCGGTTCGCGGTAAACGGGAAATGAAGAAAGAAGCTCTGACGATCACGGTGTTCGGCAGTTCCCGGCCGGGGGAAGGCGACTCGGAATACGCTGAGGCGCGGCGCCTGGGCGGCGAACTCGCGGGCAGGGGATTCGTGGTCTGCACCGGCGGTTATGGCGGCGTGATGGAGGGCGTCTCGCGCGGCGCAAGAGAAGCAGGCGGACAGACGCTCGCCGTGACGGCGGAGTTCTTCAGCTCAAGGGCGAACCGCTGGGTGGAGCAAGAGGTCCGCGTCAGGACCTGGCAGGACCGGCTTTTTGAGTTGATCCGGCGGGGGCACGGGTATATCGCGTGCCGGGGCGGCACAGGAACGCTCGTGGAGCTGGCCGTCGTGTGGGAAATGCTGAACAAAGCGGTGATTACGGGCAAACCCCTGGTAGTGCTCGGCGAATTCTGGCAGCCGATTCTGGGGCGGGTGCGCGAAGTGGAGCGCGGGCATGCTTCCAACTGGGGCGAGGCGAACGGCGACCTCGTTCACCCCGCAGCCGACCCGCGCGCGGCGGCGGAGTTTCTGGCCGCGAGGTTGAAAGGGAAATGAGCCGGACGGCGGAAGCGATTCTGGAATTCGACGCGCTGCGCGAACTGCTGCGGCGGCGGACGACGTGCGCTCCGGGTCGGCGCGCGGTGGACGCGCTCGCGCCGGGAACGCCTCGGGAGGCGCTCGACGCGGCGTTCGCGCTCATTCGCGAAGCGGTCGAGTGGCTGCGGGCGGGCCGGGAACTCGGGTTCGGCGCGCTAGCCGATCCCGTGGAGTGGCTCGCCAGGCTTGCGCCGGAAGATGCTTCTGCCGAAGCGGCACAAGCCGCGATACTCGACCCGGCGCAACTGCTGGACGCCGCGTCGCTGCTGGAAACCGCGGCGTGGCTGAAGGAGCAGTTCCGCGAGGAGAGCGAGAAGTTTACGCGGCTTGCGTCGCGCGCCGGGGCAACCGGCGATTTTCGCGAGCTGCTCGCGGGAATCCGCAAGTGCGTGCTGCCGAACGGCGAAATCAGCGACGACGCTTCGCACGCGCTGAGGCGGATTCGCGGCAGTATCACGCAAACTCGCGAGTCCATCCAGAAACTGCTGAAGCAGATTCTGCGCTCGCGCGGAGCGGAGGGCGGCGAAGATTACGTTACGCTGCGCAACGACCGCTTTGTGATCCCGGTCCGGGCGGAGAATCGCCGCAGCATACCCGGCGTGGTACACGGTTCAAGCGCCAGCGGGCAGACGTTTTTCCTGGAGCCGCTCGAAGCGCTCGAAGCGAACAACCAGCTTGTGCAGTTTGCGGAAGAAGAAGCCGCGGAGATTACGCGCATCCTGCAGGACCTGACGCGGCGGCTGCAGTTGCGGCTCGCCGAGCTGCAGGGTGCGGGGGAAACCATTGCGGAACTCGACAGCGTGTTCGCGCGGGCGCGCTTCGCACGTGAATTTGACGCGCCGATCCCGGAATTGTCGGACACGGGCGAACTTCGCCTCGATGGCGCGAGACACCCCGTGCTGGAGGACAAGCTCCGGCGCGAAGGGCGGGCGGTTGTGCCCATGACGCTGGTGCTGGGCGGCGTAGACCGCGTACTGGTGATCAGCGGGCCCAACACGGGAGGGAAGACGGTGGCGCTGAAGACCGTAGGCCTGGCGGCGCTTGCGGCGCAGGCCGGAATCCCCGTTGCGGCGCAACGGGCGGCGGTTCCGCTGTTCGATCGCGTGCTTGCGGACATCGGCGACGAGCAGTCCATCGCGGCGGACCTGTCCACCTTTTCGGCGCACATGCTGAACCTGAAAGCGATACTGGCTGTGGCGACGCCGCGGTCGCTGGTCCTGGCGGATGAAATGGGCACCGGGACGGCGCCGGAAGAAGGCGCGGCGCTGGCCGTGGCGCTGCTCGAGGAATTCCGCGCGAAAAAATGCCTTGTCCTGGCGACGACGCACCATGACCGGCTGAAGACCTATGCCGCAGTGACGCCGGGAGTGGTGAACGCCGCCGTCGAGTTCGACGAAGCGAACCTGCGCCCGACCTACAGGCTGATGCTCGGCGTGCCGGGGGGCTCGAGCGGCATCTCCATCGCGCAGAGGCTCGGATTCGCCTCGCAAATCATCGAGCGAGCCCGCGCGCTGCTCGCTCCGGAGGCCCGCGAAGCAGCCGACCTGATTGCGTATCTGCATCGCAGCCGCGATGAGCTCGACCGGTTGCATCGCCAGATGGGCGAGGAGCGGCGCGCGCTGGACGAGGAGCGCAGGAAGCTGCGCACGGAATGGGCGGAGCGGCAACAGCGCCGCATCGCCGAGCTGGAGCGGAAGTTCGCTGAGATGCAGAAACGCTCCGAAGAAAACGTGGCTCGTGTGGTTGAGGCGGTGAAGGAACGCGAACTGCGCGGACAGATGGAAAAGACCGCGCAGCGGAAATTGCGCGGCGTTCGCTCAGGCGCGCACGAGGAACTGAACGCGGCGGTGGTTGAGACGCTGGCCGACTCGCAGGCAGACCTGGGTACAGCCGCGACGAGGGAACCAGTCAGCACAGAGCGGCTCGTGCCCGG
>Ga0187766_10002633_pt1 | contig 10566 bp, 9 predicted proteins | sample 0216_QUI02_MP05__4_FD_132971 | JGI IMG/M metagenome (GOLD analysis project Ga0187766, IMG submission 132971) | Tropical peat soil microbial communities from peatlands in Department of Meta, Colombia - 0216_QUI02_MP05_20_MG | ecosystem: Environmental > Terrestrial > Soil > Wetlands > Peat ... | reverse complement strand
CTCACCTGATCGGTGATCTCCTTCGGGTGCGTAAAATGGATAGAGATCAAGAGAGGATGATACTTCTTTAACATCCTCACCAACCCACCGGTAATTCTTTGGGGAAGGGTCACCGGAACTCTCGTCCCAATCCGGAGGACCTCGATGTGGGGAATGGCCCTCAATCGGCTCAACATCTCCTCTAACCTTTCATTTTCCAGGAGAAGCGGATCTCCACCTGATAAGAGGACATCCCGAACCTTTCGATGGCTTTTTAAATACTTAACCACCTCCTCAAAATTTCCCTGGGTGATGGACTTCTCGTTGCTTCCCACCAATCGTCTCCTCGTGCAGTACCGGCAGTAGACGGCGCACTGATCCGTGACGAGCAGGAGCACTCGATCCGGATAGCGATGGACAAGGCCTGGCACCGGAGAATGGTTGTCCTCTCCCAAGGGATCCACCATCTCGCTTTTTGATAAATGGATTTCCTCAATCCGAGGAATGGCCTGTCTTCGGATGGGACAACTGGGATTGATTGGGTCCATCAGGCTTGCAAAATAAGGCGTGACGGCCAAGGCTAATCTTCCTTTCGAATGCTTGATCCCCTCAATCTCCTCGGGGGTCAAATCGATGATCTCTTTGAGCTGTTCAAGCGTGGTAATTCGATGTCTAAGCTGCCATCTCCAATCGTTCCATTCCCTTTCGGAAACACCTTTCCAGACTTGCGGAATGGTCTCTCTCGATTCTTCAATCCTTTCCCCCCCCATTTGAAGGGGGAACAAATCAAGTTGCGAGGCTCTTCTCACCCCCCTTGGGGGGACGGGCAAATTAGAGTCTGAAGCAAGCTCCATCTTCTCTCCTTCCCGCATATCTGCTGAGAGTACGCAGGCCCCCTGCCTGACCCGCTTTTTTGATAAATAAAAAAGGAGATATCTTTAGATACCTCCTCCTTCAAGACAGAGAGAAAAAAACCTTTCCTCCCGATTAGCAAATATGCACCTTTTCTTTTTTTTCCGTTGGACTCGAATCACAACTCCTCTCTTGGATAAAACTCACTTTTGTTGGCGCCCCTTTCTCTTAAAGAGGGGGGCGCCAACGCTTTGACCATAAAACAAACCTTACTTCTTGGGTGCTTCAGGAGCCGGAGCGGGCGCCATCGGTGCGGTTGTTGCTGGCGCTGCCGGAGCTGGTGCCTCCGGTGGTTTCGCCTCCTCTTTGGCTGCTGGCTTCGGTGCTTCCTTGGCTTTGCACCCAATTCCCATTGCGGCAATATTAATCACCAAAACCATTGCGAGGAAAAGAAAAATCCACTTCTTCATGTAACTTCACCTCCTTTCTGAATGGAATGGGAACCCTCCCCTTTTTTCCCAAATGAAGGAGTTTTCACTCCATCGGGAAAAGAAATCTCCCGGATAACCTTCCGTAACAACCTCGGATCCACAGGTTTTTTAATAATACGATGAATCCCCATTTTTTTCAATCGAATAGTGAGTTCGTCACTGACCAAAGGGGTCATCAGGATAAAACGGTCATTCCATTTTTTCAGGACAGAAAATCCCTTCTCCAAAACATCAATCTCCACGTCAGCTAAAATCATCCCTCCTTCGACATCCTTCTTCCTCTTTTCCAATTGGAAAAAATCCTCAATCTCCTCTACATGAAAACCATACTTCTTCAAAATCTTATTCAGGCTGAGCCGCACAAACTCATCCTTGTCAAGAATAAAGGCCCACTTCTGCTTTTCCTTCATGAGAAAATACTATATCAAACTTCGTGCCAAATTTTTCTCGATCCACTCCAGCCTGCATCTTAAAACTGTAATGATATTGAAATGTTATATCTATACCGTTCTCACTCTATCCATATTAATCTGAAATGACAAAAATAAAAAGGGAAAAAATGACATACCCATTTTCAATAATACAAGACAAAATGCCACCATACTTTGAAACCCTTCTTAACAAGTACGACTTTTCGTCCTCCTTTCTGGTTCGTTAGCCGATTGAACGCTAATCCTGCAAAAATAATCTCCTTCCAGGGTAGGACAGGGATACATTTATAGAATGGATCTTAATCCTCCGATCTCCTCTACTTTCCTGTGGATCGTCCGGACATTGATCCCCAGCAACCTAGCCGCCTTTTGTTTATTTCCTTTCGTCGCCCGGAGTGTCTGAATCAGCATCTCTCTTTCGACCTCTTCAAGAGGCGTTCCTATCTCGATGAGGATGACCTCGGGTCTTCCCCTCCGATCCCGTATTTCCTGCGGAAGGTGCTGGAGATCGATGACCTTCGGACTGCTGGTCACCATCATGGATTCAATGGTATTCTCCAACTCCCTGACATTTCCTGCCCATTCGTAATCCACCAGAAGATTCATGGCCCTCTGAGAGACTCCCTCCACTTTCATATGATATCTCTGGCCATATTTTCCTACAAAAAAATTGACGAGGAATGGAATATCATCTTTTCGCTCCCTCAATGCCGGAAGCTTGATATTGACCACGTTGAGGCGATAATAGAGGTCCTCTCGAAACATCCCGCCCTTGACGGCCTCCTGGAGATCTTGATTGCTTGCCGCAATGATTCGGATATCCACCTTGATGGTCCTATTTCCACCGACCCTTTCAAATTCGCCTTCCTGGAGGACCCGTAAGAGTTTGATCTGCGTGGCTGGAGGAATATCTTCCACTTCGTCCAAGAAAAGGGTTCCCTGATGGGCCAATTCGAATCGACCCTTTCGAGAAGCGATCGCTCCGGTAAAAGCCCCCTTCTCATGGCCAAAAAGCTCGCTCTCGATGATCCCTTCACTTAAAGAGGCACAACTCACCTTGATAAAAGGCATGGAGGCCCGCGGGCTATTGTAATGGATCGCGTTGGCGATTAATTCCTTCCCCGTTCCGCTCTCGCCTATGATGAGGACAGAGCTATCGTAGGGCGCAATATGGCGGATGAGTTCAAAGATTTTTACCATCTTCTCGCTTCTTCCAATGATATTCTTGAAATGGAACTTGTCTTCCAACCGGGAGCGTAAATCCCGATTTTGGAGGATCAGTATCTGTTTCTCCAATGCCCTTTCCACTAACAGCGAGATCACCCTCGGGTTGATCGGTTTTTCAATAAAATCGAAGGCGCCCAATTTCATTGCCTGAACGGCCTTCTCGATCGTCCCCTGGGCAGAAATGACAATCACCTCCGTCTCCGGCCGGAGTCCCTTTACTGCTTCCAAGAGCTCGATCCCGTTCATTTTCGGCATGATCACATCGGTAATCAGCAGATCTACGCTCTCATGCCGAAAAAGCTGAAGGGCCTCTTTCCCATTCGCGGCCAGGAGGATCTCATGCCCTTTCTTTTTCAACAAAAGGCGAAGGCTTTCTCCCACCGTGGGGTCATCCTCTGCAATTAAGATGACTTTCTTGTCCATGGCCACTTCCAAATGCCCGATGAACCATGAATGATAAACGATGAACTCTTATCCATTTGCGAAGTATAGGTATCTATCTCTCTTCCTTCTCCGTTCATCGTTCATCGTCCATCGTCCCATCCTCTCAGTTTCCCTTTTGACCAAGCGGAATCCTTATTTTAAAGGTGGCCCCCTTATTGACCTCACTTTTCACGGAGATCTCTCCGTGATGGTCTGAAATAATCTTTTTGGCAATAGAGAGCCCCAACCCCGACCCCATCGGTTTGGTGCTGAACATAAAATCGAAAATCCTGGGAAGATGTTCCTTAGAGATTCCCGCTCCATTATCCCGGATGACGATGAAGACATTTTTCCTGGAACCCCGCGTGAAGACATGAATCTCCCCTTTTTCCGAGACCGCCTGAATGCTGTTGATGAGGAGATTCGATACAGCCAAATTGAATTGGCTGACGTCGATCCTCATCAGGGGTAACTTTTTTTGAAAATGGGTTTCGACCCTTGCGTTCTTTATTTGGGCATCGGATCCTAAGAGTCGCACCACGGAATCCAAGACATCGTTCAACTGAGTCCATTCGAATTTCAGGGGGGGGAGACGATTGAAATCTAAAAATTCTTTCAGATTATTCTCCAGCCGGAGGGTTTCGTAGCTGATAAAATTGATCAAGGAATGAATCTCGTCCTTCTGAGAGAGCTGGGCTTCTCCCCCCAACTCTTCTCTCAGCAACTCAATGTTGATATTCAAAGAGCTCAAGGGGTTTCGGATCTCATGGGCCATCCATCTTGCCAGCATTCCAATGGTGGAAAGATCCCGGCTCTTGCTGATCTCCCTCAAGAGCAGACCCTTCTCCGTCACATCGGCAAAGGTTGCTAAACAACCCAAGAATTCCGTCCCTTTCTTATCAAAAATGGGATAAAAGCTGCACTGAAGAATTCGGGTCTCCCGGCCCGCAGAAGGAGCAGGAGGGACATTGATGGCCAGATCGACATCATGGTTGCTTTCTCTCTTTTCGTAAACGAGATCAAAGTGGTTCTTGATATTCTTATAAGGAATGGCCCTCTCCAATCTCTTGCCCAGCACCTTCTTACCGCTGATCTGAAAATACTTCTCAGCGATCAAATTGAAGATTTGAATTCGACCTTGCGCGTCGGCAAAGACGACGGCCTCTTTGAAATTTTTCAAAATGATTTCGTGAAGGTTCTGCTCTGATGGGCTCATCCTGAAGCGGTACCTCCATCTATCCATCCATACCGTTTCAGGGCATGGTGGAAAATCGTCTTAACCAGCCTGGCATAATCCCATCCCATGTTCCTTGCAATCATCACCAAGTCTCCGTAAACGGGAGAAAGGCCTGGAAGGGGATTGACCTCTAAAAAAAAAGGGGTCCGGTCCTCCCCTACACGAATATCCACCCGTGAAACATCCCGGCACTCCAAGGCCCGATAGGAACGGAGGGCCACCTCCTCAATTTCTTTTGAAAGATCCTGGTCAATCAAAGGAGGGCAATGGTATCGAACCTTTTCTTCCCACTCCCTCTTAATCTCTAAAGAGTAAATGGATTCTTCCGGGGCTCTTCCCTTGATCTCGATCTGCATGATGCCGAGGACAAGAGGATCTTCGTTGCCCAGGATACCAACTGTGAACTCCGGGCCTTTAACGAATTCCTCCACGAGAACGGGGGAGCCATAAGTCTTTAAGAGCCCTGTGGTCTTCTCTCTGAGGGATTGAGTATCCGAAATTTTCGAATCCAGCCGAACCCCCTTGCTCGACCCTTCGTGGCACAGCTTGACGAAGAGGGGGTAACGAAGGTCCAAGCTATGGAGGTCCTCGACTCTCTCTACTTTCTTAAATCGCGGGGTCGGGATATCTTGACTCATGACGATTCTCTTCGCCATGGCCTTATCCAGAGTGAGGGAGAGGGTGAGAGGATCGGAGCCGGTATAAGGGATATTTAGAAATTCTAAGAGAGCCGGGACGTGGGCTTCCCTGTTTCGACCGTGAAGACCTTCTGCAATGTTAAATACGATATCGACCGGTGTTTGCCTTAACCGATCAATCAAACCGGCGTCTCCGCCCAGCCGGACTACTTCGTGCCCTTCGTCCTCCAGGACCTTACGAATGGCGTCGATCGTCTCCTCAACATCGAACTCTTCCAAGAAATCGATCGGCTGATTTTCTTGCTGAGAAAAATCCTTTTTGAGGTTATAGGTGATGCCGACTTTCAATTTCATCTTCAGAACATTCCTGGCTTGCCATGGCATGACAGGCACCCGTAATGATTTTCTTTTATCTCCGTTTTAAACCTTTGTCAACCCTGATCTATGAAAAATTGATGCGGGAGGCTTGATTCTCGCCTGAAAGCTCAAGCCCTCGTCAGGGCAAGTGCTTTCGAAAGATATCCTTTTATGTTACATTGTCTCCATGATGCAGCAGGACAAAGGGCTCGGGTTGAGGATGAAGAGAGAAGAGATGTTCCAAGCCTTAGCCAATTTACGAAAAGGTCTCCTTCAAATCAGTATTGTAATCATCCTAAGCGGGATCATCATTTTCCCCTTTTCTAAGAAGCTGTTGGGATATCTCTGTCAAAAGACGCTTGAAACCGGCCTCGTCGCTTACTCTATTCCGGAGGCTTTCTTCTCGCTACTCAAGCTAACCCTTTACATGAGCCTGTTCGTTTCCATTCCTTTGATCTTTTACTACATTTGGAAAGCATTCTCCCCCGTCTTTCGTTCAAAGGGATTGAACTCGGCAACCGGCATCCTTGTCGCCTCGATCTTCCTTTTCTACCTGGGTGCATTTTTTTGCTTCTTTGTCGCCTTGCCAAATGGGGTTAAGTTTCTGTTAGGATATCAATCCGCCCACATCAAACCGATGATCTCTGCCGGAAAATATGTCTCCTTTTGTACGGTTTTCATCTTTGGGTTTGGGTTGACCTTCGAGCTTCCTCTGATCCTTGCTTTATTGAGCTATCTCAGGGTGGTGAATGCTGTCTTTTTGACTCGAAACCGGAAGTATGCTATTCTCCTCATAGCGATTATAGCGGCTGTCGTCACGCCGACCCCGGATGTCTTTAACATGAGCTTGATGGGGGTCCCTATGTACTTGCTATTCGAGATTGGCGTAATTTTGGTCAAAGCGATCGAGCGAAGAAGGGCCAGACCTGAGATGCCTCTCTCCCCCTGATAGCGATGGAAACAGACAAGCCCACTGCCCTCTCCCTTTTTTCCACTCCTTGGGTCAGGTCCCTGATCCACGACCGGATTTCCCAGATAGGGCTCAAGACCAAGATTACTTTTCTCATCATTCTTATCGTTGTCGGGGTTCTCCTTCTGGCCAGCTACTTAGACTATCATTTCGCAAGAAAGGATCAGATCGACCTCTACCTAAATCGAAATATCCTCATTGCAAAACAGATCGATGCCTCGATTCCAGATCGAGCGATTCGAGAGGACCTCCCTCACGTATGGGAAGAAGTGGAGGAGTGGTTGCTCAGCCGTCCCTTCCTGATGGAAATCGATGTCTTTCTGTTCTCTGACAAGGATTGGGAAATCATCGTCTCTCATTCAAGGGACATCCATCAGACGTCATTGGTCTTGTCCAAGGATCAAATCAATCGGTTGAAGAAGGACAAAAACCTCTCCTCGCTCCATGACGTGGGAGAGGAGAAATGGCTGGAGGTTATTGTTCCCCTTCATTTCGGAACAAAGGTCATCGGCGGGATTCGGCTGGTCAGTTCTCTGGATGAAGCCCAAAGCTTCTTAAATAAGAAGAGAAATCGGGCGATGATCCTGACGTTTTTCAGCATTCTCGTCATCCTGATGACGCTGACAATGCTCTTCGGGAAACTGGTCGGGGACCCGATTCAGAGGTTGGTAGAGGCCATGTCCCGCGCAGAAAATGGTGACCTGGAGGCCGAAGCGCACATTCAAAGTGGAGACGAACTGGGAAAATTGGGAAGAAATTTCAATCGCATGCTCAGGACGATCCGGGAAACCCACGAGCAGAATATCGAACTCCTGAGGCAGGTCAACCAGTTCAATGAAGAGTTGACCAGGAGAATCGAGGCCGCCACTTCAGAATTGGCCAGGAGAAACGAAGAACTGAGGCTTCTCAACGAAGCCCTGTTTGAATCTCAGCACCAATTAAGCCAATCTGAAAAACTCGCCGCCGTAGGCCAGGTCACCGCCACGATGGCCCACCAAATCGGAACCCCCCTGAATTCGATCTCCGGCTATATTCAGCTCATTCTGCAGGATGGGAACCTTCGGCCTAAAGATCGAGACCGTCTCAAAATCATCGAATCGCAGCTGGACCGGCTGGCCGATTCGGTAAAGAGCCTCCTCTCTTTTACCCGGCAGCCCAAACCCCAATTGAAGCCTCTGGATGTCAATGACGTGCTGGAGGAATTGTTCCGTTTGAGCGAACCCTGGTTTCTTGCACGAAATGTGAAACTCTCTACCCACCTCTCCCCGGACCTCCCTCCGGTCTTGGGGGATTCCACCCATCTTCAAACCCTCTTTCTTAACTTGATCGCAAACGCCTTAGACGCCATGCCCCAGGGAGGGGTACTGACGATCAAAACCCACCTGGTCCCCCCTCCCCCTTCTTCAGAGGATAAAAGATGGCTGGAGGTCTCGATTGCCGATACCGGAATCGGCATAACTGAAGAATCGAAAAGGAGGATCTTTGACCCTTTCTTCACCACAAAAAAAATGGGAGAAGGCACGGGACTGGGATTAGCGATCTGCGAGAAGATTATAAAAGAACATTCTGGAATGATCGAGATAAAGAGTGAAGTCGGAAAAGGGAGCACGTTTTTCATCTCCATTCCCCCCCTTGAAAGAAGTGAAACCGATGAACAAAGCATCAGCCCGTCTCCTGGTCGTGGATGATGATCCTGTCACCATCGACCTACTAAGAGAAGTGCTTTCCAAAGAAGGTTATGAAATCTCCACCGCCTTGAGCGGCGAAGAGGCCATTGCTCGGGGGACGGAAAACCTTTTTGACATCATCATCACCGATGTGAGGATGGGAGAGAAAGATGGGATGGAGGTGCTCCGGTTTTTCCGGAAGAACGCCCCGGACACCACCGTAATTATGATCACCGCCTTTGGATCCATCGAGACTGCCATTGAGGCTATCCGGGAAGGGGCTTACGACTATATCAGCAAGCCTTTCAAATTGGATGAGATCAAATTTACTATCCGGAGGGCGTTAGAGCAGAGAAGGCTTATCCAGGAGAACAAATTTTATCGGCAGGAACTTCTTGAAAAGTATCAATTCAAGAATGTCATCGGACGAAGCCCTCAGATGTTTCAAGTCTATAAGACCATTGCGAAGGTAGCGGATACCAAGTCCACAGTGCTTCTATGCGGAGAGAGAGGAACAGGAAAAGAACTGATCGCTCGCTCCATTCATTACAATAGTCAGAGAAATAACCGCCCTTTCATTCCTGTCGACTGCGCTTCGTTGGTGGAGACGTTAATAGAAAGCGAGTTATTCGGCCATGTCCGAGGAGCGTTTACAGGAGCCTCCACTGCCAAGAGGGGCCTCTTTGAGGAAGCGAATGGTGGGACGCTCTTCCTTGACGAAGTGGGGAATCTCAGCCTCTCGATGCAATCGAAGCTTCTAAGATTTCTGCAGGAATACGAAATCAAGAGGGTGGGAGGAACAGAAAGCGTCAAGGTCGACGTCCGGGTCATTGCGGCGACAAATCAGCCGTTAGAACCCCTCGTGAAAAATGGTAAATTCAGGGAGGACCTATTCGATCGGCTCAATGTGGTTACCATCACCCTCCCTCCCTTGCGGGAGAGGAGGGAAGATATCCCCTCGCTGGCTAAACATTTTCTGCAGAATTTTTCTGAAGAGAACCACAAAGATATCTCTCATATTAGCCCGGAAGCTCTCGAAATACTCACCCGATATTCCTGGCCGGGGAATGTCCGTGAATTGGAACATACGATAGAAAGAGCCGTCATCCTTTCCGTCCATCCGATTATCCTTCCTGAAGACCTTCCAAGAAAAATACTTGAAGAAATCAGCGGTCCGGAGATTCTCATTCCCGAAAAGCCAGTATCTTTAAGAGAATTGGAAAAACGATATATACTGAAGGTGCTTCAAGAGACCGGTGGGAATAAGAAGAGGGCATCCGAAATTCTGGGTATTAATCGAACAACTCTTTACAAAATATTGGAGAAAGACGACGTGTAGATTTTTGCAACACACTTAGAGTGCTGTGTTGATTCCTACAACATCTCTTTCCTAACAAAATCCCCGATAAAATATTTTGTCTTATAAATTCATGGAGTTAAGAATATTCTATTCTTTTTTTTGTTGGCACCGATTTTGCTATCCTTTTGCTATTCTAATGTTACGAACTTTATGAGAAGGGAGGTGAATTGAATGAAAAAGACAGTTCTGTTAGTGGTCATGCTCAGTTTGTTAGCTTTTGTCTCTGGAGCCATTGCAGCGGCCCCTCCAACAGCAGCAACCACTGCTCCTGCCCCGGCAGCACCAGCCTCTACCGCGCCTGCTAAAATGGACAAGTTTAGCGGAGCGATCAAGAGCGTGGATGCCATGGCAAAGAGCCTCGTTGTGGTCAAGGGGAAAGCAGAGAAAACCTTCATGGTAAGCGCGGATACAAAGATTACCAAAGGCAAGGAGGGTCTCAAGTTGGAGGATTTGAAGGCGGGAATGAATGTCAGCATCGAGTACAAGAAGGAGATGGACAAGATGGTCGCCGGAGCGATCAAAGTGTCTGCCCCGAAGGCTGCACCGAAGAAGTAATTTGCAGCGATTAGAAAATTTGATTTATAAAAAAGGCACACTGTCTGAGTGTGCCTTTTTTATCCATCGCGAATCGAATTCACTAAAACATGAAAAATCTCATCTTCACTCGTCGGAAAGCTTTAGCATCTGGGCTGGAATTGGTGGAAATAAAAAGCATCAGCCTTTTATTTAGAGCAGGGTCAAAGCCCTTCCCTTTCTAACGGGGAACACTTCGAACTTTTGAAGCTCCTGCCCACACGGCGCAGGGATTCCCCTCTTGTTTTCATCTCCTTGACTAAGTTGAGACGGGCCATTGAGAAGATTTCTCCGCAAAAATACAGACCCTATTCCTTCCTCCCCTCTTGGCATCATAGAGCGCCTGGTCTGCCATCTTGAT
>Ga0187766_10002632_pt1 | contig 10569 bp, 7 predicted proteins | sample 0216_QUI02_MP05__4_FD_132971 | JGI IMG/M metagenome (GOLD analysis project Ga0187766, IMG submission 132971) | Tropical peat soil microbial communities from peatlands in Department of Meta, Colombia - 0216_QUI02_MP05_20_MG | ecosystem: Environmental > Terrestrial > Soil > Wetlands > Peat ... | reverse complement strand
CTTGAACACTGCCAAGAAACGCGGAGTGGACCCGGGACACATTGATGGATACATCATGTCGTGCTCAGACGCGAAGGGGGTCGCAGTCGCGACGATCGCCTCCGGCCCAAAAACGCCGTACAAATACGGCGAGACAATGTTCGGTGTGAAGCAGATGGCTCCGAACGAGTATCGCATTGCGCTGAACTCGAAATATTCCATGGAGTCCGGGGTCGCTTATCCGTATTTCCGCAAGCGAGCGAACGACCTGTGCAAAGCCGGGCACTTCAGCTACATGCGCATAGATAATATTCACGACCTTAAGGACGACCGAATGGCACACGCCGTAAGTTTGCTGAGTGCGCTGGTAGACCCCGAGGCTATCTCGAAGTACATGGAATCCCAGATGAAGCCTGGGGAATCCGGGAAGGCTGCCAAAGAAACGCCACCGGATGCTGGTGCATCAGTCTTGGTCCGATGTCTCAAGAGTGCGGCGGAGAAGCCTTCTTTGGACGAAGCAGCAGAAGAGGCAGTACGCAAGTAGCCAAAACTGGAGCACCCAAAACCACGAAGAATCGCCTTAGCTCAATGTTCGAGCTACACGCATGCCAATGAGCGGCGACCGGCTGTGCTGGGTCGCGCGCATCCGCGCTGTCGAACGTAACTGGGGAGCGTCGTCACCCCAGCCGCCACCGCGCACCACGCGCATCGACCCATGGCCGGCGGTTGCTGGGCTGCCGTCCAGCGGGGTCATGTCATACGATTCATGCCAAAGATCGGCCGTCCACTCGCGTACGTTGCCGTGCATGTCGTACAGCCCAAAGGCATTGGGTCGATAGACGCCCGGCGCGACCGGCCCATCCGACCCAAACAAAGCCAACGATTGGTCGATCGTATCCCCAAAGCTATAGCGGCTACGGGTTCCCGCGCGGCAGGCATATTCCCATTCCGCTTCCGATGGAATCCGGTATGTCTCGCCCGTCAGCTTGCATAGCCCCGCGGCCACTGCCAACGCGTCTTCAAAGGAAATCAACGTCGCGGGCATTCGAGGATCGGTGGGGGGCGTGGCTTCTGCCAATGCCGCAGATCTCGTGAAGCGACTGAATAGGCCGCGGGGCTTTGGTGGATCCCTGGCCACCACTGGCATGTCGCCCACAATCGCCTGGTATTCTCCGACCAGCAGCGGGTAGACGGCTATAGCAAACGGGACCGGGATCTCAACGCGCCTTTGCGGCCCCTCAACCGCCGTGCGGTCTGGATCATCTTCTGTAGATCCCAGCACAAACGCACCGCGAGGCAAGATCCGCATCACTGGAAGGTGTTCTCCATCCCTAAACGCGGTGGCCGCAGGTGTCGATGCATTTACAAATGCTCCATCGACCACAGGCTCCCCCGACTGCAAGTGGCCGATCGCATCGCGAAAGCGATTGGGCTGTGCGGCGGCCAGATTTTGCGGGATATTTGCGTTCCCCAGCTTCGTCGCAACCAGATCCGCAATCCAAGTCAGCAGCTTGCGCCATTCGCGGTTCGCTCGATCACCCTCCCAGTCGACGAGCCGAACGGTCTGACGCAACATGAAGGCGATCGGTAGCGCGCACTCCTCCAGCATGACAGGTACAAGTTTCCCCCGATCTTGTCCGTAGAGCGCTTCAGTGCGTACCCACTCCGAATTCACCGAGCGCGGTGTCCACAGTACGACGACGGCGGACGCCGCGGCGATCTGCCGCTCGAGCTCCGAATCCCAAGCCGTTCTGGGTGTGACATCGTCATCCCACCAGACGCCCAAGCCGTCGGCTTGCAAAGCGTCAACGACCCGCTTGGCGATCTGAAAATCCTCCTTTTTGTAACTGATTAGAACATCCGCCATACGTGGCTCGCTTGCGCGCGCGTAGTATCGGAGTTAGCCTTATCCAGGAAGAAACACAAAAAACCAAATGTCGACGGGGGAGACCAAGATGTCGCCCAACACTGAAGCGATGACCACTCAAGTGTTCTATCGCTTTGTCCACCCCTCGTACAAGCGGCGCTTTTACCTGGCGCTCGTATTTGCAACGCTACTGTTTCCGATAATTGCGATTGCGCTTATCGCTGGAACACTGGCGCTGATCGTACCAGTTGTGGCGCTCGTATTGTGGGTCGGTATGCGGATCCTTTTCGCCCGCTTGATTGGCAATTCGATCCAGGTTTCCCAAGTTAACTATCCGCGAGTTCATCTTATTGCCGAACAGCTTAAAACCACGATGGGCTATCCCAAACCCGTCCATATTTTTGTTATGGAGCAAGGTAGCTTCAACGCGTACCTGGCGCAGATCTTTTTCCGTAGAGCGATCTTTCTGACTTCAGAGATTCTCGAGACTGGTGTCAGTGACGACGAAGTGCGCTGGTTAGTCGGACGGTTCATCGGCTACATGCGTGCGCGCCGCCAGGCCGGGGTGCTCGGATGGATGATCCGCGCGGCGCAGAAGCTGCTGGTGTTCAACATCTTCATACTGCCCTACGAGCGCTCCATGGTATACACGGGGGACCGCCTCGCGATCGCAGCAATCGATGGGGACATCTCCAGCGCCGCATCAGCGATGCAGAAGCTCTTGGTCGGTCGCCAACTGGGTTACTCAATCAATCCCGAGGGAATTATCGAGCAGCAACAGCAGATCAGAGGCTCATTCTTCGCATTTCTTGCCCGCGTTGCGAGCGGCTTTCCGCATGCGATCACACGATACGTCGATATGATCGATTTCGCGAAGGTGTACTTCCCGGCACAGTTCAAGCGCTTTGCCGCGGCCAATCCGGGACTGCCGAGTGATTTCGCTCCTCTGCTGACCGGCCGTCGCCCTACGGTCGCAAAACCAATTCAGCAAGGCTCGCGTGCTGACACCGGCCTACCTGTGGGCTGGGCGTTGGTGACTGGCATCCTACTGGTAACACTAGGTGCCGGTTTTGAGTTCTGGAAGAGTGCCAGCGCACCTGAAACCGAGCCGACGTCGGTGTTGGATGAGTCCGCGGCCGAAACAGCCAGTCCAACTGCGATGGAGTTGGCGGCGGCAGCCCGGCAGCAGGCGCCTAAGCACACGCACTTCACCGCTGACGGGCAATTGGAGGCAGATCCGGGCTGCCATTGGGTAAGCAATGCCCCGGGAGATTTTCGCACGGCCTGTGACAAACCTCGCTCTAGCCGCGTGCGGCGCTGACGTCCACAGGACGTCCTGCCAAGAAACCTTTGATTGCACGACGGCGTCGGATGGTCGCCGACACTAAGCGTTTCAATACGTCGAAGGGGGCTTTCAAATGGGTATCGGAATGCGCGAACTAATTATTCTTTTGATGATCGTTCTTCTGTTTTGGCCGTGGGCGGTCATTCTGCAGAAGGCTGGCTATTCCAGGTTGTGGGTACTGCTTGCTGTAGTTCCTCTGGTGAACTACATCGCACTGTGGGTATTCGCCTTCAGCGACTGGCCAGCACTAAGATCGACCGGGCGTCAGTCCTAGCTCAAGCAAGATTGTAGGTGCGATTCCACTGTCGAAGCCGATCGCACCGCGTTGGCACAGCCGGGCAAGCGGCGCCGACACGGCTCTTTCGCCTCGACGCCAAAGGACGCGCACTGAGATGGCGCCCAAGGACCCAACCCCTGATGAGCCCGCACTCACTCACCCCACGGCATGAATGGCCTCATCTCGGAGGCTGATAGTCCGCGGATGCGTTCTCAAAGTCGCCACGGTCGAACGCATAGCGAGACGGTCCTGTTTATTCGCCAGCCGCGCGATCTGCTCCGCAGCGCGGTCTCAGTCTGAGGACCTGCGCAGGACGTCGACTACGAACGTGCGAAATGCTCGCGCCGGCCTTCGGCTTAACCGTGACATTGTCATCTATCGACATGCGGCGTCGCAGCCGCCCTGGGCGCCGTCGGACGGACCTTGCCAGAGGCAACTCAAGGTGTTTCTCGCCTTGGAGCGGACGTACGTGGACTAGGCAGGGGAAGCCGGAAAACGGGCACCCATCTCCCTGCTGTCTTGATCTGTCCTGACGTCGCTCGTCATCTCACGTGTACGCAGAACTCTCCACTGCGGCACTGGTGGGCGTAGACTTTGCGGTCTTCGGCTGTGGGTCAAACCGACAGTTACTTCACTCAGGTCGGCGGACGTCCGCCAGTATGGCCAAGCGCACGGGAACTTTCCCCAGCAGTCCACTATCGATCAGTGGTACGACGAGAGCCAGTTCGAGAGCTATCGCAAACTGGGTTTCGATAGCCCCGCTGGGCGCTTTCCCCGAACCCGCGGGACAGCCGTCATTACCGATCCAAGGACACTTCGATGCCGTCTCCGAGTGGTTCGAGCACCGCGCTGGGCGAAGCCCGAGTTGAAACGGGTGTCTCCCCCAAGGAAGCCTCGTTGTGCTAGCTCGCAACGTCCGCGCTTACGTAGATCCGCGAATGGCACAAGAGTTCGGAAGCCTTGAGACTTTATCAAGTCTGTAAGTGAGGGCCTCCTGGTGGAGAAGCTCTCGGCGCTCCTTGATCTCGGCCAACGCCAAGCGACAGCTGTTGGGTTGTTCTTGCGCGCGGAGGCGGCGAAGCGAAGCGGTGACTACACCGCAGCTAGCGCGATCTATCGGGAATACGTCGAGGCTGCGTTGACGCACCTTCGGCGTGCAATCGAGTTCAATCGAAGCTTTCCAGACAAACCTTACAGTTTACGAGAGGTTGTACAGCCGCTCGTCAACGGGCTCTTGATTTTCGCCGACATAGAGTGGAGCCGGGGGCAGAGCGGCTCGGCAGAGGAGCTGCGCGAGCGGGCGCTAGGAATCTCACGTGAATACCTGGGCCGGCAGGGTACCGCCGAGGCGCGGCGGTCGCTAGCCGGTGCTTTCGCCTTGGAAGGGCGCTTCAACGAGGCCATCGCCGCGTTGTACGAGGTCCGGGATATGCTGCTCGAGACGCGTGACAACGTCGCGCTGGCGCGGGTGGCGATCGACCTAGCGGATTTCTTTCACTGGCTGGGTGACTACGACCGTGCGAAGGACGAGATCGATCACGCGCAGTCGCTCATCGAGCCGCTGATCGGCGAGCGGGCCGTTACCAAGAACGACGTGGTGACCGGGCTGATGCACTCGGTCGCAAGCATTCTTGGCGGGAGAGGTAATCCGGGTACGGCTGAACGCAGCATGCACCTGTACCGGGAGTTCGTGGAGCTTACGTACTACCGCGGCCTACTCGCTAAGGCCCTGCAGCGCTGGGATGAGGCGGAGCACTGCTTCGAGAAGGTCTTACCCGACTACCGCGGACGGGGCGTGGCCGAGGTCATCGAGTTCGAGCTGGCACAGGTGCAAGCAGGGCGGGGCGAACAGGCGGTGGCACTGACCAAGTTACAGGGGATTGCGCCAAGCTTCGAGCGAGCGGTCCTCCGCGTAAAGCGACCGGTGTTGCAACGCGCGATGGCCGAATGCCTTCTCGCCGCGGGCCGAAACAGCGATGCCGCGCCCCTGCTGAAGGGTGCCATCGAGGATCTGCATACGCGCCAAGTGGACCCGGCCGCACTGTGGCGCGCGCAGGATCTGCACGCCCAGGTGCTCGCCGGCGCGGGCGCCGAGCGCGAAGCGATGGGTGTATACGCGGACGCGTTAGAAACGGTGCGGGGCCTTCGAGCGGCACCGCTAGGCTACCGCCTGGACAGCACATTTCTTGCCGACAAGGTCGGCTTGTACGCGCGTGCCATCGAGCATGCACTGCGCTGCGGCCAGGACGAGACATGCGCAGAGTTCATGGACGGCTTGAAATCACGCACGCTATCCGCAGTGCTTGGCGCAGCCAAGATGGCAGGAGGCGGCGGTCCGCTAGCCGAACAGTTCGATGCGCTGTCGCGCGAGCTCAACGGCCTGGAATACGCCGCGTACCGCGATCCAGCGGCGGCGCAGCCGATGCGGCGGCTTCAGGTGCTGAAGCAGCGAGCGGACCTCCTCGAGCGCATTCGGATCACGGATCCCCGCTGGCGTGGCCTTAGCGAATCACCGCGCCTCGACCTTGCGGGTGTGCAAGCTGCCTTGGTGCGCCGCTCACAGGCAGCACTCAGCATGTACGACGCGGGCAGCGTGATCACCAGCGTTTTGCTGTGGCAGAGTGGCTGCCACGCCGCTAACGTGCCTATCGCGCCCTCCCTACGGCAGCGGCTGAATGACTATGCTGCGAATCTTGCGCGTGGCCAGCCGGACGTGCTTCAGCACGACCTTTCGGTCGGGTTCGGAGTGCAGGCCACCGATCTTGTAGCGCAGGAACTGCTTGCGTTGGCGCTCGACGCCGATTCGCTCGTCGTAGTGCCGCATGGCTTGCTGCACTTGCTTCCGTGGGCGGCGATTCTGCATGAGGGCCGGCGGCTCTTCGAGCGCGTGCCGGTAGGCATTTATCCCAATCTTTCGCTGTTGGCTGGTGACGCCAGCGTTCACCGGGGGCGTACGGCGTCGATAATGGGCGTGTCCCACTACCAGGGGCTCGCACCTCTGTACGACCTGCCGGCCGTGACCGAGGAACTGAGGGACATCACCGCTCTGTACCGCGCCGCTGGCCTGCGGGTCCGCGGCCCGTACCAAGACGCCGACGCCACAGAGACCGTCTACCACCAGATGCTGCAGGGGCTGTCCGGGAGTGGTCATCTATTGCACTTATCCTGCCACGGCGTGATGGTGCCCAAGGAGCCGATGAACTCGGGTCTGCTGCTGACCGATGCCAAGCTCGATGCGGCCGAGGTGGCTCAAAGCCGTCTGCCGTTCGATGAAGTGGTGCTTAGTGCCTGTAGTACTGGCTGGCGCCCCACGCAAGTCGGGGGAATCCCGCTCTATGCGGATGAGATCCTTGGAGTCCCAGGGGCTTTCTTGGAAGCGGGCGCGCAAAGTGTGCTGGTAAGCATACCAAAGGCCGAGCAACGCTCCGCAGCAGCGTTGGTCACCGCGTATCACAGCCACCGCATCGCGGGCGAGGCGCCGCTCTACGCTTTTCAGTCTGCGCAGCGTCAGCTGCTCACCGACCGTGTTCATCCCAGTACGTGGGTGGGGTTCTCTCTATACAGCTACGTGTGAATCCGGCCCGTGGTTGCAGCCTGGCCGGCCCGAGGAGATGCCGATGAAAGACGTGGTCGTGCTGCTGCCCGGCATCCTTGGCAGTGCGCTTGAGAAGGACGGCTCGACACTGTGGGACACGAATGCCAGCGCTATCGGACATGCGTTGCTTACGCTCGGGCACAGCGTTCAAGCGCTTGCCCTGAAAGGTAACGGCACAAGTGGCGAAGGTGTAACGGCCACCCGGCTCTTGGATGACGTTCATCTCGTGCCCTTCTTCTGGAAGATCGACGGCTATTCGGGGCTGGCCCGTTATCTCCAGGAGAAGCTCGCCCTCGCACCGGGCGAGGACTTTTTTGAGTTCCCTTATGACTGGCGGCTGGACAATCGGGTAAGTGCCCGACGCCTCGCGGAGCAGGCGGCCGAGTGGCTCGCGCGCAAGCGCCGGAAAGAGCCTGAGGCCAAGCTCGTGCTCGTGGGGCACTCGATGGGCGGGTTGGTGGCGCGTTATTTCATTGAGGTACTGGGCGGCTGGCGGGACACGCGCACGCTCGTCACCTTGGGCACGCCGCACCGCGGGTCCGTGAAAGCCCTGGACTTTCTCGCCAACGGGCTCAACAAGAAGTTGGGCCCGGTGACGCTGCTCGATCTCTCGCATCTCATTCAAACCCTCCCCTCTGTCTACCAGTTGCTGCCCATCTACCCCTGCGTGGGCACGAGCGCCGACAAGTTGGTCTCGCTCGAGACGCTGAACCGCCCGGCGATCGGGCAGCTGGACCTGGCCCGAGCGCGTGCGGGGATCGAGTTCCATCGAGAGATCGAGCGCGCTGTAGAGAGCAACCGAGCTAACAAAGGCTATGGATACCGGATTGTGCCTTTCGTAGGCGCCTACCAGCCTACCTTCCTTAGCGCGCTGCTGACGCCCGATGGCGTCGCGCCCCTTGGCACCTATGATGGCCAGAGCACGCTCGAGGGCGACGGTACGGTCCCGCGGTTTTCGGCTACGCCGATTGAGTTGAGCAGCGCCAACGCCGAGAGCTACGTGGCCTGCCCCCACGCGAGCCTCCAGAACTTCGACCCGGTGCGCGTGCAGTTGCGCGCTGTGCTCGAGGACGTTGACATCTCGCAGCTGAAAGCGGTGGGAGCCGGTGCCATTGCGATGAGTTTGCCGGACGCAGCGATCACGGGCGTGCCTGTGCCAGTGCGCGCACGATGCGCCGAGGCCGCGAAGCCCGTGGAGGCGCGTCTCGTCCATTTGGAAACACAGACTGTGACCGAGAAAGAGTTCTCTATGCCAATCCCGCCCGAGACATGGCAGACCCTCGAGCTTTCGTCACTCGTGCCCGGCACGTATCGCCTGCGCGTCAGCGCCGACGATGCGGCGGAGCCCATCGAGGATGTGTTCGTCGTCCTGCCTTGAGTTGAGGCACATTCAGGGAGTCATCAAATGTTCGACGCATTACGGCAGGCCTGGCACCAAGCGACGCATCCGTTCCAGGGGTACCTCGAGACGCTGTGGGAGGTGTGGAAAACCGACGTGGCACGAGCCACTCTGATGGCACGCCAGTTCTGGCAGCAGATTCCGGAGGCGGTCGTGCAGCAGGGAGCGGCGGTCCAGGCACAGGCAAATGCCGCCAACGCAGCGGCAAGGATCAACCAACAGGTGTCACTTGGCTTAGGAAAACTGGGGATTCCCGCGGGTCCGGGCATCGGGGCGGGCATCCCATTCTCACCAACGATGAACCCTGAACAGCTTCTCTTCCTGACGGTTATGGCAAACATTCGCGCTGCACAGGGCGATCCGCGGGCGCCGCCTGGCCTAGACCAACTCGCCGCCGGTGTACTCCTAGGACAAATCGATCCGGTGCAGGCGCTGGTGGCGTGCACTCCAGGTCTAAACCAACAGCAACTTCTCTATTCGCTTCAGGCGGCACAGCTAATGGGAATGCCGCAGGTTTCTCAAGTGCTTCGGGTGATGGCAGTGGTTCAAGCCGCTATCGCTCTACCCCACGATCAGATCGCATCGTTTCTGCCTAAGGCGTCCGTGGCCCCGCCCAGCTAACGGGCGGCCGTTCGCCTCCGGGAGATGTCTCTCAAGTCGTTGATTTATTGGCGCTCCCTACGGGATTCGAACCCGCCTTGAGAGAACGCCCCCGATCATCGCTTGCGTGAGCGCCTCCGTCATCCATCTTGCGGGTAGGTGGCCACCGTTGCGGGCTTTTCCGTTCTCTTGCTCGGCGAGGCTCCCTGCGTTCGTAGTCGTCTCGGTCGCTTCGACACGAGAGCATGGCCGATGCGAAACTCATGGGTTGCGATTTCCAGCAGTATGTCTCTGAATTCATTCGCCGCTGCAGACAGCGAAGGCGCGCAATAGAGCTTGATCTCTATCGGCGGCAACGCCGGCAAGCCCGCGCTGACGGGCACGATGGAGAGATCCCGGGGAAGAAACAGCGCCGTTCGCACCGTTACGCCAAGACCCGCACGCACGCCACACCACAATCCAGCGAGACTGGGTGTGGTCATTGCTAACCGCCACGGGCGGTGAGTGCGCGACAGGGCCTCTATACCCATGTCTCGGAAAAAACATGGGTTGTCGAATACAGCCAACGGCACCGGAAGATCCCTTGGTGGCAGGTCGAGCCCCTTCGCTGGTCCGACCCAGGCGGCGGGGGTCTTGGCGATCTTGTCTCCTGCCCCTTGACCAGAAAGGGCCCAGGCCAAAGCCATATCGACCCGTCCGTTGGCGACTTCATCGGCCAGAAGACAGGTCCGGCCCGCTCTTATCTCCACGTGAGTGGACGGTCGCACCCTCGCGTACCGCTGCAACAGACTTGGGAGAATCGCATCGGCAAAGTCCTGTGAAATCCCAACGCGAACTGTGCCGCCCTCGTTGATCGTCCCGAGCGCTTGCCCCATTTCATCATTGAGCGCCAGAACACGACGAGCGTGCTGCAGAAGAATCTCACCAGCCGGCGTGGGCACCAGGCCGCGGCCGCTTCGCTGAAACAAGCGTTGCCCCGCCTGACGCTCGAGTTTTCGCAACTGCATGCTCACGGCCGACGGCGACCGGCTAAGACGCACGGCGGCATGAGAGAAGCCGCCAAGATCAACGCCGACGACCATGGTTCGAAGCGCATCCATATCGAAGTTCAGGGTCTTCATTTTCGATACTCCGAAATGCCATTTGCAAACTATGCGATTTTCTAAAGACTAGCAACCATATACCCTGCAGCGGTCATAAGCGCTCACGTCCCCGTCGCGCATCTCCGTCACTGGCACGAGCTGAGAAACGCTGCGCATGCAACCACCTGGGTATCCCATCGGCTTTATCGGCCTGGGACTCATGGGCGAACCCATGGCCCTGAATCTATTAAGGGCTGGCACGCCCCTGGTGGTTTGGAACCGCTCGCCCGCGAAGAGTGCCGTCCTGGCGAAAGCCGGCGCCCTCGTCGTCAAGGATCCTCAGGATGTCTTTCAGCGGTGTGAGGTGGTCATCCTCATGCTGAGAGATGCTGAAGCAACGGACACTGTACTCGGACGACGAGGTG
>Ga0187766_10002629_pt1 | contig 10573 bp, 11 predicted proteins | sample 0216_QUI02_MP05__4_FD_132971 | JGI IMG/M metagenome (GOLD analysis project Ga0187766, IMG submission 132971) | Tropical peat soil microbial communities from peatlands in Department of Meta, Colombia - 0216_QUI02_MP05_20_MG | ecosystem: Environmental > Terrestrial > Soil > Wetlands > Peat ... | reverse complement strand
TCAATTGAATCAGCGCGCGCAATTTGGTGTGTCAATATATCTCCGGCACGAAATGCTGGCTCGACATTTTGGGCCTCCTATAGCCGGTGTCTTGTTGGCGCAACGGCACCTCGATCTCTACCGGCCGCATATCGTGATAGGGGACCTGCTTCAGCAGATGTGCAATGCAATTAAGACGCGCCCGCTTCTTATCATCGGAGTTCACGACGTACCATGGTGTCAGCTTGCGATCAGTGTGGGCGAACATCTCATCCTTTGCCTGCGAATATTCGACCCAATGCCGGCGCGATTCCAGATCCATTGGGCTGAGTTTCCAACGTTTGATCGGATTGTGGATGCGATCCTGAAAGCGACGCTCCTGCTCTTCATCGTTCACCGAAAACCAAAACTTGATGAGGTGGATGCCAGACCGGACTAGCATTTCCTCGAATAATGGACACGACCGTAAAAACTCTCTGTATTCATCCTTGTCGCAAAACCCCATCACGCGCTCGACCCCGGCGCGGTTGTACCAGCTCCGGTCGAACAAAACGATCTCTCCGCGAGCCGGCAGTTCGGCGACGTAGCGCTGGAAATACCATTGACCGCGCTCGCGTTCAGTTGGCGTACCAAGTGCGACAACGCGGCAGACGCGTGGATTGAGGCTCTGCGTGATGCGCTTGATGGCTCCGCCCTTACCGGCCGCGTCCCGGCCTTCAAATATAACAACGACCTTAAGGCGCTGGAGACGGACCCATTCTTGCAACTTGATAAGCTCGAACTGGAGATAAGCCAGTTCCTCTACATACTGGTAATTCTTTGGAGGTTTATGCGCCTTCGGCCGCTTAGCCAAGTGCCAATATTGTTCGATCGTCGCAGACTCTTTGGCGTCACGCAGCACCGATGCTACGGGTTCGTCCGATTTGCGATGCTTTTTCATAGCGGTCCCCCCACCTTGTCATGATGGCAAATCACTTGGCTAACGAAGACAGTGGCCCGTATCCGGCACAGGATCGCCTCCGGCCAATCTGCATTCTAAGGTTAGTCAGGGTAAAGAAAAGCTCCGCCTCCATCTCACAGTCGGCGGGGTCTTTCTTTGGCGCCTAGTCGCAAGACGAGACGGCCCGATGCTGTTACAGTGGCAAGCAGACGCAATGCCTTACGACTTCGTCGAGAGGGGAGGCGAAAATGCGCGGAACCGTAATAGCAATTCTCCTAATCGGGCTGACAACAATTTGTCTAACGCAAGAAGCGGGTGCTACGCCGAAATTTCGTGGAAATTGCCTGAACCAAAAACAGATTGGGCAACTCTTCAAGAAATACTCTGACGTTGAGCAGCTAGGTCCGTGGAGCACCGAGAAAATTCAAGCGAAACCCCATTATGAAACCTCCGAGATTGGTACGAGTGGAGTCATTAAGTCGGGCGGCATCATCGGGGCGTCAATAAAGCTGGATTTGCGCAACCTACCGAAGGACAAAACCGTCATTGCGACCTTGTGCGGGACTTTGGGCGAATCGCCCGACCAAAACCGCGCGGCGGGAACGGCTGAAGAAAAGATGTTCTACCCAAAGGGTAAGCCGGGGAACTGGTGCGGATATGGAGGACCAAGGAAAGGGGTGTGCAGCAAGTACCGTCAATCGTGGTTCCAGGACTTCAACCCCAAAGAGCCATCAATCGTATTTTTCAACGGAGCACAAACGAACCAGCGAGGGTTCATATGGGCCTACGTTCGGCCGAGTAGTGCGAATGACTAAAGTTCGCTCACTGGTTTGAACGAATACGATACCCCTTACACTTTCAGGAAACGAGACAACCCGTCTCGAGGCCGCGCTTGGAGGTAACGGGAGGTCGTGGCGACGGAGGAATGGCCGAGGCCATCGCGGATACAAGCGAGCGTAGCGCTGGCATCGAGAACATGAGACGCGGAGGAATGGCGCAGCCAATGGACAGCTACATCCGGCAGCCAAGGCGCGGCAACAGTGAACACAATCGACGCCCGCAGTCTAGGATGAAGCGTCCACTATGGCTGCGCCACTCCGATCGAATCCGCGATTGGATCGGAGCAGTTGCCGCGTATATGGATGCGCCACATTTCCAGACGCCAGCGCATCCGCCGTTGTGATTTCGATCACTTCGCCGTGGCTCATAACAGCGATGCGCTCACAGAGATGTGCGATCACCGCAAGGTCATGGCTCACCATCAATGCCGTGAGCCCGTGGTCGCGCCGGAGTCTGGCCAAAAGGTTCAAAATCTCCGCCTGTACAGAGACGTCGAGCGCCGAGGTCGGTTCGTCCAACAGCAGGATGCGCGGCTCCAGGATTAGCGCCCGAGCGATCGCAACTCGTTGCCGCTGCCCGCCCGAGAGCTGGTGGGGATATCGGTATCGATGCTCACGACCAAGCCCGACCTCCTGCAATGCGGCGGATACGCGTCGATCGGTATTCCCAAGCTTGTGGATTGCCACCGGCATCGTCAATGTTTGGTCGACGGTTTGGTTAGGATGCAGCGAGCCGTAGGGATCCTGGAATACCATCTGCACCATCTTGCGCGTGGCCTTAGGTCTACGTACTTGCATCTCCCGCCCATCAAGTACGATCCGGCCGAGCGCATGCGGAATCAATCCGGCGACGGCGCGCAGCACCGTCGATTTGCCCGAGCCGGACTCACCTACCAACCCAAACGCCTCACCTGCAGACACACGGAACGAGACGTCGCTCACCGCGCGGATTCGTTTTGCGCCAGTTCCGTAACTAACGGTGACATGCTCCAGCGTGATCACGAGGCATCCGCCGCCCAGGCGGGATCGCGCTGGAGCTGAGGCAGCTCAGCGCGCCGCCGCCCTAGTTCTGGCAAGGATGCTAGCAGGCCGCGAGTATATGGGTGGCGGGCCGCCGCCAGTTCCGATGCGTTGCATGTCTCGACTACATGGCCGGCATACATTACCAGCACTCGATCGCAAAATGCGGATACTAGATGCAGGTTGTGGCTGATCAGAATCAGTCCCATACCGCGACTGCGCACCAAATCATCCATAATCGCCAACACCTGGTGCTGTACTGTTACGTCGAGCGCCGAGGTGGGTTCATCTGCAATCAACAAATCGGGGCCGGCGATCAGCATCATCGCGATCATCACCCGTTGGCCCATGCCGCCGGAGACTTGGTGAGGATAGAGCTCGTAGACCCGCTCGGGGTCGCGGATATAAACGGCCGACAACATTTCTAACGTCGCTGCGCGCGCAGCCAGTGGGCTGCTGCCGAAATGGCAGCGATGCGTCTCGGCGATCTGGTAGCCGACGCTCATTACGGGGTCGAGCGAGTATTTCGGGTCTTGCAGGATCATGGCAACGCGCTTGCCGCGCAGCCGACGGAAGCCTCGTTCGTCGAGCCTTAGCAGGTCGACTTCACCAAGCCGCATCTCATCGGCCTCGACGCGACCGGGTGCGGCCACCAGGCCCATGATCGCACGCCCCGTCGTCGACTTGCCCGATCCGGACTCTCCGACAATACCCAGCCGTTCGCGACCCAAGGTGAAGGAGATTTTGCGCACGGCCACGAAGTCGCCCTCCTCGCCGGGATACACCACCCGCAAATTGCGCACGGATAGAAGCGGGATCGGTGACTGAGTCATGCCGATCGAGAATCCGCTACGTCGCGCAAGCCGTCGCCCAGCAGATTGAAACCGACGCTGGTGACGAAGATGGCGATGCCAGGAATGGTCGAAACCCACCACTGATCGAGCAGCACCTGCCGCCCGGACGAGACCATGGCACCCCATTCCGGCGCCGGCGGCTGCGCGCCGAGGCCGAGAAAACCGAGCCCCGCCGCGGTGAGTATGATGCCGGCCATGTCGAGCGTCAGGCGGATAATTACCGAGGGCAGGCAGAGCGGCACGATTTGGGTAACGATTATGCGCAGATGCGAAGCACCCTGCAGCTCAGCGGCCTCAATGAACTCCGCGTGCCGGCGGGTCAACGTCTCTGCGCGGGCGAGCCGTGCATAAGGGGGCCAAGTGGTGAGTGAGATTGCGATGACTGCGTTTTCGATGCCGGGCCCCAGCGCTGCCGCGAAGGCAAGCGCCAGCACTAAGCGTGGGAAGGATAGGAAAATGTCGGTAATACGCATCAGGACAACGTCGACCCAACCGCCGAAGTAGCCCGCTGGCAACCCGATCGCCAAGCCAGCCGGAACCACAATTATCGATACCAGAGCGACAATGGTGAGCGTCGTACGTGCGCCGAATACGATGCGTGCGAAGATATCGCGACCCAGCTCGTCAGTCCCAAACCAATGCGCGGAGGACGCCGGTTGCAGACGGCTGGTGAGCACCTGCAGCGTTGCAGCGGTAGGATCGGCGATGAGAGGCGCCGCGACCGCCATCAGGACAAGCGCGAGCACCACTATGAGTCCGGTCATTGCGAGGCCGTTGCGCCGAAATGCTCGCCAGGAGCGATACCAGCGACCGAGCCGCGCCTGCCCGCGGCTCGCCGGTGCCGGGTCGAGAAGCCAGCCCCGCCAGGTGACCGTGTCGCTCATCGGGGCTCCCGCGCCCGAGGATCCACCAACGGATAAATCAGGTCAGACAGCATGTTGAGGCCGATATAAACCACGCCCACCATCATCGTACCGCCCAGCACCGCGTTGAGATCGGCGTTAAAGAGCGAGTTCTTCATGTATAACCCGAGCCCGGGCCAAGCGAACACGGTTTCGGTCAGCACCGCACCTTCGAGCAAGTTTCCAAAAGTCAAGGCAATCACCGTGACCAGCTGCACCCACACATTGCCGAGCGCGTGCACCCACACCACACGCAACGGCGACAGCCCTTTTGCGAGCGTCGCCAGAATATATTCCTGCTTCAGTTGCGCGAGCATGAAGCTGCGCGTCATCCGAGCGACATAGGCGAGCGATAAGTAACCCAGAATCGAGCCAGGCAGCACCAGATGGCTCACCGAATTCCAGAACACTTCGTTGTCGCCGGCAATCAGGCTGTCGACGGTGAGGAGCCCGGTGATCGACGGCACGATGTCGTCGAAGCTCACATCGAGCCGGCCCGGTCCCTCCACCCACCCGAGCTCGGCGTAGAACACGAGCAAGCCGATCAGCCCCAACCAGAATACCGGCATCGAATATCCGAGAAGCGAACCGAACCTGATTGCCTGGTCCTGCCATCGCCCGCGATGGGTGGCTGCGATCACGCCGAGCGGGATACCTAATGCCACCCCGATGATCAGTGCCAGCATCGAAAGCTCGAGTGTCGCCGGAAATACGTGCAACAGATCGCGCAGAACCGGCTGTGAGGTGATGACGGAGTTCCCGAAGTCACCGTGCAACACCTTCACCAGATAGCGCCAGTACTGAACCGGGATTGGCTGATCGAGGCCGATCTCGATGCGGACCCGGTTGTATGTCTCGATAGAGGCCTTATCACCGACGATGGCAAGCACGGGATCGATCGGGATGACACGGCCGATGAAGAAGGTAACGCAAGTAAGACCCAGAAAGGTCAGCGCGACGGAGAACAGCACGTTGATGAGGCGGCGGATGGGCGAGGTAAACCTCCCTACTCGTCCGTCATCCGCCGCCGTCGTTATCTGGACCACCGCTACCGCCAGCGGGACATCACTTTGTAATGACGCGATAGAAGTTGAAGTCCTCAAAGAGACCGGTTTTGAAGCCCTTTACCTCCACTCGCGAGGCGACTTGGTTAGCATTCTGAAACATAATGACGAACGGCCCGTCGTCGGTGACCTTCTTTTGCAGCTCGGCGTATTCGGTCTTCCGCTTCTCGGTATCGATCTCCTCCGCGGCCGCCAGCGTCAGCTTCGACAGTTCTGGAATGTACCAGTGGGTGCGCCACGCCAAGGGCTTGATCTTCGGAGTGTCGCTGTCGTCGTCGTTATGCGCGAATGTGTCCGCATTGCTGTGCGGATCGAAATAGTCCGGCGCCCAGCTGTTCAGCACCAGTTGGTGTTTGCGCGCGCGGAACACTTGGAGCTCCTGCTTAAGCTCAACTTGAACCAGCTTCAGTTTGATCCCGGCCTGGCCCATGGTCTGCTGAACCGATTGCGAGATATCAGTCCAGGGCGGCAGGTTCGGCGCAGTGAACTCCAGCTCGAAGCCGTTGGGATAGCCCGCCTCGGCCAACAACTCCTTCGCTTTCGCCACGTCGAGCTTGTAGGGATTGTAGGCGATCGCGCCAAGGAACCCTAGCGGCAGAAAGGCCTGCTGTTCGATGAAACGGCCCTTTAGGACTGTGTCCACGAGGCCCTTGTAGTCCACCAGCATCTTCATGGCCTGACGGACCTTCGGGTTCTTCAAGTGCTCTTCGGTCAGGTTCATTCCAAGGTAATAGGTGTTCGCCGCCGGGAATGATTCGATCCGGATGGATTTGTTTTCGGACATTGGGTTCAGCTGATCCGGCGTCAAGTCACGCGCGATGTCAATGTCGCCCTTTTCCAACAGCAGGCGCTGAGTCGCGGGCTCGGGGATGTGCCGGATCACAACGCGCTTCACGTGCGGCGGCCCCAGGTGATAGGTGGGGTTTTCTTCCAGCGTCACCGACTCATCCGGCTTCCAGGACACCAGGTTGTAGGGGCCGGAAGCCGCTGAATGGGTCTTGAGCCAGGAATTGCCGAGATCACCATTCACTTCGTTGGCCATCGCCACTTTCTTGTCGACGACAGAAGCGGCATATGTGCTCATCAGATTCAGTACGAGCGAGGGCGCAAGATTTTCGGTGATCTTGAAGGTGAGCGTTCCTGGATCGGTAGCCTGCACTAGGTCCTTGACGTTGTCCTTGCTCCAGCCAAGCTGGGTGAACAGAAACGCGGGCGGCTTGTCCAGAATCACCACACGCTGTAGCGACCATGCCATGTCGTCCGCGGTTACAGGATCGCCGTTTGCGAATTTCAAGTTCGGACGGAGTTTAAATGTGAACGTCTTGGCATCTGGCGAGATCGTCCAGCTCTCGGCGACACCACCGACCAGCTTGGTGGGATCCTCCGCCTCATAGCGCATTAGTCGATCGTAGATATTAGTGCCGAACTCTTGCGTCTGAATCTCGTAGGACTCAGCAGGATCGAAAGTGATGACACCATCGAGCTGCCAGCCGATAACAACCGTATCCTTGGGCGTCGCGGCGAACGTGGCGGGCGTCGCCAAGACCAGAGGAACGGACAGTGCGAGCGCAGCAAACGGAAGTCTATTGGACATTGTTTTATCCTCCCTATTGCAGATAATCGATCATGTTCCAATACCTTCGCGGAGGCAATAAATTACCGGCTAACTGGTGCGCGATGCCTAGATCGCCGGCCGTGAACGGAGTTCTGACAATTGCGGTCGGGGCGTGAATCTACGTCTTCAATCAACGAGTGATTGATGGCGTCATCTTTGCGCAAGTAACTCCAAAACCTAAGACTGCGGCGGGGGTCACGGGCGCGGGCGGCAAATGTCGCAAATGGGTCAAAATGCGACGAATGTCGACTTTCGGACTTTGCCCGCTTGATACCAAATTTCCGAACTCGGAAAGAGCCGCTAACAAGGCCGGTCAATTGGAGTCAGAAGGTTGTGGCTTGGCGCGACGAGTACTACGAAGTGAGACCGCATAGCGAAGTTGGTGACAGATCGCCGGTGGCACTGCTTTTCACCCTCGGGAATACCCCGAGGGCCACGAAGGGCCGGAAGCTCTAACATGAACTGGTCCAGATTCGTGGATGAGGTTGGAGGCAAACCGCCATTACATTCATAATGGCTGCGCCACTGGGGGCAGCTCAATCTTGTGGCTCGGTCCTTATCTCGGAGCGAGAAAGGATCACAAGTGGTTGAAATCACACAAGCTATTTTCTGGCCAAACGCTCAACGATCTCTGAAGGAACCGGCATGACCGATCTCATCCTCCGCGGCGGCCGCGTCATCGATCCGAGCCAAGGGATCGACAAGCTTGCCGACGTTGGCTTCACCGCCGGCAAAGTCAGCGCCGTCAGCGCCAACCTCGCTTCCGGCCCCGGTACCAGGGTGCGCGACGTCACCGGCCTCATCGTGACGCCTGGCCTCATCGATCTCCACACCCACGTCTATTGGGGCGGCACCTCACTCGGGGTCGACGCCGTTGAGGTGGCGCGGCGGAGCGGCGCCACGACTTGTGTCGACGCTGGCAGCGCGGGACCCGGCAATTTCCATGGCTTCCGCCGCCACGTCATCGAGCCGTCGCCGGTCCGCATTCTACCCTTTCTCAACCTTTCCTTTCCTGGCATCTACGCCTTCTCAGCCACCGTAATGGTGGGCGAGTGCGCTGATCTTCGGCTCCTCGACCTGCATGAATGTCGGCGTGTCGCCGAGGAGAACCGCGATCTCGTCGTCGGGATCAAAGTGCGGGTCGGGCACGGCGCCAGCGGCACCTCTGGCATTGCGCCGCTTGACATGGCGCTCGAGGTCGCCGAGGAGATGGGCCTCCCGGTCATGGCGCACCTCGACGACCCGCCGCCAACCCGACGCGAGGTGCTGACGCGGCTCCGGAAGGGCGATGTCCTGACCCACTGCTTCCGGCCCTTCCCCAACGCCCCCTATTCGCCGGGCGGCGGCGTCCGCGAGGAGGTGCTGGAAGCGCGCGGGCGCGGCGTTCTCTTCGACATCGGTCATGGCGGCGGCTCTTTCGGCTTCGGCACGACGCGCGCAATGCTCGGTGCCGGGTTCCTGCCCGACTGCATCTCGAGCGATGTCCATTGCCTCAGCATTGACGGGCCGGCCTTCGATCTCATTGTGACGATGTCCAAATTCCTCTGCCTCGGTATGGAGCTACCCGCGATCGTTCGCGCGGCGACAGCGGCGCCCGCCTCCGCGATCCGCTGCCCCAACCTTGGCACGCTCAAGATCGGCAACCCCGGCGACGCTACGGTCATTGCCATTGAGGACGGCGAATTCATCTATCACGACGTCACGGGCGAGATGATGCCGGGCAACCGGCGCTTGGTCTCGCGTGGCATAGTCATCAACGGCACCTGGTGGCATCCGAATGCAGCGAACGCATGAAATTTTCCGAGATCGACGTCCTACTGTTCGACAGCCGGGTCAAGGGCATCCCGGTCGACGTTGCTGCCTTCTCGCTCGGTCGGAGCGGTGAGAGCATATCGCACCTTCTCAAAGAGGACTTTGGTCCTGACCCCGAAAACCGGTCCTGACGGAGGGCAGTTATTCAAGGGCATATCCTAGAAAGGAGGATATGCAATGCCGGGGAATGCGATAATTCCGAAGAGACCTTCGCACAGTTGCGTCGAGTTCAGGAGCTGGCTTCGCAACGCCAAGGTGCAGCCGACCACGCTCCTCAAGCCGAAACCACCGCTGCTGAACTAACATTGAACCCGGGCCACCCGGGAGCAGCTCCCGTGCAACCAAGAACGAACGCGCGACTGTATGTTAACACATTCAAAAATCGAGCAACTTCGATATAATTCTTAGCGACGATTTAGCGTGAACTCGGTTCGTCGTCGCTACGGTTCGTTCAATTGGCCAATGACTGTTGCTGTGTCATTCGATTACATCGTCGTCGGCGCCGGGTCGGCTGGATGCGCACTAGCCGCGCGACTTTCCTCGGATGCCCAGTGCCGCGTGCTACTTTTGGAGCAAGGGCCACGCAACACAAGCTGGACCGTTCGCATCCCGGGAGCTCTCCGGGAGAACTTTAGACCCAACCGGCCCTATATGCGCTGGTACCCAACCGTGCCCCAGCGCCATCTCGATGGTCGGATCATCAACCACCCGCGCGGCGTCGGCCTCGGCGGCTCTTCGCTCGTGAATGGCATGGTCTTTCTGCGTGGCAACCCGCGTGACTACGACAGATGGCAAAGCGAGGGTGCGCGCGGCTGGTCTTACGCTGACGTTCTTCCTTGCTTCAAGCGCATGGAACGCCGCGCGGAAGGGGCGACGCCCTTTCGGGGGGACGACGGTCCCGTAGGGGTCCGCCGCCAGGAGCAACTTCACTGCCTCAACGAGGTCTTTCTCGAAGCGGGCCGCCAAGCCGGGTACTCCTTCACCGACGACGTGAACGGTCAAAATCAGGAAGGCTTGTGCCGTTTCGACATGAACGCCGACAATGGTTTTCGGTCAAGCTCCTACTACGCGTACATCGAACGGCAACTTCCCAAAGCCAATCTCGACGTCCGGAGTCGCACGGTAGCTAGTCGAGTCCTGTTCGAGCGCGGCCGTGCCGTTGGTGTCGAATTCCTGCAGAATGGGCAGCGGCTAGAGGCCCGGGCCGAGCGAGAAATTATCCTCAGCGCCGGCGCGATTGGATCGCCGCAGCTCCTATTGCTATCAGGCGTGGGACCGGGCGATGAGCTTCACCGACTCGGCATCAACGTCGTCCACGACCTCCCCGGTGTTGGCGCCAATCTCCACGATCACTTTGAGCTCGACCTGCAATGGCGCTGCAAGCAGCCGATTACGATTAATGGCCTGCTCCGGCCGCACAAGATTGCCATGATTGGTCTGGAGTGGCTGCTATTCCGAACCGGCTATGCTGCGGGTAACCAGTGCCACGTTGGGGCCTTTCTTCGCTCAAACGCTGAGATCTCGCATCCAAATATCCAGCTTCATTTC
>Ga0187766_10002625_pt1 | contig 10579 bp, 7 predicted proteins | sample 0216_QUI02_MP05__4_FD_132971 | JGI IMG/M metagenome (GOLD analysis project Ga0187766, IMG submission 132971) | Tropical peat soil microbial communities from peatlands in Department of Meta, Colombia - 0216_QUI02_MP05_20_MG | ecosystem: Environmental > Terrestrial > Soil > Wetlands > Peat ... | reverse complement strand
GCCCACTACCCTGCATTGCGGCGCCTGCCGTCGCGATCAAAGGCTCGGCAGCAAGCGGCCTTCAGCTGACGTTTACCGAATTGCTACCGAAATTGCAGGGTCTGCGGGCCTACTCGACCTCGCTCTTGCGGTATTCGGCCTTGGCGAGCCAGTCCTTGTTGATTTCGACTCCCCAGCCCGGCCCGTCGGGAATGCGGACCTTGCCGTCCTCGATCTGGTACGGCGGGAAGAAAAGCCCTTCCTGCCAAGGGTAGTAATCCCGCCCCTCGATTGAGAACTCGACATAGGGCCCGGCGTTCCGGATGGCGCCCATGAGGTGGAGCGTGAAAATCGTGACGAGGGAGAGGTTCGCGGAGTGGGGCGTTACCGGCAGGCCGGCTGTCGTCGCCATCTCAACAACCTTGAGCGTGCGGCAGATCCCGCCGAGATAGCACACGTCGGGCTGCACCACGTCGACGGCCCGCATCTCGATCATGCGCCGCCAGGTCGGAAGCTCGCAGTCCTGCTCGCCGCCGGTCACGTCGAGATCGAGCGCATCGGCGACTTGCTTGGTCCATTCGAGTTCCCAATAGGGGCACGGCTCCTCGAAATGACAGATGCCGTTCGCCTCGAGAAGCCGGCCGACCTCGATCGCTTTCGCAGGGCTGTATGCGCTGTTGCCGTCGACGAGAAGGCGCACATCCCTACCCATCGCCTTGCGCACGGTCGGCACGATCGCCTCGGTCCGTCCCGCCCACTCATCCTCGTCGTGGCCGCATTCCTTCCCAACCCGGAATTTGAACGCGTCATAGCCAAAGTTGCCGCGCAAAGCGCGGAAGCGCTCGGCCTCGGCCTCGGGGGTGATGTCGCGCCGCATGCTCGAGGCGTAGACGGGAAAAAAGCGCGGCTTGCCGCCCAGAAGCTCGCACACACTCTTTCCGTCGAGCTTGCCGCGCAAGTCCCAGAGTGCGGTGTCGAGCCCGGCCAAGGCGCGATAGAGGTACGATCCCGGAAATTTGTGCTCCCGCTCCGGAATGACGCTCACCAGCGTCTCGATGTCGAGAGCGTCTCGTCCGAGCGCCCAAGGGGCAACCTGACGATGGAGCACCAAGGCGGAGATGTCGGCATTGTAGTTCGCGACCTGCCCCCAGCCTTGACGGCCGCTCTCCGTCGTCACGCGGACAAAACCCACGAAGTCGGTCGAAAAGGTCTCGATCGATCGGATTTTCATCGCCTGCGACCCTTCCTCGTTCGATGCGGAACCTTGCGGAATGCAGACAGGTTTATACGCAAATCGGCGCACGCTTCAATCGCAGCGCCCAGTATCTGTATAAAGTGCGATTACCCATGCCGGAAGGCTCGTGCTGCCAGCCGCCGCTTGGCATACTGCGTCGATTGGAAAACGGGGTGAGCGCATGGAGTACGATTTTATCGTCGTCGGCGCCGGTTCGGCGGGATGCGTCGTTGCGAACCGTCTCACCGAGAGCGGGCGACACCGCGTACTCCTCCTGGAAGCGGGTCCATCGGATCGGCAGCCCTGGATACAAATCCCCATCGGCTACGGCAAGACCTTCTACAACCCGCGCGTCAACTGGATGTACATGACGGAGCCTGTTCCCGGTTTCGGCGATCGGACGAACTACTGGCCGCGCGGCAAGGTCCTGGGCGGGTCGAGCTCGATCAACGCCATGGTCTACATCCGCGGCCAGCCGGAGGATTTCGACGCGTGGGAAGCCCTCGGCAATCGCGGCTGGGGTTGGAAGAACATCCTGGCCGTCTATCGCCTAATCGAAGACCACGCATTCGGGGAAAGCGAGGATCATGGTGCTGGTGGCGCGCTTCATGTCACCGACATCACGAGCGAAGCCCACCCGCTATGCAGCGCTTTCATCGCCGCCGCCAACGCTTTGGGCCTTCCCCCGAATCGCGATTTCAACGGCAAATCCCAAGAAGGGGTCGGTTACTACCAGATTACCACGCGCGACGGACTGCGAATGTCGTCGTCGCGCGCCTTCCTCCGGCCGGCAATGGGACGGCCCAATCTCAAGGTCGAAACGATGGCGCAGGCAACCCGCATCCGGTTCGAGGGCGTGCGCGCGACGAGCGTTGACTATTTGCGGCATGGCATGGCGCAACAAGCATCGGCGCGACGTGGAATCGTCCTATGCGCCGGTGCGGTCAATTCCCCGCAGCTACTTCAGCTCTCCGGCATCGGACACGCGGCATTCCTCAAATCTCGCGGCATCGACGTGGTGTGCGATCGCGGGGCGGTCGGGCAGAACCTTCAGGATCACCTATGTTATGACCACGTTTATCGAGCGCGGCAGCCGACCCTCAACGACGAACTTTTCACGTTGTGGGGTAAGGCGAAGGCAGCGATGCGCTATGCCCTCTTCCGCAAAGGGCCGCTTGCGCTCAGCGTCAATCAGGCGGGCGGCTTTCTCCGCACCCGGCCCGAACTTTCGCGACCCGATCTTCAGCTTTATTTCATGCCGCTCAGTTACGAAAAGGCGGAGCCGGGCAAGCGCGCCCTCTTGAAGCCCGACCCCTTTCCGGGCTTCGTCATGAGTGCGTCGCCCTGCCGGCCGACGAGCCGCGGCCATCTCGAAATCCGCTCGAACGATCCGCTGGCGTCCCCGGCGATCTATCCAAATTATCTTTCGACCGACCACGACGTCGAAGAGCTTTTGGCGGGTGCGCGTTACCTGCGCCGTCTCGCCGCCACATCGGCGCTCGCACCGATCGTCGCCGAGGAGCTGAAGCCCGGGGCTGCCGCCGCGACCGACGACGATCTGATCGCGGACATTCGGTCGCGGAGTTACTCCGTCTTCCACCCGTGCGGCACCTGCCGGATGGGACCCGACCCGGGCACGACCGTGGTGGACGAACGGCTGAGGGTGCACGGTATCGACGGGCTTCGCGTTATCGACGCATCCATCTTCCCGACCATACCGTCTGGAAACTTGAACGGCCCAAGCATTGCGGTCGGCGCACGAGGCGTCGATTTGCTTCTTGAGGACACGGACAACGCCTGAGCGGCGGTGCTTGCCCCGATGCAAAGCATGTCGCGGGCCTGCACGAACCGACTTTCCGTGAAGCGGCCAAATCCGCGGCTTTCAGGGCGGGTTCGGCGGGAACAAGAGGCATTAATTAATTCGGCATGTTCGATTTTGCGTGCTAGAGTTCGCATGGGAGCCATGCAAGGGAGGCGCAAATGAATGAACTAGAATACTGGACCCAGCAGATCGTAAAGGGTCGAATTTCGCGGCGTGAATTCATGGGCCGTGCTGCGGCCCTCGGCGTTACGACCGCACTCGCCACGAGTATTTTGAGCAAGGCCGGCATCGGCCAGACTCCGAAGAGAGGCGGAAGCGCCAAGTTCGGATTGGCGCACGGGGCCACGACCGACACGGGCGACCCGGCCTCCTATCCAGACACGGGGACTCAGGTGCCGTTCTGGGGTGCGATGTCGAACAGCCTGACCGAGGTGGACGCGAAGGGCAACATCACGGCCGATCTTTGCGAAAGCATGGAGCCGGCCGACAACGCCGCGACCTGGATCTTCAAGTTGCGCAAGGGTGTTACCTTCCACGACGGCAAGGACTTGACGGCGGACGACGTCATCGCTTCCTACCGTCACCATATGGGCAAGGATTCGAAATCCGCCGTGAAATCGGTCCTCGATGCGGTCGCGGACATCAAGGCGGACGGCAAGAACACCGTGATCTTCAAGCTCAGCGGCGGCAATGCGGATTTTCCGTATCTCACGAGCGACTATCACATTCCGATCATGCCGGCCAACCCCGACGGCACGGCGAACTGGCAATCGAACGTGCGCACGGGTCCCTTCACCTTCGTGTCGTGGGAACCGGGCGTTCGCGCAAAACTGAAGCGCTTCCCCAATTACCACGAAGAGGGCAAGCCCTATTTCGACGAGGTCGAATTCATCAGCATCACGGACGTGACGGCGCGCCAGAACGCCTTGACGACAGGCGAAGTGCACTGGATCGGCCGCCCAGACCTCAAGACCCTCAACCTTCTCCAGAAGACCCCCAACATCGAGATCACCGAGGTCACGGGCTACGGCCACTACGTGTTCTCGATGGACACGACGGTGGCGCCCTTCAACAACAATGACGTGCGCACGGCACTCAAGTGGGCCATGAATCGCGATGAAATCGCGAAGAAGGTCTTCCTCGGACACGTGAAGGTCGGGAACGACAATCCGATCGCACCCTCGGTCAAATTCGCGATCGATCCCCAGCCGAAATACACCTACGACCCCGAGAAGGCCAAAGCCCTCCTCAAGAAGGCTGGCATGTCCGACCTCAAGGTCGACCTCTCCGCCGCGGATGCCGCATTCAACGGCTGCGTCGACGCGGCCGTGCTCTTCCAGGAGAGTGCGAAGGCCGCCGGAATCACCATCAATGTGGTGCGCGAGCCCAACGACGGCTACTTCGACAACGTGTGGCTCAAGAAGCCGTTCGTCGCCGACTATTGGAGCGGGCGTCCGACGTGCGACTGGATGTTCACCGTTGTTTACGCCAAGGGTGCTTCCTGGAACGAGACCAAATGGGACAATCCGAAGTTCAACGAAGTTCTGGTCGCGGCGCGAAGCGAGCCGGATGAGAAAAAGCGCGCCAGCATGTATGCCGAGCTGCAACAGCTCGTGCATGACGACTGCGGCCAGATGGTGATCGTCTTCAACAACTACGTGGAGGCTTGCTCGAAGAAGCTCGCCCACGGCGAAATCGCGACGAACTGGGAGGCCGACGGCCTCAAGATCGCGAAGCGCTGGTGGTTTGCCGGATAGGTGATTGACTGACGGCTCGGGCCGCACGCTCGCGTGCGGCCCGCACCTCTTGCATTGCCGAATGGCCGTTGGCGCCGAACGCCGGGGGCCGAATAAGTGGAATGCGTCAGGGAGGAGCAAATGACGGAACTCGATTACTGGACCCTGCAGATCGTAAAGGGCCGGATTTCGCGGCGCGAGTTCATGGGCCGTGCCGCGGCCCTCGGCATTACCACAGCACTTGCGACGAGCATCTTGAGCAAGGCCGGCGTCGGTGCAACGCCCAAGAAGGGCGGAAGCGCCAAGTTCGGATTGGCGCACGGGGCCACGACCGACACGGGCGACCCGGCGTCCTATCCTGACACGGCGACTCAAGTGCCATTCTGGGGCTCGATGTCGAATGGCCTGACCGAGGTGGACGCCAAGGGCAACATCACGCCCGATCTGTGCGAATCCATGGAGCCGGCCGACAAGGCGGCGACCTGGGTTTTCAAGCTGCGCAAGGGCGTCACCTTCCACAACGGCAAGGACCTGACGGCGGACGACGTCATCGCCTCCTATCGCCACCACATGGGCAAGGATTCGAAATCCGCCGTGAAATCGGTCCTCGAGGCGATCACGGACATGAAGGCGGACGGGAAGGAAACCGTCGTCTTCAAGCTCAACGGCGGCAATGCCGACTTCCCCTATATCGCGAGCGACTACCACATTCCGATCATGCCGGCGAAGCCCGACGGCTCGGCCGATTGGCAGTCGAACGTGCGCACCGGCCCGTTCTCCTTCGTGTCGTGGGAGCCGGGCGTGCGGGCGAAGTTGAAGCGCTTTGCGAACTATCACAAGCAGGGCAAGCCGTATTTCGACGAGGTGGAGTTTCTCACCGTCGCCGACGTTACGGCACGCACCAACGCGCTGACGACCGGCGAAGTGCACTGGATCGGCCGCGCCGATTTGAAGACGCTCAACCTCCTCAAGAAAAATCCGAACGTCGACATCGCCGAGGTGACGGGCTACGGCCATTACGTGTTGCCGATGGACGTGACCGTTCCCCCGTTCGACAATCTCGACGTGCGCACCGCACTCAAATGGGCGGTCAATCGCGAGGAGATCTCCCAGAAAGTCTTCCTCGGCCACGCGCTGCCCGGCAACGACAATCCGATCGCACCCTCGGTCAAGTTCGCGATCGATCCGACGCCGAAGTACAAATACGACCCCGAGAAGGCGAAGTTCCACCTGAAGAAGGCGGGCATGAGCAATCTCAAGGTCAACCTCTCCGTGGCCGATGCCGCGTTCAATGGTGCGACGGACGCTGCGGTGCTCTATCAGGCGCAGGCGAAAGCCGCGGGGATCGACCTCAACGTGGTGCGCGAGCCGAACGACGGCTATTGGGACAATGTGTGGCTCAAGAAGCCGTGGATCGCGGGCTATTGGAGCGGGCGGCCGACCTGCGACTGGATGTTCACGGTGGTCTACGCCAAGGGTGCCGCGTGGAACGAGACCAAGTGGGCGAACCCGAAGTTCAACGAGCTTCTGGTCGCGGCGCGCAGCGAGACCGACGACAAAAAGCGAGCCTCGATGTACGGCGAGATGCAGCAGCTTGTCCACGACGACTGCGGCGTCATCGTGCTTGTCTTCAACAATTACGTGGAGGCGAACTCGAAGAAGCTTGCGCACGGGACGATCGCGGCGAATTGGGAGGCCGACGGGCTCAAGATCGCCGAGCGCTGGTGGTTCGCATAAGTCTCGACTAAAGAGGCTATGGGAGCGTGAAAACGTGAGTCCTATTCTCAGGACCATACTACAGCGGCTCGGCCTCGGGCTGATCACGTTGTTCGTCGTTTCGCTCGTGATCTTCTCGGCCGTGACCATGCTGCCCGGCGATTTCGCGACCTCGATCCTCGGCCAGGCGGCGACCCCGGAGACGGTCGCCGCCTTCCGCCACCAGGTCGGGCTCGATCAGCCGCCCGCACTGCGCTACATCATGTGGATCGGCGGCGTGCTCCACGGCAATTTCGGCCAGTCGTTTTCGGGCTTGGCCGGCATCGGCGAGGGGCATGGCCGCACGGTCGTCTCGCTGATCGCACCGCGGCTTAGGAACACGCTCTTCCTTGCGAGCATGACGGCGCTGATCGCCGTGCCGCTCTCGCTCGTGCTCGGCATGCTCGCAGCCCTCTACCGGAACAGCTTCTTCGACCGCACGGTGAATTTCGTGACACTCACGACGATCTCGGTGCCGGAATTCTTCGTGGCGTATATCCTGATGCTGTTCCTCGCGGTCAAGTACCCGATTTTCTACTCCCTCGCCAATGTCTCCCCGGATACGCCGTTTTTCGAGCGCGTTGCGCGATGCACGCTGCCCTCCATGACGCTCGTGCTGGTGATCGTCGCCCACATGATGCGCATGACGCGCGCGTCGATCATCAATCTCCTGGCCCATCCCTATATCGAGACGGCGCGGCTCAAGGGCGTGACCCCGGGGCGCATCATCTACCGCCACGCGCTGCCTAATGCGCTGGCGCCGATCGCCACCGTCGTCGCGATCAACCTCGCGTATCTGATCGTTGGCGTGGTCGTCGTCGAGGTGGTGTTCGTCTATCCAGGAATCGGCCAGCTCATGGTCGATTCCGTGTCGGCGCGCGACATACCCGTCGTCCAGGCCTGCGCCTTGATTTTCGCCGTGACCTATATCGGTCTCAACCTGTTGGCCGATATCGTGTCGATTGTCACCAACCCCAGACTCCTGCACCCGCGATGACCGTCAAACCCGACGAGTATCCTGGAGATGCATTCGCCGAAGCGGCCGGCGGCGGGCGCGCACACGGATATGTGCGGCGGACGGCGTTCGAGACGGCATGGCGCGCCCTCAGGCATGCGCCGCTGACCGCATGGTTCGGCATTATCGTGATCCTCAGCTACGTGGTGTTGGCGATATTCGCTCCCCTCCTCGCGCCATACGGGGAATCGCAAGTCGTCGGCGCGCAGTACGAGGAGTGGGGTGCCCAGTACTTCTTCGGCACGGATCAGCTCGGCCGCGACATGCTCTCCCGCCTCATCTTTGGCGCGCGCAACACGGTCGGGATAGCACTGCTCACGACCTGCCTCGCCTTCTTCATTGGCGGCGTACTCGGTCTTCTCGCCGCGATACTCGGCGGGTGGACCGACCAGCTCCTCGCCCGCGCCGTCGACATCCTCATGGCGATTCCGCAGCTCATCTTCGCGTTGATGCTGCTCTCGATCGTCGGCTCGTCGATACCCAATCTCATCGTGATCATCGCCGTCCTCGATTCGACCCGCGTCTTCCGGCTGACCCGAGCGGTTTCGATGAACGTCGTGGTGCTGGATTTCGTCGAAGCGGCCCGATTGCAGGGCGAGAAGATCGGATGGATCATGGCGCGCGAGGTTCTTCCGAACATCCTTCCCCCGCTTGCGGCCGAATTCGGCTTGCGGTTCTGCTTCGTTTTCCTGACGATCAGCGCATTGTCCTTCCTCGGCCTCGGCATCCAGCCGCCGACCGCGGATTGGGGCTCGATGGTGCGCGAGAACTCCACCCTCATCACCTATGGCGACGTGACGCCGCTGCTTCCGGCCGGCGCCATAGCGCTACTTACGATTGCCGTGAATTTCGTGGTCGATTGGTTCTTGCACAAGACAAGCGGGCTCAAAGATGAACGTTAACGACGATCGCGCGAATAGAGATAGGGCGAGTAGCGGCAACGCTACTCTCGTCGACGTGCGCGGATTGCGCATCGAAGGGCAATCCGACGAACGCTGGCAGGAAATCGTCAAGGGCATCGATTTGACGGTGCGCCGCGGCGAGGTGCTGGGGCTCATCGGGGAGTCGGGTGCCGGCAAATCGACGATCGGGCTCGCGACCATGGGCTATGCCCGGCCCGGCTGCCGCATTACGGCCGGCAGCGTGGTGTTCGACGGGGTCGATCTCCTCAAGCTCGATGACGCCGCCAGGCGACGGATTTGGGGGAAACGGATCGCCTATGTGGCGCAGTCGGCGGCGGCCTCCTTCAATCCCGCGCACAAGCTCATCGACCAGTGCGTCGAGGCGCCGACGAATCACCGGATCGCCAATGACGATGACGCAAGGCGCAACGTCGTCGACATGTTCGAGCGCTTGCGCCTGCCCGACGCAGAGCATTTCGGCATGCGTTATCCGCATCAGGTTTCGGGCGGCCAACTTCAACGCGCCATGACCGCGATGGCCATGGCCTGCCGGCCGGACCTCATCGTCTTCGACGAGCCGACGACAGCACTCGACGTGACGACGCAAATCGAAGTGCTCGCCGCCATCAAGAACGTCGTGCGCGAGCTGCAAACGGCCGCCATCTACATTTCCCACGATCTGGCCGTCGTCGCTCAGATGGCCGATCGCGTCATGGTGCTGCGCTATGGCGAGCTGGTCGAGGAAGCGCCGACGCGCGTCATGCTTTCGAATCCCCAGCAGGCTTATACCAAATCCCTTTGGGCCGTCCGCGCGTTGCGAAAGGACGAGATGCCGGGCGAGGATACCTTGCTTCGGATCGACGGAGTCGATGCGCGCTATGGCGCCCTCAAGGTCCTTCACAACATCAACGTCCAGGTTCCCCGCGGCCGGACGGTCGCCGTCGTGGGCGAGTCGGGCTCGGGCAAATCGACTCTCGCACGCACGATCACGGGCCTTCTTCCGCCTTCGGCGGGTGCGATCCTCTTCGACGGCAAAGCACTTCCTACCCGGCTCAAGGACCGCGACAAGACGCTCCTCCAACGCATTCAGATGATCTATCAGATGCCCGACACGGCGCTCAATCCGCGCCGCCGGGTTCACGACATCATCGGCCGGCCGCTCGAGCATCATCTGGGGTTGAAGGGGGCCGCCAAGCAGCGCCGAACCATCGAACTTCTCGAGATGATCGAACTCGACGAGCGGTTCATGGACCGCCTGCCGAGTGAACTATCGGGCGGCCAGAAACAGCGTGTCTGCATCGCGCGCGCGCTTGCGATCAATCCCGAGCTGATCATCTGCGACGAGGTGACCTCGGCCCTCGACCAGCTCGTCGCGGAGGAAATCCTGAAGCTTCTGCTCCGGCTCCAAAAGGAACTCGGCGTCACATATCTTTACATCACCCACGATCTGGCGACGGTGAAGGCGATCGCCGACGAAATCGTCGTCATGCATCAAGGGCGCGTGGTCGAGAGTGGGGCGAAATCCCGCGTCCTGTCCCCGCCGCATCACGCCTACACGGAATTGCTGCTCTCCTCCGTGCCGGAGATGGACCCGGATTGGCTCGATCAGATCCTCGCCAAGCGAAAGGTCGCCGGCGCGCGGGCATGACCGGCGCGCGTTAAGCGCCCCACGCCCGACCGTCGTCACACCCAGCCCGTATAGGCCGTGAGACCGCGCTTCTTGATCTGGCCGGCGATGATCGCGCGCTGGATTTCCGAGGTTCCTTCCCATATCCGATCGACGCGGATGTCGCGATAGAGCCGCTCGACCGGGTTCTCGCGCATGTAACCTCGGCCACCAAGGATCTGCAGCGCCTTGTCGATCACCCGGCCGGCCATTTCCGAGGCGTGAAGCTTCACGGCACTCGCGCGCGCGTGGATGAGCTTGCGGTCGATGCCGCGATCGATTTCCCACGCCACACGATAGACGAGGCTCTTCGCCGCCATGATCTCGACCGCCATGTCGGCCAGCATGAACTCGATCGCTTGGAAATCCCGGATGGGCCGGCCGAACTGGACTCGCTCGCTTGCATAACGATTGGCGGTGTCGGCAGCACGGATCGCCGCACCGAGACAATTAGCCGCGATCTGCAGCCG
>Ga0187766_10002624_pt1 | contig 10582 bp, 10 predicted proteins | sample 0216_QUI02_MP05__4_FD_132971 | JGI IMG/M metagenome (GOLD analysis project Ga0187766, IMG submission 132971) | Tropical peat soil microbial communities from peatlands in Department of Meta, Colombia - 0216_QUI02_MP05_20_MG | ecosystem: Environmental > Terrestrial > Soil > Wetlands > Peat ... | reverse complement strand
TTTGCTCAGTAGTTCGGCGGCCTTATTGAGACGGGGAATCTAGCGAAGATGGGAATCGAGCGACGGGTGATCGGCGAGACTTTTACCGTCATTGACAACCGTTTCCAGTTCGTGGATGGCGGCGTCCATTTCGGCGATGGCACTTTTCTCCTGATCGTGAAGTTCGCCGCTATCGGGATGCTCGATGTAGGCGCGAGCCATGCGCAATTGGCTTAGAGCGCTTTCATAGGATCCGTATCTGCTGGGAGCAGCTTTGGCCGTGGCGCTCACAACCAGGGCCAGAACGACGGCCGACGCGGTGACCAAAAGCCGATTCGCGAGTTTCATTTGGACGGTCACTCCCTCTGGTTCAGGATCCGTTTCGCTCGGCCGACAATGTAGCACTGGCGCTTGGCGAAAGAAAGTTCGACGCCGGGTTGGGCGCATTCCCGAAACTCCCCGAAAGCCTGTAAGATGGGCTGCCCATGAAAGGCCTCGCGATTCTAGGCTCGACAGGCTCGATCGGCCGACAGTGTCTGAGTGTAGTCGATTCGCTGCCGGGCAGATTTCGGGTCGTAGCGCTGGCGGCGGGCTCAAACACGCGCCTTCTCGCCGATCAGATCCGGCGATACCGGCCGAAGGTGGTGTCTGTCGCGAACGAAAAAACGGCTGCAGAGTTGTGCGAAGGTTTGAAATCGCTGGCGGCCAAGCCAGGAGGAGTGAGGGGAGAGCGGCCGCCCGAAATCCTTTTCGGTGACGACGGTCTTACCCATGTGGCAACGGAAGCGGACGCGGATACGGTAGTCTCGGCGGCTGTCGGCGTTGTGGGACTGCGTGCAACCTATCAAGCAATCGAGCGAGGAAAGAACATCGCCCTTGCAAACAAGGAGGTCCTGGTTGCCGCGGGGGAAGTGGTGATGAAGGCGGTGGCGCGAAGCGGGGTTTCGCTCCTGCCGGTCGACAGCGAACACAACGCCATTCATCAGTGCCTGCGCGCAGGCGTGCCGCGCGAGGTCAAGCGCCTCGTGCTTACTGCCTCGGGGGGGCCGTTCCGCAAAACCCCAGTTTCCCGGCTCGCTCGGGTGACACCGAAACAGGCACTGGCGCACCCGAACTGGAAAATGGGGCAACGGATCACCATTGATTCCGCCACTCTGATGAACAAGGGTTTTGAAGTCATCGAAGCACAGTGGCTGTTTGGCATGGATCTCGAGAAAATTCACGTGGTGATCCATCCGCAGTCCACGATTCACTCCATGGTCGAGTTTGTAGATGGATCCATCCTGGCGCAACTGGGGCCTACGGATATGCGCATGCCGATTCAGTACGCGCTAACGTACCCAGATCGAGTGGCATCTAACAGTTGTGCGCTCGATTGGGGGACGATGCGCAGGCTGGATTTCGAGGAGGTACCGCGAGGGAAGTTCCGCTGCTTGGAATTGGCCCAGCAGGCGCTCCGTCAAGGGGGACCATGGCCCTGTGCACTGAACGCAGCCGATGAGGTGGCCGTGGCGGCGTTTCTGGATCGCCGGCTCCCGTTTACGGGAATTCCGACGGTCATCGAACGAGTGCTGGAGCGGATGGCTCCGACGGCGCCGAGCAGTATTGACGACGTGCTCGCGGCGGACGAAGAGGCGCGGCGGCTGGCGCGAGCGGAGGTCCGCGCAGGCCGCCACCGACCCTATGTGTGACGATCGGCGTCGCCTTGGAACGCGCCGTACAAGATGAGCGGTTTTTCTGCCATAATAGATCGATTGTGAAGAGTGGGCGGGAATAATCCATGACGGATACGCTTCGAATGATCCTGGCGGGTGGCGTTGTCTTGGGCGTACTGGTGCTGCTCCACGAGTGGGGGCATTTCATCGTGGCGAAGTGGTGCGGTGTTCGAGTCGATGTTTTTTCGATTGGCTTTGGGCCGCGCATCTGGGGATTGAAGCGCGGAGATACCGATTACCGCATCAGCGCACTGCCTCTGGGCGGCTACGTACGCATGGCCGGCGACAATCCGGTTGAGGAGCGCACCGGGGCAGCCTACGAGTTTCTCTCCCGTCCGCGCTGGCAGCGCTGCCTGATCGCTGTGGCGGGCCCCACGATGAATGTGCTGCTTACCTTCGCCATCTTCTGGGGGATCTACTGGTTTGCGGGCAGCCCTGTGGACGCCTATTTGAACCGCCCGGCCGACGTTGCTGCCATCCCGCACAACGTTCTGGCGTCGCCCTCGAACGTGTTGCCCGGGGACAGGATTCTGGCCATCAATGGGGTCAGCACTCCAACTTGGGAACGTGTTTTCACGCAGGTGGATAAGGCCAAGCCTGGCGCGGAGATCAACATTACGGTGCGGCGCGAAGGGGCGCAGAAAACTCTCCAGGCCCAGGTGCCTGAGCACGCCAATTCGACCGATTCCGTCGTCGGGTATCCGAACATGCCTGCCGTCATCGATGAGGTCGCCATTGGGCTCCCTGCGGAACAGGCGGGGATGAAAGCAGACGATCGAATCGCCCAGATTGACGGGCAGCCCGTCACAAGCTGGATGCAGCTTCTCGACCAGGTACGCAATTCCAACGGTCGTACGATCCACTTCGTGGTGCGACGCGGCAACAGCGACATTGCCATGGACATCACCCCGGTGCGCTCGATGGACCCCAGTGGTGAAATGACCTGGCAGGTTGGCATCCAGGAAAAGACGCAAGATGTGTACGAGCGCCAGGGGTTCGTGCAATCCATTGAGGATGCCGGTGCGGCAACGCTTTCCGGCATTCGGCAGATCGGGCAGGTCTTAGGTGGGCTCTTCGATGGCAAGGTCTCGGTTCGGGACTTGCAGACCGTGGTTGGTATTGCGCGTGAAGCGGGGCAGGCTGCTCAGCGCGGTCCGATGAGGCTGCTGGAGCTTACGGCCATCATCAGCCTGAACCTGGGGCTGCTGAACCTGCTTCCCATACCGATTCTCGACGGAGGGCACATTCTGATGTTGGCAATCGAAGGAACGCTGCGGCGAGAGTTGAGCATCGCCTTCAAGGAGCGACTGGTTCAAGTCGGGTTGGTCTTCCTGCTGGCGTTCTTTGCCTTCGTGATGTACAACGACATCCTCCGGGTTATCCAGGCTCACCACTAGGCGTCTCTGAAGGGGGCGTCACCCTTCTGGTATAATGGCGGTCGGGCTTCACGGCATGTCCTCGACACCCGCACATCGCGTATCGACGGGCGAACGCATCAATGTTGAGGAGGCAGGCCACCTCCAGCGCGAACTCGGTGCTCGGCGTATTCGCCTGACCCGCCAGCGCCGGGTGGTTCTCAAGGTGATGGAATCGGCCGCGCGCCACATGGATGCGAACGAGATCCTGGAGCTGGCGCAACAGATTGATCCCGAGATCACACGCGTAACCGTCTATCGCACGCTCGACCTGCTGAAGCGTCACGGCCTGATCGACGAGCTCGACCTGCTGCATCTTCGCGGCCATCGTCACTACTACGAAAGCCATGGCCCGCGCGATCATATTCATGTCGCATGCGTTGGCTGCGGCAAGGTGCGCGAAGTGGAAAGCCCGCTCTATGAGGAACTTAAGCAGCAGATTTCCCGCGACTGCGGCATCGAGATCACCGTGGCCCGCACCGAGATAGGCGGGCTTTGCGAGAGCTGTCGCGCGAAGGCTTGAGCGATCCCGCCTGCTCTGGACTCCGACGGTTGAAACTACTGCTTCGTTGGTCGCGGCACTGGTTTTTCTTGCTGAGCGTCAAAATACTGTTTTGCTGTTTCGATATCGCGGAGGACCTGGTCGCGAAGCTCGGCAGGACCCGAGAATTTTCGCTCGTCACGAAGGCGCGCCCAGAAGCGTAGTTCCAGGAAACCGCTTGTGAGAGTCTGCTGGAAGTCGAACAGGTGGGATTCGATCGTCGTGTGTGCACCGTCGAAGGTGGGCCGCACGCCGATATTGGTAGCGGCACGGTAGAGTTTCTCCTGAACCACCGCTTCCGTGGCATAGACGCCGGCCTTCGGCAGGAGTTCTTGTTCGGTCGTGAGATTCAGAGTTGGGACGACGAGCCGGCGACCCTGGCCAGTTCCCGTTTTGATCTCTCCCGCCAGAGTGAACGGGCGGCCGAGCATGCGGCGCGCCACGTCCACTTTGCCTTGGCGAAGTACGTTGCGAATCGTTGTGCTAGAGACAACGGCACCATCCGTTGTCATGGGTGGAACGATTTCAACCTCGAAGCCGCACTCCCGCCCGAGTTCGGTCAGCAGGGTGGCATCGCCCGCCTGGCGGTGACCAAAGCGAAAGTTACCCCCGATCAGCACGGCCCGTGCGCGCATCGCATCCACGAGATACTGCCGCACGAACTCCTGAGGGCTAAGGTTCGCCAAAGCCGCATCAAAGCGCGCGACAAGCACCGCGTCGATACCGAGCGCCGCAATCGCGGCCAGGCGCTGCGGAAGCGTCTCGAGCAGGGCGGGAGCCTCGGAGGGACGCAGCAGGCGGGCCGGATGGGGATGGAAGGTGAGAACGGCGCTGACCAGACTCTCGAGCCGCGCACGATCGCGAACTCTCTCAAGGATTTGCTGGTGGCCCAGGTGCACCCCGTCGAAATTGCCGATCGTAACGACCGTACGCGCTCGGTGATCGCCGAAATGCAGAACCCATTGGCTGGCAGACTCAACGATGGCGGCGGCCATCAGACCCCCACCTCGAATTGCAGACCGTCATAGGCCAGGCGAACGTTGGCAGGCAGACGAGCATTTGTCTGCGCGTGCCCCAGATCGTGACAGATGTGTGTAAACCACGCCCGTTTCGGTTTCAGCTCATCAACGAGCGCCAGCGATTGCTCCACGTTCGAGTGCGTGGGGTGGGGTACGTAGCGGAGGGCGTCCAGGATGAAGTCATCGAGGTTGCGGAGCAATGCCTTGGAGGGCTCGGGCACGCTGCTGAAATCTGTCAGGTAGGCGGACTGGCCGAAGCGAAACCCAAGCACGGGCTGCGTTCCATGCATGGCAGGGACCGGGACGATCGTGGTGCCAAACAAATCGAAGGGCCCGTCGATTTCGCGCAGCTCGATCAGTGGCAGGGTGCTGCCCGGTTGGGCCTCATCAAAAATGTAGGAGAACTGACGTCGCAGGGTCTCGAGGGTATCGCGCGAGCCGTAGACCGGCACAACCGACTTTTGCTTGAAGTTGAACGGGCGAACGTCGTCGAGACCCATAATGTGGTCCGCATGACCGTGAGTGAACAGGACGGCGTCGAGGCGGTCGATGCGCGCACGAATCGCCTGGTAACGGAAGTCCGGAGTCGTATCAATTACCACGTTGCGGCCGCCGTAGGAAAGCAGCACCGAGGGCCGCATGCGCTGATCATGCGGGTCGGTCGATTCGCACACCGCGCAATGACAGGCAAGCGTCGGCACCCCCATGGAAGTGCCGGATCCGAGGACTGTCAGTCGAAGGGAGGACATGAATCCGAAGGGCGGTGGATCATCGAGATCTCATCGTCACTTCTTCTGCGTCGCTTTTTTTGCCATCGCTTCAGCAGCGGCCTTGGAAACTTCCATGTACGTAAGTTTCAAGCTGCCGAGCACTTCGACCAGCAAATCATCATCGGCTTTGGCGAGATTGCCGCGCGTCTTTTCGCGCAACTCGTCGAGCATATCGATCATCTCGCGGGCGCCTTCCAGATCGACGAAGGCCTGGCCGGTTCGTGGATCGGCCATGCCGCCCATCATCGCGGCGGCGTTGCGTGTCAGGAAGTCTACAAGCATCTGAAAACTGCGCGAGGGCGCAATTGTTTCAGTGGTTTCATCCATGACAGACTTGCCACCGTTGGGGCGCTTTTCGGCAGCGCCCTTGACCGCCGATGCCGCAGAGCTCTTGCGCGCCGCCGCTTCCTCCTCGCGGCGCTCCCGCTCGACAGCTTCCTTGCGGAGTTCGCCTTCCTCGGTAAACAGGCGGCGGTCAACTACCTTGAAACCTTCGTCTTGTTTGGGGTCAGCCACGCCAGAGGTCCTTGCGTTTCGTGAACGAGCCTGATTCCTCGCGGGAAACTGAAATGCGCTGTGCCGCCAAGACCTAAGTGTAGCATTCACATAGGCTCGCGACAAGGCAAGGGAGGCACCCATGCCGGAGGAGCGAGCGAGAAGACTTTGCCCATCTCGATAGGGTGAGGCTATTTTTTCGACTTACCTGGCAGCTGGCAAACAAAGTTGCTGGCGTCGTTTGCGTCGCCCGTCCCCTTATAGTGCGCGACTTCTGGGTAGGGACAAAGCGGACGGGTCATCTGAACGCCTTTCGCCGGATTATTGTCGACGAAGCGTGTGGCGATGATCTGATCGGGCGCCGTACCCGTCTCCACCCAGCGATCCAGAGCGAGCACGATGTCGTGGTCAGCGTCAGGAGATGAAACAAAGAGCCCGTTACCGAAGACATTGGTTCCCAAACCTCCGCCACAGTGGGACATGGCAGGAACCATGAAGAGACGATAGAAGCCGTCCGTCTTTCCCATCTTCGATTGGACGTTTTCAAAGTAGTCGACGCTTTCTTGGGGCGGAATCCCGGCATCCCCCCAGCCATGATATTGGATGAGCTTGCCGCCCTGGCGCTTGAACTCGCGAAGGTCGGGATTCATGGAGCTGACAACGGGCGCAATCTTATTATCCGTGAGCGCGACGTCGGAATCGAAATTCACCGAGCGCCAGTCCTTCTTGGGATCTTCAAAGACCATGTAGGCGAAAAAGTTGTTTGCGAAAAACGAGCCGGCGGCGGCTTGCCCCGGTCCCGCGCCGAGGATCCAGACCCGCCAATTGGCCGGATCGGCCTCCGCTCCGGGCGAAAAGCCCGGAGCGATTTCGGCTCCGGTTCGGGAGTTTTTCACCAGACCGTAGATGGCGCGGGCGGTTTCTACCTGCGGCGGCGTCAAGCAATCGTCGGAATCTGCGCCTTGACACTGAATCACCACGGGATCGAAATGGCAGGCGCGGGGATTCTCAATGATGCCGTCTTTTAGGCCGTCAAGACCATCGCAGGCGGCCAGCGCAGCCTTTTGGATAGCGGGCAGCTTGCTGGCCGGGATGTAGCTTGCTGGGTCCAGCGCGACCGCCCGTTCATCCCACAATCCTTTGAACATGAGGTGAGTCCAATCCGAAGCGGGCGCACCGGCGACGATGCCGATGAAATCGGCCGGATAGCGTTGCGCTTCCATCAAAGCCTCACGGCCGCCGTCGGAGCAGCCAACGAAATAGGAGTGGGATGGGTCTTTGCCGTAGAAGGCACGAATAATGGCTTTCGCTTGCACCGACGTCTCGTGCACCGCGCGGTAGCCAAAATCGGTCACCTTTTCCGGGTGGCCGATGGCCCAAGAAACGTCGGTACCGCCGACATGGCCATCGTCCGTTCCGGCGGTCGCATAGCCGCGCAGCAGGGGTGAAACCATGGCGAAAAGCGGGATCGTTCCCGCAAATCCACCGTTTCCAACCTGCTCGAACTTCCCGTTCCAACCGGAGGCCGGTAACCAGATTTCCATTTTGATCGCGGAATCGCTTGATGGTCTAGCGATCGCCTGGACCTTGCAGTAGGCGGGCAAATTGAACGTCCCCGGGGGCGCACCCGGAGTGCTCGGAGGAGTATAGGGACCTGCCGGTACGGAGCTGGCTGAGGTGATGGTCACGTTGGTTAACTGGAGATGAGCCAGGTCTTCGCATGGCATTTGGGCCAGTGCCGGGACGGAAAAAACGGTCGCGGCAGCCAGTGCCACCAGAGATGCCGCCAGTCGGATTCGATCGTTCACGAGTGCCTCCCCAAGCTGCAAGGCGCGCAGTATGTGACGATGCCGGTAATGCGTCAAGGGCAACGTCGAACCGAAATCGAGGTGGTCTGCGCTTGTTTCGACAACCTGGGGCACGGTACATTGACGTCTCCTTGAGGAGCGAAGCGTTGGCTCGACGCACACGCAACGCGGCACGGCGGTCGAAGAAACCAAACTCAATCAGGCGGCAGGTCAAGATTGCCATCGGCTCGCGCGACCGAGCCGCCGGCCGGCGGTTCGCTCAGCTGCTCGCGCTTCAGGTGCGGCTCAGAGGTCCGCACGGATGTCCGTGGGATCGTAAGCAGACGCACGAATCGCTGCGCAGGTTCCTTATCGAGGAAGCGTACGAAGTGCTCGATGCAATGGAGTCCGGCGACAGCGAGCAATTTGCGTCCGAGCTCGGAGATCTGCTCCTGCAGGTGGTTTTCCACGCGATTCTGGCCGAGGAGACGGGCCGATTCACCATTTCCGAGGTGATCGAGTCGGTCTATACGAAGATGATCCGCCGGCATCCCCACGTGTTCGGCAACGTAGCGGCCAGGACGTCGGCTGCGGTTTTGAAGAATTGGGAGGAGATCAAGCGGCAGGAACGGGCCGGAGAGGGATTCGAAGATTCTCTTCTCGCCGGAGTACCGCGTTCACTACCCGCCGTCCTCGAGGCGTATCAGCTCACGCGGCGAGCGTCGAACGCCGGGTTCGACTGGGAGAACCTGGCGGGTATCTTCGATAAACTCGAGGAGGAAAGAGGAGAAATTGAGTCCGCGCTAGCTCGACGGACTCTCGCGACGAACGTAAAAGGCGCGCCCACAAAGCCGCAACGAAGACAGCAGCTCGAACAGGAGGTGGGAGACCTGCTCTTCGTTTGCGTGAATATCGCACGCTTCCTCGGCGTGGACCCCGAAATCGCCCTGAAAAAGGCGAATTCCAAATTCCGAAAGCGATTTCAGTGGATGGAGTCTAGAGCGGCTCTCAGGGGCCATCGGTTTCCGGACCTTCCGCGAGAGGTGCAGGAAGAGCTGTGGAACCGATCGAAGCGCGAGCCTTAGTTTTGCATTCGCGCGGGCTGAAGGTAACTTTACGGGCTGACCCTTTGTCTGTACGCCTTGTCCGTCGGGTGTGGTATCCTTAGCCGTTTTTCGACAGGCTCTCGCGTAGGAAGTGCGGCGACGATGGCCTCGGAGACAGGACAGCGGGCGGAAAAACTCGCTGTCATGTGTTCGGGCTGGGTGGCGGCGCGGGCTTCCCACGCGGCGAGGACGTTACCGAAATGTCGACCCCAGCCGCGACACCCAAGATGGTGTCCCTGCGCCTGGCGCATTCGCCAGACAGTGATGACGCCTTCATGTTCTATGCGCTCGCAACCGGCAAGGTCCGCCTGCCGGGCGTCAAATTCGAGCATATTCTCTCCGACATCGAGTCGCTCAATCACGCGGCGCGCGAGTCGAAATATGAGGTTACCGCGGTCAGCTTCTACGGGTATGCGTTCGTCGCGGACAACTACGTCCTGCTCGATTGCGGCGCAAGCTTTGGCGACGGGTATGGCCCGATTGTGGTTGCCGCACACCCGATCAAGAAACAGGACCTGGCGGGTCGCAAAATCGCCATCCCGGGTGAGCTTACATCGGCCTATCTCGCGTTGAAGCTTTTCGAACCCAACGTTGAAACCGTCACGATGCCCTTCGACAAGATTCTCGGCGCGGTCCAAGCCAAGGAGGTCGAAGCCGGTCTGCTAATTCACGAAGGCCAGTTGCTTTTCTCTGGCATGGGCCTGCGTCGCGTCGTGGATCTCGGTCACTGGTGGCAGGAATCTACGGGTCTGCCTCTTCCTTTGGGAGCCAACGCTGTTCTGCGCAGCTTGGGTCCGGAAATGGGCCTCCAGGTTGCGCGGATCATTCGCGAGAGCGTCAACTACGCGCTCGAGCATCGGGAAGCGGCCGTCGAATACGCGATGCAGTTTGCCCGCGACATGGACCCGGAACTAGCGGACAAATTCATCGGCATGTACGTAAACCATTGGACCCTGGATTATGGCGAGAAAGGTCGCCGGGCCGTTCGTGAACTGTTCGCTCGCGGCTCCGCGATTGGTCTTGTTCCGTCGTCGTTCCGACTGGAATTCCTGTCCGAAGCAGCTTGAGCGGTCCGCTTCCACCGGACGCCTCAGAGTCTCTTCTGTTTGCTGCCCGTTAGCCCCTCTATCGCACCCGGATAACGTAACCGTTACGAACGAGCCCTGCGTCTGACATCACCGCCACCGGTTCTCCTCTGTATAGTAAGATCTCCATGCCGCCCCGAACAGAAACACAAGCTTCTTCGGTCGAATCGACGCGCCACCGCTTTCTCCGCCCGGGCTCGAGACTGGGAGCAAGACGGTTGGGCCGCACCTCTCGCTCCGGACTCACCGGATATATGCACACCTCGCGGCGGCGAAGATTCGGTCTCCCGCGCTGGCTGTTGCTTACGATCGTCGCGGGTGCGGTTGTGGCGCTTGCCTTCGTCAATTTCTTCGCCCACTAGCCTGGTTTCCCCGGGGGGGCCACCGCCGTGTTCGCCCCGCTACATCTAAGGAAGGATCAGGCTGCCGTCATCTGGTCGCAGGGAAGCCTGGGGCGCTATTGACGCCAAAGCGGTTTCCACCGACCATAGGTGTTCGCACGCGTAGGTCTGAGGACTGGATGCAACGGATTCTCTCAACGTATCGGTATGTGAATCAACCACTCGCTCCCGACTTGCTGGCCTCGATCGCCTCGGCGGGCATCCTGGCCATTGAGATCTTTTGCGAGTCGGAACATTTCGGCTACGCCTCTCCGCAGGCCGTGCGCGAA
>Ga0187766_10002621_pt1 | contig 10586 bp, 10 predicted proteins | sample 0216_QUI02_MP05__4_FD_132971 | JGI IMG/M metagenome (GOLD analysis project Ga0187766, IMG submission 132971) | Tropical peat soil microbial communities from peatlands in Department of Meta, Colombia - 0216_QUI02_MP05_20_MG | ecosystem: Environmental > Terrestrial > Soil > Wetlands > Peat ... | reverse complement strand
CTGGTCAACGAGCGGCGGCTGGAGAGGACTTTCTCGGCCGCAGCGGGCCCGAGCGCGGCGCCAACGATTGTCGCGATTTGGGACCGCAGGGGTACCACATCTCCTTTCCCGTCCGGATGGACGCGGTTGGTCAGGATAATGACATACGTATTGGAAACCGGGTCAATCCAGATTCCGGTTCCAGTGAAGCCCTTGTGTCCGTACGAGGCTTCGGAGGCGAGGGATGAGTCGATGTTCCACCCCAATCCTCTTAAAGGCAATTTATCAGGCGGAGATTGCGGAGTGGTCATCTTCCTGACCATGAGAGGACTGAGAATCCGCACATCTTTTCGGCTGCCCCCATCGAGGACCATCTGGGCAAAGACGGCCAGGTCATCGGCCGTAGAGAAAAGGCCGGCATGTCCAGCCACACCGCCCATGCCGTGGGCCACTGGATCGTGGACCTCTCCGCAGAGAATTTCCCCCTTGGTTCCGTGTCGGTATTGCGTTGGCGCGATACGAGGCCGGAGAAGAGGGGAAGGCTTGAAGCTTGTGTCTTCCATTTCGAGAGGTTTGAAGATGTGATCGGCGCAATAGAGGTCAAGAGGTTTCTCAGAGATGCGAGAGACCAGCTCGCCTAGAATGATAAAATTAATGTCGCTATAAATGAAACTCGTGCCAGGAGGGAGAATGGGTTTCTCTTCTTCGACCATTCGGAGAACCGTGTCATAACCCGACCCATTTGACTTCGAATCCAGAGACGGCCGGAGGCCAGAATAATGCGTAAGCAGATCGCGCACGGTGATCGCCTCTTTGCCGTTCACTTTAAACTCGGGCCAATATTTGGCGACCGGATCTTCGAGGTTTAATTTTCCCGTCTCGACAAGCTGCGCCACCGCGGTGGAAGTTGCAATTACCTTGGTGAGGGAGGCGATATCAAAAATGGTGTCTGTGGTCATGGGGATCTTCTTCGGTTTTAGCGCGCGAAGGCCGAAGGCCCGTCGGTAGACCACTTTTCCTCGGTTCCCTATCAAAATGACCGCTCCCGGAACCCGGCCGGCTTGAATCTCTTTCTTCGCCAGCTCTGCAATGGGGACCAGTTGCTCTTCCTGAAGCGCCTGAGAGGATGCCGGGGTGGGGATGAGCGCGGAGAGCATGAGTGGGAGGAAAATTTTCCACCACTTCACAGCCTTCTGCCGCATCAAATGTTTCATCTCAAATTCTTGGTAGATGAATCGAACGCATCTCAGCCGAATGGCTTTTCTTTTTTCAGGCCTGCTGGCGAATAAGCATTCCTCGGATTCCAGAGCATCCAACCGTGGGAACCAAATCCTTCAGCCGCTTTGACCTCGCCCATGATCTCTCGATCATTGAAGTATCTCCTGTCAAAGGCATAGTCTCTGAAGGCTTGCAGCCATGGTCTGAAACGATGGGATGGGAGATTGGTTCGTTCCTGGGCTCGTTTGAGGGAAAGATAAACGATTTCGTAAGGGTTCGCAACTGGATTTCTGTAACCGGGTATTCCATACTGAAATCCGGATGGATAAAGCATGGGGCAGATATAGTCAAGGTGAACGGCAAGGTCTTCAAGCCTTTGTCCGATCTTGGTATCGTTGAGATTCCAGCAGACGTAACCGAAGATATCTGCGGAGACGAAAACGTTGTAAGGCGTCAGCCTCCTCCTCGCCTCCATCAAAAATCCGGAGATGGCTTTTACCCTGTTTTCCTCTGTATTGGATGTTGAAAACTGAAGGCCGGAGGCATCCGGAAACCGAACATAATCGAACTGGATCTCATCAAATCCGTATTGAGCTGCTTCCACAGCAATATTGATATTGTAATCCCATACCTCTTTCTTGAAGGGATCCACCCAGGCCAGATTTTCCCTGTCGCGCCATATCTCCCCCCCCGACGTCTTCACTGCAAAATCAGGCCGTGCCAGTGCGAGGGGATTATCTTTGAACACAACGATCCGCGCGATGGTATAGATCCCCTTTGCCTTCAAGGATTTCATCAGGGGAGCTATCTCTCTAACCGTGATGGTCCGCTGGGCACCCACCTCAGCGGCAAGGGGGATCGCGCTCTTATAAGGAATCATGCCCCTGTCCCCCTTGACATCAATGGCAAGGGTATTCAACTCGGTTTCCTGAAGGAGTTTGATTGCAGATTCTCGCAGGCTCCTGTCGCCTATTCCGAAAAAGGAGAGATAAAGCGCTTTCGGATTAAAAGGGATGAGTTTTATCTCTTGGGGCACGCCGTTAAGAGGAAGGACGATCCGGTCGGTTCTTCCGTATCCGGGTGCTCTCACCCCCACTTTACCCGAGGCGGTATTGGCAGTGAACATTCCGTTCTGATCCGCCAGGACGACGTCATTATTTGAAGTAACCAAAGCTCCCCTAACCGGTTTCCCGGTGAAGAGATCAACCACTCTCCCCGTTGTGTACGCCATGGCATACACCGGAATCAATAAGAAGAGGGTTACAAACAACACGATCCATATCTTACTTCCTCTGCTGATCAGCATCTTTCTACCCCCGAGGTGAATTTGCCAAGATGGTGGCAAGCCTCCTTCCTCCGTCTCCGTTCGTCATAAGATAACGAGGAAGAGCCATCACATTGTCCTGAGCGCCTGCAGAATGCCGCTCCATCGTAAATGTGGCCACATATCCCGCTTCTTTGGCCTTACGAATGAGGTCATCATCATAGATGCCGAAAGGCCACCCGAGCATGTCCACCCTGACATTCAGTTCTTTTTCCAGTTTCTCCTTCGACTTTCTCATCTGCATGGCTACAAAATTCTCATATTCAGCTGGTATTAACCTCTTTTTCTCTTTCTTGAAGTTAGGATGCCAAAAGGTGTGAGACTGGAAGTCAAAAAGCCCTGTCTCTTTCAACTCTCTGAGCTGACCCCAGGTCATGGCATAAGATGCGTTTGATATTGCCGATGGGTAGATGAAAAGGGTGACTGGAATGTGGTATTTCTTGACAAGAGGAAGCATCTCTCTATAGACAGAAATATGTCCGTCATCGGCGGTAATCACAACGGAATGGGGTGGGGGGGCCTGTTTTTTCGTGAGGTAGTAGTCCACAAGTTGCCTGAGAGGTATCACTTCATACTTGTTGTCCTTAAAGTATTTCAGCTGAGACTCGAAAAGGGCTGTTGTTACCGTCATGCTGTCGGTAGCCACGGGTCCAATGCGATGATAAATAAGAATAGGGACATGAAATGACCCTTGGGCCAACGCCAACCCAGACGGAGAAAGAATGAAAAATAGTGTGAGAAGTAAGATGGTTAAACTTTTGTTCTTCTGCATAGATTGCAATGCGAAACTCTTTTCAATCTAATTACTTATCTTGGTTCTTGTTTTTCTCCTTCTGAGATACAGCCTCAATGCTTCATCTACAACCTCTTTTATCTTCTTTCTTTCCCAGTAGGCCAGTGCCTTTAAGTTCTCTAGGTAAACCTTCCTTAGAATGAACGTCGCCCTGATCCATCCATCTTGAAGCCCTTTTTGTGAGGTGCTATTCATTGCCATTGCTGTCAGCAGTCATGCCTGTAAACTTTGTAAACAAAGTAAACCTTTTCCACGAGCTTGCATCTTGTGTGCCATAAAATTAGAATTCAATCATAAATGTATCTATTGGAATTTATGAATTTTTTCTTGACCCTCAAGAATGTCATTCGTTTCAAGATTTGAAAAGTAACAAGAAAGGACACCAGAAGGACAAAATGTTCCGATTATTCCTATGGTTCTCCAAAGGAATTGACCGGAGACGAAGTTAGAGAAGTACAGAATGCGGGTGAGTGGATACCGGTTGAATACTTATTGGGGACAGTCGATAATCAAAGTGGGAAGGGAGAGAGGGTATTTGAATGAATTCCCTTATTTTCGCTTCTTCCTGTAATGCTGCAACTTTGCTCCTTTGATCAAGACCTCACGCAAGCTATTCCTTAACGCTTCATCATCCATTTCCTGGAGAAGGCCTTCAATTCGGTTCAAGGTTGCTTTATCAAGTTTCTCATCTTCTATCGAAGAGGTTTTGGGAGGAGCTGAGACCTCCGAAAGAATCCTGCCCAATTTGAATCGAATGTCCTGGATTAGAGATTCGCCTAAAAAGAAATTGATCTTTTCGAGAAGGGTCGGTTTAAGAAACTGAAGTTGCTGCATCCAAGTCGGATGGGCAACATCGATGAAGAGGATGCGGTTTCGAATCGTGCGGGGTTGGGAATGGGCTGCCACGGACTCACCGACAATCTCGTTCCACGCTCCCAGTATGGAATAGGTCTTTAGCGGGACATCGATTTCCAAAGACTTGAAGGTGTTTTCAAGGACGGAGCGGATGGGTTGTGGCTTGTTCATGGCTCATCAAGAAGAAAATCCGAAATCCGAATATCGGGCGAAGCGTCCGATTCGGACCAATCCGAAACAAATCTAAAATTCGAATTTCTGAAACCTTATGTTTGGGAAATTGGTATTTTGAGCATTCGTGCTTGTTTCGTATCTAGGATTGCGTGCTTCGAATTTGAAACCACCGCTTGTTATTCAAACGATATCTTTGAGGGATCCAGCCGCGGAAACAGAGGCGCGGGCTGGACCACTTTCCTTCCGGGTTTCAACACTCCCCACTTTCCGTTTTCCCTTATATTTTGCTCCCAAAGGTTTTCCTCCACCCCCAGCTGGAACCACATCTTTTCGGACGTAGACGGCATGAAGGCGGCGAGGAGCAGGGCGATGAGTCGAAGCGATTCCAGTGCGTGGTAAAGCACTGTGCCAAGGCGGGGTCGATCTTTCTCCGCTTTGGCCAAGGACCACGGTGCGGCTTCATCAATATATTTGTTGCTCGCATTGACGATCTCCCAGATCGAGCCCAATGCTCGATGAAAGGCTAAATCGTCCATCTGTTTCGACAGTTGGGGAAGAATTTTTTCAGACACCTGTTGAAGTCCTCGATCCATATCTTGCAGGTTGGACGGAGTTGGAATAACACCGTCGAAATATTTGACGACCATGCTGAGAGCTCGGCTGAAGAGATTACCCAGATCATTTGCCAGATCGCTATTGATGCGATGGACCATGGCAGCATGAGAAAAATCCCCGTCCGTTCCGAAAGGAACTTCCCGCATGAGGAAATACCGGACGGCATCCACGCCGTAGGTGTCAATCAAGCGATGAGGCTCCACCACATTCTGGAGAGATTTCGACATCTTCTTACCCTCGATGGTCCACCACCCATGGGCGAACACCATTTTAGGAGGCGCCAAGCCAATGGCCTTGAGCATGGTTGGCCAGTAGACCGCGTGGGTGGTGAGGATATCTTTGCCGATGAGGTGGGTCGACTCGGGCCAAAACTGAGAAAAAGCATTTTCCCCGGAACCATAGTTAATCCCGCTGAGGTAGTTGATCAGGGCATCAAACCACACATAGGTCACGTATTCGGTATCGAAAGGAATTTCGATTCCCCACTTCAACCGTTTCTTCGGTCTCGAGATACAAAGGTCCTCCAGGGGGCCGCGGAGAAACCCTAAGACCTCGTTTCTTCTTGCCCAAGGAAAGATAAACCGATCATTTTTTTCGATGTGCTCGATCAACCAGGATTGATACTTGCTCATCCGAAAAAAGTAGTTTTTTTCCGAGATCTGAATCACCGAACGAGAGCAATCCGGACAATTTCCATCTATCAGATCCTTTTCAGTCCAAAACCGTTCGCAGGGGATGCAGTACCATCCGTCATAATTGTCCTGATAGATCTCGCCTCGATCGAAGAGGTCTTGCAGAATGTTCTGGACCACCTTTTGATGGCGCCTCTCTGTGGTTCGGATGAAATCATCGTTGGAAATATTCAGTTTCTTCCAGAGCGATTGGAATCGCAAAACCATTTCATCGCAGTGGGCCTTTGGATCGATCCCTCGCTCCTGGGCTGCTTTCTCCACCTTCTGGCCGTGTTCGTCCGTGCCGGTGAGGAAGAAAACGCAATAACCCTCGAAGCGCTTGAAGCGGGCGAGGATGTCCGCAGCCACGGTGGTATAGGCATGGCCGATATGGGGAACATCATTGACATAGTAGATGGGGGTGGTGATGTAGAAGAATTTTTCAGAGTTCGGATGCATGAATGGTAATCTCTCCCCCTTCCTCCAACTCTACCGTCACCGTTCCGCTGAGGACGTTTTGGCGGATCACCTTTCCCTTGCCGGAGCGAGTCACGATATACTTGCCCACCTTGGGGAGGTCCTTTTTTAGGTCGACATAGGTGGGAAATTCGTAAGACAGGCAACACATCAGTCGGCCGCAAACGCCGGAGATCTTCGTCGGATTGAGGGCTAAGTTCTGCTCCTTGGCCATTTTGACGGAGACGAGTTCGAATCGATTCATGAATTTGGCACAACAGAGCTCCCTTCCGCAACCCCCAAGACCGCAGACCATTTTCGCTTCATCCCGTACCCCAATCTGCCGCATCTCGATCCGCATCCTGAATTCTGCGGCCAAATCTTTGACCAGCTCCCGGAAATCGATCCTCTTTTCAGAGGTGAAATAGAAGAGGGCCTTAGTACGGTCTAAAAGGATTTCCGTTTTGACTAGCTTCATGTCGAGGTGCTTCTCCCTGATTTTCTGAAGACAGAATTGGAAGGCATCTTTCTCCAATTGTTGATTTCCTTTGAATTGCTCCAGATCCTCGGCCGTGGCCTTCCGAGTTACCTTTCTTGGAGATTTCAGAAAATAGCGCTTTTCCCTTTCATGAGGCGGAGAGAGAACCCTTCCCAGGACCAATCCCTTTTCGGTCTCGACGATGACGCTTTCACCCGCTTCGAGGGACAGCTGGGTCGCGTCAAATTCTTCCGTTTTTCCGTTAGGTAGTTTGACAAAAACTAAACGAATCATCTTATCTATCCTTCAGCCCATGAGAGCATCATAGCCTCAAGAGCCAAGCTCGTATTAGCGTTCGCTTTGATTTCAACGATGGTCTGGTGCAGCCGCTCCAACCTTTTCAAGAGTGAGGAAAGGCTCCAGTTTGTCGCCGTGCTCTCGATCTCTCGGAGAAGATCCGAATGGATCAGCCTCGGCCCCTGATTTAACGTCTTCACCATCACGAGGTCTCTCAGCAGAGTCTTGGTCACTTCAAGTATCAGAAGGAGATTTTCTCGCTGGGAGGGCAAAGATCCAACCCAACTCCCTATCTTATCAAACGAAAGCGATTTCAAACCCACCCAATCCTTCAGGAGTTCGCTTCTTGGAATCTGAAGGATCTCCTCTTGAATCTCCAAAGCCTTGCCAGGACTTCCTTCTGAAAGCGAGGCAAGAAGGTTAGCCTCTGCTTGATCGAAGCCTTTGCCTTCCATCAGCCATTCGGAGACCAAAGGGATGGGCAGGGGACTGAAGCGAATGGGTTGGCATCGCGAGAGGATCGTGGGTAATATGAACCTGGAGTTGTTCGCCAGCAAAATGATCACGGTGTGGAGCGGAGGTTCTTCCAATGTTTTGAGAAGGGTATTGGGTATGTGAGGAGCCATCCGATCTGCAGCCGTCACGATACAGACACGATATTTCCCCTCGTAAGGTCGGTACGCCAACTCCCTCTGCAGTTGTCTTATTTGTTCGACCTTGATATTCTGTCCCTCTGGTTCAACGACCAAAACATCGGGATGAAGGCCATGGTCGATCTTTTTGCAGGAGGTGCAGTGATCGCAGGCATCTCCTTCTTCGGCCTCTGCTCCAAGGCAGTTAAGCGCTTTTGCGAATTGAAGGGCAGCGTACTTCTTTCCGATTCCTTCATTCCCCAAAAAAAGGTAGCTCTGAACGACCCTCCCGTTCTTGATCGCTCTCTGCAGCAGTGCGATGGGCTTGGCGTGTCCTATAACGTCTTTGAATGCCATGGCCTTTATAAAAGGGTTCGAGGATTCGAGGGTCACAGGGTTCGAGTGTAAGATTTCTGGATCTGTAACCATCGACTGTTCACTTGACCCCTCGACCCCTGGACTCCTTGACCCCTATCAACAAATTATCAACGATTTTTCGAATCTTTTCAAAGACCTTCTCTTCGCCCTCCCGGGTATCGATCACCTTGACCCGATTGGGTTCTTTTCTGGCGATGGCAAGGTATCCTTTCCTCACGCGGTGGTGGAATTGAATCTCCTCTCTTTCGAAACGCTCCTCTCTTTCCTGTCTCAGAGTTCGATTCCTTCGGAGTGCCCTGTTCAAACCTACAACAGATGGACAATCGAGGAGAAAGGTGACATCAGGCTTGACTCCCTGCGAAGCGAGACGGTTGAGACGGTCGATCCATTTCAAGTCAATCCTTCGGCCGTAGCCTTGGTAGGCAAGGGTAGCGTCACAGAAACGGTCGCAAAGAATAATCCCTTTCTTCTTCAAGAGCGGCTTTAGGACCTCCTTCACGTGTTGCGCCCTGGCGGCTTCGTACAATAGAAGCTCGGTCGCCGGGACCATCTCCCGATGCTCCGGGTTCAAAAGGATTTTTCTCACTTTCTCGCCAATAAGAGACCCTCCCGGTTCTCGGGTCACTTTACAGGGAATGCCTTTTTGGATGAGGTATTTTTTCAGGTGTTGAATCTGGGAGGTCTTGCCACTCCCCTCAACGCCTTCAAAAGTGATAAAAAGAGACAACGATCGCTCCAATAAATATCCGAAATTAAAATAAAATATATTTCAGGGCGCCATGGATTGTCAAGGGACGACGCCGGTTTGTCATGGTATCGGTTCCAAGCCAGACGGTCTTGCAAAGGAATTTAGACCGTTATAAGATTTTGGTATATATTAATACAAACGCATTTTTAGATCAGGGAGAGGAGAACATGGCACAGGAAGGAAAGAAAGTGGACGGGTTTCGGTTTCTTCCCCCAGGCTTAAAAGCTTGGGTCAGCACCTTCATTCCAGAAGAAGAGTATCAGGGCTATATTCCGTGGACGCCAATGGCCAAACCTTTGAATCAGACGACCCTTGCGTTAGTGACGAGTGCTGGCATCAGTTTGAAAACAGATCCTCCCTTTGATATGGAGAGAGAGAAAAAAGAGCCTTTTTGGGGTGACCGTTCCTATCGGGAGATACCGAGAAGGGCCACTGAGAAGGATATCGACGTCAATCATCTCCATATTAACACCAATTATATCAAGCAGGATATGAATGTCATGCTTCCTCTGGCACGGATGGCTGAATTTGAGAAGGAGAAAATCATTGGCGGCCTCGGCCCTACCTCTTATTCCTTTTACGGTTTTCAATGGAAAAATACCGATTTCTTAATAGAAGCGATTGAGCCCATATCCAAGAGGATGCATATTGAACGTGTCGAGGCAGTTCTCATGACACCTGCCTGACCCTTCTGTTGCCAGTCCGTCGGACTGGCTGCAAGGTACTTGGAGGAGAATGGATTCTCGACCGTCGTTCTCACACCCACGTATGAATTTCATCGGGCTATAGGCATTCCCCGATCTGCCGCCATTGAATTCCCATACGGGAGACCCGTGGGGCAGGTCGGAGACGTGGCAGGTCAAAGGGAAGTTCTGCTGAAAACCCTTGAGGTGCTTGAAAAGGCCAAGAAACCGGGGGAGGTTTGGCATCTCCCATTTACCTGGCCGGAAGAACCCAAAAAGACAGATTGGCAACCGCCTGAGATGTCGCCTCTCATCAAGTTTTATTTGGAAGAGATCAGGAAAACCAGAAGGGGACAATAAGGGGACTTGCTAAAATCAAAGCTTGATTCGACACATCAGTACGTCAAATGCGGACTGATACTTTCACCTGAAATAAACATCCCCTCTACGAACCATCCGCATTAAATCCTTTTGTCGGTAGAATTGATTTGACTAATGTCAGAATCCCATCAGCTGTTAATGCCTCCTTCGAAAAAAAATAATCAGCCTTGCATCGGATCGCCTTCTCTCGATATTCGGGTAAATCATAACTCGTAAGAATAACTACGATGACGTCAGGGTAGTCAATCTTTATCTTCCTCGTCAGTTCAAGGCCGTTTTCTCCAGGTAATCTTACGTCCATAAAGATTAAATTTGGAGGATGAGCACCAATTTTCTGAAACGCTTCTACACCGTTTGCGGCTTCGATAACGTCCATTGAAGGAAATTGATCCTGTAAGTGATCTCTAACTAATTGCCTGAATAGGGAGTTATCTTCAACGAGTATTGTTTTGAACATTCCATCATGCCTCCGCAAACATAAACCCGTTGGTGAAACCATGTATACTTTGATAAAACGCTGAGATGCAGACTTCAAGAAGGAATAAAGATACCAGAACAATCATTTTCGCTTAGGCAGGAGACTTTGTTCCGTTGCTTCTATTCCTCTTCCATTCTTCGTGTTATAACCCTGCATCCAGAAAGAAAAGGGTATTTTAGTCTCAATACCTCAGCTTCCATCTCGGCTTCTTCTTTAGCATAAAATATCTTTGGCGTAGCTCCCCATTTGGAGCCGTCTTGCCGTACTTCAACCATAAAAACTGTTTTGCAATCCCCATCGATGCAAAATCTTTTCCCGAAATTTTTATCCAACATCAATTTATACAATTGGCAAGCTTTTTGAAACTCCAACACATTATTGGAGAAGATTTCCGATGCTTTCGCTAAGAGGTCCATCTTAGACTCT
>Ga0187766_10002620_pt1 | contig 10586 bp, 8 predicted proteins | sample 0216_QUI02_MP05__4_FD_132971 | JGI IMG/M metagenome (GOLD analysis project Ga0187766, IMG submission 132971) | Tropical peat soil microbial communities from peatlands in Department of Meta, Colombia - 0216_QUI02_MP05_20_MG | ecosystem: Environmental > Terrestrial > Soil > Wetlands > Peat ... | reverse complement strand
CTGCAAGGCTGCGTCTTACACCCTCGAACGTCTCTGGAGACATCGGATGGTTATATTCACCCCACCAGATCTTTGCTGCCGACTCTTCATTCGCAACAATAAATTTATCCTTTGGAGAACGTCCTGTATGCGAACCTGTCGTCGCAGCAAAAGCGCCATTCATTGCTAAAATACCTTCATTACGCGCCAGTGCATGCTCCACTAAGACTGCTGGTGATAGGTTCCAGTTTATATTCCCTAAATTGACAAGCCCATACTCTTCCAGGGCTTTTCTGCTCATCATTATCGCCATTGTTTTTCTCCTAATGAATGGGATACATCGTCAACTACAATGTCAACATCGTACGCATTTCAAGGTACAGAATAACGCTCCTCGTATCCCTCTGAATCTAAGTCTATCAAACATATTACGCCTTCGCAAGGTAAAAAGTAGCCTTTCATCTTTTATCGATTTACCTCAAGCTTGTGTACATATGCAACAAATCTATCACCTCTATCAAATTCATTGAGGAACATTCCAAAACTTGTAAAACCAGGAGAAAAAAGTAAAATATCACCAGCGCGAGTGAGCGATACAGCCATATCCATTGCCTCCTTAAAGTCCTCAAAGACACCTCGTACAGGATTTGCAATCCCAAGTTTTTGTGCTGCTTGATCTATTGCTGGTAGCAATTCCTGAGTTCCTGTCCCATCTAGTAGGACTACATCCCGGCATCGCTTCACAATGGTCTCTGGCCAATCATCTAGTGGCAAACGCTTTGTATTGCCTCCAGCTACCAATACCATCTGGCCATCAAAAGCTTTCAAAGCAACACGTCCGGCTATCGGAGTTGTACTGGTTGTATCATTGATATATCTCACGCCTTTGATATTCGCAACTTCTTCCAGGCGCTGGGCAACACCACGAAAGCTTCGCACGGTGTTGCCAATAACCTCATCGGGAACTCCTAACAATCTCGCCGCCGTCGTTGCCAGTAATATATTCTCCAGATTATGTTCTCCGATCATTGGGGTCTCAGCAAATATAAAAGGCAACACCACCGGTGAATGTCTCGCAAAACTCCCCCACCGTTCCAGACTCGTGTACCAGGTTTCGGCCCTGGCTTCTTCTCCAAAACGACGCGTCCAGGGATTATCATAATTAAATATCGCCAGGTCAGTTTCATGTTGGTATCTGAAAATATTGGCTTTTGCCTCGGCATATTCCTCCATCCCACTGTAGGTATCCAGGTGATCAGGATAGACATTCGTCATAACGGAAACAAATGGACTGACCCTATGTGGGGCAAGGCCTTCAAGTTGCCAGCTTGATAATTCAAGCACGACGTATGTCTCTGAAGAGATAGATGGAAGCAATGAAAGGGTTTCCACACCAGAAACATTCCCACCCATAACTGTTGGCAAATCATTTGCCTTTAATAAGTGATAAATAAGCGAGGTAGTCGTAGTTTTACCACGTGTTCCAGTTACCCCGATGATCTTTCCTTGACACTCCTCAAAGAACAGTGCTATTTCCTGCTCGATACATGCCCCGTGTTCCCGTGCCATCTTTAGATAGGGTGAATCTCTGCGCACACCCGGCACATGTATCACAACTTCTGCCCATAGAAAATCCTCATTTCGGTGCCCTCCCAGCACATACTCAATTGACAAACCTTCAAGTGCAACAATGCTCGGTGCCAGTATTTCTGCTGGTCGCAAATCGGTCACGCGCACTACTGCCCCTTGCTCGCTTGCATACCTTGCTGAAGCAATGCCTGAGCCATGCAGACCCAAACCCATGACCAACACACGTTTGCCGCGCAATTCCATATACGTACCGCCCTCTTCAATATTGTTCTCTTATCATGCCGCTACATGATCATATCAAATGAGCTTCCATGGCACAAACGATCTTCTGAAGTAATAAATACATTCGCACGAATTTGACAATCGATCATGCATACTCATAATCTGCCAAAAGCGTTATAATATATCCAGAAAGCAAAACACATACATTGATTGTCTATTACCTTCATGTTCCCAGTCAATCGCCAAATCAGTACCTGGAAACGATGGAACGTATGAATTCAGTACAGCCCGCGCTACTAGAACAAATCTTGGAGCGCATACCAGTTGGAATTGTCATCCTCGACTGTTCCAGCTTCCGTATTCTGTATATGAATACATATCTTCAGTCATTACTTCCTCCGCCCTGGCATGCCTTGCCACTGATCAATCACAACCTGCGGGATATTTTGTCGGAGTTTGAGTACAAAATAGTCGATCCAATTATTCGGGAAATATGTGAAACTGGTCAGCAAGCATCGTTCTCCGACATCCCTTATGAGGGCTTTCTAGAATCACGGGGACGCACTTACTGGCACATCACCATCGAACGCATCCAAAACACTCTATCTCTCACTACTTCAGGACAACTAGACATCAATAACTTGCATCACTCTGAACATGCACTGCTCATTACAATCAGGGATATGACGCACCAGGTTCGTTCTAACTTACATGTGCATGCTATCCACCAGATTTCTTCGGCCATTTTTGAACAATTCGCTCTTCCCCAGGTTCTTGATAGCATTCTTCAGGCAGTTCAAGATCTGGTGGGTTCCACCCGGTGCGCTATCGTATTACTAGATCAAACCCTCTCAATCAGCGATCAAGAAAACAATGATTTTGTAAATAAAAGCACGACAAAAGCCATCGTTGCAGCCCAGAAAGGGTTACACCTTAGTTCACAGAACTGGCGCCCCCAGGTTGATGAGCAATTACTACTCAGCCAGGTTCTAGAAAGCCATCACTCTTTAGTTATTCCCGATACCGATGCCTGGCCTGGCATCAATCTTCCTCTTCTCGACGATAGCGGTATACCACGCCGTCCAGGTTCCGTACTATGCGTACCTATTTTAGAACCAGACCCACCTGTCTACATTAACTCTGGTCCAACTCAGCCTATTGAGCACAGTTCAGATAGCAAGAATTCCACAAGAGCAATCTTAGGCACCATCGAGGTATACCACAGGCGCGCTCGTGGTCTTCCTATTGAAGAAGTAGAATTGTTAGAGCAATTTGCTCAACAGGCAGCACTTGCACTCCAAAATGCTCGTTTACTTCTTAGCGTTGATGCCTTAGCTCAGGTAGCCAGAGAGCAAACCCACCAACTTGAGAACGTTATGCAAGCCATCCCCGACGGTGTAATCATATATGATTCGTCATGGCACATAGCTGACACGAATCATGCGATTCGCAACCTGTTGGGCTGGGCGGAAGAAGTGAAAGGCCTGCACATTATAGAGGCTTTGAATCGCAGTACTGCCATCTTTCTCTCTAGTTCTCCTCCAATAACTGATCTTGTACAAGAACTTGAACGCTTCCCTCATGAAAAACGGGTTGACGAATTTAAAATCATTGGCGCAGATGGACGTAATTACAGCATACGTCGCTCCAAAGCCCCTATTCACGATGACTCCGGCAATATCTTTGCTTATGTCGTTGTCTATCATGATGTTACTGAACAAGCAACTGCCAGAGAACAGATCGAAGCCCAGGTTATTGATCGCACCAAAGAATTAGCCCAGCAAAACCAGGCCCTACATGCCGCTCAGGCTGCGCAAGAACTCGAAAGCGCGCGCTTGAGACTGCTTATGAAACGGCTACCTTCAGGCGTAATGCTCGTCTCAGCTGACCACAAGCGCATATCAGTTACCAATCGTCAAGCGGTTGAATTGCTTCAACGTATGGGAGTTTCATTACGCGCTTCAGATGATCCAAACCAGGTCGCAGAAGAAACCATGAATTTGAATATTGAAGATGCCTTTCGTACTCTCACTCTTTATAACTCTTCAGGATCGATCGTTTCATATGAAGAACAGCCTCTGTTCCGCGCTTTACAATTCGGAGAAACAAGCGAAATCGAACTGCGTATCACTCAATCAGATGGGCAGATCTGTTTTCTTCTCATCAGTGCTGCGCCCCTACATAATCACGCGGGAAAAATTACTGATGCTGTTTTAGTTTTGCAAGATTTCACAAAACTGAAAACATTAGAAAGAGCACGTGAGGACTTCTTTACAACTATGGCTCATGAGCTAAAAACTCCTCTCGCGAATATTCGTGCCCATCTTAGCGCCCTCCAGTCCGACGATTTCAAATGGTCACGCGAAGCTCAACAAAAATTTCTTGAAACCGCCGACGAGCAGGTAGAACGTCTTGTCGGCATGATCAATCATTTCCTGGATGCATCCCGCATTGAAGCTGGAGCTTTGCGTCTTGAACTCGAGCCAGTTCTGCTACCTGAGTTGTTCGAAGATCTCCAGGAACGCCTTGAAGCCTTGATCGCTTCATCCCAACGACGCTTTGAAATAAACGTTCCCAATGTACTGCCCGCAGTGCAAGCTGACTATGAACTCATTATGAGCGTGCTTACAAATCTTCTCAGCAATGCCTTTCGCTATGCTCCAGAAGGTGATTTTGTGCGTTTAGAGGCTGAACCATTCTTTGATCAATCAAACCATCAAACATCAGAGGTTGAGATACGAGTTATTGATCGGGGACCCGGTATCACAGAAGAAAGACAGGCTGAATTGTTCACACGCTTTAGCACCTTTGCAGCTTTGAGGCGCCCCAACTCAGAACGACCAGGACAACCAGTATTGAAAGAACAGCGAGGCTATCCACGTTGGAGCCCAGCGACTGGTCTTGGTCTCTACATTAGCCGGGGAATCATCGAAGCCCATGGAAGTGAACTCAGGCTTAAGAGTAATCCCGGTGAGGGTGCGACTTTTGCATTCACGCTGCCAGTGGCGACATCTATAGACAACGAGGCTTGAAAAGGTGACAGTGATCTCTCATAACGATAAAAAAGTTCGTGTTCTCTGTGTTGAGGATGATCCACAATTACGCACATTCTTACTTGCCCAGTTAAAAGCCAGGGGATTCCAGGCCCAGGCTGTAAGCGATGGTGTTCAAGCAATCGACCTTGCCGCCATTTTTCAACCTCATTTAATCCTGCTCGATCTATCCCTTCCCTCTTTAGATGGTTTGGAATTCTTGAGACGTTTACGTGAGTGGAGCCGAGCGCCAGTAATTGTATTATCTGCACGCGACGAAGAACCTGTGAAGATCAAAGCCTTGGATGAAGGAGCTGATGACTACCTCACAAAACCCTTCAGCTTAAATGAATTGCTAGCCCGCGTGCGTGTAGCCCTTCGCCGGGCAGATGAAACTGAGCGTCTTCGCACCGGCCAGACAGCCACCGATCAACACCGTCCAGTATTTACATGTGGAGGCGAGAACGGACTTGTGGTTGATTACGCTCGTCGCACAGTTCGCTCAGGCGGAAAAGTAGTGCATCTCACTCCTACAGAATACGATTTGCTCTGTGAGCTTAGCCGCAATGCAGGCAAAGTGCTAACGCACCGCGAACTACTACAGCGTGTCTGGGGACCAGATTATAGCGGTGAAAATACCTATCTTCGCACCTTCATTCGCCACTTGCGCAAAAAGTTAGAACCTAATCCCGCTCGACCTCGTTTCTTACTCAATGAGTTGGGCGTAGGATACTACGTCCCTTCAGCCGATTCACCCGAATTATAAAGCTGTTGGGAATCTTGTAAGAAATGATTCGCTTATCTTCACACAATTTTCACACCATCGGAAAGTATTTCACGTCATTGTCACTAATCATCAGGTACACTCATACCCAAGAGATCATGAATCTCTACCAACCGCACCGGCGGTCTACCGCAATATTCTTCTCAACCTTTGCGGAGAAAAAGTAAGGCATGCTAAACAATGACGCTGCATACGCGCTGCCGGATGGCGGTGATATGAGTATTTGGAACAATATAAGGAACCCTGGAGAGCGGAGTGTAACGAACACTGGACAGTTCCAGGCTCGCGGGCAGAAATCATCCTACCATATACTCGTTGTTGAGGATGATTCATCGCTGGCTAACCTTGAAGCAGGTATGCTAATGGCTCACGGTTATCTGGTAGCAGTCGCGAATAACGGCGAGATTGCCATCACTATCCTTGAGCATAATCAGCCAGATCTGGTCTTACTTGACCTTGATCTTTCTAGCGCTATCAATGGTTGGGATGTTTTACAAAGGTTACGTACATATTCCAATACGCCTGTACTACTTACAAGCGCAGAAACGTCAGTAAACAGGCAAATTCGTTTTCGTGGTGAGGCCAGGTCAACCCTGGACTTGTTACCTAAGCCGTTCCTGATGCAGACACTTCTAAAGCGTATCGAACGCATGTTGACGATAGCACCTTACTAGCTGTTCTCAGTGAAAAGGAGGTTCAAATGGACCGCAAAGAAGAACGAGACTATCTACGTAGAGGAAGTTTGTCAGAGGGAGAAATAAAACGTCTAACTCATCTTCGTAGGATGCACCGTGAAAGAGTTAGACTCATGGAGTTAGAAAACCACCGGCGACTTGAATTTGTTCGCTGGTTGGTCGACACTGGCAAATTATCAGATCAGATCGCCTCATAAACCAACCAATATCATGTAGATCTATCAACTGCCTATTTCCAACCTATAACCCTGATAGGTTCGGCGAACTGAGCATGCGATTGTAGAATCGGCTTATAACCTCTTGATCGACACGCTGACCTATTCGGGCCAGCAAAACATTTGCTGGCTCCATACTGACGTTTGGCTCGGTTGTTGGATATTCAACAAATCCTCGCGTTGCAAACAAACGTGAAATTAATTCTCGATAGCGATATACATTCAACCCTAAATCTTCTGTATCCCAGTGCCAAGATAGACCGATCGCGAACAGAATCATGTCCTCTAGCGCATCAAGCTCAAGTGCAAAAGCCAATAATTCTCGTGCGATGCCCATTTGACGCCAATTCGAACTAACTTCAATCGCGACCTCGTACACATTTTCCAGACCTTCCCACCATTCATCGCCGGGCGCAATCGTTACCTCACCTACAATCTCACCTGAAGGTGTATGTGCAAGCGTTAGTGCGCAATCCGGCCGCTTCGCTATATTGAATAGCAGTTGATGTTCCCGATCAGGCAAGCGGGCAAAAGCATGCAATCCTACATCAGCCGTTAAACGCTCAACTAGTGATGGCGGGCAGAAATCACGCAATAACAGTGTTCCTTTGGATGTTTCCAAAGTTTTAGTTCGCGATGGAGTAGCTGTGCCATGTAAATGTAATAGATCAAAAAGCCCCGTCAATGCTGAATAACGTCGGGCTGACGGAAATGCTTGACGTATCGATGGTGATAATACGAGGTGCCGCACCAGGGCTACCGTTCGGCGATTCGTGCTGCTTATAGCCCATCTTCGTGGCTGTGCAGGAAAGTCATCTTCCAGGTCTTCAAACAGAGTTGGGAAATGTGTTGAACCCGGTTCTTTACCCATTACCTGCTGTTCTTCGGCCTCTTGCTCCTCTACCTTGCTCCACACTGGACGCCATCGTTTGACCCAAGCATCAGGTAATTCCTTTGGTAAGGATTGTCCCGACATTTCTGCCCAGACCATACTCCATGCACGTGGAACTACACGGTAAAGATCATAACCTCCCCCACCTAATGCTACCCAACGTCCCTGACAATATGTATGCGCCAACTGGTGTGCCAGCTTAATTTGCTCCTGGATCCCTCGCATAGTCAGACTGAGATGCGTCAATGGATCCCATGCATGTGTATCACAACCGTGCTGAGTTACGATAATATCAGGAGCAAATGAGAGAACTAGGGGAGATAACAACAAATCAATCGCCTCAATGTACGAATCATCCTCAGTAAAAGGCTCTAGTGGTACATTGATGGAATAGCCTCGTCCTAAACCATTCCCCATTTCTAACACATCACCTGTGCCTGGGAAAAGATAACGTCCCGTTTCGTGTATCGAGACCGTCATTACGCGTGGCTCATCATAAAATGATCGTTGTACGCCGTCGCCATGATGCGCATCAAAATCAATGTAAAGTATCTTTGCCTCGCTGGCTCGTAGTACATTGGCTATCGCAACCGAAATATCATTGTAGATGCAGAAACCAGAAGCTCGTTCAGCCCAGGCATGATGCAATCCTCCTGCAGGATGAAATACATGCAAAGGGCGTTCATCCTCTGGAACGAGAGTACCATCGTCGGAAATGCCCATTACAGCCTTTAACGCTGTAAGCGACCCTCCCACAATCCGTGCGCTCACTTCATGCATATGTGACAATACTGGAGTATCTCCTTCAGCGAAACCATACTTGATTGCGAGCTGTAAATGCTCGTTGTCAAGCATTCCCACATTTTCTAAGGAGCCTAGAGACTGCACAGCCTCAATATAATCGCTCGTATGGACAAGGCTCAGTTCCTCAGTTGTAGCCGCCCGTAAAGGTAAAGAACTGGATTCTTCCGGGATATGCCGTAAGCCGCTAACTTCGAGTAAATCCATTAAGGCCACGATACGACTTGGTTGAAGTGGATGTTCTGGCCCAAAATCATAACCTAACTCTTCTTGATCAAAGATAAGTTTAGCTCTCGAGTTGGATTGTAAGTCAGACATGTTGATCCTCTTCATGCATCAAATCGGCAAATTTATATTGAATATGCTCCTCTTGCAATCTGGCAAGTAAAGGAGCCGGGTGAATTGTTCCTAGGCGTAAAGTCGCTTCGAGAGGTATATTCGTCTGGAGTGGCGCAGCTATCACACTTCGCACATGTATATGTAATTCCTCTGCAAACATAAGCGCCCTCGCTAATGGAGTGAGATTTCCATTTGGCAGTGGGATGATCAACTGCATTCCTGGTTCAAAAGCTCCCAGTGATCGCGCCAGAGCCATCAGTAAATCACTTCGAGTAAGCAGACCAACCAGAACAGCCTGGGTTTCTTCCTCGTTCTCTGCTTTCTCAGATGCTTGACTTACATGCTCATATTCAACAACAGGCAGGCAATTCAAACCCCGTTCAACCAGAATTTGTGCAGCTGCTGCAACGCTCGTGTTAGGAGACACGCGAATTGACGCTCTATGCATCATTTCAACAACACGCCGCTCTTGCCAGGGATGTCGTAACAGATCACTGGAACTCCGCTTACTCGAAGAGGCGGCTAGTTCGATATCCTGCGAAGTGAGCAATCCTTCTAGCAACAATGTCTTGTGGGCTGGTTGGTTCGGCTCATGAGCCTCGACAGTCTCAGGAATTTTCACGACTGGCAAATGATGAAATTGATACTGCCGTAATAAATTCGCAGCATGACTCAGCGTATCGTCAGGAGCAACTGTAATAAGCTTGGTTGTCATTACTTCGCTAACTATCATAAGATCTTCTCCCAAAGCCCGATCTTTTAGTCCACAATACGCGGAAAGTAGTTCAAAAGCTTCTTCCCTGTTAATCATAGCACAAATTCAGAATCCCAAATCTGGAAATTTGATCCTCCATTACAACTGTTTAACAACTTAAATGAGTCCACTTTAACCTTGTTTTCAAATACCACATCTGCTATACTCATCTTGTTCGATGCCAGGGAATGTATGCATACGTACAAACTCCATCCGTTTGTTGAACGAATTCGCATCTCTGTAGGGACCGATGTATCGCACCCACACCGATTTTTTAGGCCTTTAGCCGGTAATCGTTACTTCGGCCAAACCTTAAAAATTTCAGAGTGAATAATCAAACATGCGCTCACAAATAAACTGCAAATTCAATCAAATCCAGCAGGCAAACCAGGCAAAACAGAAGTCTGGTTTACATTGCATGCTCTGATATATGTAACAGAAATAGCAATCAGTCGCCAGACCTCTCGCAGGCCTGGCGACTTTTTTATTTCTTACTACTAAACCTCTAGAAGGAGAATATACATGAATCTCAGCTTTTATATTCGGGGTCTTCTCATCGGCCTCTCCATCGCTGCTACAGTTGGCCCAATGAGCATTCTGTGTATTCAACGTACACTGAATAAAGGACAAATGTACGGCTTCGTATCTGGATTGGGTATTGCAACTGCCGACGGCGTCTACGGTAGTATCGCAGCCTTCGGCCTGACTTTAATAACAGATTTTCTCTTGAATGAACAAATTTGGATTCGCATAATCGGCGGTCTATTTCTTATGTATCTGGGCATTAAAACCATTCTATCCCAACCATCCGAGAGAGCTGCATCGCTTGATATGAAGTCCAATAGCTACCTCGGAGCTTACACTTCAACATTCTTTTTGACGCTTACCAATCCACTCACCATTCTCTCTTTTGCGGCCATCTTCGCTGGCATAGGCGTAGCCAGCGCAAGTAATAACTTTATCTCTGCAATAGCAGTTGTTCTAGGAGTATTTTCAGGTTCAACTCTTTGGTGGATTATACTGACGAGCGCCATTAGTCTCTTTAGAAAAAAATTGAATGCCCAATGGCTTTTATGGATCAATCGGGTCTCGGGTACAATTATTACAATCTTCGGTATTGCCGCCCTGATTTCTCTGTTGAGCCTCAGATAGTGATTTGCAACCTCACTCAATGCATAACGTAATTGTGATGAGTAATGTATACTTTGTGTAGCTCGATAAGCGAATAATTCTAGATAATCGTAGGGGCCGATTGATCGCGCCCACCGCCGATTCATCGGCTT
>Ga0187766_10002619_pt1 | contig 10589 bp, 13 predicted proteins | sample 0216_QUI02_MP05__4_FD_132971 | JGI IMG/M metagenome (GOLD analysis project Ga0187766, IMG submission 132971) | Tropical peat soil microbial communities from peatlands in Department of Meta, Colombia - 0216_QUI02_MP05_20_MG | ecosystem: Environmental > Terrestrial > Soil > Wetlands > Peat ... | reverse complement strand
CGCGCGCACGCGAGACAATCCGTTCTCGCGGCAGTACATGTGGGGCGCGGCAGCGAGTCTAACTCCACAGTCGGCGCGCCAGTTGGCGCTTTATTATTCGAGCCTGCAGCCGAAGGCGGCCAACGATGGCGTGCCGGATCTGGCCCCACTGGGAGAGAGGATTTATCAAGAGGGCATGCCAGACGCTAATATCGTCGCTTGCGTCGTCTGCCATGGGCCGAATGCCGAAGGTGTGGGACAAATTCCCCGTTTGGGAGGTCTTGCCTCCTCCTACTTGAAACGTAGACTTGAACAGTGGACCGAGGGCTATCATGCGGCCGCGGGTCCACCGATGCCCGACATCGCGAGCAAATTATCTCCCGATCAGATCGAGGCGCTGGCGTCGTATCTCAGCTTTGTGAAGTGACGATCGGAACTGCCAATTAAGCTGCATTTGCCAGTGGGCCGCCTTAACTGGCGTGTTTATGGCAATACTTGTCTTTCGCTGCCCGCACCGGTTCGAACGTGCAAGGCTGGATCGCTGATGATCCGATCGAAGGAGAAGCTGAACCTTACTAAGCTATCACCTGCACGGCCCGCACGCGGGTCCACCTGGTTAGTCAAAAAACGCGACCACTGCCGTAGAAGTCATCAAACACAATGTAGCCCCGCTAGCTGGTCTCCGGGGGGGCAATCCATGCTGTGAGGAGGACACTATGCTTCGATCTGTTCGTGCGCTCGCAGTCGCGGTGGTAATTTCCGCATGCGCATGCGGAATAGCGAAGACCGCGCCCATCGCGCCGTTAGTCGTTCAAACACAACCTGGCAATTTCACTCAGGTGTACTACTATCATCGTCATTACTGGCGGGGCTCGTATCCATATCGCTATTACTGGGGATGGCACCCTTGTCTCAATTACTGGTGGACTTGGTCCTGCGGTGGGGGATGGTGGTATGCCAGCCCTATTTTGAGATAGGTCTATGCGACGATGCATGCGTCTTTTCCAGGCAAGAACGCGGCTTTCCCCGGCCTTAGGCCACCGAGTTTGGTGGCCTTTTTCTTTCCGCCATGCGGTGGTCGCGTTGCAACTGGTGTTGCAGCTGGAGGGCGGTGCCCTGCTTTGCGCAAACACCCGCGGGCACAAGTGCTCCCGACCTCGCACAAAGGACTATTCGGGAGAGACCGACCGCGTCCGCATGTGCCACTCTACACCGAGCGCACGCCACGCGGTATTCGCTCTTCATATTTCAGGTTCAGCCGACCAGCGGGCGCAATGCCGGATAGTGCTCGACCAGATGCAGCCGCTCCAGCACGCCGTCGAGGCCGAAGACATGGCCGGCGCGTTTGACGATCAGATAAACGAGTATACCTGCATAAACGATGTGATAGTCGATCAGATAATTATTGGCGTTTTCGATGTACGGGAAATCCATATGCGCCGTCCAATACAGCAGCATCAACATGATAGCAAAGGGCGCGCTGATCCGCACGAACAAGCCTGAGATAAGCGACAATCCAATCAGGAGATGTCCATATTCGACCAGGGAAGTCAGCGTGGGAACGATCGTCGGGTTGGTTAATGGCTCGTAGACATCATGAAACGTTTTCACATGGCTGAGGAAGCCGAGGACGAATTTGTCATCAGCGAAATGATGAATAGCCGCCCAGAGGAATGTCCAGCCCATCGTGAGACGAAAGAACAGAATGAAAATTTCATCCGTATTGGAATGAGATTTTTGCTGCGACATTACCTACCCCCCTCTAGGAGCGAGATCGAAAGTCAAAATACTGGCCTCGCCAAAAGTCAGCCTTGATCCAGATCAAGGCCGTCTCGAACGCAACGACGCCAGCAAGAAGCTGGACGTCCTGCGCTGCTCTGCAAGACGAGGCCACGGCGCATTGCAGTAGCCAGTACGGTTTTCACAAGTTGCCGATGCCCCCCGAAGGAGCGGCGCGTCTAAATCGAACTCAGCGGCAAATCCTTTTGTCCTGAGCGGTAAAAAGTCACTGAGAGCTTTCTCTGCCCGAGCGACGCTCTGGCATTGACCCAGATCAAGGGCACACGCAGGCGGAGGTGATTTTGTAAAGCAAGCGAGGTTTTCAGTGCGGATTGCGATCTTCGCCGATATCCATGCCAATCGCGAGGCGTTCGCAGTCTGCCTCGCGGACGCGCGCGGGCGCGGCGCGGCACCGGCGGTCCTGCTGGGCGATTACGTCGGTTATGGCGCTGATCCAGAATGGACTGTCACCACCGTCATGGACCTTGTCGACCACGGAGCAATAGCTATTCGCGGCAATCACGACGATGCACTCGCCGAGCCACGCGACACCATGAATTGGGAAGCTCAAATTGCTATCGAATGGACCCGGGGAGAACTCGATCGTTCAGAGCGTCAATTCCTAGAAAAGCTGCCTTTGACCGCGACCGACGACGACCGCCTCTACGTCCATTCCGACGCGAGCAATCCGGGCGCTTGGCGCTATGTAGTCAATGCTGACGATGCTTCGCGCAGCATTTCTGCGACTTCGGCCCACATTACATTTTGCGGCCACGTTCATCGACCGCAACTGTATACGCTCGGGTCGACAGGCCGGATCACGACATTCACGCCGATAACCGATTCGGCCATTCCACTGTCTCCCAACAGGCGATGGCTGGCGGTCCTCGGCTCGGTGGGCCAGCCGCGCGACGGAAATCCGGCAGCTTCCTACGCGGTGCTGGACACCGACCTGCACGAATTGACCTATTGCCGCGCGCCTTACGATGTCGCTGCGGCAGCCGCCAAGATCCGCAACAAGGGTTTACCGACTTGGCTCGCCGACCGGCTGTCGCTCGGAAAATAAGACATGGTCAGGCCATCACTCCACCCGGGTGCGACAATCGACGGATACCGGATCGAGGAACGCCTTCATCGCAGCGGTATGGCCACACTTTGGCGGGTCTCTGAGACCGGCCAGACGATGCCGGTTGTTGATGAAGGTACCGACAATCGGCGAGGGCGAAGATCCGGCCGCCGTCGTCAGCTTCGAAATGGAGCAGATGATCCTGCCGCGGTTGTCCGGCGTGCACATCCCAAAATTCATCGCCGTTGCTGATTTCGCCGTGCAGCCTTATACCGTGATGGAGCATGTCGCGGGCAATTCGCTGCTGGCGTACGTAGACCGACTTCCATTGCCTTTCCCGACGGTCGCTGAGCTCGGGCTTAAAATTGCCGACGCACTTGACGATTTGCACCGGCAACATGTGATCCACCTCGACATTAAACCGGCAAATGTCATATTGCGGCCCACCGGCGAGGCAGCGCTCCTAGACTTCGGGCTTTCGCATCACGGCAAATTACCCGATTTCATGCAGGAAGAATTCCACCTGCCGTTCGGGACGGCACGGGTCGTTCGGCCATCGTTAGCCAAACCGCCCAGCGATGCGGTCCCCTGATCTTGCGGTACTACGGGCAACCTGAGCGATCTCTTCATTCGCACTGCTTTGAATGCCTCTTCAGACACTCAGATCGCAATTGGCACAGTGATCCAGATCAAGGGCAGCGGTTACGGCCGGTATTACTAACCATTAAGTCAAATGATTTAGATCAAGGACGTCTGTCAGTTTTTGTGAAAGGTAAAAACTATGGACTGGAAGCCGATAAACAGCGCGCCGTTTGACCGCGAAGTCGAGCTCGCCATTATCGATGGTCAAGGCGAGCACGCGCTCATTTTCCCTTGTCGCCGCATCGCCGGCGGTTGGGTCGATGCACAAACCAAGAAGCAGCTTTACCACATACTGCCTACCCACTGGCGGGATTGGCCATCTAATCCAATGCCTTCCACATCAACAGCGTTGCATTAGCGTTTCAGCAATAGTTCCGGCAACATCGCAATCCGCCTTGAAGTTTTAATATTTCCAGGCACATCTGGCCCAGTGGTTTCGTTGTGCTGCTCAGTGCGACATCAGAGTCGGCAACGTCATGGTACGCAAGATGTTGCGCGTCACACCGCCGAGCACGAATTCGCGTAAGCGCGAATGCCCGTACCCGCCCATAACCATAAAATCCGCGCTGGCGTCCATAGAGTGTGAGAGGAGCGCATCCGCAACATCGAGGTCACCGTGGGTAATGCGGGTGACTTCTACTTTAAGTCCGTGACGGGCGAGATGCTGACCTATGTCTGCACCCTCAATTTCATCCCGTTTACCTCTTTCATTCGTGACGATTACTACCTCAACGTTTTTTGCGCGCTCAAGAAACGGCATGGCGTCGGCAACGGCGCGTGCAGCCGATCTGCTTCCGTCCCAACAAACCATGATGCGGTCGAGCTTAATCGGCGCTTTCTGGATGTAAGGCACGATAATCACCGGTCGCCCCGACTCGAACAGAGTGCTCTCAGAAATCATTGCTTCGACTGCGTTCCCATCACGTTTGGCTTGGCCGACGATTGCAAGATCGAATCCCCGCGCTATCCGACCAAACAGGTTAGCAGCTTTGGCAAAGCTCGTGTGGAGCAACTGTGGCGCGGCTGAGACGCCGGCGCGCGCAGTTGCAGCAGCAAAATGGTCGCGGGCGGTCTTTGCGGCAGCTTCGTATTCGCGTTGCTGAGGTTCGATTTTTTCGAGGGGAAGATAGCCCATGCTGGCCCCTGGAGTATTCAAGACAAAGACCATTGCGATGCCGGTGACGTGTGCTTCGAGCGTGCTGGCAACGGAGACTGCAAAGTCTGCGATGGCCTCGTTGCCTTTACTCACGCTAAGGTAGGTGATGATGTCTTTAAACATGGCCGCGTCCCTGTGCGACCGATAGAGTGTCACGGTCGATTGCTAGCACATGCAGGTCCCAGCTAACGGGGGCGAAGCGCGCGTGCTTCTCGGCACAATTGCCGTCTCCCAGCGGGAAGGCGGCATTCCTCGCGCGTATCGCAACCTTCGCAGACGAAACGTGATAGTGGCCGCGTCGCGAGCACGGCGGCGATTTTAGCGAAGATGGAACGGAGCAAACGCATTGTCACGCTCCCCTTTTTCTCGTAACAAGGACTCAATTGACCCAACGAGATCCGGCTTGATCGCACTGCAACTCGAATAAGATGTCGGTGTCCATACAAAAGTCCGGCGCAAAATTTACCATCGCCGGTGCATAATCAAGCCAGTCCTGGCAGACTTTCTTGGATCGGCAATTTTCACATCGCTGGACAGCCGTCGCGTACCGCAAGCTCAATCGCGGCAAAACCCCACCGCCCGGATTGATCCCAAGACGCGCCATCATTTCGTAAATGTGCAGCGAATATTCTTGCGCCGGCGCTGTCATGCTCTCCCTCCTCCGCGCATCACTCACAAAATAATATAGCGACCTAACGGTCTTGCCGTTTTGATAAAAATCAAAATCTATTCCCCGCGGTGGAAAGGTTTCGACCGGAAAATTACCTGCCTAATGCTAACTTTTTGATCTAGCTCAATCCCTGTAATCCGAGGCTATGTCTATGTCACCATTAAGCTGACGAGAGACGGTGGTGCGATAATCGAAATCATCGAGATCAAATGCGCCGGATGTTTTTGATTAACGCCAATGCTTCGTGCCTTATTGGGCAGCAGCCTTATCGGCCTTATCAGCATCCTTATCTGTCTCAATTTTATTCGCTGAGTTGTCTGCGGTAGTCTTATCAATAGCAGCCTTGTCTGCGGAGGTAGGTTCCTCCGTAACGTCACGCCAACCGATTACATCAGACGTTGGGCGTATCCTGATCCGAACGTCATTATGGTCATTGCCGGAGATCGCCAGGACGTGCCCCGAATCAATGACCCGAACCACCTGAAACACGTGATGAGCCTTGACACCAATGGCCCCGGGGCGAGGGCCGTCAAGCGAACGACCGGCGTTCAACCAGTTGCGGGCCACGTTGAACTCAGGACCGTAGTGCCCCCCGAGATGTTGCCGCATCCACCAGCCACACCACTCTACGGGTCGCTCTCCGGAGACTGCTCCTGTTGCTCCCGATTCCGCTGCTGTCTCCGGTTTCGGTGTTCGACAAGATATTCCCCAACCAGCCCATGCCCGACGAGGATAATTCAACCCGTCCGGAATATATATTTTGTGGCCGTTGTGGTAACACTCGGCACCGGATTGAGTTGCATAAGCTAGGTTACCTGTAGTGAGGCTAACACCAGCGACAGTGAAGATAAGTCTGATGACGGATAGCACATTCGCAACATGCAAGGTCAAGCCTTCAGCTTGATTACCCATTCTCCCGCCACCCCTGTGGCCAACAAAAAGCTGCGACCTAACGGCGACTTCCAAGTCAGCACTCAGCCTACTCGACGCAACCAAGAGGCGCGCGCGCTTCGGCCGCGCTGGTGATTGTTCGCGCAGGGCCTCGCCAGAGCAGGTTTCGTCGATTCCAAATCCGTGAGGGTTACACATAGTTGTAGTATCGAGGGTCGTACATGTGGGACTGGACATGCACCAATAAATCATTCGGCAGGGGTCTCGTAGCAAGGGCTTGCTGATATGCGACCTGTGCGACTGCTGCGGCGATGTGAGCGGATACCTCACGGATTCGCGGTAGTGCCGGATAGAGGCTCCCCTGATTAAGGTCGGACTGGGGTACGAGATTCGCAAGCGCCTTTGCCGCGCTCATGAACATCTCGTCGGTGATCAGCCGTGTGCCGCTCGCAATCGCACCGAGACCAATCCCTGGGAAGATGTAAGAGTTATTACCTTGTCGTGGAACGAAGGTTTTGCCATTGAACCGCACTGAAGCGAATGGGCTGCCACATGCAAACAACGCCCGTCCGCTGGTGTGGCGGTATGCTTCTTCCGCTGTGCACTCTGCCTTTGATGTCGGATTGGAGAGCGCAAAGATAATCGGCCGCGAGTTTATTTCGGCCATCGCCTGCAAAACTTCAGCGGTGAAGGTCCCGCCGACCGCCGCAACGCCCATGATCGCGGTTGGCTTTAGCCCTTGGATAGCAGCTAGGAAATCGCTGACCGGTTTGTGGTCGTGCGCATAGGGAATTTTATGCTCGGCGAGATCAGTGCGGCTCTTGACCACCAGACCATGAGAATCCACTAGCCAGTTCCGCCGCAGCGCATCAGCTTTGGAGCACCCATCCGCGACCATTGCGGACACAATGAGGTCCGCGATGCCGGTTGCAGCTTCACCAGCGCCGAGGAAAAGAATCTTTTGGTCGGTCAGCTTACTGCCTGTCACGCGCAGTGCTGTAAAGATGCCGGCGAGCGCCACGGCTGCCGTACCCTGGATATCGTCATTGAACGCGCAAATGCTGTCGCGATATTTGCGTAGGAGTCTGAAGGCATTGTGATTGGCAAAATCCTCAAACTGAATCAGGGCGCCCGGGAAGGATTCGCGCGCCGCAGTAATAAACTCATCAATCAGCTCGTCATATTCGTCGCCTTGGAGGCGACGACGACGCAGACCGACGTAGTAAGGATCATTCAATAGCGCCGAATTGTTTGTGCCAACGTCCAACATGACCGGTAGACACAGCTTCGGGTGAACGCCGGCGCAGGCTACATACAGGGAAAGCTTGCCGACCGGAATGCCCATGCCATTAGCGCCGAGGTCGCCGAGGCCCAAAATGCGCTCGCCATCAGACACTACGATAAGCTTTGCCTCGTGTGGCCAGTTTCTCATCAGCTTGGCAATGCGTCCACGATCGTCCGCACTGATGAACAATCCGCGTGGCCGTTGAAAAATATCTCCGAATTTTTGGCAGGCGAGGCCAACTGTCGGAGTGTAAATTAGTGGCTGTATTTCATCGATATTGTCGCAAACGACGCGGAAGAACAGTGCCTCATTGCGATCGTGCAGTGCGTTGAGCGCGACGTATTTTTCAAGGTCATCCGGGAGACGGCGCAAGTTATTGAGAACGCGGGCGGCCTGTTCCTCTTGCGAGAGCCTGTGTGCTGGCAGGAGGCCCCGTAGGCCCAATGCATCGCGTTCCTTTTCGGAGAAAGCGGTCCCCTTGTTGAGCAATGGATCTCTCAGCAGCGCCACACCACGAGGAAGCTCCTCAACACTTGGACTGATATTCACGTCGAGCGGCGTTGCCATAACTTTTCTTGTGTTAGAGCTCTTTTGAGTACTATCTGCTGAGCACAATAGATCGACATTGATACTGATCAAATGCTGAAATGTCCAAGAAGAACTCGCCAGGAATCTCCATGTCTCGACATTGCCCGAAAAACTAGCCACACTCCGCGCATAAATGCGGCCACAATTGCCCAGAAACTTTAGAGCTGCATCCGCTGAATTGTGGTGTTCTCCGTCGCCCAACACCACTACGACGTTGGCAGTTATCCGCCCACCCGATTTGACCCTGATCAAGTTCCGATTGACCATTGTGGTTCAATTACCCTCATTCCGAAGGGTTTTGGATGACGGAAGACGAAGATCGGTTCCTTGAGAAACTAGTGAGGCTCTACGTAGCCGCGCGCGATCGGATGGACGGCACTGCCGGTCCCATTAGCCGTCTCATCGATGAAGGCGATATCGTGTATGGCGTTTGGCCCGATGTAATCAAGCCTTACGGTATCGATTACGGAGTGCTGAAAGGCGGCGAGCTATTGTAAAAGAGCACCGGTCAGGTGGCGGTACTCCTGGGAGAGTCTGTGGTGCCGTGCCAGAGTCGCGATCAAGCACTTCGGATTCGGGCAATGTGTTGCAGCCCTGATCTTTATAGAGACCATTGATCTGATCACCTTTACGCAACAATGACGGCAGCTTGGCGATGTTCGCCGCGATCCGCCGCGCAGCCCTTTGGTGGTCACTATATTATCCACTATGGAACGACGGTTAGGTTTATGGCGAATGGCTTTTATTTCCCATCCGTCATCTCGCTTGCTTAACAGACCCGTCCCTTTGATACTGCACATTCCGCGGTCGATGGTGCTCTAGCCTGAATAAGGATAACGACATGTACAAAAATATTTTGATTGCTACTGACGGTTCCGATCTTTCGGCAAACGCCGTAAATCAGGGCGTTGCTTTGGCTAAGGTCTTGGCGGCAAAAGTTACCGCTGTGAACGTCTCCGAACCGTTTCATTGGTTCGACCCTAATATGGTTGAAGGTGCTGAGGCTGCATACCGTGAGGGGTCTAATCAAGCGGCGGCAAGAGTCTTGGGTGCCGTTGCCGACACAGCAAAGGCAACGGGCGTTGCCTGCGAGACAGTCCACGTCGAAGAAGATCGTCCCTACGTTGCGATTATCGATACCGCAAAGGCGAAGAACTGCGATCTTATTGTGATGGCGTCGCATGGACGGCGGGGCATATCAGCTGTCGTTCTCGGGAGCGAGACGGTCAAGGTGCTTACGCATTCTAAGATACCTGTTCTGGTGTGCCATTAAGAAACGCCTGCGCCTATCGCTGCGCGACTGTTTTCGGCTCATGGAGTGAAATCGCGGCAGGCGAGTCGTTGGCATCATCGCGTCCGACCTTGCCGATCGCATGACAACGCCAGCAGTTAGTGCAGACAATAACAAATCCACGCTGCGCCGGTGACGATAATACTTCGCCGCTATCCGCCTTCGACAGCGTTAACGCAGTAGCACCGCCACTGCACTCGTAAGCGCCATATTTTCCCGCACGCCCTGCTAATCTAGGTCATCGCTTAATGTTTACATTGATATTATTCAGTAAATTTTCACATTGATCTTTATCAAAAATGCTCAGCTCCGACGTTTCCCCCAGGGACCCTAGCTGGCACCGACGCTGATCGACTCAAAGCCATTGGACGGATCGAAATGTGTTTTTGATCTAGCGCAATGTCATGCTGCCAACACTCCCATAGAGTTTTTTATGGATAAGAGGCGCAATGGCATACATCATTGAGATGCTCCGTCAGGAACATCGCAACATCGAAAAACTGCTTCGGGTGCTGGATCGCGAACTGAGTGTCTTTGACCGCGGCGGACGCCCTGATTACGTAATCGTCCTCGCGGCGATCGACTACTTCAAGGACTATCCAGACTCCTGCCATCACCCAAAGGAGGACTTCATATTCGAGAGACTCAAAGTCCGCGATGCCGCCGCGGCCGCGGAGATTGGCGATCTTGAAGCTGAGCACCTTGAGGGAGCCAAACGTTTGCGCCGCGTCGCTCAGACGATCGAAGCCGTGCTTAACGATCAGGATCTAGTGCGCAGCGCGGTTTCGAATACCATCCATGAATTTATCGACCGCGAACGGATACACATGATGATGGAGGAGCGCATTGTGTTTCCGGCAGCATTAAAAGCGCTGCGGGCATCGGATTGGGCTGAAATCGCTCTGAAACTCGCGGACCGCGAAGATCCGCTCTCTCAGCCGGGACTTGAGGATAAATTCAGCAAGCTGCGACGAAAAATCCTCGAGTTGGAAGACGAAGCGGAGGCCGACCGCCGCACTGCAGGCTCACAAAACGAATAAAAATTTGTACTTGATTGATTTCCAGGTTTTATACCATTACGCGGAATTTCCTTATAAGCGTTCTTCTGCGCAGGGCCGGTTGTGGCGAAGGGCGCTTCAACACGCTGTCGTGGAAATGACTGAGCCGATGCACCGCTCTCTGGAAGGTGACACCGCCGCGGAAACGGCGGCGCCTGGCCGAACTGAGATCCGAGATCCATTT
>Ga0187766_10002618_pt1 | contig 10590 bp, 9 predicted proteins | sample 0216_QUI02_MP05__4_FD_132971 | JGI IMG/M metagenome (GOLD analysis project Ga0187766, IMG submission 132971) | Tropical peat soil microbial communities from peatlands in Department of Meta, Colombia - 0216_QUI02_MP05_20_MG | ecosystem: Environmental > Terrestrial > Soil > Wetlands > Peat ... | reverse complement strand
GCCGACTTCCGCGGTGAGTCCGCCGTCACCACCTGGCTGCACCGCATCGTGGTGAACGCCGCGCTGGACCGGCTGCGCCGCAAGGCCGTGCGTCCCGCGGTGTCCGCGGCCGATGAGCAGGCGTTCGAAGCCCTGGTGGCGCCGGGTTCCGACCCCGCGCGGGCCGCGGACGCCAGGCTGGACGTCGACGCCGCGCTGCGGATCCTGCCGCCGCAGCAGCGAGCCGCCCTGGTGCTGGTCGACATGCTCGGCTACTCCGTCAACGACGCCGCCGTCATCCTGAGCATCTCGACCGGCACGGTCAAGAGCCGCTGCGCCCGCGCCCGGGCCAGGCTGCTCCCCTACGTGGCGCACCTGCGGGGGGATGCCGGGTACCAGGGCGGGAACCGATCGGCGAGCCAGAGCGTCTCACCTGCGCAGGGAGGCGACGCATGAGGAGGCAGATGACCCATCCGGACTCAGGTGTCCTGGCTGAGTACCGCGCGGGCCTGATCTCCGGGCGCCGTGGCGCGAGGATCGCCGCGCACCTGTCCGCCTGCGATGACTGTGACGCCGTCGGGGGCCAGCTGGCCGAGATCTCCGTCCTGCTCGCCGCGACCCCGGTGCCGGGCATGCCCGACAACGTGGCCCGGCGGCTCGATACGGTGCTCGCGGCCGAGGCGGCGAAGAGAAATGATGCCGAACGGGCCGGGGCTGAAGCCCCGCGTGAGCGTCCCGCGCATCCGCGGCGGGCCAGGCGCGGCGGCTGGCGCCTGGTGACGGTGCGCGTGCTCGCCCCGGCGGCGGCCGTCGCCGCGCTCGCCGCCGTCGGGTTCGAGCTGAGCCACATCGGCGGGCCGACGAACTCCGGCGCCGCGTCGGCCGCGGCAGGAGCCGCGTCGGCAGCACCGTCGTCGCCGAGGCTCGCCGCGCCCGCGAACGGACGCGTGAGCCGCGCCGCCCTGGTCCCGGCGTTCAGGTCCCTGCCCACCTTCAAGGTGTTCAACAGCCCGACCAGCTACCAGCGCTCCACCCTGCGCCAGCAGATCGAACGCGAGGTACGCGCGCCGGCGGGCCCGGCCGAGCCCCCCTCCGCGCAGATCAGGGGGTGCGTGAGCCGGGTGACCGGCGGCCCCGGCGGGGGAACCCCGGTGCTGGTGGAGAAGGCCCGCTTCGAGGGCCAGCCCGCCATCGTCATCGTCGCTCCCCGCGACGGCAGCTACACGGTCTGGATGGCCGGCCCCGGCTGCTCGGCCGCTGGCGATATGGTGCTCGCGACGCTGTCGGGAATCTCTGCGCCCTAGGATCGGTTCACTGGGATGCCAGTCAGATGAGGGGTTGATAAGGGTTGGCAGGAGTGACCGACGTCCGGGACGTGATCATCATCGGATCCGGGCCGGCTGGGTATACGGCGGCGCTGTACGCGGCTCGCGCGGAGTTGCGGCCCCTGGTGTTCGAGGGCTCGGTCACGGCGGGCGGCGCGCTGATGCAGACCACCGAGGTGGAGAACTTCCCCGGGTTCCCGGACGCCATCATGGGTCCCGAGCTGATGGACTCCATGCGCAAGCAGGCGGAACGGTTCGGCGCCGAGCTCGTGCCCGACGACGTGACCGAGGTGGACCTGACCGCGACCCCCAAGGTGGTCCGGACCGACAGCGAGACCTACCTGGCCAAGGCCGTCATCATCGCCACCGGCTCCAGGTACCGGGAGCTCGGGGTGCCGGGTGAGAAGGAATTCGGCGGACACGGCGTTTCCTGGTGTGCCACCTGTGACGGGTTCTTCTTCCGCGGTCACGACATCGCGGTCGTGGGCGGCGGCGACTCGGCCATGGAGGAGGCCCTGTTCCTGACCAGGTTCGGCAAGACGGTGACGGTCATCCACCGCCGGGACACGCTGCGGGCCTCGAAGATCATGCAGGAGCGCGCGTTCGCCAATCCGAGGATCACGTTCGCCTGGAACAGCGAGGTAGCCGAGATCCTCGGCTCCGGCAAGGTGACGGGCCTGCGGACTCGCAGCACCGAGGACGGCACCGAGCACGTGCTCCCGGTGACCGGGGTGTTCATTGCCATCGGACATGATCCGCGCTCGGACCTGTTCGCCGGGCAGCTCGCCACCGACCCGGACGGCTACCTGCTGGTCGATCAGCCTTTCACGCGTACCGCCATCGAGGGCGTCTTCGCCTGCGGCGACGTGGTGGACCGCACGTACCGTCAGGCCGTTACCGCGGCCGGCACCGGATGCGCGGCCGCTCTGGACGCGGAACGCTGGCTGGCCGGCAAGGAACACTCTGGATAGGGCACCGGGTCGCCGCGGTGCGCGGCGGAATCATTCACGGCAAGGGAAAGGGATGTGATCGCAAGTGGGCGCGACCAGGGTCGTGACGGACGAGACCTTCGAGGCTGAGGTCCTGAAGAGCGACAAGCCGGTCATCGTCGATTACTGGGCCGAGTGGTGCGGCCCGTGCCGCATGGTCGCCCCGGTCCTCGAGGAGATCGCGACCGAGTACGCGGACAAGATCGATGTGGTCAAGCTCAACATCGACGAGAACCCCGCGGTCTCCCAGCGCTACGGGATCATGGCCATCCCCACCATGAACGTGTTCTCCGGCGGCGAGGTCGTCAAGCAGATCGTCGGCGCCAAGCCGAAGTCGGCCCTGCTCAGAGAGCTCGCCGACTTCATCTGACCCCTCCGGGCTCGCCGCGGGCGCGGGCATCACCCGCCCGTGGTCAGACCGGCCGCAGGGCACCGGCAGGGGCCGCCGGGGTCATCGAGCCGAGCAGCCGCTCGAGTGCGACCTCGACATCTTCGCGCCAGGTCAGGACGGTCCGCAGGTCCATCCGCAGCCGGGGGTAGTGGTGATGAGGGCGGATGGTCTTGAACCCCACGGCGAGCAGGTAGTCCACCGGCAGCATGCAGGCCGGCGATTCCCAGCGCCGGTCGCCGAAGGCCTCGATGGCCTTCACGCCGCGCCGGGTGAGGTCCTTGGCCATGCCCTGCACGAGCATCCGGCCGATCCCCCCGCCGGTGAACTCGCTGAGCAGGTGAGCGGTCATGAGCAGCACCGCGTCGGCGCTCACCGGGCTGGTGGGGAAGGCGATCGAGCGAGGTACGTACTGCGGGGGCGCGAACAGCATGTATCCGGCGGGGACCCCGTCGACATACGCGATCTTCCCGCAGCTGCCCCATTCGAGCAGCACCGAAGATACCCACGACTCCTTCTCGAGTTCCGGGTCGCCGCTTTCCTCGGCGCGGGCCCGGCTGACCGGGCCGAGTTCCCAGAACACGCATTTGCGGCATTTCGGCGGCAAGTCGCCGAGATTGTCCAGCGTGACGTTGACGATACGGCGCGACATCCTGTTCCCGGTAGGCCATTTCCCCGGCAGAATCGCTCAGCGTGCCCAGGAGGTACCCCTTATCCTGGCATGGTACTCAATCGCCCACCCGTCGTTCCCCCAAAGGGGGCCCAGGGGGTGAAAAGGGGGGACGGGAAGTCCCTCCTTTGCCGGGGGTCCCCGGGGGGTCGTTCCCCGGGAAAAAAACAGGGAGGGCCCGTGACCGCCGAACAGCAGCCCGCATCGCAGCGACAGCGAGTTGACCCCTATGTCGGTCAGTACGCCCAGCGCGCCGTGGGCATGGTCGCCTCGGAGATCCGGGCCCTGTTCGCCGTCGCCGCCCGGCCCGAGATCGTCTCGCTGGCCGGTGGCTCACCCTACGTGGCCGCGCTCCCGCTCGATGTCGTCGGCCACATGATCGGCCAGCTGGTGGCGGATCACGGCGACCGGGCGCTGCAGTACTGCACCGCGCAGGGCGATGCCGGGCTGCGCGAGCGGATCTGCGACGTCATGGCGCTGGAGGAGATCCAGGCGCACCCGGACGAGATCGTGGTCACCGTCGGCTCCCAGCAGGCTCTCGACCTGCTGGCCAGGATCTTCGTCGATCCGGGTGACGTGGTCCTGGTCGAGGCGCCCTCGTACGTGGGCGCCCTGGGCGCCCTCGCCGCCTACCAGGCGGCCGTCGTCCACGTCGCGATGGACGACGACGGGCTGATTCCCGAGGCGCTCGAGGAGGCCATCCGGCGCACCGCCACGGCCGGGCGGCCGGCCAAGTTCCTGTACACCGTGCCGAACTTCCACAACCCCGCCGGGGTGACCCTGGCCGCCGGACGACGGCACCGCATTCTGGACATCTGCCGCCGCGCGGGCCTGCTCGTGGTCGAGGACAACCCCTATGGCCTGCTCGGTTTCGATGGCGAGCCGATGCGGGCCCTGCGGGCGGACGACGGCGAGGGGGTCGTGTACCTCGGCACGTTCTCCAAGACGTTCGCGGCGGGCATCCGGGTTGGCTGGGCGGCTGCGCCCCCTGCCATCAGGGAAAAGCTGATCCTGGCCGCCGAGTCGGCGGTGCTGTGCCACTCCAGCTTCGCGCAGCTGACCGTGCGCGAATACCTGGCCACCCAGCCGTGGCGCGAGCAGATCAAGGCTTTCCGCGAGCTCTACCGGGAGCGAAGGGACGCCACGCTGGGCGCCCTGTCCAGGATGATGCCGCCAGGCTGTCACTGGACCCGGCCGGGCGGCGGGTTCTACGTCTGGCTGAGACTCCCCGACGGCGTCGACGCCAAGGCCATGCTGCCGCGGGCGATCTCGGCTCGGGTCGCCTACGTGCCAGGCACCGGTTTCTACGCGGACGGCTCCGGCGGCCGGTACGCGCGGCTCTGCTACTCGTTCCCCAGCCCGGACCGGATCTGTGAAGGAGTCCGCCGGCTCGCCTTGGTGATCGAGACCGAGATCCAGCTGCGGGACGATTTCGGCCCGGCAGGCGGCCGGTAACGCCGCCCCGAGACTAGGATTATCGAAATCATGTACGAACTGGATCGCGTGGTGATCCTGGCCGGAGGGCTGTCCCCGGAGCGGGAGGTGTCCCTGCACTCCGGCCACCGGGTCCGCGATGCCCTGGCCGAGGCGGGCATCCACGCCGTGGTGGCAGATGCCGACTCCGAACTGCTCGCCCTGCTGCGGACCGACCCGCCCAGCGCGGTGTTCCCGGTCATCCACGGCGCCTCCGGCGAGGACGGCGCGATCAGGGAGGTCCTGGGGCTGCTCGGCATGCCGTACGTCGGCTCGGTCGCCAGCGCCTGCCAGATGGCGTTCGACAAGCCGACGGCCAAGGCCCTGGTGGCGGCGGCCGGGCTGATCACGCCTCCGTCCGTCACGCTGCCCCGGGAGACGTTCCACGACCTCGGTGCGGCCGCGGTGATCGACCTCATCATCGCCAGACTCGGCCTCCCGCTCTATATCAAGCCCTCCCGCGGCGGCTCCGCGCTCGGCGCGGGTCCGGTACGGACCGCGGCCGAACTGCCGCCCGCGCTGCTGAGTTGCTTCGCCTACGGCGACATCGCGCTGATCGAGCGGTTCATCCCGGGGACCGAGGTCGCCGTGGGCGTGATCGACCTGGGCCACGGCCCGCAGGCGCTGCCCGCGGTGGAGATCGTCCCGGGTGAGGGCGGCTACGACTACGCGGCCAGGTACACCCCGGGCAAGACGGAGTTCTACGTCCCGGCCCGGCTGCCCGGGCAGGTCGCGGGGGAGGTCGCGCGGATCGCGATCGCCGCGCACTCGGTGCTCGGGCTGCGCGATCTGTCCAGGACCGACCTGATCGTCGACGAGGAGGGCACGGCGCATTTCCTCGAGGTCAATGTCTCGCCGGGCATGACGGAAACCAGCACGCTGCCGATGGCGCTCGAGGCGTCGGGCCACTCGTTCGGGGCCACCTGCGTCAGCCTGCTGGAGCTCGCGGCCGCCCGCGGCGCCTAGTGGCCGGCCCGGGCCGCCAGGCCCGGCCACGGCCGTCCCCTAGGCTCGTACCCATGACGGGACGCAAGAGCTTCGGCAGCGACAACCATGCGGGCGTGCACCCGGCTGTGCTCCGCGCGATCATCGACGCCAACCCGGGCGACGCGGTCGCCTACGGCGCTGACGAGCGGACCGGGCAGGTGACCGCCGGCCTGCGCGAGGCGTTCGGGGCCGACGGCGGCGCCTTCCTGATGCTGACCGGCAGCGGCGCCAACGTCCTCGGACTCGGCGTGCTGCTGCGCAGGTACGAGGCCGTCATCTGCGCGGAGTCGGCCCACATCAACACCGACGAGTGCGGTGCCCCCGAGCGCCTGCTCGGCACCAAGCTCCTCACGGTGCCGGCGGCGGACGGCAAGCTGAGCCCCGAGCTGATCACCGAGCGGCTGACCGGGCGCGGTGACGAGCACTTCGCCCAGCCGGGCGTGGTCGCCATCACCCAGTCGACCGAGCTCGGCACCTGCTACACGCTGGCCGAGCTGCGCAAGCTAGCCGATTTCTGCCGGGCCAGCGACCTGCGGGTGTTCCTGGACGGAGCCCGCCTGGCCAACGCGGCCGCCTACCTGGACTGCCCGCTCGCGGAGCTGGCCGAGTGCGCGGACGCGCTCAGCTTCGGCGCCACGAAGAACGGCGCGATGGGCGCGGAGGCTCTCCTGGTCATGCGCTCGGGCCTGGCCGCCGACGCGCCCTACCTCCGCAAGCAGCAGACGCAGCTGACCTCCAAGATGCGCTTCGTGGCCGCCCAGTTCGGCGCGCTGCTGCACGATGACCTGTGGCGGGCGAACGCGGCCCATGCCAACGCCATGGCCCGCAGGCTCGCCGACGGCGTGGCTGGCCTCGACGGCGTCCAGATCGTTTACCCGGTTCAGGCCAACGCGGTCTTCGCCCGGCTCCGCCCGCGGCACATCGCGGCCTTGCAGCGCGAGTGGACCTTCCACGTATGGGACGAACGCGAGTCCGTCGTCCGCTGGATGACCGCCTTCGACACGTCCGCCGCCGACGTCGACGCCTTCCTGGACAGCATCCGCGCCGCCGCTGATCGGTAAGACGGAACGTCCGCTGACGTTTCCCGTGAAACATGACGGTGACACAGCCGCCGTGTTCAGGCAAGATTCGCGTTATGCAAAGAACCTGCCGTGGTTGCTGGGCGCTCGCCTGCACCGATCGCTCGCGCAGGCCCCAAAGGCCTGCGCTCGCGAATCGGTTTTGCCTAACGCTCACGGGCCCCAAAGGCCTGCACTCGCGAGGCGGTTTTGCATAACGCTCTCTGGCCTGTTATCCGGAAGACTCCGGCCCCGATGCGCCGGGGCTCATCGCCTTCACGATCCGCTCCAGGTCGTCGATGGTCGCGAACTCGACGACGATCTTTCCCTTGCGCCGCCCTAGTTCCACTTTGACCTTGGTATCGAACAGATCGGAGAGCCGGTCGGCCAGGTGGCGAAGCGCGGGGGCCGTCGGCGGCCTGGCCGCGGTACGCGCGGAACGGCGCGGCGGCGAGTCGCCGGAGCCGACCGCGACGATCTCCTCGACGGCGCGGACCGACAGTCCCTCCGCGACGATCCGGGCGGCCAGGCGCTCCTGAGCTCCGGGATCCTCCAGGCCGAGCAGGGCCCGGGCGTGGCCGGCGGTGAGCACGCCCGCCGCCACCCGCTTCTGGACGGCCGGCGGCAGGTTCAGTAGCCGCAGCGTGTTGCTGATGTGCGGGCGCGAGCGGCCGATCTTGCGCGCGAGTTCCTCGTGGGTGGCGCCGAAATCGTCGAGCAGCTGCTGGTAAGCCGCAGCCTCTTCCAGCGGGTCGAGCTGCCGGCGGTGCAGGTTCTCGATCAGCGCGTCCCTGAGCATGTCGTCGTCTTGCGTCTGCTTGACGATGGCGCCGATCTCGTTCAGGCCGGCCAGCTGTGCAGCGCGCCACCTGCGCTCGCCCATGACGAGCTCATACCGGGCGGGCCCGGCGGCACGGACCACCACGGGCTGCAGCAAGCCGACCTGCCTGATGGATTCGGCCAGCTCATCGAGCGTCTCCTCGTCGAAGCTCCGCCGCGGCTGCCGCGGGTTCGGGGTGATCGCGGTGATCGCGATCTCCTCGTAGCGGGCGCCGGTCACCTCGGCCAGCGACCCGGGCGCGTCTGGTTCCCGGACCGGCGCCCGGCCGGCGGCCGGAGCCGCGGTCGTGTCGCGCGCCGCATCAGGGTCGGCCAGCAAGGGAGAGTCCGGGATCAGCGCCCCGAGCCCTCGGCCGAGACCACGCCTCTGCTGTGCCACTGGCTCTCCCGATCTAACCGTGCTCTGTCCTTTAGCGGTTCGCGTCATCCAGGCTCTCACTTCGTTCCCCGACGCGACCGCGGAACCGGCCACTCACGCGGGCCCGGGGCCCGCACTCGCGGGCCGGCGCCGGATAACGCTCCAGGGCGGGTCCGGGCCGGCTGCACCGCCAGCTCCCTCGCCGCCTCCGTGTAGGCGATCGCGCCGCTCGATCCCGGATCGTAGGCGATCACCGATTGCCCCCGGCTCGGCGCCTCCGACACCCGGACGCTTCTCGGGATGATGGTGCGCAGCACCGATGCGCCGAAGTGGGCGCGCACGTCCTCGGCCACGTCGGCCGCGAGCCGGGTGCGGCCGTCGTACATCGTCAGGAGCACGGCGGAGATGTGCAGCCCCGGGTTGAAGTTGTCCCGGATCAGCTCGGCGGTGTTGAGCAGCTGCTGGACGCCCTCGAGCGCGTAGTACTCGCACTGGATGGGAAGCAGCACTTCCTCCGCCGCGACCAGCGCGTTCACGGTCAGCAGCCCGAGCGAGGGCGGGCAGTCCACGAAGACGTAGTCGAGCTCCGAGGTGTCAAACGCCCGCAGCGCCTTGGCCAGCCGCAGCTCCCTGGCCACCATCGGGACCAGCTCGATCTCCGCGCCCGCGAGGTCTATCGTGGCCGGCGCGCAGAACAGGCCCGGCATTTCCCCGACCGGGCGCACGATCTCGGCCAGCGGGCGGTCCTCGACGAGCACGTCGTAGACGGAGGAGAGGCCGGAGTGATGCGCCACGTCGAGCGCGGTCGACGCGTTGCCCTGGGGGTCAAGGTCGATCACCAGGACCCGGGAGCCGTGCTGCGCCAGGCTGGCGGCCAGGTTGACCGCGGTGGTCGTCTTGCCGACCCCGCCCTTCTGATTCGCGATCGTCAGGATCCGGCATCGCGGCGGGCGCGGCCACGGCGGCCCGGCCCGGCCGCGCACGCCGACCGCAGCCTCCGCCGCTCGTCCTATCGGCGTGTCCTCCCGATCGGGCGGGATCTCGGGCATCGCCACCGGCCTCGTCCCCCGCCGAGCCGCACCCGGCGGGTCCGCGCGCCGGACGGCGCCCCCGGCGCTGCCCGCCGCCGCGATTCCAGGCCCATCACCGTTCACCTGAACGCCTCTCGATCCTCGGTCCGCGCTCCAGTCCCGGTCCGTGCTCGGCCAGCCCAGGCCCCCGAGGCCTGCGGTCACGCCGGGCGGCGCGGCCCCGGCCGGCCCCGCGGCAGGCGGCCCGGCCGGCCAGCCCAACCCCGATGTGGCCTGCTGGTCGTAGCTGAGCCCCACCTGTGCCCTGCCTCATCTAGCGAAGAACCGCACGACGGTAGTCGCAGGAACGACCCTACCGTGCCCGGCCCGCACAACCTCGGCGCTGCGCGCACCAATTCGGCGCAGGGCCGGCCGGGCCTCCGCCAGCTCCTGCGCGGCGGTGCGCCCCTTGATGGCCAGCACCAGCCCTCCAGGCCGGACCACGCCGACGGCGAGCCCAGCCAGCCTGGGCAGCGGGGCGACGGCCCGCGCCGTCGCCACATCCGCCTTGACCGCGGCATCCTCGGCGCTTGCCCGCAGCACGGTCACGTTCGCGAGCTCCAGCTCGGTCACGCACCCGGCCAGGAAGCGGCAGCGCCGCTCCATGGGCTCGAGCAGGGTGACCGCCGTATCCGGCAGCACCATGGCCAGCGCCAGGCCCGGCAGCCCCGCGCCAGAGCCGATGTCCACCAGCGTCCGGCATCGCCGGTCGATGAGCTCGGCCACCACCGCGCAGTTCAGCAGGTGCCGTTCCCAGAGCCTGGGCACCTCACGCGGGCCGATCAGGCCTTGCTCCACCCCGCGCGTGGCCAAGATGCCCGCGAACCTTATCGCTACGGGAAGTGATGGACCGAACACGATACTCGCGTTATGCGGCGCCGGAGCGGCCGCGCTGATGTCCCCGGCCGCCGGGCCCGGGTCGGATACGCCAGCAATCACGTAACTACCGCGCGGGGTAGACCACGACCCGCCGGTTGGGTTCCTCGCCCTCGGACTCGCTGTGCTGGCCCGCGGCCGCCACCGCGTCGTGGATGATCTTCCGTTCGAACGGCGACATGGCCTGCAGCGTCCTGGGCTCACCGGTCTGCGCGACCTCCTCGGCCACGCTGCGTCCGTAGTCGGCCAGCTCCGCGCGCCGCCGCGCCCGGTAGCCTCCGATGTCGAGCATCAGCCTGGCCCGCATGCCGGTCTGCCGGTGCACCGCCAGCCGGGTCAGCTCCTGCAGTGCCTCGAGGACCTCGCCGTCGTCACCGACCAGTTCGTCCAGGGTCGCTCCGACCACGGACACCACGGCCCGTTCGCCCTCGACATCCATGTCGATGTCGCCGTCCAGGTCGGCAATGTCGAGCAGGCCTTCGATGTAGTCCGCAGCGATATCACCCTCAAGCTCGAGGTCGCTGAGCTTGGGGGCCGCCTCGACCTCGTCGAGCACATCCGCCGCGTCCGTGACCTC
>Ga0187766_10002617_pt1 | contig 10591 bp, 10 predicted proteins | sample 0216_QUI02_MP05__4_FD_132971 | JGI IMG/M metagenome (GOLD analysis project Ga0187766, IMG submission 132971) | Tropical peat soil microbial communities from peatlands in Department of Meta, Colombia - 0216_QUI02_MP05_20_MG | ecosystem: Environmental > Terrestrial > Soil > Wetlands > Peat ... | reverse complement strand
GTGCCCCACTGAAGTCCCGAGCGGTTCGCCGCCATCGTGCCGGCGACACCCGAGGAGAGCACATGCGTGGTCGAGACCGGAAGACCGAAGGTGTCGGCCGCCGCGATCGTGCTCATGGCGACGAGCTCGGCGCAGGCCCCCTGTGCATAGGTGAGGTGCTGCTTGCCGATCCTTTCGCCGATCGTGATCACGATGCGTTTCCACCCCACCATGGTGCCGAGCCCGAGCGCTATGGCCACGGCCACCTTCACCCACATCGGGATGAATTTCGTCGCGCGATCGATCTGTTTCTTAAAAGCCGCAAGATCGGCCTTGGTGTCCGCATCGAACACCGGCGCGTGAGGATCCTTGCCGAGGACGCGGATCGCCTCCGAGGTCAGGTACATGTCATTGCGCACGTTGGTCACAGCGGCCGCGGGGAGCTTCGCAAATGTGCCGTTCGCTTTGATCTGATCGCCAATACTCCCGGTGACGGCGGCGAGTGCGGGCACTACCTCGGCGTTCAAGGTATGGGTGCGTACGTAGGTCGAGAGCGTTGCGCGCGGATCCGCGGGGGCAGGCACAACGGTGGTTTTTTGCAGCGCCTCCTGGGTCACGCTGGCCATGGCGATGAAGGGTCGCATCTGATCGACCGGCATCGCGCGATTGAGCGCATACGCCATCGGCACGGTGCCGATGAGGATGAGCATGATGAGGCCCATGCCTTTCTGCCCATCGTTCGAGCCGTGCGCAAAGGACACCCCGCCACAGGTCAGCCAGAGAATGCCGCGGATCCACCAGGGCGGAGGCGAGTTGCCCTTCGGCTCGCGGTACAGGGCCGGTTTTTTGACCAGCGCTTTGAGAACGAGGAGGAGGAGCGCGGAGCAGATGAAGCCGACGACGGGCGACAGGAGGAGCGAATAACCGACCTTAGTCGCCTGCGCCCAATCTACCCCGCTCGTCCCATCCCGGCCGTGCATGAGTGCATTTGCCACACCGACGCCGATGATCGAGCCGATGAGAGTGTGTGAGGAGGAGGCGGGAAGGCCGAGGTACCAGGTGCCGAGATTCCACATGATCGCTGCAATCAGCAGCGCAAACACCATCGCGAAGCCGGCGCTTGAGCCGACCTGCAGAATCAGCTCGACGGGGAGGAGCGAAATAATGCCGAAGGCCACGGCGCCGCTTGAGTACAGCACGCCGAGGAAGTTAAGAGTTCCCGAGTAAACCACGGCAACGTGGGGCGGGAGCGAGTGCGTGTAGATCACGGTCGCCACGGCGTTCGCGGTGTCGTGGAAACCGTTCACGAACTCGAAGCCGAGTGCGATGAGCAAGGCCACCAGGAGGAGGAAGAAGGGCAGTATCGCGAACCGCTCGGGACTTGCGTTGTTGATGTCGCTGACGAGGCTGTAGCCCGCATAGCCGATGCCGCACACGAGGAGCAGGAGGAATATGAGGCTCGTGATCCGGCCCGGTTTTCGATCGAGAGCCGGACGCGCGGCCGGGATCGTTACGACGGTGTCGCTGACGGCGCTGCTCATGGGGGAAACCCTTTTTTTATGGCTTACAAAGGCAGGGACACTATGACGGGAATGTTCCAGATTTATGACGAGCGCGTGGCGGCGGTACACGGACGGGCCGACGCGTGAGCACTCTCACTCTTCTCGAAATGGCAGAGGTTAATGCCCTAGCGCTCTGATAAGGCATCAATTTGCCATCGCAGGCGGTCTGCGAAAACTGGCGGCAGTCCCTGCAGGCGCGCATTCTTTGAGCAAGGAGGAGTGATGGCTAAGATCGTCCCGATTGCACCGGGGACTCTCGGTCCGACCCAGATCACCGTAGGGATGATCGAGGTGGCCGATAAGAAAAAGGAGCTCACCGCACTTAAAGCCCCTGATCAGGTGAGTTTTCTCCAAGCCCATGTGATCCCGGCGGTGCTGGGTCCCAATAAAAGGCACTTCCTCACTGATCATCATCACCTCGGACGGGCCGCGCTCGAGTGCGGAATTGCGGTAGTGTTTTGCGAGGTGCAGGACGATCTCTCCTCGCTCGCTATCGGTCCCTTCTGGGACAAGATGGAGGAGAACGCCTGGGTGCATCCGCTCGATGAGCACGGGACGCGTCACGTCTACTCCAAGCTCCCCGACCATCTCGAACAACTCGTCGATGATGTCTATCGGTCGCTCTCGGGCTACGTGCGCAATGCGGGTGGCTATGACAAGACGTTTGAGGCATTTTCGGAATTCATCTGGGCGGACTTCTTCCGCCGCAACGTCGCGGTCGAGCTCGTAACGACTGACTTCGCGCGCGCGGTGCAGGCGGCGATACCGCTCGCGAGGTCCCTGCGGGCAAAGCGGCTGCCCGGATTCAAGGGCAGTTAGCCCCGCGGGCGCCGCTGCGGTGTCTGTGTTACTTTGCGCCACTCGCACGCAGACGGACTTACTCTTTGCGAAAAAGAACTGACGGGAGCTGGCGCAAGACCAGGGCGTGATCTCCGATGCCGAACCAAGACACAAAGACCGCGGGCGCGACGGATTCCTTCGACGTACTCGTCATCGGTGGGGGACCTGCCGGATATCCCGCGGCGATCCGCGCCGCGCAGAACAAGCTCCGCGTCGCCTGCATCGATGAGTGGAAGAACCGCGACGGCACCGCCACCTTCGGCGGTACCTGCTTGAACGCCGGATGCATCCCCTCGAAGGCGCTGCTCGAGTCGAGCGAGCTCTATCACCGCCTGCAGGAGGAGTTCCCCGTTCACGGCATCAGGGTTACCGGCACGACGCTTGACCTCGCCCAGATGCAAAAGAGGAAAGCCGGCGTCGTCCGGGCTATGACGCAGGGCATCGTGGCGCTCTTTAAAGCGGCCGGCGTCACTCCTCTTCAGGGCCACGGCAAGCTCCTGCCCGGACGCAGGGTGGAATTCACCTCAAACGAAGGCGCACGCCGAGAGCTCAGCGCGCAGCATGTGGTGCTCGCCTCGGGATCGACGCCGATCGAGTTGCGCTCGGCGCCCTTCAAGCCGCCACACATCGTCGATTCCTGGGGCGCCCTCGATTTCGAGGCCGTACCGAAGCGGCTCGGCGTGATCGGCGCCGGTGTCATAGGACTTGAGCTCGGGAGCGTCTGGCGACGGCTGGGCGCGGACGTCGTGGTGCTCGAGGCTCTGCCGGATTTCCTGCCTTTCGCCGATCAGCAGCTCGCCAAGGAGGCGCTCCGGAACTTCAAAAAGCTCGGGCTCGATATCCGCCTCGGTACCACCGTGACCGGGGCGACGGTAACCGGCGGGGCGGTCGAGGTTGCCTACAGCGATGCGAAGGGCGCACAGCGTCTCACCGTCGATCGGCTGGTGGTCGCCATCGGTCGACGCCCCTTCACGAAGGATCTCCTTGCGGCTGAAACCGGGGTGCAGCTCGATGAGCGGGGCTTCATCAAGGTCGATCAGTCATGTCGCACGGGCGTTGAAGGCGTATGGGCCATCGGCGACTGCGTGCGCGGCCCGATGCTCGCGCACAAAGGCAAGGAGGAAGGGGTCATGGTCGCCGACCTGATTGCAGGCCGATTTGGCGAGGTGAACTACCACGTGATTCCCTCGGTCATCTATACGGCGCCCGAGATCGCATGGGTGGGATTGACCGAGGAGCAGGTCAAGGCAAGCGGCCGGGAATACAAAGTCGGCGTCGTGCCTTTTCTTGCCGATGGACGCGCGCGCGCCATGGAGCAGGCGGTCGGCTTCGCCAAGATCGTGGCGGCGCGCGACGACGATGCCATTCTCGGCGTCCATATCATAGGCCCGCTCGCCGGCGAGCTGATCGCCGAGGCCGTACTCGCCATGGAGTACTCGGCGAGCAGCGAGGACCTGCAGCGCACGATTCACGCCCATCCGACGCTCGCCGAGGCCGTGCATGAGGCGGCGCTCAATGTCGACAAACGATCGATCGATTCGCTGAATCGCTGAGGCGCGAGCGAAATTGCAGTGTCGCGCTTGCGCTACTGGCGGCGCCGCGCTTCGATCACATTCGGCACGGCGGCGAGCCGCCGCAGCACTCGCGCGAGCTGCTCGAGGTCGTTCACTCCGATCGTGATCGCGAAGTACGCGATTCCGCTCGCGTGGTCGGTGCGCGAGTTGACGGCATCGATGCTCAGGCGTTCGAAGGCCACGACATCCGTGAGATCGCGCAGCAGGCCGCGCCGGTCGTAGCCGCTGACCGAGAGGTCCACGTTCAACATCCCGGTTTCGGCCCCGGACCATTCGACCTTGAGAACGCGGTCGGGCTTGCGCGCGCTCATGCGGCCGAGGCTTACGCAGTCGCTGCGATGCACGGTGACACCGCGGCCGAGAGTGACGTAACCGGTGATCGGCTGCGGACGCAGCGGCGCGCAGCAACGCGCCAGCGTGGTTGGCAGATCACCGACGCCCTCGATTTCAACGGGGGTGGCGCGCCGGCGCACCGTGAGCGGACGCGCCTGTCGCACGGGGGGACGGAGGGGTTCAAAGAGCCTCGTGGCCGCATGCATCAGCTGGGTGACCGTGATCTCGCCCTCACCGAGCAACTGGTGCAGGTGGTCACTGTCGCGCGCCTTGAGCTCGACTGCCAGTGCCGGCAGCTGTTCGGGCCTTACGCCGATACGGGCGAGCTCCCGCTCGGCGATGCCGCGGCCGGCGTCGCGGTTGTCGCCGACGTCCTGCTTGCGAAACCATGCGCGCACCTTGCTGCGGCTGCGGGGAGAGACGAGGAACCCCTGCTCGGGCGCTAGCCAATCGCGGCTCGGCGCCTCGGTTTTGCCTGTGATGATCTCGATGACCTCGCCGTTGGCGAGCACGTGCGTGAGTGGGACGATGCGGCCGTTCGCCTTCGCTCCGCGGCAGCGGTGGCCGAGCGAGGTATGCACGTGATACGCGAAATCGAGCGGTGTGGCCCCGCGCGGCAGGTCGATGACCTCGCCCTTCGGCGTCAAGGCATAAACCCGATCTTCGAAGAGCTCGCTGCGCATGCCCTCGATCAAGTCGCGGTCCGCGGCGGCGCTCTGCGGGTCATCCTCCTGCGGTTCGAGTAGACGCCTTACCCACTCGATCTTGCGTTGGTACTGCGCATCGCGCGTGCCGCCCTCCTTGTAGGTCCAGTGCGCCGCGACTCCGAGCTCGGCGTGTTCGTGCATCTCGCGGGTGCGGATCTGCACCTCGACACTGCGTCCTGCGGGTCCGATCACCGCGGTATGAATCGAGCGGTAGCCGTTGCCCTTCGGAGTGGCGATGTAATCGTCGAATTCGCCGGGTACGTATGGCCAGAGGCCATGCACGATGCCAAGAGCCGTGTAGCACTCTGGGATGGAAGCGACCACGATTCGCACCGCGCGCACATCGAAGAGCTGCTCGAAGGCGAGCTGCTTGCGCTGCATTTTTCGGTAGATGCTGTAGATGTGTTTCGGCCGGCCGTACACCTCGGCGCTGACCCCTGCGGCGGAGAGTTGCTCGCGCAGCTGCGTGCAAAGACTCAGTAGGTAACGCTCCCGATCGGCGCGCCGCTCGTTGAGTGCGGCCGCGACGCGCCGGTATTCCTCGGGTTCGAGGTAACGGAACGCGAGGTCCTCGAGCTCCCACTTGAGCTGCCACACCCCGAGGCGGTTTGCGAGCGGCGCGAAGATTTCGCGCGCTTCCAGGGCGCGCCGCTCGCGCTCGGCGTCAGTGAGCGCACGCGCACGCCGCAGTGCGACGAGCTCTTCCGCAAGTCGCGCAAGCACCAGGCGTGGATCGCTGACGACGGCGAGCAGCATCTTGCGCAGTGTTTCAGTCTGGCGCGTGTCGAGTCCCTGCGATGGTGACCACTCGCGCGGCAGGCCGAGCGTGCCGAGACGCTGCAGCGCCTCGGCCGTCTGCGTCGCGCTCGCACCCACGATCGCGACGGCTTGAGTACCGGTTACATTTGCTGACAGAGCCGCGCGCGCGAGTAACGCATGCGCGAGTTCCGGGCTTTCGGTGAGCCCGCCGATGAGTTCGGCGGCTTCTGCGGCGGCGCTCAGATCGACTCCCGCACGTGCGCTCGCGCCCTCGAGCGCAGCGCGCGTCAGGGCGATGGCATCGCGAACCTCGGGGGGGCAGAGTTGACTGGTTTCCAAGGCGGTAGTGCTTGGGGCGGCTTGGGCCGCCCACGGGCGCGTGTGTCAAGCGCGGGAGTTTACCGCTATCATACGCCCTTGTTTTTTCAGCTGAAGAGAGCGCCTCGCGCACCCCGACCGATGCCCGGAAAAAGCAAATGGGCCAACCTTAAGCGTTGCGCTAACGCCCGGGCGCGCAAACGCGACCGCGCGAAGCTGCTCGTGGCGCAGGGGCTGCAATCCGTGCGCTACGAGGGCTACGGCCCAGGCGGTGCAGCGGTCATAGTGGAGTGCCTTACCGCTGACCACAGCCGCGTGGGCGCGGCCATCCGGCGCGCGTTCGTCGAGCATGGTGGAAGTCTCGGCGCCGACGGTTCGGTGAGCTATCTCTTTAATACCGTGGGACTCATGACCTACCCGCCGGGCACGGACGAGGAAAAGCTCATGCAGTTGGCGCTCGAGGCGGGCGCCGAGGATGTGGTTCCGAATGCCGACAGCTCGGTGGAGGTGCTCGCCGATCCGCTGGAACTGGAGGCGGTGTCCGCCTTCCTTGGGCAGCGCGGCTTCGTCCCGGCCACGGCCGAGATCACTCAGCGCGCGGCGACCTCGCTCGAACTCTCGGGTCAGAGTGGGCAGCTCATGGTGCAACTGCTCGAGGCGCTCGAGGAGCTGGACGAAGTACGGGACGTATATTCGAATGTCGAGATATCGGACGAGGTCTTGGCGCGGGTTTGATCCGGCCGCCAGAGCGGCCGCGCCCCCGGCCCTCAGCGTGCGCATTCTTGGGCTCGACCCCGGTTCACGACGCACCGGTTTCGGAGTGATCGAATGTCGCGGGAGCGAGCTCGCATCGGTTGCGTTTGGCTGCCTCAATGTGACCGCGGCCGCACCGACGGCCCGGCTGCGGCTCATATTCGAGGGACTGCAGGCGCTGATGAACGAGCACCAACCCGCGGAGGTCGCGATCGAGCGGGTGTTCGTCAACCGCAACGCCGACAGCGCGCTCAAGCTCGGGCAGGCGCGCGGGGCAGCACTTTGCGCGCTGCCGCGGGGGACGCCCGTGTTTGAATACGCGCCGCGCGCGATAAAGCTCGCAGTCGTTGGTTCGGGCGCTGCGGAGAAATTCCAGGTGGCGCAAATGATCCGAGCGCTGCTCGCATTGAGCGAAGCACCTGTGGCGGACGCTGCGGATGCATTGGCGGTCGCCGTGTGTCACGCACACGCGCGCGCCATCGGGGTATTCGCGCGCGACTCCGTCCTGCGCCGCACCCGGGCGTAGCGATGATCGGTTCGCTGCGCGGCAGGATTACATCGAAGACGCCCCCGCAACTCACCGTCGAGGTCGGCGGGCTCGGCTATGAGCTCGAGGCGCCGCTCTCGACCTTCTTTCGTCTGCCGCCGGTCGGCGCGGAGGTCCAGCTGCTGACGCATTTCCTCGTGCGCGAGGACGCCCAGGTGCTTTATGCATTTGGGACCGAGGACGAGCGGCGGCTGTTCCGGAGCCTCATCAAAGTGTCGGGGGTGGGACCGAAGATCGCCCTGGCACTGCTTTCGGGGATCAGCGTCAGCGGCTTCATCGAGTGCGTGCAGCGCGGGGATAGCGCAGCGCTCACCCGCGTCCCGGGGGTTGGTCGCAAGACCGCAGAGCGGCTGATCGTCGAGATGCGCGATCGACTCTCGGCCGAGCCTGCCGAGCCCGGGCAACCTGCGGCCGCCGGCACGAGTGCGGAGAGCGAGGCGTACGGCGCACTCGTCGCGCTCGGGTACCGTCCGGCCGAGGCGACGCGCTTGCTCAAAGCGGTCGGTCCCGGTACACATTCGACTGAGGAACTGATCCGCCGCGCACTTCAGGGCGCGGCGCGGGAGTGAATCGCTTAACCGTGTCAGCTGAACACATCACGAGCACTACGGCCAGCGCCGAGGAGGTGGCGGCGGAACGTGCCATCCGACCGCACCGGCTCGCGGAGTACGTCGGCCAGGCCCCGGTCAAGACGCAACTCGAGATCTTCATCGGCGCCGCCCGCCAGCGCGAGGAGGCGCTCGATCACGTCCTGATATTCGGTCCGCCCGGCCTCGGTAAGACGACGCTCGCGCATATCATCGCCACCGAGCTAGGTGTCAACTTGCGTCAAACCTCGGGTCCTGTGCTCGAGCGTCCCGGAGACCTCGCGGCGCTCCTCACGAACCTCCAGGCCCGCGATGTGCTTTTTATCGATGAGATTCACCGTCTTGCCCCGGTGGTCGAGGAAGTGCTGTACCCGGCGATGGAGGACTACCAGCTCGATATCATGATCGGCGAGGGGCCGGCGGCACGCTCGATCAAGCTGAGCCTCCCGCCCTTTACGCTGGTCGGCGCGACGACCCGTGCGGGACTTCTCACCTCGCCCCTGCGTGATCGTTTCGGCATCGTGCAGCGGCTTGAGTTCTACGGTGTCGAGGACCTCGAGCGCATCGTCAAGCGATCGGCGGCAATCCTGGGCGTCACGATCGATGAGGGCGGCGCCCGCCGCATCGCGCAGCGCTCGCGGGGCACGCCACGCATCGCCAACCGCCTCTTGCGGCGGGTGCGCGACTTTGCGCAGATGCGTGCCGACGGCCGCATCGACGAGCCGGTTGCTGATGCGGCGCTCGATCTCCTCGAGGTTGATCGTGAGGGCTTCGATGCGCTCGATCGCAAACTCCTCACCGCGATCATCGAGCGCTTCGATGGCGGCCCGGTCGGCATCGATGCGCTTGCGGCGACGCTCGGCGAGGAGCGCGACACGCTCGAGGACGTCACCGAGCCCTTTCTCATCCAGCAGGGCTACCTGCTGCGAACCGCGCGCGGCCGCATGGTGACGCGCGCCTCGTACCTGCATCTTGGCATCAAGCCCCCCGATCGTGCCGCACCGACGCTGCAGCTCTTCGAGGGGGAGCGGTGAGTGTCTTCAGCTGGCCGGCGCGCGTTTACTGGGAGGACACCGACGGCGGCGGCATCGTTTACTACGCGAACTATTTGCGCTTTCTTGAGCGGGCGCGCACCGAGTGGCTGCGCTCGCTCGGCCATTCGCAGCAGGAACTCGCCGGCGATCAGGGGATACTCTTCACCGTGGTGAGCGTGGCAGTCGATTATCGCGCTCCGGCGCGGCTCGATGACGAACTCGAGATCACCTGCCAGCCCGCGATGCAGGGGGCCGCGACGCTGCGCTTCGCGCAGCGCGTTTATCGCACCGACAAGGGTCGCGGGCCGGCCCTGCTGGTCGAGGCCAACGTGCGCGTCGCCTGCGTTGATGCACTCACGCGCCGTCCGCGCCGCCTGCCGCAATTCCTCCTCGATGCGGTCGAGGTGGAGGAGGGGATCAGTGGCTGAGCAGCTCTCCATATTGCGACTCGTCGCCGAGGCGAGCCTCACGGTGCAGATTGTCATCGGTATCCTGCTGCTCGCTTCCCTCACCTCCTGGGCGATCATCTTCAGTAAGCGCCGCGTTATCGGTCGGGCGCGGCGTGAGGCTGACCGCTTTGAGACCCGCTTCTGGTCGGGTGATGATCTCGCGCAGCTCTACCGCTCGATCGAGTCGCGCGGGGGGGCGACGGGCCTTGCGGGGATCTTCGAGTTTGGATTCCGCGAGTTCGCGCGCTTGCGCCAGAGCGCGACCGGTGCCGACCAATTGCTTGAGGGCTCGCGCCGCGCGATGCGCGTCGCGCAACTCAAGGAGATCGACCGGCTCGAGCATAGTCTCGCGACGCTTGCGACCGTGGGCAGCACGAGTCCCTACGTGGGCCTTTTCGGCACCGTCTGGGGAATCATGAGCGCGTTCTCCTCGCTCGGTAACGTTCAGCAGGCGACGCTTGCGATGGTGGCTCCCGGGATTTCGGAGGCGCTGGTTGCGACCGCGATCGGCCTCTTTGCCGCGATCCCCGCGGTGGTTGCCTACAACCGCTTCGCCGATCAGGTGTCGCGCCTCGAGTTGCGCTTCGATGCGTTCATCGAGGAGTTCTCCACGATCCTGCAGCGCTACGCCGCGCGTGGTGGGACGTCGCCCGTGATCCAGGAGCGCAAGTGATGACCCAGAACCCGCGCAAGCGGCGCCTGATGGGCGAGATCAACGTCGTACCCTACATCGACGTGATGCTGGTGCTGCTCATCATTTTCATGATCACCGCACCGCTTCTGACCCAGGGGGTCAAGGTCGACCTGCCCAAAGCGGCCGCCCAGCCGCTGCCCCCACAGGCGCAGAAGCCCATGGTGCTGTCGGTCGATCGCGAGGGGCGGCTGTACCTGAACGTCGGTGCCAATCCCGAGGCAGCGATCGATGAGAACACGGTGGCGGCGCGCGCTACGGCGCTCTTGCGCCGCTCACCGGAGACGCAGGTCCTCGTCAAAGCCGATAGCGCCGTCCCTTACGGCCGCGTCGTCCAGGCGATGGTGATCCTGCAGCATGCCGGGGCGGCCCGAGTCGGACTCGTCGCCGAACCACCGGCCAAGCCCGCGAGTCATAGGGGTTGATGCGTCCCGCCCGATGCAGCGCGCGAGCGATCG
>Ga0187766_10002607_pt1 | contig 10599 bp, 11 predicted proteins | sample 0216_QUI02_MP05__4_FD_132971 | JGI IMG/M metagenome (GOLD analysis project Ga0187766, IMG submission 132971) | Tropical peat soil microbial communities from peatlands in Department of Meta, Colombia - 0216_QUI02_MP05_20_MG | ecosystem: Environmental > Terrestrial > Soil > Wetlands > Peat ... | reverse complement strand
GATCGCCCAGGCTAACAACGCGCTCATCTTCCCCGGCCTCGGACTCGGGGTCACCGTCTGCCGGGCCCGCCGGGTGAGCGACCAGATGCTCGCCGCCGCGGCCGCCGCGCTCGCCGGCCTGTCCGACGCCGCCGCGCCGGGCGCCGCCGTGCTGCCCCCCGTCACCAGCCTGCGCGAGGTCTCCGCCGCGGTCGCGGCCGGCGTCGTCCGGGCGGCGCAGGCCGAGGGGCTGGCCGGGACGCCGGTCGACGATCCCGTCAGCCAGGTACGCGAGGCCATGTGGGTGCCCGCCTACCCGACGATCGAGCTCCTCTGAGCGGGGGTGGATGCGTTCAGGCCTGACCGCCGGCGGTGTGGGGGAGGTCACAACTTCTTTAATTAATAGTTTTTAATGATAGAGTTCCGGGCATGACGGACCTGGCCTCGCTGAGCAGCCTGGACGATCCGGTACGCCGCCGCCTGTATGAGGCCGTGTCCCGGCAGACCGAGCCGATGGGTCGGGACGAGGCCGCGGCCGCGGCGGGGATAGGCCGGGCGCTGGCCGTCTACCACCTGGACAAGCTGGTCAAATGCGGGCTGCTGACCGCGTCCTACCAGCGGCCGGCCGGGCGGACCGGGCCCGGTGCCGGACGGCCGGCCAAGCTGTACGCCAGGTCGGACCGCGAGTTCGCGGTCACCGTGCCGCCCCGGGAGTACGAGCTGGCCGCGCGGCTGCTGGTCCAGGTGGTGGAGTCTGATCCCAGCGGCCGCAGCCGGGCCGCCCTGCTTGACGCCGCGCGCCAGCTCGGCTCCGAGCTCGGCAGCCGGTTCCAGGGGAGCGAAGGGGCCCAGGGGGTCCAGGGAGTCCAAGGGATCCAAGGGGTCCGGCGCGGCGGCGCGCACGGCGACCGGGACGGCCGGGACCTGGAAGGAGCCCTGTCGGCACACGGATACGAGCCAAGGCGGGACGGCGATGGCGTCATCCGGCTGCGGAACTGCCCGTTCCACCAGCTGGCGGAACACCACCGCGACATTGTGTGCGGCATGAACCTGGGGCTGATCCAGGGGATCGTCGCGGGACTGGGAGTGACAGGCATGCGTCCAGCACTCGATCCGAAGCCTCGGCACTGCTGCGTGGCCATCGGTGCTGATCAGCCATGACCAGAGCAGGCGCGCCACTGCACGTGGCGCGGAACGGCGCCGGCGTCGACATGGACGCGGCGCGCCGGGCCGCGGCTGATTTCCTGTCGGCACTCGGGATCGAGATCGACCGGGAGGACCTGCGGGAGACCCCGGCCCGGATGGCCCGCGCCTACGCGGAGCTGTTCGACGCGCGCTCGCTGCAGCTGACTACGTTCGCCAACGACGAGGGCTACGACGAGCTGGTGCTGGCGCGCGCGATCCCGTTCCGTACGGTCTGCGAGCATCACCTGCTGCCGTTCTCCGGCGTCGCGCACGTCGGCTACCTGCCCGGCGACGGCGTGCCGCGCTGAGCACGAGCTGCCCGTCCCGGCGGGCCGGAAGGATCACGAAATGGCCGATCCACTGGCTGACCTCAGCAACAAGGGCGTGTCGATCTGGCTGGATGACCTCAGCCGCCAGCGACTGGTGACCGGCAGCCTGGCCGACCTGGTCGCCCATGACCACGTGGTGGGCGTGACCACTAATCCGCCCATCTTCGCCACGGCCATCGCCGGCAGTGACGCGTACGCGGGGCAGCTGCGCGACCTGTGGACGCGCGGCGCCATCGTCGCGGAGGCGCTGCGGGCGATGACCGCGTTCGACGTGCGGTGGGCCTGTGACGTGCTGCGGCCGGCCTATGACGCCACGAGCGGGGTGGACGGGCGGGTGTCGATCGAGGTCGACCCGCGGCTGGGTCGATACCGAGGTGGACGCGCGGCTGGACAAGATCGGGACCCCGGCGGCGGCCGCGCTGCGCGGCGGCGGCCGAACCGAGAGGAGATCTGAGCATGAGCACGGCGTACGTGATAGTGGGAGCGAGCCTGGCCGGGGCGAAGGCCGCGGAGACGCTGCGGGATGAGGAGTTCGACGGCCCGGTCACGCTGATCGGCGACGAGACCGAGCTACCGTACGAGCGGCCGCCGCTGTCGAAGGACTACCTGCTGGGCAAGGCCGAACGAGACACGATCTACGTCCACCCGCAGGCCTGGTACGCCGAGCACGGCGTCGACCTGCGCCTGGGTGCCCGGGTCACCGGCATCGACCCGGCGGCGCACGAGGTGACGCTGGCTGACGGCAGCCGGGCCGGCTACGCCAAGCTGCTGCTGGCCACCGGCTCCACGCCGCGCCGCCTGGCCGTGCCCGGTGCCGAATCCGGCGGCGTACGGTACCTGCGCCGGGTCGGCGACAGCGACCGGATCAAGGCGACCTTCGCCACCGCGGACCGGGTCGCGGTGATCGGCGCGGGCTGGATCGGCCTGGAGACCGCCGCCGCCGCCCGCGCCGCCGACGTGCAGGTGACGATCCTGGAGGCGGCCGAGCTGCCGCTGCTGCGCGTGCTCGGCCGAGAAGCCGCCCAGGTCTTCGCCGACCTGCACCGCGACCACGGGGTCGACCTGCGCTTCGGCGTCCAGGTGGCCGAGATCACCGGATCCGGCGGCCAGGCCGACGGCGTGCGGCTGGCCGACGGCAGCCACGTGGCGGCCGACGCGATCATCGTCGGCGTCGGGATCACGCCCAACGTCCAGCTGGCCGAGGCGGCCGGCCTGGAGACCGGCAACGGCATCGTGACCGACGCGCGGCTGCGGTCCTCCGATCCGGACATCTACGCCGCCGGGGACGTCGCCAACGCCTACCATCCGCTGCTCGGCCAGCACATCCGGGTCGAGCACTGGTACAACGCGCTGCACCAGCCGCAGGCCGCCGCCCGGGCCATGCTCGGCCAGGACGCCGCCTACGACCGGGTGCCGTACTTCTACACCGACCAGTACGACCTGGGCATGGAGTACGCCGGCTACGTCGAGCCCGGCGGCTATGAGCAGGTCGTCTTCCGCGGCGACGTGGAGCGGCGGGAGTTCATCGCGTTCTGGCTCGGCGGCGGCCGGGTGCTGGCCGGCATGAACGTCAACATCTGGGACGTCAGCGACACCATCCAGGCCATCGTGCGCGGCGCCCGTACCGTGGATGCGGCCAGGCTCGCCAACCCCGACGTGCCCCTCGAAGCGTTCCTCGGCGACTGAGGCCTGCGACGTTTTGATACAGCGCGGCGGCGCCGGCGGCTATTCACTTTTCACCCGGAGGCGCGCAGAGTAAGGGCCAGGAGGTAGGCCGCGGTGGGTGATGCGATCGTCGGGGTGGTGGCGAACCCGCTGTCCGGTCGCGACATCCGGCGCCTGGACGGCGACGTGCAGCGTGCGGACTCCGCCGCCGCGGTGGCGGCGATCGGCGGCGTGCTGGACCGCGTTCACGATCTTCGTTATCGCATCAGCCAGAGCCCCGACGCCAATGGCTGTTGGCCGCATCCGCAGCAGGTATTAGCGCGGCGGAGAGCGTCGCGACCAGGATGGTCTTCAGGTCCCGGTGAGCCAGACGAAGCTCCAGGGCGGCAGTTCGATCCGGCCGGCGCTGACGGCCAGCTGCCCGGTGGTGGAGTGCACGTGCGCGGGCTCGTACAGGCCGCCGCGAGCGATGACGCCGGCGTTTACCGACTGGGTGATGTCGCTGAAGTTGGTGAGCGAGAGGAACGGGGCGCTGCGCGGGTGCGCCCGCCGGTAGGCCAGCACGCTGCGGTTCTCGGTCGGCAGGATCTCGGTGCTGCCGCCCGAGCGCAGGGCGAGCAGCGAGCGCCGCGCGTCCGCCAGTCTCCTGATCGCGGCGAACACCCGGCCTTCGAGCGAGTCCGCATCGTGGCGCCGGGCGGCCGCGGCCCAGTCCATCGGCGGCCGGTGCAGCCACCGGTTGTCATCGGAGTGGGCCGGGTCCTCGGCCCACCGGGGATCGCTGCGCAGGGCCAGCTCGTCGCCCATATAGATCAGCGGGATGCCGCCGAAGGAGAACACGACGGCGTACATCGACTCGAGCCGCCTGATCGCGGCGGTCAGCCCGGCGGAGTCCCCCGCCTCCAGCGCGGCCTCGATCCCGGACAGCGACGCGGCCATGCCGGAGGTCCGCACATCGCCGGTCGCCGGGTTGTCCTGGAACCGCGCGCCCCTGGCGAACGAGCCGGGAAACCCTCCGGCGTAGAAGTCGGACAGGAAACGCCGGTGGGAGAAGCCGCTGAGCTCGGTGGCGGCGGCGTCGGCGTCGGATACCGCCCAGCCGATGTCGTCGTGGCAGCGGAGATAGGTGACCCAGGAGGTCGGGGCGGGCGCGGGCCTGCGACGAGACAGCGCGGCCTCGGCCAGGCGGATATCGCGAGTCGCCAGGCTCGACCACAGCATCACCATGAGCTGGTTGTCATAAGCCAGGTCGCATTCCGGGCGGAACCGGCCGTGCGCGCCGAGGTAGGCGGGCAGCATCTCCGGGGAGACGATAGCCTCGGCCTTCAGGGCCAGGCCAGGCGCGGCCAGCCGGGTCAGCGCCCGGAACGCCTGCAGGAGCAGATGAGCCTCGGGCTGGTTCTGGCAGTCGGTGCCGAGCCGTTTCCACAAGAACGGCACCGCGTCCAGCCGCAGCACGTCGATGCCGCGGTTGGCCAGGGCGAGCATCGTGCGGAGCATGGCCCGGAACACCGCGGGGTTGGCGTAGTTCAGGTCCCACTGGTAGTCATGGAAGGTCGTCCACACCCAGCCCAGACCCGGCACCTGGGTGAAGCTGCCCGGTGCCAGGTCCGGGAACACCTCGTGCAGCGTGCGCTCGTAGGCGTCCGGCTCGGTCCGGTCCGGGTAGATCAGGTACATCTCCCGGTAGCCGGGCTCGCCGGCCACGGCCCGGCGGGCCCATTCGTGCTCGGCCGCGGTGTGGTTGAGCACCAGGTCGATGCACAAGGCGATGCCACGCTCGTGCAGGTCGCCGGCCAGCTCCTGCAGATCGGCCATGGTGCCGACCCGCGGGTCGATCGCGTCGTAATCCGCCACCGCGTAGCCGCCGTCGTTCTCCCCGTCGCGCGGCCGCAGCAGCGGCATCAGGTGCAGGTAGGTAACGCCCAGTTCCACCAGGTAGTCCAGGTGCCGGCGGATTCCCTGCAGCGAGCCGGCGAACCGGTCGGCGTAGCACACGTAGCCGATCATCCGCGACCGCTGGAACCAGGCCGGATCGATCTCGCGGCGGCGGTCGAGCAGCCGCAGCGCCGCCGGACGATCGGCAGCGGCCTCCAGTGCGTCCAGGACCAGCTGGTTCGCGAACGCGCTCACCTCCGTGACGCCGCCGTAGAGCTGGGTGAGCGGCTCGAGGATGTCGAAGGACAGCTGCTCGAGCCGCGCCAGGAACGCATCGCCCTCGGCCAGACCCAGCCGTGACCGCGCCTCGCGCTCCACCGCGGGATCGGCCTCGGGCACGCACGACTCCTTCATCCGGGGATCGCCGATGGCGACGATAGCAGGCTGGCGCGCGGCCGGGATCAGGGCACGCACCACGGCCCGTTCAGAATACGGATCTCCAACAGAACGACCAGCGGTTATACGAGCAGACTTTCGGTTTACGATCCACGGGCAGTGTCCTGCCGGCTCTCGTGCCGCCAGTTCTGGCCGAGTTCTTCGTCGTGGAGCCTGCGGAGCAGGTGCGCATGGTGGTCCAGCCGGTCCGCGGCGCGCCGCATCTCGTTGAAGTCCTGGCCGCTGTCCCGGGCGGGGGTTTTCTCCTCGGCTCGCTTGCGGACGATGTGCAGTTCTTCCCGGCTCAGCTCCACGATCATCTCGAGCGCTTCCTCAAGGTTCACCGCATTCTCACTTTCCTGACGGAGTCATCCGGGGCGTGCGGACCGCCGGTCCCAGCCATCGCTGCCAGACTAGGACTCCAGGTACCCGAGCGCGGTTCGGAGGGGGTGCCTCAGGCGTCGTGGAAGACGAGGCCGAGGGCGCGCCGGCGACCGGAACGGACGGTGCTGACGCCGTGGCGGACCGGGGCGGCAGACCAGCCACGCGCGGTGCGCACCGGGCGGTCACGGGTGGTGAAGATCAGGCCGCGGCCCCGCTCCAGTACCGTGCTGGTGCCCCTGGATTGAGCCCGCGGGCGCTGCTCGACGAGGAGGAACTCGCCGCCGGTGTAGTCGGTGCGGCAGGCGTCCAAGCCGATGACGACCTGCAGCGGGAAGACCAGGTCGCCGAACAGGTCGCGGTGCAGGGCATTCCAGTCCCCGGCCCGGTAGCGCAGCAGGATCTGCGAGCTCTTGGACTGCCCGGCCCGGTGGCACATCTCCAGCCACTCGCCGAGGGTGTCCGGCCACGGGGCGGGCCGGCCGAGACGGCCGGCCCAGGCCCGGGCGATCGGGAGCAGGTGCGGGTAGAAGGCCTCGCGCAGGGCGCGGACGGGTTCTGGCAGGTCGTGGGTGAAGTACCGGTACTGGCCGGAGCCGAAACGGTGGCGGGCCATGTCGATGGTGGCGCGGAACAGTTCCGGCCGGTCGTACAGATCGGCCAGGTCGCGTCACTCGGCCGGAGTGAGGAGCCGGGGGGTGCTGGCGCAGCCGCTGGCGTCGAGCTCGCCGACCAGCGCCTCCCAGTCCGCGGTATCCAATGTGATCACGAGAAGTCCCCCGTGAGCATCGGCTGCAGCGCCCCCTCGTGGACCAGGAGCTGCTGCTTGCGCTCCACTCCCCCGGCATAACCCCGCAGGCCGCCGTCGGCGCCGATGACCCGGTGGCACGGCCGGATGATCAGCAGCGGGTTCGCGCCGATCGCGGCGCCGAGGGCCTGGATCCGGTCCCGCGGGACGCCCAGGTACCCGGCGAGCTCGCCGTAGGTGATGGTCGTCCCGTACCGGACGGAATCCAGCGCCTTCCAGACCCGCTGCTGGAACTCGGTCCCGCGCGGGGCAAGTTGGAGGTCGAAGACGGTCAGCTCGCCGGCGAAGTACGCATCGAGCTGCCGGGTGACGTCGCCGAACGCCTCCGGGGCGCAGCGCCAGTCAGCCCGGGGCCCCGGGGCGTTCCGCTGCCCGGTCATCGACACCGATGTCAGGGCCAACGGGTGCACGCCGTCCGGCGTTTCCTCGCCGACCAGGAGCAGCTCACCCACCGGGCTCGGGATGGTCGCGTAGATGGTCATTTTTTCGATTCCCCATTTCCACTTGCCGAATCTTTACGAACAGCCTATGAGCCCGCGGCAGGCCGGGCTGGCGGAATTCGGACATGGCGTTGACCACTCAATCCGCTGCGGATGCCCGGGGGCTGGTACCGATGCCCGTTCGGAATAAGTTGTCTCCAAGGCCTGCCCGGCCTACGGTCCGGACAGCAGGTCCCCCACGTCACTGGAGCCGCCGAATGTCACCGACCAACCATCAGGTGCGGCTGGCTGCGCGCCCCGCCGGGCTGCCCAAGGCCACCGATTGGGAGTTCACCAGCGAAGCGGTGCCCGCCCCGGGTCCCGGGCAGTTCGTGGTGGCGGTCTCGCATGTCTCTGTTGACCCGGCGATGCGCGAATGGATGAACGCGCGCCCGTCCTACATCGCGCCGGTCGAGATCGGCGCCGTCATGCGGGCCGGCGGGATCGGACGCGTCACCATGTCCGGGCATCCCGGGTTCGCCCTGGGCGATTACGTCTCCGGCGCGTTCGGCGTGCAGGAATACGCCCTGTCGGACGGCCGGGGCGTGATCAAGCTCGACACCGAGGTCGCCCCGCTGACGACCTACCTGGGCGCGCTGGGGACGACCGGGCTGACCGCCTACTTCGCCCTGCTGGACGTCGGGCGGGTCAAGCCGGGCGACGTGGTGGTGGTCTCCGGCGCGGCCGGCGCGGTGGGCAGCGTGGCCGGGCAGATCGCCAAGATCAAGGGCTGCCGCGTCATCGGCATCGCGGGCGGGCCTGAGAAATGCCGGGCGGTGGTCGAGGAGTTCGGGTTCGATGCCGCTATCGACTACCGGGCCGGGGACCTGCGGCGGGCGCTGCGCGAGCACGCGCCGGGCGGCGTCGACGTCTACTTGGACAACGTCGGCGGCCAGATCCTGGATACCGTCCTGACCTGCATCGCCCGCGGGGCCAGGATCATCATCTGCGGGGCGGTCTCGCAGTACAACCAGAGCCAGATGCGGGGCCCTGCCAACTACATGATGCTGCTGGTGGCGCGGGCGTCCATGACCGGCATGCTGGTATTCGACTACCTGGACCGCTACCCGGAGGCCATGGCCGAACTGGCCGGTTGGTACCGCACCGGTCAGCTTGTTTCGCCCGAGCACGTCGTGCACGGCGGCGTCCGAGATTTTCCGGCCGCCTTGCTGATGCTGTTCGAGGGAGCGAACACGGGCAAGCTGATCCTGGCCCTGGACGGCGGCTAGGCCAGCCCGGGTATGCCGCCCATTCGAGAGCCGTCCGCGGCGCGAGGACCCGGCACGTGCCGGAAGGCGAACGGCTCGGCGGGCCGGCCAGGCTGAACGTACCAGGCCTCACGGACGTCGCAGCGCGCGAATCGCCCGCCCATCTCGGCGGCGACCTCCGCGGCCCGCTCGTCAATATCGGCGACCACGACGCTGGCTCCCTGGCCGGCCAGCCGCCGCGCCGCGGCGGCGGCGAAGCCGTTGGCACCGCCGGTGACCAGCACCGCGGCGCCGGCGAGGTGGACCGCCATCAGGCCTCCCTTCCGGCCGCGGCCGACACGGGTGCGCGGTGCACCAGGTCGAGGCCGCGGAGCAGGGCCTCGATGACCGTGACTGCGCGGCCGATGTCCGGCGCGCGATCGGCGATCACGTCGGCGTACAGGAATCCCTCGCTGACCCGCACGATCGCGTAGGCCAGCGTCGGGGTGTCCAGGCTGGCGTCGAACGAGCCGTGGCCCCGTTCGAGGTCGATGAGCTTCTCTAGCGCGCGGGCCATGCCCGCGTGCACCGTGCTACGGGTTCCGGTCAGGATGCGCAGCGCGGTCTCCGGGTCGGACTCGAGGAAGACCCGCAGTGGCCGGTCCGTACCGATGGCTCGGAGCACGCCGCCGATCACCGCGCTGAGCCGGGCGGTTCCGGCCAGGTCAGCGCTGGCGCGCACCTGATCTGCGAGCAGGCGCCGGGCTCGCCACCACAGCACTTGGTCAAGCAGCTGCTCGCGGTTGCCAACCCGTCGGTACAAGGTAGCGCGCGCCACGCCGATACGCCTCGCGAGTGACCGCATGTCGAGCCGCTGCCCCGACACGAAGGTGTCCACAGCCGCCGCGAAGATCTCGGCCGGGACCGTGGCCGGCGCCCGGGTTCCTTCGGGGAGGACGGTGCGGGCGTCGTCATCACCGCTATCACTGGCCCGCGGTTCCGCTCTCATCAGCGTGCGTCCCTCATCGGCGTGCGCCCCTCATCAGCCTGCCTGTCGTGAGTATGCCTGTTGTCGGTCCCGCCGGCGTCAGCCGTCCCCGCGCTTCTGAGCCGCCGTGACCAGCAGCTCGAGCTCATCGACCAGGTAGCCGGCGAGAATGTCGATGTCAGGGATCAGCTCGCGGCAAGCCACCAGGCCGAAGTGAAGCTGGCCGAGATAGCCCACCAGCGTGATGTTCAAGCCCTGCCCATCGGTGACCACCGACACCGGGTAGTGGGCGACCAGCCTGGCGCCGCACAGGTAGACCGGCACGTTCGGGCCGGGAACGTTCGAGATGGTGAGGTTGAACGGCGGCAGCCGGTGCAGCAGGCCGGTTGCGAAGACCACGCGGGCCGCCCGGGCGGTCAGCGCCGGCGGGGCGAAGTCGGTGATCTGGTCGACCAGGCCCTGCGGGATCGCCGCCTGCTGGGCCTTGGCGATCTTCGTCCCGGCGTGCACGATCTCCAGCCGGACGCTGGGCTCGGTGATGTGGGTCGGCAGCACCGCCAGCATGGCGGACACCTTGTTGCCAAGCACGCGCTTGCTAGCCGGGTCACGGACAGAGACCGGGATCATCGCTATGAGTGGCTGGTCCGGCAGCGCCTCGCGGTCGGCGAGCCAGCGCCGCAGCGCTCCGGCGCACATCGCCATCACGACATCGTTGACTGAGACGCCGAAGGCGTTCTTCACCGTCTTAACCGTGCCCAGGTCCACGCTGCGCAACGCGATCCTGCGGTGCGGCGTGACCGGCTTGTTGAACGGCGTCGCCGGGGCGCGTCCCAGCGTGACGGCGATGATCTCGCCGTCGCCGCGGTTCAGCCCGAGCATCCCGCCGACCAGCGTGCTTACCGTCGGAGCCAGCGTCGGCAGCAGCCTGACCAGCTCATTGGTGAGGCGTACGGTCTGCACCGGCCGCCACGCCAGCCGGGCGGCCGCCTTCGCCGCCAGCACCGGCAGGGCAGGCGGGCTGGCCGGCCGGAACGGCTCGGCCGCGGGCAGCTCGCGGCCGGCTGGGGTTAGATCCAGCAGGACGGTGAGCAGCTCGGCACCGGACGCCCCGTCGATCGCGGCGTGATGGATCTTGGTGTAAACCGCGGCGCGCTTCCCGGCCAGCCCGGTGATCAGGTAGAGCTCCCACAGCGGGCGGCTCCGGTCCAGCGGCCTGGCGTGCAGCCGGCTGACCTGCTCGGTTAGCTGGGCGTCCGACCCCGGGTCTGGCAGCGCGAGCTCGCGG
>Ga0187766_10002606_pt1 | contig 10599 bp, 9 predicted proteins | sample 0216_QUI02_MP05__4_FD_132971 | JGI IMG/M metagenome (GOLD analysis project Ga0187766, IMG submission 132971) | Tropical peat soil microbial communities from peatlands in Department of Meta, Colombia - 0216_QUI02_MP05_20_MG | ecosystem: Environmental > Terrestrial > Soil > Wetlands > Peat ... | reverse complement strand
TGCGGCCAGGAACGCAACGTAAAGAATGACCAGCAGAACATCTTTGCCGAAATAGACCGCGATGTTGTTACCGAGGTATTTCCGGATGAGGTCTTCCAGGACAAGCCAGACAACAAAAATGTAAACACCGTGCCGCCAGTTGTTCAGGACAACGACGGCGACAACACAGACGACGGCCCCGCCCGTAGCGATGAATAGTGTGAGGAAGTCGCCTTTGACGATGTACCGCCCGACTTCGTAGGCGGCGACGAGAGCCAGAAGAAAGAATCCGATTCCCTGCCAACCGGCGGAGCGCATGGAAACGGGGGAAATCCTCATCGATCGGGCCTCGTTGCCACGGCTGGCGATTTCGTGCCGAACGTCAAAGTTCCTGCTCCCTCGTGTGCGCCGGACGTTGGGTGCGACATTATCGTTTCGCGCCCACGAGGTTCCGGTAGAGAGAAGCGTGCGCTTCTATCATACGGTCTCGCGCGAAGAATCTTGCGGCGCGTGTCCGGGCGCGCATCCCCAGGTTCTCCCGGGCCACGGGATCACCAAGCAATTCCGCGAGGCGCTGCGCGAGATCCGCGGCGTCGCCCGTCCGAAAGACGATGCCCGCGTCTCCGATGACTTCCACGAATGCTCCCAGATTGGATGTGACCACGGGCAAGCCGCGAAACATGTTCTCCGCAACCACCAGGCCAAATACCTCGCCGCCCTGCGAGGGCACCACCACGACGGATGCTCGTTCGAGCTCACGATCGAGCTCCGCAGCAGCGAGCGGTCCAAGAAACTGCGCCGCAGGCTCGAGGCCCCATTCGCGGGTGAGTTGCGCCAGCGTTTCGCGCTGCGGGCCGCCCCCGATGATGTGCAGCTCAAACCGGAACTGCCGCTGCAGCAGGTTTCGCGCAGCCTCGAGAAGAATGCGTGCACCCTTGGTGGAAACCAGGCGGCCTTGGAAGACGACCACCGGCACGCCACCCTGGCCTCGCTCCACCGCCGGGTTTGGCGCCGGGATTCCGTGAAAGATGCTCTTCGTCCGCGGGAGCGCAAGCACTTCGCCGAGCCAGGCCGTCGGAGTCACGTTGGCCGACGAACGCTTCGCCAGAAAACGCCGCAGAAACGCGGTGAGCCAGAGCTTCGCACTTGCCAGAGCGCCTTGCGCGGCGTTGCAGCGCAGGCATTCGCGGTGGCGGCCGGCCATGAAATGGCCGGGACACGGCGACTGCGTGGGCTCGTAAAAAAGCTGGCCGTTGGGGCAAACTGCATGGAAGCCGTGGTGCTCGAGGACGACGCGCTTGCGCAGCACGAGGCTTGCGAACAGCGGGACAATCGCCGGCCCGGCCAGGTGGACGACATCCGCCGCGCGTATGCGCGCGAGAAGGCCCAGGAAGCCCGGCCGGCGGACGACGGGCACGGGAAGCGAAGCGTCCGCGAAATCCCCCGCGGGAGTCTGTGTGACCAGCGCGACCTCGAACTCCGGCGCGCCGCTCGCATCGCGCAGCTCCGCCAAACCCGACGCGAGCCCTTGCACGATGGTCTCGACGCCGCCGATGCTCGGGGCGAAGTAGTGCGAATAGAGGAGCAGCTTCACGCTCGCCGCTCACCCATTCCGAGATTCCTTCAAGTGAACGGCGACGTCAATCGCCCTGACCCAGGAATCCAGGAAGTCGCTTGTGCTCCACGAAGCCATTTGCCTTCGCACGCCGGCCTTGAGCTGCTCCAGCAGGCCCCGATCCGGCAAGACCTTCCTTAAGAGCTCCGCCAGCTCGTCGATGTCGCCGCAACGAAACACGTAGCCGCTTTGGCCTTGATGAATCATGTCCAGCCGCCCGCGCACTGCGTCGCTCAGCAGCACGGGCGTGCCGGTGGACATCGCCTCGGGCACGACGAGCGGGCAGGGGTCGTACTCGGACGGAAGCACGAACAAGTCCGCGGCTTTGTAGAGACCGGGCAACTGCGACGAATTGACAAAACCAAGAATGCGGATACGATCCGCAATCCCCAGCTCGCGCGATGCGTTTTCCAGTTCAGCGCGCTGCGGTCCTTCCCCGGCATAGACGAGGTACGCGTCCGGGACGGCGGCTTTCGCGAACGCGCGCGCGAGATCGAGCGGGCGCTTCCACGGCTGGAGCTTGGCGCAATAGAGCACCACCGGCGCATCGCGCGGAACTCCCCAGGAATCGCGCACGGCTCCGGGGTCGAATTTCTCCGCGCGCGCGGCCCAATCTTCCTTGCTCATTCCGGAAGTGATGACCACGATGCGTTCGCCGGGTGTGCCGAGCTGGAGGGCCAGGTCGCGGACCGCCGGCGAGCCGGCCATGAGCACGCTGACGCTGCGATACACCCGCCCCAGCACGAATGGCTTGACCCGCTCCTTCCAGCGCGAGCCGTTGCGCGACCGCAGCGTGGTCGAGTCGGAGGAGATGACGACCGGAATTCCCCGGCTCTTCGCCGCGAGTACGGCCAGCCAGAAACTTCCGTACATGTAGCCCGTATAGATCACCACGGCATCGAAGTTCCCCGTGCGGATGAGCTTCCACAGGCCGGTGTTCCACAACCCGAAGAAGCGCCCCAGGCCGGGGCGTAACGACTTGTTCGGCACATGCACCCAGGGGTAGCCATCGAGCAAGGGCTCGTCCCACTGAATCTTGGCTTCAAATTCGGGATCCATGCCGGGCTCGGCGCCCTGCATGCTGCAATACGCCACCTGGATGTCCAGGCGGGGATCGCCTGCGAGCTGCCGAAAAATCGGTGATCCGTAGGGGATGACGTGGCTCGCCAGAATCAAAACGCGATAACGTCCTTCAGGCATGGCGCGGTTCGGGTCTTTCGGTGCCGCGGAAGGAAATGGCGTTCAAGCTTCTGCGAGGCAAAAGGGAAGCCACGAACGGAAGTATAACCGAGTTTGAAGGGCCTGCTCCCTGTGCTAGACTGAGGCCGTTCGACAGGGGTTCGCGAGCAGTCTCCGCAGGTAGCGCCTTCGAAAGAACTGACGAGAAGCCGGGCGCCGGGCCGCCCGAGGCGTCTCCCAACGAAAAGGAAGCACCATGTCCGGTCATTCAAAATGGGCCACCATCAAGCACAAGAAGGCGGCCACTGACGCGAAGCGCGGGCGCATCTTCACCAAGCTGATCCGCGAAATCTCCATAGCCGCGCGCGTGGGTGGCGGCGATCCCAACTCCAATCCGCGTCTGCGCACCGCCATTCTGGCCGCGAAGAACGAGAACATGCCCAACGACAACATCGAGCGGGCCATTCAACGCGGCACCGGCCAGCTCGAGGGCGAGCAATTCGAGGAAGTGATGTTTGAGGGATACGGTCCCGGCGGAGTGGGCATACTGATTCAAACCGTCACCAGCAACCGCAACCGCGCCGTGGGGGAGATGCGCCACCTGATGAGCAAGAACGGCGGCAACATGGCGGAAGCTGGCGCCGTGGGCTGGATGTTCCATCGCAAAGGCGAGATCGTCGTCCCGAAGGAGGCGGCGGACGAAGACAAGCTTATGGGAATCGTCCTGGATGCCGGTGCGGAGGATTTGCGTGATGACGGCTCCACCTGGTACGTCGTGACGCCCCCCGAGGCGCTCGACGCCGTCCGCGAAGCCCTGGCCAAAGAGAAGATCAGTCCAACTTCTGCGGCGATCGGGATGGTTCCGCAGAACTACGTAAAGCTGACCGGCCAGCAGGCCCAGCAGATGCTGCGGCTCGTGGAGGCCCTCGAAGAACACGACGACGTGCAGCACGTTTACGCCAACTTCGATATCGATGAGTCGGAGATTCAGGCGGCGGTTGGCGCGGGCTAGCGCCGCACTCGGTGGCTCGCGGGAGGGGCGCTCCCGGAAAACCAGCCCAAGAAATGTCCTCCCTCCTTTGGCAAACAACGTAAACTAGCCCGCGTGGAAAACACGGCCAGCGGAGCGGTCATTCGTGTTCTCGGCCTGGATCCTGCCGCCGCGGGGCCCACGGGCTATGGCGTGCTCGAAGGAGACGCCCGGCGCTGCCGGCTTCTTGACTGGGGCGCTTTGCGTGTCCCGCCGAAGCGCCGCGGCAACGGCTGCGGCTCCGGGGTTCTCAGCGAAGTGCACGCCTTGATGGACCGCCTGATCGCCAAGCACAAACCGGACGTGGTCGCCGTTGAGTCGGTCTTCGCCGCTCTCAATGTTCGAACTGCGCTGCGGCTCGCGGAAGTTCGCGGCGTGGTGCTCCTGACCGCCGAGCAGCATGGCCTGCCGGTGCACAGCTATTCCCCCCGGGAAGTGAAAGCGTCCGTGGCCGGCTACGGCCATGCCACCAAAGAACAGATTCAGCGCATGGTGCGCGCCATTCTCGCTATGCCGGAGACCCCCCAGCCGCCCGACGCCGCCGACGCGCTGGCCGTCGCGCTGTGCCACTTGCAAATGGACGGGGTGACGCGCCGGTTTGGTATGATTACAACTTCGGGGCGGCCGCTCCCGCAACGCGATTCGCAAGGAAAGGCACGCTCCGCGACGATCGGTTTGTGAAGATGAAGCGCCGCGCGGTCTGCTCGTTTCTCCTCCTGTGCGCCCTGCCTTTCTGCGTGCCAGCCCGTATGGCCGGACCGGCGGCCCCATCCGCCGCGACGCTAACGTTCCGCCGCATCTTTCCGTCGAGCACGCCCGAGTTCATCGAGATCAAGGTCCGGGAAAGTTCCGACGCCGCGACGTATGAGATTCGTCAGCTCGATGAAGATGCCGGCGCGGCTCCGTTCGAAGTCGGAGCCCCGCTGCGCGCGAAGATGTTCGAACTCGCGTCGGCGCTGAATCACTTCCAGGGGCTGGACCTGGAGATTCATCGCAAGATCGCCAACCTCGGTGAAAAAACCTTTCGCTGGGAAAACGGCGCGGAGGCGCACGAAGTGCGCTTCAACTACACGCTGAACGCCACGGCCAACCAGTTGCTGCAAATCTGCGAAGGCCTGGCGCGCCAGCAGGAACACATTGTGGAAATCGGCCGGCGCATCAAGTACGACCGCCTGGGGGTGAATGCCGCGCTGATGCAGTTCGAGTCCGACCTAAATCACAAATTGCTGCCGGAGCCGCAGCGCGCTCTCTCCGCGCTCGACGAAATCGCGAATGACGCGCGCTTCGTCGAAATCGCGCGGAAGCGCGCGCGGTACCTCGCCGAGCGCATCCGCCACCAGGGCTGATTCGAACGAAAGAGCTTCGGCGCGTCCTGCGCTATAATGTCCGCCTGCATTTTCGATGGAGGGAATCCATGAAAGCGATTTTCGCAGCGCTTGTTCTGCTGACGACGGCCGCGGCTGCCACGCTCACGAGTACCGAGCGGGAGAACGGCGTCGCGGAGCTGGAAGGTTCGAAGAAGATGTTTTTGGACGCCACCGCGGGATTGAGCGCCGCGCAATGGAGCTTCAAGTCCGCGCCGGAACGCTGGTCGATCGCCGAGTGCGCGGAGCACATCGCGCTCAGCGAGGCTTATATCTTCGGCTTCGTATCGGAGCGCATCGTGAAAGGCCCGGCGACGCCGGAAAAGCGGGAACTGGCCAAGGGCAAGGACGAACTCATCCTGAAGATCCTGCAGGACCGCAGCCACAAGGCCACTGCGCCGGAGGCGCTCGACCCGACCAAGAAACCCATGCCCGCGGAGGATGCCGTCAAGCTCTTCCTCGCCAACCGCGCGAAGACCATCGACTTCATCCAAACCACGCAGGAAGACCTGCGCGACCATTTCTACGACCACCCGGTTCAGGCCTTTGGCACCATGGACGCGTATCAGTGGATCCTGTTCATCTCCGGACACACCCGGCGTCACACGCTGCAGATACTGGAAGTGAAGGCAGACCCGAACTTCCCGAAAAACTGACGCCATGCGCGGCCGGCTAGGGATTTCGCCCTGCCTAGGAATCAGGCTGTGACCGGCTCACCCCGCCGGCATCGAAGCTTCCATGGATGACCAGGGTCCCTTCGGCGCGTTTGCCGGCCGCAAGTATTTGAACCTCGAAACCCTGCGGAAAAGCGGGCAAGCCGTGCGCACCCCGGTATGGTTCGCCGCGGACGACGCGCGTCCGTACGAGCGCGGGGCGCGCCCGATGTTCGTCTACACCATCGGCATCTCCGGAAAAGTGAAGCGGATCCGCAACAACCCGGAGGTTCGCATCGCGCCCTGCAACGCGCGCGGGGGAGTGCTGGGCGAATGGGTTCACGCGCGAGCGCGGATCGAGGCGGGTGCAGAGGCGCAGCGCGGGATGCAACTCCTCAACCGGAAGTATTTTCCCTGGAAGCAGCTGCTCGATTTCTTCGCTTCCTTCCGGCGGCGGGAGCGCGTGGTCTTCAGCCTCTGGCCGAAGTAAGCGAAGACCCGGAGCAAGGCTCAGCGGCGCGCGGAAGAGTCCGCGCCGGCGGGACGCGCCGCCAGTCCGCGCAGGGAAACCTCATATGGCGGGCTGGCGACTCCACGCTCCGTAATAATAGCGGCGATGTAACGCGCGGGCGTCACGTCGAAAGCAGGGTGCGCCGCGGGCACGTCCGGCGCGATGCGCACGCCCTGGATGTGCGTTACCTCCGCGGCGGAACGCTCCTCGATGGGAATATGGCTCCCGTCGGGAATCGAAAGGTCCAGCGTGGAAATCGGCGCGGCGATATAAAACGGCACGCTGTTCTCCTTGGCCAGCACCGCCATCTGGTACGTGCCGATTTTGTTTGCCGAATCCCCGTTCGCGGCGATGCGGTCGGCTCCGGTGACAATCGCTCCGACCGAGCCCGACCGCAGAAAGTGCCCCACCATATTGTCCGTAATCAGCGTGAGCGGAATGCCGTCGCGATGCAGCTCCCACGCCGTGAGCCGCGCGCCCTGCAGGTAGGGACGCGTCTCCGGCACGAACACGTGCAGTTTCTTCCCTTGCTCGTGCGCAACGCGAATCACCCCCAGCGCCGTGCCGATGCCCGCCGTAGCCAGCGCTCCGGCGTTGCATTGCGTCATCACTTTGCCCGACGCAGGCATGAACTCCGCTCCCAGCCGCCCGATGGCTTCGTCCATCGCTTTCTTCTCGGCGTGAACGAGCCGCGCCTCCTCGATCATGCCCTCGCGGACCGCGGCCGCATCTTTTGTTTCCGAGGCCAGCTCCGCGAAACGCGTCTTCATCCGCTGCAGCGCCCAGAAGAGGTCAACCGCCGTCGGCCGGCTCTTGGCCAGCACATCGCAGCACTCCCCGAGCGCCGCCCGCAGGCCCTCCACCGATTGCCCCGGCGCATTCTTCATCGCCAGCGCAACGCCCATGGCTGCGGCGACGCCGATGGCCGGAGCGCCGCGAATCTCCATCTCGCGAATCGCGCGCGCCACTTCGCGGCAGTCATTGTAGGTGTGACGGACCTCTTCCGCCGGCAGCCGGCGCTGGTCGAGAATCACCACACCCCGGTCGGTCCATTCAATGGGTTGCGCAACGTTCATTCCGGAGCCACTCAGTGGGTCGGCACCGGCTGCTGGAAGCCGCGCGTCGCCAGCGCCGCGGCGAGTGCGATCAGCGAGTTGTATCCCAAATGCAGCAGGTAGCTGGCCAGAACCGTCCCGGTGCGGGCCCTCACATAGGTGAAAACGACGCCCACGAAAATCAGCAGCCCAACGATGCCCCAGTTCCATCCAAGCTGCGACCCGTGCATCAGCCCGAAGAAAGTTCCGGTCAGCAGAACTCCCGCCGGCACGCCGAGCTTTCGCGCGAAGAACGGGTAGAGATAGCCGCGAAACACCGTTTCCTCCACCAGCGGCGCCACAAGCACAGCCATCGCCATGAGCATCAACTGGCTGTGCGGGTCTTTGAACAGCTCCTCAATCGGAACGTTGTTCTTCGGACGAATGCGGACGCCCGCCGCTGCCACCACCGCCGACAGCCCGCACCCGGAGAAGAAATACGGCCACAGGCGATTGCGAAGCGAAGACTTGTCGCCGGAAAAACTACGCCAGCCCACCGTGGACCAGAACGGCGCGTCGCGCAAGACGCTCAGCGTCACGTACAGAAAAAGCAGCAGGAAGCCGAACCATACAAGCTGAATCGCCACGGCGAAGGTGGCGCTTGTGGTCAGCGCGTGCTCCACCTGCTTCGAGGAATACCCGCGAACCGAGCCGAGGTACGCGCTGAAGAGAATCACGACCACGAATTGGCTCCCGAACCCAAACAGAAGGAACACGACAAAGTGCGCCCAGGACCAGGAGATGCGGAGGTCCGGCGGGACGGGCGCGGCCGGCGCCGTGGCCGGAGGCGCTGCAAAAGATACCGTCGCGCCCGCTTCTGCAACCGGCGTGGAAGGTTCCGCGCCTTGGCCCGTTGGGCCTTCCGGGTGTGCCGGGTCGTTTTCGAACAGGCTCATGCGTCTCCCGTCAGCGTTCGGGGAACCGAAGCACTCTAAGGCCTCCGCTGCCCGCGCGCAAGGCTCGCCGCCGGCTCACTTGCCCGTTCCGCCGTCGTACCCTAGAACTCGCGCCAGCACTTGTCCCGTGTACGATTTCTTGACGCGCGCGACTTGTTCCGGCGTGCCCTCCGCGACGATGTTTCCGCCGGCTTCGCCGCCTTCCGGGCCCAGGTCCAGAATCCAATCCGCCTGCTTGATGACGTCCAGGTGGTGCTCGATGATCAGCACGGTGTTGCCCAGGCTCACCAGGCGATGCAGGACGTCCAGCAGCTTGCGCACGTCGTCGAAATGCAGCCCGGTCGTCGGCTCGTCCAGGATGTAGAGCGTCCGCCCGGTCTGGCGCCGCGAAAGCTCGCGCGCCAGCTTGATGCGTTGCGCTTCTCCTCCCGAGAGCGTCGTTGCCGATTGCCCCAGTTGAATGTAGCCCAGCCCGACGTCGAGCAGCGTCTCCAGTTTCTGCCGGATCTGCGGAATGTTCTCAAACAGGCCGAAAGCCTCGCTCACCGGCAAGGACAGAACCTCCGAGATGGAATAGCCCTTGTATCGCACCGCCAGCGTCTCGGAGTTGTAGCGCCGCCCGCGGCACACCTCGCACATGACGTAAACATCGGGGAGAAAATTCATCTCGATGCGGCGCAGCCCGTCGCCCTGGCAGGCCTCGCACCGGCCGCCCTTCACATTGAAGCTGAAGCGGCCGGGGCGGTAACCGCGCTCGCGCGCCGCCGGCAGCATCGCGAAAAGCTCGCGAATCGGCGAAAACACGCCTGTGTAGGTCGCGGGGTTGGACCGCGGCGTCCGCCCGATCGGCGCCTGGTCGATCTCAATGACCTTGTCCAGGTGCTCCAGGCCGAGAATCGCCTTGTGCGCGCCGGGGGGCTCCGTCGAACGATAGAACTTCTGCGCCAGCGCCCGGTACAGGATGTCGTTTACCAGCGTGGATTTCCCCGAGCCCGACACTCCCGTGACCACGTTGAACGTGCCCAGCGGGATATTCACGTCGAGGTGCCGGAGGTTGTTCGCCGCTGCCCCGTAAATATGCAGCATCTTGCCGTTCGCGGCGCGGCGCTTCTCCGGAACGGGAATTGCCGCCGCGTGCGAGAGATAGCGGCCCGTCAGCGATGCCGCGTTCGCGGCGATGTCTTCCGGCTTCCCCTGCGCCACCAGGTGGCCGCCCGCGTTGCCCGCGCCGGGGCCGAGGTCCACCACAAAGTCGGCACGGCGGATGGTCTCTTCGTCGTGTTCGACGACCAGAACCGTGTTGCCGAGGTCCCGGAGGCGCGCCAAGGAGTCGAGCAGCCGGTCGTTGTCCCGCGCGTGCAGCCCGATGGACGGCTCGTCCAGCACGTACAGCACTCCGCGCAGCCGCGAGCCGATCTGCGTCGCCAGGCGGATGCGCTGCGCTTCGCCGCCCGAAAGCGTCGCCGCCGAACGCTCCAGACTCAGATAGCCAAGGCCCACGGCCAGCAGGAACTCGAGCCGCTCGGCGACTTCCTCGAGCGGCCGCCCGGCAATCTCCTTCTGCCGCGGGCTGAGCGCCCCGGCAATCTTGTCGGTTGCCGCGCGCGCTTCCGCCAGGGAAAGCGCGGTGAAATCGGCGATCGAATAGCCGGACAGCTTTACGGCAAGGCTTTCCCTGCGCAAGCGCTTCCCCTGGCAGACCGTGCATTGCGTGGACGACATGTATTGCGTCATCCACTCGCGGTAGGTGTCCGAGGACGATTCCTCGAAGTTCCGTTCGAGCATCTTCAGAATTCCCTGAAAGCGAAACCCCTTTCCCGCTTTCTTCGGCCCGCGAGCGCGACCGCTTTCGCCGCCGTTGCCTTTCGCCGGCGGATAGCCGTAAAGCAGCATGTTCTGAACGCGTGGCGGAAACTTGTCGAACGGCGTGTCCAGTTTGAATCCGTGCGCGTAGGCGGCCAGCTCGAGCGAACGCTTCAAGAACGTCGAACCCGATCCCGGCCCGAGCCCGCCTTCGAACAGCGGGCGCGACCAGTCCACGATGATCTTTCCGGGATCGAAGTCGTACCGCGAGCCGAGCCCGTTGCACGCCGGGCACGCGCCATACGGCGAATTGAAGCTGAAGGAGCGCGGCTCCGGTTGCGGCACGGAAATGCCGCAATCCGGGCAAGCCAGCCTTTCCGAGAAAACGTGCTCTTTCCCGTCGACCACCGCAACCGTCACGAGCCCTTGCGCCAGCTTCAAGGCCGTGCTGATGGACTGATCAAGCCGCGCGGCG
>Ga0187766_10002605_pt1 | contig 10600 bp, 7 predicted proteins | sample 0216_QUI02_MP05__4_FD_132971 | JGI IMG/M metagenome (GOLD analysis project Ga0187766, IMG submission 132971) | Tropical peat soil microbial communities from peatlands in Department of Meta, Colombia - 0216_QUI02_MP05_20_MG | ecosystem: Environmental > Terrestrial > Soil > Wetlands > Peat ... | reverse complement strand
GTGCAGGCAGCGATTGTAGAAGTAGCTCGCGTGCTTGGCGTAGAGGCGCTCGGCCTCGGCATCGGTCTCCGCCACGCAAATGGTCTGCGCGAACCCCGCCCGGTACGGCGAGATGTCCGGCGTGTTGCGCTGCGCCGCCCGGTCCCAATATCCCTGCATCAGCTCCTTCGCCCGCAGGTAGCCGCCGAAACTCAGGTACGAATACGAATACGTGTGATCCAGGCAGAAGTCGAACGTTTCGAGCGAACCGCCGCCGGGAATATGGATCGGCGGATGCGGCTGCTGGATCGGACGCGGCCACGGGTTCACGTAGCGCAGCTGGGTGAAGCGACCGTTCCACACGAATGGATCGGGCTCCAGCCAGGACTTCAGGATGAGATCGTGGGCCTCGTGGTAGCGCTCGCGGAGCTGACTCGGGTTCATGCCGTACGCGTAGCAAGTGTCCATGGGTGTCCCGACCGGGAATCCCGCTACGAGCCGTCCCCCCGAGATGCAGTCGAGCATCGCGAACTCCTCCGCCACGCGGAGGGGCGGATTGTAGAGAGCAAGCGAGTTGCCCATCACCACGATCGCCGCGTGGGAGGTGCGCCGGGCCAGCGCGGCCGCGATCAGATTGGGCGACGGCATGAGGCCGTAGCCGTTTTGGTGGTGTTCGTTCACGCAGACGCCGTCGAAGCCCGCCTCTGCGGCAAACTCGAGCTCGTCCATGAAATCGTTGTACATGCGATGCGCCTTGGTGGGATCAAACAGGCGCGAGTCGATGTCGACCCAGACCGAGGGATGCTTCTGCTTGAAGTCGTCCGGGAGGTCCGTGTAGGGCATGAGGTGGAACCAGAGGATCTTCATGACCTGCCTCCTGCCGCCTGGATCGCGACCATTCTAACGGGCCTTTTTGACGCTGCGTGGTGCCAGGCCGCGGGCGCCGCTCCCCCATCGCCTGATCGCCCCCCGGCCTCGCGGGGGCAGCTTCGCGACCGGAGGAGACGAAGGGCATTCTCGGTCGGGCCAGTCCACGCGGAGTGCGGGAGTGGAGGCCAGCCAGCGGAGGGCCGCGCGAAGCTCTCCGTCCCGCGGCTACCCTCTCGCGGTGCAGGATCCGCTTCGGGTGGAAGAGGAAGCGGGGCTTGTTTCGGAGCCGCAGCAACCCTCAAGCTGCAGACGAAGGAGAGCGTGTTGAGCGAGATTCGACTGACGTCGCTCGTTCCCGCCGGCGGCTGAGCCCGCAAGCTCGGTGCCGAGGACCTGGTCCAGGTCCTGAGAACGCTGGCTCCGTCGCGACACTCCTGGGTCGACCCGGAGGTCGGTCCCATGGAGGACGCGGCCCTCTTGCGTCCGAAACCCGGCTGCGAGCTTGCGTTCACGGTGGACTTCATCACTCCCGTGGTCGACGGTCCCGAGGAGTTCGGCGCGATCGCCGCGGCAAACGCGCTGTCCGACGTGTATGCGATGGGCGGTGAACCCCAGGTCGCCCTGGTGGTCTGCGGTTTTCCGGAGGAGAAAGTGCCGCGCTCCGTGCTCGAACGCATCTTGCGCGGCGGCCAGGCCAAGGCAGCGGAGGCAGGCTGCGCCATCGTGGGCGGTCACACCATTCTCGACCCGGAGCTCAAGTATGGCCTGTGTGTGCTCGGCAGCGTCGATCCAAAGCACCGCCTCACGCACACGGGGGCAAGACCTGGGGATCGCCTCGTGCTGACCAAGCCCTTGGGCTTTGGCGTCGCCACCCAGGCGATCAAGCAGGGCGTTCTCTCCGCCCCCGAGACGGCGACCGTCGTGGCCGCGATGGCGGCCCTCAACAAAGGGGCAAAAGACGCAGCCCTGGCCGCCGGCGTGCGCGCCGCCACGGACGTCACGGGCTTCGGACTCTTGGGCCATCTCCACCACCTCTTGCTCGGCTCCAAGCTCGCCGCACAGGTCTGGAGCGAGCGGGTGCCGCTCCTCCCCTTCGCCCGCAGCCTCGCCCGGGACGGCATCGCGCCTGGGGGCAGCAAGCGCAACCTGGCGTATGTCGCGCCCCACAGCGTGTTCGAGGAACGTCTCGAGGGAAGCGAGCGGCTGCTTCTTGCCGACGCGCAGACCTCGGGCGGACTGCTCCTCGCGGTTCCACCCCGGAACGAAGCGCAGCTCGTTTCGGAACTCCGCCGAGCGGGAACGCTCGCAAGCGCCGTGATTGGGGAATTGATCGAGGGAGCCGCCGGAGGGATCGAAGTCCTGGCGCGCCCACGCGGTCGCTAGTCTCGAATGCCGGGGAATCGCGACCCGCGCGCGCATTCGCCTTGGGACACCCGGCCCGAGTTCCCTCCTGCGTCGCCCTTCACGCCTCGGGCGTCGTAAAACGATCGCACCCCCAACGGCCCCGCCCCTCTGCCATCGCTGCGACAACGCCTCTTGGATAGGATCGGGACGTGGCCCGCACGGAACTCCTGACCGCAGCGCCGCCTGCCGCCAAGACGTCGACCGTCCGCCACCGCGTTCCGTTTTTCGAGACGGACGCCATGAGGATCGTCCATCACTCCAACTACGTCCGTTATCTGGAACTCGCGCGCGTGGTTTGGCTCGACGAGCACGACCAGCCCTACCACGCCTACGTGGCCGAAGGACTGCACTTCGCCACCACAGCCCTCGACCTGCGCTACCACCGGGCGGCGGCCTTTGACGACGAAATCGAAGTCACCACCTGGCTTGTGTGGGTGCGCGGAGCCTCGCTGCGCATGGCGTACGTGGTACGCCGGGGCGATGAGCTCCTCGCGACTGCAGCGACCGAGCACGCCATGGTGGACACGAGCGGACGGCCTCGGCGCATTCCCGCGGCCCGGCGTAGCTCGCTGCAGCACGTGCAGAGCGACCGCCAGCCCGATCCGGCAGGAGCGCGCGGCGCCCGAGGTGCTTGACGCGACGCCCGTGCGGCGCAGCGGCCCCAAGACGCACTCCCGTTGGATCATTCGGCGGCGGGTTCACTCCTCCGGACCTGATCTGCAGGGGGGAGCGCGGCCGCAGTCTCGGCCGGCACGGCGGGGCTGACGAGAAAGCCCTGCATCTCGTCGCAGCCCCAGCCGGTCAGAAGCTCGCGCTGACCCACCGTCTCGACCCCCTCTGCGATCACCCGCAGGCGCAAGGCGCGTCCCATCGATACGATCGCTCCCAAAAGCGCCGCCTCGTCCGGACTCGTCTCGATGTGTTGCACGAACGAGCGGTCGATCTTCAGCACGTCCACGGGCAGGCGGCGCAGATAGCTGAACGACGAATAGCCGGTACCGAAGTCGTCGATCGCAATCCGGATGCCGAGGTGCCGAAGCGCCTCGAGCGCCCCCACCACCCCTGCCTCGTCCTGCAGGAGCGCACTCTCGGTGATTTCCAGCTCGAGCCAACGCGCATCGATCCCAGTTTGGCTGAGCGCGCGGCGCACGCTGTCCAGGAGCCCGCCGCTGCGAAACTGGTGAACGGAGAGATTGACCGAGACCGGAAGCGGGGCACGTCCCGCGTCGCGCCAGCGGGCGAGCTGCCGGCATGCTTCCTGGAGCACCCAGTCGCCGAGCGGCCGGATCAGCCCGGTCTCCTCGCAGAGCGGGATGAAGACCCCGGGGAGGACGAGACCCTGCTCGGGGTCCCGCCAGCGCACCAGAGCTTCGAAGCCTGTGATGCGACCCTCCGGAAGCGCCACCTTCGGCTGGTAGTGCAGCTCGAACTCGCCCTGCTCCAAGCCACGGCGAAGCTTGCTCTCCAGGATGAGCCGCTCGAGGGCTACGGCATTCATCGACTCTGTGTAGAACTGGTAGTTGTTCCGGCCCCGGTCCTTGGCGTGGTACATGGCCGCGTCGGCGTTGCGCAGCAACGTCTCGACGTCGTCTCCGTCCAAGGGCCGTGCCGTAATCCCGATACTTCCGCTGATCACGACCTCGTGTCCCTCCAGCGCAAACGGAGCGGAGAGGACGTCGAGGATCCGGCGCGCGACCTTCGCCAGGTCCTGCACGTCGCGCAGGTCTGTGAGCAAGATCGTGAACTCATCGCCTCCAAGCCGCGATACGGCATGGTCCGCATCCATGCGCCCCGACCGCGCGATGACGTCGCCGGCGCGGAGCGTCGCAACCAGCCGGTCGGCCACCCCTTGGAGCAGGCGATCTCCGACCGAGTGGCCCAGCGTGTCGTTGATCCGCTTGAAGTGATCCAGATCGAGGAACAGGACGCCCAGCACACCCTCGGTTCGACGGGCCTGCGCGAGGGCCACACCGAGCCGCTCCTTGAACAAGAGCCGATTGCCGAGCCCCGTGAGACTGTCGTGGTAGGCGAGGTAGCGGATCTGCTCCTCGGCACGCTTGCGTTCCGTCACGTCCTGCACCGTGCCCTCGAGGCGCTGGGGCTGCCCTGATTCCTCGAGCCCCAGCATCACCTGGGTGTGGACGATTCGCTCCGCGCCATCGGGAAGGACGACGCGGTGATCGATGTGCGCGGAACGACCCTCGCGCACGCAGGTCTCCGCCGCCGCGATGAGGGCGGGCCGGTCGTCGGGATGAATGCGCTGCAGGATCGTCTGACCTGTCAGGACGCCGTCTCCAGGGGGAAAGCCGTAGATGGAGAGGAAGCCCTCGGAGGTATGGACCTCGCCGGTCGCAAGGTCGAGCTGCCAGCTTCCCATGCGGGCCAGGTGCTGTGCATTGGCCAGGCGCTCCTGGCTCTGGTGGAGCTCCGCCAGCGTCTCCGCCGCGCGCAGCAGGTAGCGAACCCGGTGCGAGAGGATGAGCCAGGAGATGGGCTTCGTGATGAAGTCTGTGGCACCGGCCTCGTAGGCGCGACGCACCGACTCGACATCGTCCAGGCCCGTGATCATCACCACCGGCGTGTGGAGCGAGCCGGGAAGACGACGGATCTCCTCGCAAACCGTGAAGCCATCCAGGCCCGGCATCTGCACGTCGAGCAGCACGAGATTGGGTTTGCTCACGCGGAACAGAGCGAGTGCGCGGGCGCCGTCGGGTGCCTCCTCCACGTCGAGTCCATGGGGTTCCAGCGCCTCCCGCACAAGCAACCGCATGGTCGGGTCGTCGTCCACCACGAGGACCAGCTGACGCTTTGTCGACGAGGACTCCCGCGTCATGCAACGCCTCGCTCGCGTTCGGCCACCAGCGCCTCGCGCACGCGCAGGAACTCCGCGCTCATCCGTTCCACGATTCCCGCCGCATCGCTCGTCTGGCCGCTCCGCGCGAGCGCTTCGAGCTCGCGGGCGAGCTGGGCGAGTTCGCGCGCGCCCACATTCGCGCTGCTGGACTTGAGACTGTGCGCCTGGCTTTGCAGCAGCGCGGCGTCCTTCTCGGCCGCCGCCCGCTGGAGGGTTTCAAGCTGGTCGGGCGCAGTCGCAAGATACGAATCAATGACCCGCGCAAGGATCGTGGCACCCCGCTCCGGGGAGAGCTGGCGGATCGCGTCGAGCGCGCGGCGATCGAGAAGAGAGCCCTCGCGCCCGCCGGCGGCGGCCTCCACCACCGCATCGGGAGCCGGGTTCTCCGCGCGGGAGGTCTCGCCCACTTCGGCCACACTCTCCGCCGCGGGCAGCCAGCGCCGCAGCGTCTCGAACAGCTCATCGCGACGAAAGGGCTTCGTCAGGTAGTCGTCCATGCCGGCGTCCAGGCACTCTTGCCGGTCCCCCTGCATGGCATTGGCGGTGAGCGCAACGATCGGGGTGTGTCGCACCGACGTGTTTTCGCTGCGTTGCCTCTCCCGCTCTTCGCGCGCGCGGATGGATCGCGTCGCCTGATAGCCGTCGATCCCCGGCATTTGGATGTCCATCAGGATTGCGTCGTACTCGCCATGAAAGGCCAGGTCCACGGCCTCCAGGCCGTCTGAGGCCACATGGACGCGGCAGCCGAGGCTTTCCAGCATCTCCTGGGCCACGTCCTGGTTCACCACGTTGTCCTCGACCAGGAGGACCAGGCCGGAGAGCAGAAGCTTTTGCGGGCGGCTGGAGTCCCGCAAGGCTCGAAGTCGGCTTGCAGGCGCGAGCGGTCGCTCCATCAGCTCGGCGATTCGATTGTAGAGTTCGGATTGGCGAACCGGTTTGGTGAGGTGCGCAGCAATCCCGGCCTCTCGCAGTTCGTCGTTGTCTCCTTCGACGTCGAGCGAGGTCAGCAGAAGCAGGCGCGTCGTGCGCAGCACTGGATCGGCTTGGATCGCGCGCGCCAGGGCGAGCCCGTCCATGGTGGGCATGTGCATGTCGAGGATCGCAAGATCGAAAGCCGAGCCCTGTGCAGCCGCGGAGCGCAGCGCTTCGAGCGCGGCGGGGCCATCCCCCGCCGCCCCCGCCTCCATCCGCCACGAGAGCACGCGGTGCTGGAGAATGTCGCGATTCGTGGCGTTGTCGTCCACAATCAAGACGCGGATACCCTGAAGATCGACCGACGGTTCGGCCTCCTTTCGCCATGACTCGGAGGCCCGGGCGAACGGCACCGTGAAGAAGAAGCGCGATCCCTGTTCCGGCGCGCTCTCTACCTCGAGCGCGCCGCCCATGAGATGCACGAGTTGCTTGGAGATCGCGAGGCCAAGACCCGTGCCCCCGTAGCGACGCGTGGTGGAGGCATCGGCCTGGCGGAAGGACTCAAAAAGCTGTGCCTGCGCATCGGACGCGATGCCAATCCCCGTATCGCGCACTTCGAAGCGAATGTGCGTGACCTCCGCTTCGGCTCGTACGGCGCGGAGTTCCACCACGACCTCACCGCGTTCGGTGAACTTGATGGCGTTGCCCACCAGGTTGATCAGCACCTGTCGCAAGCGGCCGGGGTCCGCGCGAACGGCAGAAGGCACTTCGTCGTCGACGCGGCAGGCCAGCTCGAGCCCCTTGCGATGCGCGCGTTCGGCAAGCAGGGCGGTGACGTCCTCCACGATCTCGCGCAGGTCGCAGTCAATCGCCTCCAGCGTGAGGCGGCCCGCCTCGCTCTTCGAGAAGTCCAGAATGTCGTTGATCACCGAGAGCAGGAGCTCGGCCGAGCGGTGAACGGTCTCCGCGAGCTTGCGCTGTCTCGGCGTGAGTGGCGTGTCGAGCAAGAGATCCGTCATGCCCATGACACCGTTCATCGGTGTGCGGATTTCGTGGCTCATGTTGGCCAGGAATTGCGACTTCGCCCGGTTGGCTTCGGCCGCCTGGCGGGCGAGCTCCATGGCTCCCTTGCTCGCGCGCTCCAGTTCCGTCGTGCGCTGTTGGACCTTGGCTTCGAGCGTCCTCTGCTGGGAGTCCACCTGTCGTCGGTAGTCGCGCAGGTTCTCGAGCATGAGGTCGAAGGCGCGCGCCACCTGACCGATCTCGTCCCGCCGTCCGCTCCAGACCCGGACTTCGAGATCCCCTTCACCGATGCGCTCGGCGGCATGCTTGATCTCCAGCAGGGGACGCACGAGACCGAGCGAGAGGAACAGGCTCGCGATGACCGCGGCACAAAGCGCAACCATGCCGGAGAAGAGGAGGCTGCGGCCGGAGCGGGCGATGGCCTCTCGTTCGGGCTGCAGCGAGGTGGCCACACGCAGCTGAAGGGGTCCCAGGTCGCGCACCAGGGTCTCGATGCCTGGTCGAGCGCTCTGATCGGGCGCTGCCAGACGCACGTCCGCCCCGAGGAGCCGGGACCACCCGGCGAGCTGTTCCTCGCCGAAGGGCTCGAAAGCGATCAGGCGCCCTGGCGTCTGCCCTGCCCTTTCGAGGGGGACCGCCACGGCGGCGAAACTCCGGTCTCCGAGGCCGACCAGCGTGGCAGGCCGCTCCCCCAGCCGACGGACATCGAGCGCTTGGTCCCCCGCGGCGCCAAGCTCGTGGTTTTGCCCGTCGAGGAGGACCACCCGCGCGGCGCCCTGCTGGTCCAGAAGCGTCTGCGCGACGGCCTCGAGCGCCGCCACGTCATGGGGCTCGAGGTGTGCCCGGAACTCCGGGGTGGCGGAGATCGCCTTGTAGCGTTCGGCGAGCGCGAGCAAGTGACCTTCGACGAGCTGGTCTGCCGCGCGGGCAGCGGATTCGAGGCGGCTGCGCGCCAAGCGATCGAGCTCGAGGGCCAGGGCACGCTGCTGAAAGAGCAATGCCAGACCTGTCGCCGCACTGGCCACGCCACACATGAGCAGAAGAACGCGCGGGAAGAGCGTGGACCTCACGAACGCTCCCCGCTGGGCGAGAGGGCCAGGGTGCTCCGTCCTGCCGCGAGGATGAGAGACCGCAGGGCAGGAATAAGCGGCTCCCTCAAGCGCCGCAGCGGCGCCTGATCGACCGGGAGCTCCCCGGGCCCCGCGGGTAGCCACCCGGCAGCCTCCGTGTCGAGGCGGAGCGCGGACGCCTCTCCGGACGACCTGGCCAGCAGCGGGAGATCTCCCCTAGAGACCTCGCTCCCCAGACCGAAAAGCCTCCCCGCGCGGAAGCGCAGCCGCGAAGCAAAGGCCGCAAGGATCCAGCCTCGACACAGCGTCGACACACCCTTCCCTCACGCCGAACGGCGCCCGCAACGCGCACGGAATCACTGCAAGAAATCGGGCCAACGCCCTAAGGGCTTTAGGGAATGCGGCTCTTCACCAGGTGCGACGCTCGAGCACTGCGAGCACTTCGTCGGGGTCGCTCGTGAACTTCCAATCGTTGCGCTCCGCAAGTCCCTCTTCGGCGAGCCCCTGGCGAATCTCCGCGATGAGCTTTGGAAGCGCGCGCGCGGAGCGGCGGTTCACGTCATGGAGCGCAATCACAATGTCGGGATTTCCCGAGCGCACGGCCCTTCGGATCTGGCGCACGAGCCAGAAGTCAAACCACTCCGCAGCCCAGCGGAATGCGCCGTCGGGAACACGCGCGTCCGAGAGCACCATGTGCAACCCCAGCGCCGCATAGGAGGGGCGCGCATCCCGATCACCCTCGACGTACGTCCAGAGCGGGGGTCGCACCAGCGCAGGGCGTTGCCCGCTCCGACCTTCCGCGGCGTACGCCTCCGCCCCCCGCCGCATGCACTGCAGGAGGTCCGACTCGAGGGCATTGCCAGGAACGGTCGCGCGGTCGACGATCCCGTCGCCGTCGGAATCGTAGGCGGGAAGGGCCACGCTGGCCGTGTGCTTGCGCAACTGGCTGCCGTACCGCCCCCCCCAGTGGCAGCCCAGCACGTGGCCCTCGCGCACCTCGCGACGCAGCTCTTCGAAGCCGAGCTCGGTTTCGCCCTTGGGCTGGACCGTACCGCCGAACATGGTGTCCGGTCCGGTGAGGACGAAGAACGCGGCCGAGATGCCCTCGGCGTGGAGCACTTCGAGCACACGTTCGGTCGGGGTGTTGGGCAGACCCGATGCGTCCCGGCCGAGCTCCTCGAAGCGCTCATTGGACGGTCCGTCGTCGAAGGTGAAGACGAGGCGGATGCGGGGCGGGGGCGGCCCCTCGTGCGGGATGAGCTCAAACTCCGCCGGCGCCGCAGGGAAGGAGGCGAGGCCGATCGGAAGGAGGAGCGCGCAAAGCTGTCTGGCCAATGTTCGCATGCGCACGAACCACGATCTCGTCGCTCCGGCTCGCCCCTGGGACGGATCCTGCCCTAGCGACCCCGGTTCCCCTCGTCGAGGGAGTCCTCCGCGACGCGCCAGCGCACCACCCGGCTGCGCATCCAGCGCACCGCCAAGAGATCATAGAACGCTGCGAAGGCTCGATTCCACATCCCATATTTCGAGACGCCGTGGACCCGCGAACGATTCTGGACCGGAATCTCCACCACGCGGTAGCCTTCGAGCCGGATCAGCGTCGGCAGAAAGCGGTGCATCCCCCGAAACAGCTTGATCCGTGCCACGCATTCGCGACGGAAGGCCCGGAAGGTGCAACCCGCATCGCGGATCGAGTCCCCGGACAAGGCGTTTCGAATCCCGTTTGCAATGCGTGACTGCAGCAACCGCCAGCCCGTGTCTCCCTGCATGCGATCGGTTCGCCACCCACACGCGCAATCCGCGTCTCCCTTGCGAAGCGGCTCGACGAGTGCGGGAATGTCGGACGGGGCGTTCTGAAGATCGCAGTCCATGGTGACGACGATTTCCGAGCGGGCCCGCCGCAGCCCCGCTTCCATGGCGGCGCTCTCGCCGCCGTTGCGCTCCAGGCAGATCAAGCGGAAACGCGCGGGATCGCGCGTCACCTCCGCGCGCGCTCTCTGCGCGGTTCGGTCGCTTGAGCCGTCGTCCACGAAGATCACCTCGAAGGCGTCGATCCCTCGCGCCGTGAGCTCGCGCCGCAGTTCCTCCGCGAGCAGCGGGACGTTGTCCTCTTCGTTGTAGGCCGGGATGACGATGGAGAGCTCCGGGGCTGCCTGCAGCATCGCCGCTAGGGCTTCGCGGCGCCCGCGAAGAACTCGTGGATCGCCGCCGACACGCGATCGACGTCGCTGTCCGCAAGGCTTGGGAAGAGGGGCAGGGAGAGGATCTCCTTCACCCAGGCCTCCGTGCGGGGCAGCGCCTCGACGCGCACGCCCGGCCGACCGATCGTCGCGGGCTGGAGATGATTGGGCACGGGGTAGTGGATCCCGGTTTGGATGCCTTCGGCGGCAAGATGCTTGGCGAGCGCGTCCCTCTTCGGTGTCCGGATCACGAAGAGATGATAGACATGTCGTGCCAGCTTGCCCTCGGTGGGAAGCGCCACCGGGGC
>Ga0187766_10002602_pt1 | contig 10604 bp, 10 predicted proteins | sample 0216_QUI02_MP05__4_FD_132971 | JGI IMG/M metagenome (GOLD analysis project Ga0187766, IMG submission 132971) | Tropical peat soil microbial communities from peatlands in Department of Meta, Colombia - 0216_QUI02_MP05_20_MG | ecosystem: Environmental > Terrestrial > Soil > Wetlands > Peat ... | reverse complement strand
GTGCTCCTCGGCGTCTCGCTGCTGGCCTTCGCGATCATGCACGTCGTGCCGGGCGATCCGGTGCGGCTCATCGCGGGCCCCGACGCGCCGGAGTCGGTGGTGCTGCGCATCCGCGGCGAGCTGGGACTCGACCGGCCGCTCTACGAGCAGTACGCGTCGTTCCTCGGCCGCGCCCTCCGGGGCGACCTCGGCCGGTCGCTTCGCTCGCGGGCCCCGGTGGTGGACGAGATCGTCGCGCGGTTCCCCGCCACGCTCGAGCTGACCACCGCCAGCATGCTGATCGCGGTGGCCGCGGGCGTGCCTCTGGGCCTCCTCGCCGCGGTTCGGCGCTCGACGTGGGTCGACTACCTCGCGATGCTGACCTCGCTCTCCACGCTCTCGATGCCGGTCTTCTGGCTGGCCATCGTGGCCATCTGGCTCTTCAGCCTGCAGCTGGGCTGGCTGCCGGTGTCCGGGCGCGCGGGGCCCCCGTGGCGGTGGGACGGCCTCCGCCACCTCGTGCTGCCCGCGGTCACCCTGGCCACCACGTCGCTCGCGATCACGAGCCGCCTCACGCGCTCCGGCATGCTCGAGGTGCTCGGCCGCGAGTACGTCACCACCGCGTGGGCCAAGGGGCTGGCGCCGCTCGGCGTGGTGGGCAAGCACGCGCTCAAGAACGCGCTGATCCCGGTGGTCACGGTGGTGGGGCTCCAGTACGGGTTCCTGCTCGGCGGCGCGGTGGTCACCGAGACGATCTTCGCGTGGCCCGGCGTCGGCCGGCTCGCGATGACCGCGATCCTGCAGCGGGACTACCCGGTGGTCCAGGGGTGCGTCCTCCTGGTGGCGGTTCTGTTCGTGCTGGTCAACCTCCTGGTGGACCTGCTCTACGGCTGGCTCGATCCCCGCATCCGGTTCGAGTGAGCTCCCTTGCCTGACACGCCGACGGGCCTCGCGTGAGCGCCGCGTGGCGCCGGTTCGTGGCCCATCGGCTCGCCCTGGCCGGGCTCGTGCTGGTCGTGGGCCTGGCGGTCCTCGCCGGCCTCGCGCGCCAGCTGGCCCCGCACGACCCGATCCGCCAGGAGCTGCCGCACGCCCTCGCGGGGCCGTCGCGCGAGTTCCCGCTGGGTGCCGACGAGTTCGGCCGCTGCATCCTGAGCCGCATCCTCTACGGGGCCCGACTCTCGCTGCTGGTCGGCGTCATTGCGACCGCCATCGGCGCGGTCGCCGGCGTGCTCCTGGGCCTCCTCGCCGGGTACTTTCCGCGCCTCGACACCCCGGTGATGCGGGCGATGGAGGTGCTCCTGGCCTTCCCCAGCATCCTGCTCGCGATCGCGATCGTGGCCGCGCTGGGACCTAGCCTGGTGAACGTGATGATCGCGGTCGGCCTGCGCTCGATCCCCGCGTACGCCCGGCTCACCCGCTCGATGGTGCTCTCGCTCAAGGAGCTCGAGTTCGTGCAGGGCGCGCACGCCCTCGGCGCCGGGCACGCCCGGGTGCTCCTGCGGCACATCCTGCCCAACAGCGTCTCTCCGCTCGTGGTCTTCTCCTCCATGCAGGTGGCGACCTCGATCCTGCTCGCCGCCATCCTGTCCTTCCTGGGCCTGGGCGTGCAGCCCCCCACGCCCGAGTGGGGCAAGATGGTCAGCGACGGGCGCGCCTACCTCCTCGAGGCGCCGCACGTCTCGCTCTTCCCCGGCGTCGCGATCTTCCTCACCGTGCTCGGCTTCAACTGCCTGGGCGACGGGCTGCGCGACGCCCTCGACCCGCGGATGCGGGCCGGCACCGGGGATTGACGCCGGCGGGAACAGGCAGACGACAAATTCGAGAAGTGAGACGATGGCTCCGTGAGAGCCCGTCACGTTGTCCTGGCGGCCGCGGTCTGGCTCGGGCTGACCGTCGCCGCCGTGGGTCAGCCCGCGGAGTACGTGATCGACTTCAACCGCGTGGTCGTGCGCGGCCTGCCGATCATCCTCGAGAGCCCGACCCTGGCCCACATGGCCGTGCCCGACGAGCCGGTCCGCCCGACTGTGCCCACGACCACGGAGCCTCCGCCCGACGGCGCCGCTCCGCCGCCCGCCGCCTCGTCGCTCGGAGACTCGCCGCTCGCCGGTCCGCCCGCGGCCGTCGCGGTCCCGTCGCCCGATCCTTCTCCCGCGCCCGCCCGGCCGTCGCAGCCGATGGCCTTCGCGCCCGGGCAGACTCCCACCGCGAATCCGAACTTCGTCGAGCACGGCTTCCTGGTCGAGACGTTCTGGGCCGCGCGGACGGGCACCCGCGACGCCTACTTCAAGCGCGGTCACTTCCACCCGCCCGACCTCGCCTCGGGCTTCGAGGCCCAGCACCTGGGCAATCCCAAAGAGCTGCACGGCCTCTACATCCGATCCCTCGATGGCATGCCGTTCGGGATCAAGAGCCTGCGGTATCGCGTGACGCGGAACCGCGAGCTGCCCTACAAGCCGTTCAGCATCGAAGGCTTCAACAACTACAGCGTGAACGTGCTGCTGTCCCGGACCTTCGACCCGCGGCTGCCGGTCCGTCCCCAGTTCGTGGCCTTTCCCGTCGGCCTCGCGGCCGGCAACGATCTGTCGCTGCCCTGGTGGCCCCTGCCGGTGACCGGCTTCGAGCTGGTGGACCAGCTCTATCTCACGAGCTCCGCGAGCGTGGATATCGACGACATCGTGCTGACCCGGTTCGGGAGCGTCGGAGCCGGGCCGCGCGGCCGCGTCAGCGAGTGAGGAGCAGGAACGCGGGGACCGCGAGCGCCGCGAACACCTGGCCCAGCGGGACGTCTCCCTCCTCGTACCAGCGCGCCTCGTGCAGCAGGTTGATGGTGCCGAGGGTGTCACCGCCGTGGACCACGGGCAGGTTCAGCACCGAGGCGCACCCGAGCGAGGCGATCAGCGCGTGGTCGAAGAACACCTCGCGGATGTCCGCCTCGGTGTAGCCGATGTACGGGTGGTGCTCCTCGAACAGGCGCCGCGTCCACGCGGTGGGCTGCACCGGCTTGCGTCCGCCGACCGGGTAGGCGGCCGGCTGGTTGGTGTAGCGGCGCTCCGATTCCCGCGCGGCGGGGTGATGCAGCAGGCAGGTGAAGAGCTTGTGGCCCAGCGCCGCTCCCATCGCGGCGTCCAGTGCCCGGAAGGTCGCCTCGGGCTGCGGGGAGGCCCGGTGCGCGGCGGCCACCGCGGTCAGGTGGGGCAGCGGATCGACCCGCGGCTGCCGGCTCATCGCGCCTGAACCCCGGGGATCCGCTCGGGCAGCAGGCCCGCGGGCCTCACGCGCAGGACGACGATGAGGCCCGCTCCGATGAGCAGCTCCCGGAGGGCGGCGGACTGCACCGCGGAGATCCCGGGGAGGACCGCGGTCAGGAAGCGCGTGGACTCCATGAAGAAGACGACGAGGGCCGCGCCGAGCACCGCGCCGTGGTTGTTGCCGGTGCCGCCGGCGGTGAGGGCGAGCACGACGTAGATCGAGATCAGCGGCGCGAACACCTCCGGCGCGATGTAGGAGGTGTAGTGGGCGTACAACGCGCCGGCGAGCCCCAGCACGGCCGCGCTCAGCGCGAAGGCCTGCACCTTGAACGCACGCACGGGCTTGCCGGCCACCGCCGCCACCTGCTCGTCGTCCCGGATGGCCCGCAGCACGCGCCCGTAGGGCGACCGGCGCACCCGCTCGAGCAGGGCTACCACCGCGACCACCGCGACGGCCACGATCGCGAGGTAGATCAGGTTGAAGGCGGCCGGGCTCACGCGGCCGCGCCACGGGCCCGGGATGCCCGAGATGCCGTCGGTGCCGTTGGTGAGCCAGATCTCGTTGCTGGCCGTGATGCGCACCACCTCGGAGAATCCCAGCGTGACGATCGCGAGGTAGTCGCCGCGGAGACGCGCGGTGACCAGCGCCACGACCGCCCCCGCGCCGGCCGCCACGAGCGCGGCCGCGGGGAGCCCCGCGGCCATCGGCCAGCCGGCCTTCTTCGCGAGCAGGGCCGAGGCGTACGCGCCGAGCGCGAAGAAGCCGACCAGCCCCAGGTTGATCATGCCGGCCATGCCCCAGACCACGTTGAGCCCGAGGGCGAGCAGCGCGTAGACGCCCGCGAAGGTGAGCATCGCGACGAGGTAGTTCTCCACGGCGCGGCTAGTAGGCCCGCTCGCCCAGGATCCCGCGAGGGCGCAGCGTCAGGACCAGCAGGATGGCGACGAAGCCGACCGCGGTGCGGTAGGCGGGCGGCAGCACGAGCAGCGACATCTCCTCGCCCACCCCGACGGTGAGCGCCCCCACCACCGCGCCCGGAATGCTGCCGAGCCCGCCGACCACCGCGGCCGCGAAGACCGAGAGGATGACCCGGAAGCCCGTGAGCGGGTCGATGGAGGTGTCGAGCCCGACCAGCACGCCACCCACGCCGGCCAGGCCCATCCCCACGAAGTTGACCAGCCGCGCGACCCGATCCGGATCCACGCCCTTGACCTGGGCCAGCGTGGGATTGTCGGCGACGGCCCGCATCGCCTTGCCGGTCCGGGTCCGGGCCAGGAAGAGGAAGACGGCGAGCATCGCCACGATCGCGATCGCGAGGTTCTCCACCTGCTGGGCGCCGACGCGCAGCCCGGCGACCTGCCAGTCGCGCTGGATCGGTAGGTCGTAGCCGCGCAGGTCGTTGCCGAAGGCGAAGCGCACCACGTTCTCGAGCACGATCGTCAAGGCCACCGCGGCGATCGCGGTGGTCAGCGCGCCCGCGGGCCGGAGCGGCTTCAGCACCAGCTCGTCGTTGACCACCCCGGCGAGGCCAGCCGCCACGAACGCGACGAGCACCGCGCCGGCGGCGGGCCAGCCCCAGGCCACGTTGGCCACGTAGCCCGCGAAGGCGCCGATGGTCAGGTGCGACGCGAGCGAGAAGTTGGGGAAGCGCAGCACCGCGTAGATCGCGGTGAACCCGATGGCCGGCACCGCCAGGATGGTGCCGGCCACCAGGCCGTTCAGCACGAGCTGGAGCGTGTCGCCCACCATCGGCTCAGAGCGTGGAGACGACCTTGAACTTGCCTCCGACCGCCTGCTCGAAGCGGATCTTGCAATCGACGATGTCGCCGATGTCGGTGAAGTCGCACGGCCCGCTCGCGCCCTCGTAGTTGATCTGCTTGCCCTCGGCGAGCAGCTTGAGCCCCTCGACTGCGCTGTCCACCTTGATCCCCGGGCCCTGGGAGATCTTGCGCACGTGGTCGCGGATCGCGGTGCCGGTGGCCTCGCCACGGGCGTGCGCGATCGCGAGGCAGACGAGGCTCGCGTGGTCGTGGCACTGGCAGGTGTAGGGATCGAGCTCGTCGCTACCCAGCGCCTTCGCGAGGCGCCGGTAGCCGGCCGACTCGAGCGCCGAGGTCGGCTGCGCGGTGTAGATGCCGTCGGTGACCTCGTTCGGCAGCGAGGCGAGGAACTTGGGGTTGACCGCGTAGCCCTGCGCGATGCGGCCACCGGTGTACCCGGCCTTGTAGAGGTCCTTGGCCAGCACGGTGGTGTCGGGCGTGTAGCCGTTGAGGTAGAGCATGTCGGGCTTCGTCCGCAGCGCCTGGTCGATCTCGGAGCGGAACGTGGTCTTGTCCTTGTCGTAGATGACGCTGCCGACCAGCTCGGAGCCGCCCTTGGCCAGGATCTCGCGCAGCAGCGTCTGGGACGGCACCGCGAACGGGGTCTGCGCGCTCGCCATGAAGACCCGCTTGACCTTGAGCCGGAGCAGGAAATCACCGAGCTTGCCGATCTGCAGGTGGGTGTTCGGCTGGGTGCGGATGAGATAGCCCTGGTGCGGGAGCTGGGTGATGGTGTCCGAGCCCGACACGGTCGTGAGGAACGTCTTCGACTCCCAGCAGAGCGGCGCCACCGCGGTGGTCACCGCGGAGGCCCAGGTACCCATGATGGCGGGGACGCGGTCCACGTCGATGAGCTTGCGCGCGGCCCGCACCGCCGCCTCCGGATTGGTCTGGTCGTCCTCGCTCGCCAGCTCGATCCGCCGGCCCAGGACGCCGCCGGCCGCGTTCACCTCGGAGACGACCCACTCCATCGCCCGCCGCATCGGCGGTCCGTAGCTGCCGCCCGCGCCGGTGAGCGGCGTGAGCGTGCCGAGGCGAATCGGCGCGCCCTGGGCCCGGGCACCGCGCGGCGGCCACGGCAGGGCGGAGGCCGCGACCGCGGCGGTGGCGGTGGTCAGCAGGCTGCGACGGGTGAAGCGCGGCTCGGTCATGGGTCGATTCTCCTTGGGCGCTCGAGGATGGCAGCCAGTATGCCTCACGCCGCCGAGTCCGAGGCCCCGAGAAAGATGCGGCGGACCTCCGGGTCGGCGAGTAGCTCGGCGGCGGGCCCGCTCCGGCTGTTGCGGCCGTCCACCAGGATGACGCCGCGCCGAGCGATGGCGAGCGCCTCGAGCGCGTTCTGCTCGACCATCAGGATCGCGACACCCTCGTCGCGGATGGCCGTGATGGTCCGAAAGAGGCTCTCGGCGGCGAGCGGCGCGAGGCCCGCCGAGGGCTCGTCGAGCAGCAGCACGCGCGGCTCCACCATCAGGGCCATGGCCATCGCGAGGATCTGCCGCTGACCGCCGGACAGCGTGCGCGCGGCGTGGCGGCGCTTGTCCGAGAGGGTCGGGAAGCGCTCGAAGATGGCCTCGATCCGGGCTCGGGCGCGCCGCGGGTCGAGATAGCCGCCGATCTCCAGGTTGTCGCGGACCGACATCGTCGGGAAGACGTTCTGCTCCTGCGGAACGAAGGCCACGCCCAGCGCGCTCACCTCGCGGGCGGGGCGGCCGTGGATCGGCCGCCCGTCGAGCGTCACGCTGCCGCGATGCGGAGTGAGCAGCCCGGCCAGGACCTTGAGCAACGTGGACTTGCCCGCGCCGTTCGGGCCGATCACCGCCACGATCTCGGCCGCGTCCACGTCCAGGCTCACGCCCTTGAGGATCAGGTCGGCGGGCCCATAGCCCGCGACCAGGTCGACCGCGCTCAAGAGGCCCATCGGCGCCGTCCCATGTAGGCCTCCTGCACCCGCGGATCCGCGGCCAGCTCGGCAAAGCTGCCCTGGGCCAGGTGCCGCCCCTCGGCCATGACGATCACCGGGTGACAGAGGCGCGCGATCACGTCCAGGTGGTGCTCGATGATCAGGAAGGTGATCCCGTCCGCGCACAGGCGGCGCAGGTGCTCGCCGATCTCGCGGCCCAGCGTGGGATTGACCCCCGCGATCGGCTCGTCGAGCAGGACGAGCCGCGGCGCGGTCATCAGGACACGGCCGATCTCGAGGAGCTTCTTCTGGCCGCCCGAGAGTTCGGCCGCGGGGTCGTCGAGCACGCGCGTGAGGTCGAGGCGGCGCGCCACCGCGCGGGCCCGCTCGATCAGCTCGGCCTCGCGGTGGGGTACGTCGGCGCGCCCGAGCACCACGGGCCAGAGCCGCTCGCCGGGCTGACGATCGCCGTAGACGAGCAGGTTCTCCAGCACCGAGAGGCGGGGGAAGCCTCGCGCGATCTGGAACGTTCGCGCGAGACCGCGCCGGGTCACGCGGTCCGGGCTGAGGCCGGTGATGTCCTGGCCGTCGAAGACGACGCGGCCCCGATCGGGGGGAATCAGACCGGAGATGCAGTTGAAGAGCGTCGTCTTGCCCGCGCCGTTGGGACCGATGAGGCCGGTGATGGTGCCGGCCTCGATGGTGAGATCGACCCCGTCGAGGGCACACACGCCGTAGAAGCTGCGCTCGAGGCCGCTGATCCGGAGCAGGGGCATGCGGCACCCTACCATGCGAGCGCCCGGGGCCGGAGTCCGGGGCTCGATGCGGGCGAAGCTATTTGCGGCCGCTGAACAGCCAGTCCACCGCCGCCGAGCCGTCGGTGGTCTCGCTCTGGGCGGGGCGTGGAGTCTCGGGCGCGCGTGCCGGAGCCGGGGACGGAGCGGGGGACGGAGCGGGTGGAGCCGGGTGCATCGCTTCCGCCGGGCGCGTGCCGGCGTCGGTGGCTCCGCCGCGCGCAGAGGTCGCGGTCGGTGGCCGCAACGACCCGGGCGTGTCGACGGCCTGGGCGCGCAACGGCTCGGCCCGGGGCGCGGGGCGCGCGTCGAGCGCGCCGACCGGCGCCGGGCTGGTCGGGGCCGGAGCAACGGACGACGTCGCGGAGGGCGGTGGGGTCGCGGCGGCCCTGGGCGAGACCCCGCTGGCGGTCGTGTTCGTCACGCGCGGCTCGGACCTGACCGGCCGCCTCGGTGCTTCGTCCACGAGCAGCTGGACGCTCCGCGCGAGCCGCCGTCCGTGCGAGATCTCGTAGGACACCTTCACCTGACCGCCGGGGCGGATGTCGTCGAACCAGGCTTCCTTGGCGCCGATGGTGATGCGGGTCTGCCGGGTGACCAGCAGCGGGATCACGCCGCCGCCGAAGGGCCCCGAGTTGACGTGAATCGTGTTGGCCTCGACCTTCGAGACCCACCCGACGGTCTCACCCTCCGTCGGTCCGGTTGAAGCGGTGAGCGTCGGATCGGAGGGGTCACCCGGCCACAGCAACAGGACGACCGCGGCCAGGAGCACCAGGCTCCCGACCGCGGCGCCGATCGTGAAGAGTCGATTGCTCCCCGATGCCACGTGCCTATTCGTCGAGAAGTCCCTTGATCGCGTTGAACACCGGGTTCTCGTTCGGAGCCGTCTTGGCCGGGGTCCCGGCGGTACCGGCCGCCGCGGTGCCCAGGGCCTTGCGCACGCAGTCGTACTGTTCCCAGCCCTTGAGCGGATAGTTCAGGTCCACCGCCTTCCACTTCGGGTGCCCGTTCTGGAGCAGCCACGGCATCTGCTTGGACATGATCTGCGCGAACCGGCCGACGTTGTCGCAGTCACGCCGCCGGAAGTCGAACGAGACGAGCACCGCCTTCACCGCGACGGTGTTCACGGCCTTCGTCTGCCAGTCGTAGACGTTGCCCGGGATCTCCGCGCGCGGATAGAACTCGGTGATGCTCTTGTTGCTGATCGGGATCAGCTCGATCCCGTCCTTGTCGCTCACTTCCTCCTTGTACAGCTTCAGCGGATACCCGCCGACGTGGAACATGGCGTCGATCCGCCCGGCCTTCAGCTCGGCGAGAGCCTCGTTGGTGTCGATCGGCACCATCTCGCTCGGCGCGACCTCGGAGAGCTTGAAGAGCAGGCGCGCGGTGAGATAGGTCCCGCTACCGTCACGACCGACCGCGACGCGGCGGCCGGCCAGGTCGTCGAAGTCGGCGATGCCGATGCCCTTGCGGCCGAGGATGTGGACCTCCTCGTTGTAGAGAGGGAACACCATCTTCGTCTTCTTCGCGATGCGGGTCAGCACCGGATCCGACTGCAGTCGCAGTACGAACGCGAGCACGTCGGCCTGCACGATGCCCATCTGCACGCCCGGCCGCTGGTAGACCGCGAAGATGTTCTCGATGGATCCCTTCGAGGGATGGACCGTCAGGTTGATTCCCGCGGGCTTCATCACCTTCTGTAGATCCAGGCCGAACGCGTAGTACGTGCCGCGCTCGCTAGCGGTGATGAGGCCCATGTCCTCGGCGGCGGGACACAGGCTCGCCGCGATGAGCAGCAGCCCGATCGCCACCAGGCAATGAATGATGAATCTCTTCACGATGTTCTCCTTCCAGGCGAGAATTTCCCCTGGCGGCGGACGGGGGCAAGCGCCGTACCAGTCCCGGAAGATGAGCAGAATCGGTGAGTTAGCGGCAGCACTCGCACTCCTGGCTGACCAGCTGCGCTGCGTTACTGGACAATTCACTACCCAACCTGGCCCCTGGACGACCCGGCTCCCGGCGGTTCGAGGGCAACCAAACGTGAGTCGCGGGCGGCAAACATGACACAGACGGCACGGCCAGTCAACCGAGACGACACATCGCGTCAACCGAGTCGGCGTAGAGTCCCGTACCCGGAGGAGCCATCCATGCCCGAACGTCCGCTGCCGACCGAACGGGAAGTCCGCGCGCTGATCCGCGACCGCCGCAACTGGGCCCGGTGGGGAAAGGACGACCAACTCGGCGCGATCAACCTGATCACGCCGGCCAAACGCGCGGCGGCGGCGCGACTGGTACGCAGCGGGCGCAGCGTATCGCTCAGCCGGCCCTTCCCGAAGGAGCCCGGGCCGAACAATGCGCTACCCGCGCACCACTACATGCGCACGCTGGCGCGGGGCAAGGGCGGATTCGCGGCCGACTACTACGGGATCTTCTACCACGGTGTCGCGTCGACCCACATCGACGCGCTCTGCCACACGTGGGACGACGAGGCGATGTGGAACGGCCGCGATCCCAAGAAGGAGATCACGTTCGACGGCGCCACCTTCGGCTCCGTGGAGCACTGGGCGGAGGGCATCATCACCCGCGGCGTGCTGCTGGACGTGCCCCGCCACCGCGGGACCCCGTGCGTGACCGAGTCGCGGCCGGTGCACGGCTGGGAGCTCGAGGACATCGTGCGAGCGCGCGGCGTCAGACTCGAGCCCGGCGACGCGGTGTGCGTCTACTCGGGCCGCGAGGCGTGGCAGGGCGCGAACGGCGATCGCCCGTACGGGAGGCCCTTCGGGCCCGGGCCCATGGAGCGGCCCGGTCTGCACGTCTCCTGCCTCGAGTTCCTTCGAGACCACGACGTGAGCCTGCTGG
>Ga0187766_10002601_pt1 | contig 10611 bp, 4 predicted proteins | sample 0216_QUI02_MP05__4_FD_132971 | JGI IMG/M metagenome (GOLD analysis project Ga0187766, IMG submission 132971) | Tropical peat soil microbial communities from peatlands in Department of Meta, Colombia - 0216_QUI02_MP05_20_MG | ecosystem: Environmental > Terrestrial > Soil > Wetlands > Peat ... | reverse complement strand
TCGTGTGAAGATGAACATGCGGCTTGGCCTCGAGTGCCCGGACACCGTCCGCGTGCTGCGAAAAGAAGACATCCTCGCTATCATCAAGGTTCTCGTGGATCTCAAGGACGGTCGTGGCGAGATTGACGATATCGACCATCTCGGCAATCGACGGGTCCGTTCCGTCGGCGAGCTGATGGAGAATCAATATCGCGTCGGACTCCTCCGGATGGAGCGCGCTATTCGCGAGCGCATGTCCACGGTCGAGATCGACACCGTGATGCCCCATGACCTGATCAACGCGAAACCCGCGGCGGCGGCCGTGCGCGAATTCTTCGGCTCGTCGCAACTCAGTCAATTCATGGACCAGACCAACCCGCTTTCCGAGATCACACACAAGCGCCGCCTTTCCGCCCTCGGTCCGGGCGGCCTCACGCGCGAGCGCGCCGGCTTCGAGGTGCGCGACGTTCACCCGACGCACTATGGTCGCATCTGCCCGATCGAGACGCCGGAAGGCCCGAATATCGGTCTCATCAACAGTCTGGCGACCTATGCGCGAATCAACCAATACGGCTTTATCGAAAGCCCCTACCGGCGCGTGACCCACGGGCGCGTGGGCGACGAGGTGGTCTATCTCTCGGCCATGGAGGAGGGCAAGTACACGATCGCCCAAGCCAATGCCGAGGTCGACCGGCACAACCGGCTCGTGTCCGATCTCATTAGCTGCCGCCGGGGTGGGGATTTCGTGCTCGCCAAGCCCGAGGATATCGACTTCATCGACGTCTCGCCCAAGCAGCTCGTTTCCGTCGCGGCCGCACTCATTCCCTTCCTTGAGAACGACGACGCGAATCGCGCCCTCATGGGCTCGAACATGCAGCGACAGGCCGTGCCGCTCATCAAGACGGAAGCCCCCCTCGTCGGAACTGGAATGGAGGGCACCGTGGCGCGCGATTCGGGTGTCGCGATCATCGCGCGGCGCGCCGGCGTCGTCGATCAGGTCGACGCAATGCGTATTGTCGTGCGCGCGACCGAGGAAACCTCGCACACCGCGTCCGGTGTCGACATTTACCGTCTCCTCAAGTTCCAGCGATCCAACCAGAATACCTGCATTACGCAGCGCCCGCTCGTGAAGGTCGGCGACCTCGTCGAGAAGGGCGACATCATCGCGGACGGCCCGTCGACCGACCTCGGTGAACTCGCACTCGGCCACAACGTGCTTGTCGCCTTCATGCCATGGCACGGCTACAACTTCGAGGACTCGATCCTTATCTCCGAGCGCATCGTTCGCGACGACATTTTCACTTCGATTCACATCGAGGAATTCGAAGTAATGGCGCGCGATACGAAGCTCGGCCAAGAAGACATCACGCGCGACATCCCGAATGTCGGTGAGGAAGCTCTCAAGAACCTCGACGAGGCGGGCATCGTTTATATCGGCGCCGAAGTGAAACCGGGGGACATTCTGGTGGGCAAGGTGACGCCGAAGGGCGAATCCCCGATGACGCCCGAGGAGAAATTGCTCCGCGCCATCTTCGGCGAGAAGGCATCGGATGTGCGCGACACCTCCCTCAGGGTGCCGCCGGGCGTGCAGGGCACCGTCGTCGAAGTGCGCGTCTTCTCGCGCCGTGGCGTCGACAAGGACGAACGCGCACTTGCGATCGAGCGGGCCGAGATCGAGCGCCTAGCCAAGGACCGTGACGATGAGCGGGCAATCCTTGAGCGCAGCTTCTTCGCGCGCCTCAAGTCGCTCTTGATGAACCGTACCATCGTGCGCGGACCCAAGGGGATAAAGGCCGGCTCGAAAGTGACCGACTCCCTGCTCGGCGAATATACGCCAGGGCAATGGCGCCAGATCATCGTCAAGAATGACGAGATCATGACCTCGATCGAACAGCTCTCCCAGCAGTTCGATCAGTCGATCAACCTGCTGCAGCAACGGTTCGAGAACAAGGTCGAGAAATTACAGCGTGGCGACGAACTGCCGCCGGGCGTGATGAAGATGGTCAAGGTCTTCGTGGCCGTGAAGCGCAAGCTGCAGCCGGGCGACAAGATGGCCGGGCGACATGGCAACAAGGGCGTGATTTCGAAGATCGTGCCGGTCGAGGACATGCCATATCTGGACGACGGCACGCACGTCGATATCGTGCTCAATCCTCTCGGCGTGCCGTCGCGCATGAACGTGGGGCAGATTCTAGAGACTCATCTCGGCTGGGCCTGTCACGGTCTCGGCCGCCAGGTGGCACTGATCCTTGAAAAAGTGCAGCAGAGCGGCAAGATTGCGGACGTCCGCAAGTGGCTCGAAAAAACCTACGGCAAGGGCTACAAGGAAGAGCTCGGCGAGCTTTCCGACGATGAGGTTCTCGAGCTCGCCGACAATCTGAGGAATGGCGTTCCCGTGGCCTCGCCCGTGTTCGACGGAGCGCGGGAGGACGACATCGTACAGATGCTCGAAGGTGCCGGGCTCGAGCGTTCCGGCCAGGTCACGTTGACCGACGGCCGGACCGGCGATGTATTCGAGCGCAAGGTGACGGTCGGCTACATCTACATGCTCAAGCTGCACCATCTGGTCGATGACAAGATCCATGCCCGTTCGATCGGCCCTTACAGCCTCGTCACGCAGCAGCCGCTGGGCGGCAAGGCCCAGTTCGGTGGCCAGCGCTTCGGCGAAATGGAGGTGTGGGCGCTCGAGGCTTATGGGTCGGCCTATACGCTCCAGGAAATGCTCACGGTCAAATCGGACGACGTTGCGGGTCGTACCCGCGTTTACGAGGCGATCGTCAAGGGCGACGACAATTTCGAAGCTGGCATTCCGGAGTCGTTCAACGTCCTCGTGAAAGAACTTCGCTCGCTCGGCCTCAATGTCGAGCTGGCGCAATCGGGATTTTGAGCGTGAACCTTCCGATGGGTAGTGTGTCACTGGGTGCACGCGGCATGAACGCGAATCAAGCTTCGGCGGGTACGGCCTTCGCGCCGTCCCGGCCGTGCAGAGCGGGAGAGTTGGCATGAATGAGTTGATGAAGATTTTCGGCCAGGTCACCAGTCCGCAGAATTTCGACCAGATCAAGATATCGATTGCGAGCCCGGAGCGGATTCGCTCCTGGTCCTATGGCGAAATCAAGAAGCCGGAAACCATCAACTACCGGACCTTCAAGCCCGAAAGGGACGGCCTGTTTTGCGCCCGCATCTTTGGTCCGATCAAGGACTACGAGTGCTTGTGCGGTAAGTACAAGCGCATGAAGTATCGCGGCATCATTTGCGAAAAATGCGGCGTCGAGGTGACCCTTTCCAAGGTTCGCCGAGAGCGCATGGGGCACATCGAGCTCGCTTCGCCCGTGGCGCACATCTGGTTCCTGAAGTCGTTGCCGAGTCGTATTGGCTTGTTGGTCGACATGACGCTTCGCGATCTCGAAAAGATCCTTTATTTCGAGAGCCACGTGGTGGTGGAGCCGGGTCTCACTGCGCTCAAGCGCCATCAGCTTCTGACCGAGGACCAGTACCAGAATGCAATCGACGAGTTTGGCGAGCAGTCTTTCGAGTGCATGATCGGTGCTGAGGCGCTGAAGGAGATCTTGTCGCGCATTGACCTCGAGAAAGAGAAGGAGTTCCTGCGCCAGGAGCTCAAGGACACGAATTCGGAAGCGAAGCGCAAGAAGTACGTAAAGCGCTTGAAGCTCGTCGAGGCCTTCGTCGACTCGGGCAGCCGACCCGAGTGGATGGTCCTCGATGTCATTCCGGTGATCCCGCCCGAGTTGCGTCCGCTGGTGCCGCTTGACGGCGGCCGATTCGCGACGTCGGATTTGAACGATCTCTACCGCCGCGTGATCAACCGCAACAACCGCTTGAAACGCCTGATCGAGCTGCGCGCACCCGAAATCATCGTGCGCAACGAAAAGCGCATGCTGCAGGAAGCGGTCGACGCCCTCTTCGACAATGGCCGTCGCGGCCGCGTCATCACGGGTGCGAACAAGCGACCGCTCAAGTCGCTTTCCGACATGCTAAAAGGCAAGCAAGGCCGATTCCGGCAGAACCTGCTCGGCAAGCGCGTCGATTATTCGGGTCGCTCGGTGATTGTCGTCGGTCCGGAACTCAAGCTTCACCAATGTGGCTTGCCGAAGAAGATGGCGCTCGAACTCTTCAAGCCGTTCATCTATTCAAAACTGGAGCTCTACGGTCATGCCTCGACCATCAAGGCTGCGAAACGAATGGTCGAGAAAGAGCGCCCCGAGGTGTGGGATATCCTCGAGCAGGTGATCCGCGAGCACCCGGTGCTGCTCAACCGTGCGCCGACGTTGCACCGTCTCGGCATCCAAGCGTTCGAGCCCGTGTTGATCGAGGGCAAGGCGATCCAGCTCCACCCGCTTGTCTGCACGGCGTTCAACGCGGATTTCGACGGCGACCAGATGGCCGTGCATGTCCCGCTTTCCCTTGAGGCGCAGCTTGAGGCGCGTGTGCTGATGATGTCGACGAACAACATTCTTTCGCCAGCCAACGGCAAGCCAATCATCGTACCGTCGCAAGATATCGTGCTAGGCCTCTATTACATCACCATGGAGCGCGATGGCGAACGCGGCGAGGGCATGAACTTCGCGGGCCTCGGGGAAATACAACAGGCACTCGACGCCAATGCGATCTCGGTTCACGCCAAAGTCACGTGCCGCTATAGGGGCGTCGACGCCAACGGCGAGCTCACCATCACCCGGGTGAAGACCACGCCGGGCCGCATGATTCTCTCGGAAATCCTGCCGCGCCATCCGGCCGTGCCGTTCGATCTCGTCAATCGAATCCTCACGAAAAAAGAGATTTCGAACGTTATCGATGCCGTCTACCGCCATTGCGGCCAGAAGGAGACGGTCATCTTCGCCGACCGCCTGATGACGCTCGGCTACTACTACGCAACGCGGGCTGGAATCTCCTTCGGCAAGGACGACCTGATTATTCCCATCGCCAAGGGGCGCCTCGTCAGCGAGACTCAGACGCGAGTCAAGGAATTCGAGCAACAGTACCAGGACGGCCTGATCACCCAAGGCGAGAAGTATAACAAGGTGGTCGATGCTTGGTCGCGCTGCACCGACCTTGTTGCGGACGAGATGATGCGTGAGATGCAAACCTTGAAGCCGGGAGCGCCCATCAACGCGGTCTGGATGATGGCGCACTCGGGTGCGCGCGGCTCGGCGGCGCAGATCAAGCAGCTCGCCGGCATGCGCGGCCTCATGGCGAAGCCCTCGGGCGAGATCATCGAGACGCCGATCATCTCGAATTTCAAGGAAGGCCTCACCGTGCTCGAATACTTCAATTCGACGCATGGTGCGCGCAAGGGCTTGGCCGATACCGCGCTCAAGACGGCCAACTCCGGCTACCTCACGCGCCGGCTGGTCGACGTGGCGCAGGACGCGATCATTACGGAGAGCGATTGCGGCACCGACGGCGGGCTGACCGTCAAGGCGGTGGTCGAGGGCGGCGAAGTCATCTCCCCGCTCTCCGAGCGTATTCTCGGCCGAGTTGCGGCGGAGGATGTGACGGATCCACTCACCGGCAAGGTGCTTGTCGCCAATAGCGAGATGATCGAGGAGCGGGAAGTCGACATCATCGAGAAGGCCGGGCTCCAGTCGGTCCGCATTCGCTCGGTATTGACCTGTCGGGCGAAGGACGGGGTGTGCGCCAAGTGCTACGGTCGCGATCTCGCGCGCGGCACGATGGTCAATACCGGGGAAGCGGTCGGGGTCATCGCGGCCCAATCGATCGGCGAACCGGGGACCCAGCTCACCATGCGCACCTTCCACATAGGCGGCGCCGTCCAGCACGGCGGGGAGCAGTCGAGTGTCGAGGCGAGCTATGACGGCACGATCTCGATCAAGAACCGCCAAGTCGTCAAGAACAGCGAAGGCCGGTTTATCGTCATGAGCCGCAATACGGAAATCGTGCTGAACGATCCTTCGGGCCGCGAGCGCGCCCGGCACCGAGTCCCATATGGCGCCAAACTCTTTGTCGACGATGGCGAAAAGGTTGCGAAGGGTACCAAGCTGGTCGAGTGGGACCCATACACCATTCCAATCATCACCGAGAAGGAAGGTATTGCGCACTACATCGATCTCGTCGAAGGGATTTCGATCCGCGAGGTAATGGACGAGGCGACGGGAATATCGAACAAGGTGGTTGTCGATTGGAAACAACAGCCGCGTGGGTCGGATCTACGGCCACGTATCACTTTGCGCGACGGCAAGGGCAACACCATCAAGCTCCCGAACGGCATGGAGGCTCGCTACTTTCTTTCGGTCGATGCCGTGCTCTCGGTCGAGAACGCGGCGAAGGTCCGTGCCGGCGACGTGCTCGCCCGTATCCCGCGTGAATCCTCGAAGACTCGTGACATCACGGGCGGCCTGCCCCGGGTGGCCGAGCTTTTCGAGGCGCGCAAGCCCAAGGATTTCGCGATCATAAGCGAGGCCGCGGGCCGCGTCGAATTCGGCAAAGATTACAAGGCAAAACGCCGCATCGTCGTAACGCCGGAGGCGGACGGCGGCGAGTCCGTCGAATACTTGATCCCCAAAGGCAAGCATATCTCCGTGCAGGAGGGCGACTTCGTCCAGCGCGGCGATCTGCTGATGGACGGCAACCCGGTGCCGCACGACATCCTGCGCATTTTGGGCGTGGAGGCGCTGGCGTCCTACTTGATCAACGAGATCCAGGAGGTCTATCGGCTTCAGGGCGTGAAGATCAATGATAAGCATATCGAGGTGATCGTTCGCCAGATGCTCCAAAAGGTCGAGATCGAGGATCCGGGCGATACCACGTTCCTGGTCGGCGAACAGGTGGACCGCAGCGAGTTCGATGAGGTGAACAACAAAACACTTCAAGAGAACAGCCGGCCGGCCACGTGCAAGCCGGTCCTTCAGGGAATCACGAAGGCAAGCCTTCAGACCCGCTCCTTCATCTCGGCCGCCTCCTTCCAGGAGACGACCCGTGTCCTTACCGAAGCGGCGGTTTCCGGAAAGATGGACGGCCTGGCGGGACTCAAGGAGAATGTCATCGTCGGCCGCCTCATACCGGCGGGGACGGGTGCTGTCGTCGGCCGTCTGCGCCAGGTCGCAGCAGAGCGCGATCGTGCTCATGCGGCACTTCAGGCCAAGGTTCAAGAGGGCGTTCCGTTCGCCGGCGAGGTGCCGTCGAACGTCGCCTGAGTATTTTGCGCGGGCAAGACAGCACGTGGATTGCTTTATCCGCGTGTTGTCGGTCGCGGGGAAAAGACCGGGGGCCGGCGATTGTGATGCTTGACGTCGGGGGCGGCGAGCCTTAGTATCCGCGCGCCTTTGAGAGGGGGTTGGCGGTAGGCCGCTCGGCCTAGACGGAACTCCCGGGTGTCCAAGCCCGAACAAAATTCGATTTACGCCTTTCGCGGGTTGGCGAAGAGAACCCGTGCGGAGCGAGGCGCGCGCCATCGCTCGCGTTTTGTTGTCGCTTGGTATGTCGCGCCGTTCAGCAACGGCATGATGTGGAAGGGTGCGAGGATTATGCCCACGATCAACCAACTTGTTCGCAACCCGCGCCGCCCAACGCGGGCAAAGAACAAGGTGCCGGCTTTGCAGCAATGCCCCCAAAAGCGCGGGGTATGCACGCGTGTCTACACGACGACGCCGAAGAAGCCGAACTCCGCACTTCGCAAGGTGGCCAAGGTGCGTCTGACCAACGGCTACGAGGTCGTGAGCTATATCCCGGGCGAGGGCCATAATCTGCAGGAACATTCAGTCGTGATGATCCGGGGCGGCCGAGTGAAGGACCTTCCCGGTGTGCGCTACCACATCATCCGCGGCACGCTCGACACGCAGGGCGTGAGCGATCGTCGTCAGCGTCGGTCGAAATACGGGGCGAAGCGTCCCAAGTGATCACGGAGTAGCGAGAGATGTCGCGTCGTCGTCGCGCCGAAAAGCGGGAAGTGCTGCCGGACCCCAAGTTCGGGGATCTGGTGCTGAGCAAGTTCATGAACAGCTTGATGTATCAGGGCAAGAAATCCGTCGCGGAGGGGGTCGTCTACTCGGCCCTCGAAACAATTCAGAAGAAAACCGGTCAAGACCCGGTCAAGGTGTTTCGCGACGCCCTTGAGAACGTTCGCCCGGCGATCGAGGTCCGCTCGCGCCGCGTCGGCGGTGCGACCTACCAGGTACCGGTCGAGGTCCGTGCCGACCGCAGCCAAGCGCTCGCCATCCGCTGGCTCATCGGTGCGGCGCGGTCGCGCTCCGAATATACGATGATCGAGCGCCTTTCGAACGAACTGCTCGACGCTGCGAACAATCGGGGCTCTGCCGTCAAGAAGCGTGAAGATACGCATCGAATGGCGGACGCCAATCGTGCCTTCTCACATTACCGCTGGTAGCCTCGAACATAGAGTCGAAAGCCATGCCCCGCACCACGACCCTCGATCGCTACCGCAACATCGGCATCATGGCCCACATCGACGCCGGTAAGACCACGACGACGGAGCGCATCCTCTATTACACCGGGCGGTCTTACAAAATCGGCGAGGTCCATGACGGCACTGCGACCATGGACTGGATGGAGCAGGAGCAGGAGCGGGGTATCACGATCACGTCTGCCGCGACGACGTGCTTCTGGCGAGATCACCGGATCAATATCATCGACACCCCCGGCCACGTGGACTTCACGATCGAGGTCGAGCGATCCTTGCGCGTACTCGACGGTGCGTGCGCCGTATTCGACAGCGTGGGCGGCGTCGAGCCCCAGTCCGAGACGGTTTGGCGCCAAGCCGACAAGTACGGCGTGCCTCGGATTTGCTTCGTCAACAAGATGGATCGTATCGGCGCCGATTATTACCGCTGCATCGAGCAGATCAAGGAGCGCCTTGGCGCCAAGCCGATCGTGCTTCAGCTTCCAATTGGCGAGGAAAGCAATTTCGTCGGTGTCGTCGATCTTCTGCGCATGCGCGCGATTGTCTGGAAAGATGAAACGCTCGGCGCCGAATTCGAGTTCAAGGAGATTCCGGCAGAGCTCAAGGACAAAGCCCAGCAATATCACGATCAACTTGTGGAGATCGCGGTCGAGCAAGACGACTCGGCGATGGAGGCCTATCTCGAGGGAAAGGCGCCCGACGTGGATACCCTCGTCCGCTGCATCCGCAAGGGCACGACCTCGAATGTGATCGTGCCGGTGGTGTGCGGCTCGGCGTTCAAGAACAAGGGTGTGCAGCCGCTTCTCGATGCGGTGGTGGAATTCTTGCCCTCCCCGCTCGATATCCCTGCGGTCAAAGGCGAGAGTGTCGACAAGCACGTGCCGATGACCCGCTCAGCCTCCGACGACGAGCCCTTCTCCGGTCTCGCCTTTAAGATCATGACCGATCCGTTCGTGGGGTCGCTGACTTTCGTCCGCGTGTATTCGGGCCGGCTTCAAAGCGGCACCGGCGTGCTCAACTCGACCAAGGACAGGCGTGAGCGCATCGGTCGCATGCTCCAGATGCATGCGAACCACCGCGAAGACATTAAAGAGGCTTTTGCAGGCGATATCGTGGCACTCGCCGGCCTCAAGGATACGACCACCGGCGACACGCTCTGCGATTCGAACAAGCCGATTATCCTTGAGCGCATGGAATTTCCCGAGCCCGTCATCGAAGTGGCGGTCGAGCCGAAATCGAAGGCCGACCAGGAGAAGATGGGTGTCGCACTTTCTCGCCTTGCGGACGAGGATCCATCGTTCCGCGTATCAAGCGATCCGGAAAGTGGGCAGACCGTGATCAAGGGGATGGGTGAACTCCATCTCGAGATCATCGTCGATCGCATGCGCCGAGAATTCAAGGTCGAGGCCTCGGTGGGTGCACCTCAGGTGGCCTATCGTGAAACCATCACGAAGACCGTCGAACACGACTACACCCACAAGAAGCAGACCGGCGGCACGGGCCAGTTCGCCCGCGTCAAGATCCGGTTCGAACCGCTCCAGCCCGGCTCCGGCTTTGTCTTCGAAAACAAAGTCGTAGGCGGTGCGGTGCCGAGGGAGTACGTGCCTGGTGTGGAAAAGGGCCTCAAATCGGCTCGGGAATCGGGCATCCTGGCCGGCTTTCCGATGATCGATTTCAAGGCGACGCTGATCGACGGCGCCTTTCACGACGTCGACTCGTCCGCCCTGGCCTTCGAAATCGCGGCGCGCGCGTGCTACCGCGAGGGCATCGAGAAGGCGCGGCCCGTCCTCCTTGAGCCGATCATGCGGGTCGAAGTGGTAACGCCCGAGAATTTCATGGGTGACGTCATCGGCGACCTCAACAGCCGGCGCGGCCACATTCAAGGCATGGATTCGCGCGGCAATGCCTCGGTCATCAATGCGATGGTGCCGCTCGCAAACATGTTCGGCTATGTGAACAACTTGCGCTCGATGACCCAGGGGCGAGCCACCTACACGATGCATTTCGATCATTATGCCCAGGTGCCCCAGGCGGTCGCCGACGAAGTTCGAGCGAAGATGGCGTAACGGTACCGTAGGAAGACCTCAAAAGTTCGCGAGACGGAGAAAGCGAAATGTCGAAGAGCAAATTCGAGCGGACGAAGCCGCATTGCAACGTTGGGACGATTGGGCACGTTGATCATGGGAAGACGACGCTGACGGCGGCGATTACGAAGGTTCTTGCGAAGAGCGGTG
>Ga0187766_10002599_pt1 | contig 10616 bp, 10 predicted proteins | sample 0216_QUI02_MP05__4_FD_132971 | JGI IMG/M metagenome (GOLD analysis project Ga0187766, IMG submission 132971) | Tropical peat soil microbial communities from peatlands in Department of Meta, Colombia - 0216_QUI02_MP05_20_MG | ecosystem: Environmental > Terrestrial > Soil > Wetlands > Peat ... | reverse complement strand
TCCTGAAGCGCACATGAGCGCAGCCGGGCGGACTTTCGCTCCGTCGCCGACGGGGCAGCCACCGGCTCAGCGCTGCTTTGGGCTACTTCCGACAGCGACGCCGTAGGCCAACACCCGCTTTCTTCTCTCCACGCATCTCGTCGTCATCGCCCGGAATGCCCCCTTCGCGCGGCCCGCAGGGCAGGCGCCCCGGCGAAGGCAGAGCCGTCCTTCCATAGGCGAGCAGGGATCCAGCGGCGCGCGGGCCGAGCCCGGACAGCGCCCTGCCAACCGCGCGCAGCAGGGAAGTCGGCGTCGCGAGCGAGATGCTCGTGACGAGGGCAGAGCAGGTGTCGGACGACGGGGGTGCGCCGCCGGATTACGCCTGAAGCGGAAGTCTCAGACCCGTGGCCACCTTGGCGACAAGGCAGCACCCTGGACCCCCCGTCGGACCGGCGCGACCGGCCGCCGAGCGAGGGGGTGCTGGTTATGGATCCACGTGCGCGGCGGGCTGGACGCGTTCCAAGAGCTCGTTCAGCGAAATGCTGTCGGTGAGCGCGGTTACGTCGACGACCTCGCCGTCGCGCATCTGCATAAAGAAGGCATAGGTGTTCTCGTAGGGCTTCCCGTCAATGGCGATGCCGCGCCCGTCCCACAGGACGATCACCGTGTTCCCGTCGGCATGCAATGAGCGGATGTTCGTCGGGCGAAACCGCTCAGAGGCTAGGAAGCGCGCGCCGAATGGTTTGACGAACTCTTCGAGGTACTCGTGCTTGCTGGCGTACTCCCTTGAGGCAATCGAGTGGCCCTCGATTCGCCAGACCATGTCGGTCGCCCATGTGTCAGGGAACGGCTCGGCGCCGTCGCGCCAAGCCTCGAACGTCTCGATCATCGACTGGCGGTTGGCTTCGGTCTGCGCGTCGCTCGTGTTCGTCATATCGTTTCTTTCGCAATCGTTTGGGCGTGGTCCGGCGTTCAGTGCGCCGGTTCCCGAGCGCGTCGCGGCAGCTTCCACCCAGGACGGACGAAGTGGCAGGTGTAGCCGTTTGGGTAGCGCTCGAAATAGTCCTGGTGTTCGGGCTCTGCCTCCCAGAACGGTCCGGCGGGCTCCACCTCGGTGACGACCTTGCCGGGCCACAGGCCGGAGGCGTCGACATCGGCGATCGTGTCCTCCGCGATGCGGCGCTGCTCGTCGTCGACGTAGTAGATGGCCGAGCGATAGCTCGCGCCGACGTCGTTGCCCTGGCGGTTCTTCGTCGTCGGGTCGTGAATCTGAAAGAAGAACTCGAGCAGGTCTCGGTAGGAGATGCCGTCGGGGTCGAATTGGATCTCGATCGCCTCCGCATGCGAGCCGTGGTTGCGGTAGGTCGCGTTGGGTGTGTCGCCGCCGGTGTAGCCAACGCGCGTACCGGTCACACCATCGAGCTTACGGATCAGATCCTGTACACCCCAGAAGCACCCGCCTGCAAGGATCGCCTTCTCGGTTCCGGCCATCTTTCTGCTCCTCCTCGTCACGGTTTTGTGGTCGCACGAACATATGCTGAGAACACGGTAGACGCGAGGGGCTCGGCCTCGCATCGCGGCCCAGACGCGGACGCAATCGGCGTGCCGAAGCGTCCGTCCAACAGGTGGAGCGCGGGCCGGCGGCAGCGTATGCGGCCCCTGCCAAGAGTGCCTTGGTGATCGCGGAGCCGATGCCCTTGTTTGGTCGGGCGACGACCGTGACCTTGTCGGTCGGCTCGAGGTTCATCAACGTCGACCTTACGAGGCCTGCTGCGTGGCGGCGACTGGCGCGTCGAGGACGCCGTCGAGCCAGCTGTCGATTGCGGCTGCGACCTCCTGCCAGTCGGGGGCGACCATGTGTAGGTGCGGCCGGCCCTCGAACTCGAGGTAGTCGGTCTTCGCCGGCGAGCGCTCGTAGCGCTTGTACTGCGCCTTGGTCAGCGACGCCGGCACGGTGTGGTCCTGGGTCGCGCCGACGAGCAGTAGCGGCGCGCGGTCCTCGTTTTTGAAGTGAACCTCGGTCGGCGGGTGCAGATGGAAGTTCGCGAACCCGCCCTCGTAGAAGATCTGGCCGGTCTCGAGAACCGCGTAACGCTCGTAGGCGGCGGCCGCGTCCTCCTCGGAGAAAGTGTTCACGAACCCGTAGGTGAACTCCTCGGGCGTCAGCGTCACGACGCCATGCCACTTCGACGGATGCGCGAGTGCGGGCGCGGCCGACTTCAGCGTCGAGAACGGCAGCGCGAGGATTCCCTTGGGCGGTGCGGGGCTCATCGCCACACCGGCCCGTCCGAGACCGCGGTCGAGCAGCAGCTCGACGAACAGCCCGCCGCATGAATGCCCGATCAGCACTGGAGGCTGGTCGAGATCGCGGATCAGCTGCTCGTAGTGGTCGACGATCTCCTGCACTCCGAGGCCGGCCGACGCCTCGGCGGTCTCACGTATCTTCTCGACATCGCCCTGCTTGCGCGGCCATTCCGGCGCGGAGATGGCGAAGCCGCGCGTGCCGAAGTAGTCGGCGTAGTTCTCCCAGCTCGGCGCTGACAGCCAGGCCCCGTGGATGAGCATCAGCGGGATCTGGCCGTTTTCTGTGTGGCTGTCGTCGTCGCTCACGGTGACCTCCGTCGGTCGGTTGGTATTGGCAGCAGCGTGCCGCCTCGAGTGACGGGTCGCGCCCGTGAGGTCCCTGGTCAGCTCCCCGGTTTGGTCGTCATCCTGGAATCGCCGCTCGGCGAGCGGCCGATGGGGGCGCAGGCAGCCACGCGATCCTGGCCGGGCACGTACCCACGCGATTACGAACGCGGCGTGAGGGGTCGTCGAAGGCGCGAGCGCCACGCGAATCGTTCGTGAACCCCTGATGCCTACGTCGTAGGGTTAGTCCGTACCTGCAGAACAAGCTCAAGCATCCGGTGTCCGAGAGACCACGCACACCTAGCATCAGCGGCGAGGAGCACCTCAGCGGCTCCGAGCGCCCGGAGGACCTCCCGCAGCCTGATATCCGGGGTGAAGATCAACCCGCTCGGAACCTAGTCGTGGAAGGCGGGACCCAGATCGTCTGGGAGGACCGGTGGCACGAGGAGGAGATCTTCGCGAACCGGCTGTCGTTCTACATCCTCGCGCAGTCGTTCCTCGTGGCCGCGGCGGTAACGGCCACGCTTTCTCCCGATGCAGCGTCGCGTTGGCTTCCGGTAGCGCTGACGATCGATCTGGCCGGCCTGCTGCTGACAATCGTGTTCTGGTACGCACTCACCGAGAACTTACGCCGGCTCGACGTTCTGAAAGAGATCGTCGCCGAGGGCAGCCACGAGATTGGTGTCCAAGGCTTTAGAGAGATCGGGGCCGTCAGAAAGTCCCACCACGAACGCCGCGCGCAACGAGGCTTGCCCTTCCCGCTCTCGACCCTCCCGAGGTGGTCACCCTCGTCGTGGCTCGCACACGGGATACCTAGCTTCTTCGCAGGCGCATGGGTCGCGCTCATCGCCGTGGCGATTGTCACGACGGCGTAGCGCAACCAGCCGATAAGACCTCGACTATCGAGCTCGCGCATCGCACATTCCGCGCTACTGGGGCCATCGCTCATGGCGCTTGTAATGGGCATCGTTGGGCGAAAGCAGGTCTGATCGTCGCCGCAGCCGCCATTGACGCTTGCCGGCCAACTGCTTTGTCGTGTCGAGGCGCCTCCTCGCTGAAGGCTGCGCCGCCTCCCGCCTTCGCCTTGCGAACGAGGCAGACCGGGGTGCGGGACCAGGGAGTTCACGGGCGCGAAGTGCAGGCGATGCGAGCAAGGCTTTCGGCGTCACCCAACCGAGGAGAGAGCCACATGTCCGCCACGACCGAGCAGTCGGACGCCACAGCGATTCGTCCCTTCCATGTTGAGTTTCCGGACGAGGCATTGGAGGACCTGCGCCGCCGCATCGCCGCGGTGCGGTTGCCCGCCAAGGAGCTGGTCACAGATAGGTCGCAGGGCGTCCAGCTGAAGACGATCCAGGAACTCGCTCAATACTGGGCGACCGAGTACGACTGGCGCAGGTGCGAGGCGAGGCTGAACGCGCTCCCGCAGTTCAAGACCGACATAGACGGGGAGGAAATCCACTTCATCCACGTGAAGTCGCCGCACGAGGACGCGCTGCCGCTGGTCATGACCCACGGCTGGCCGGGGTCGGTGATCGAGCTGCTCGAGACCGTCGGCCCGCTCACGGACCCGACCGCGCACGGCGGAGGCGCCGAGGACGCCTTCGACCTGGTGCTGCCGTCCCTTCCGGGCTACGGCTTTTCGTCCGAGCCGACCGAGCTCGGCTGGTACGCGGGGCGCCTCGCGGAGGCTTGGGGGAAGCTGATGCCCCGCCTCGGCTACACCCGCTACGTCGCCCAGGGCGGCGACGTGGGCGCCGCGGTCACCGACGCAATGGGTCGCCAGGCTCCCGAGGGGCTGATCGGCATCCACACGAACCTGTTCGTGCCGGGGCTGGCGGGCACCGACCCCTTCCCGAAGAACACCGAGGAGGAACGCGCGGCGGTCGAGCAGGGCGCCACATTCAGGGCGACCGGCTTCGGCTACTTCCTCGAGCAGGCCACACGGCCGCAGACGATCGGCTACGCCCTGCTCGATTCACCGATCGCCCTGGCGGCCTGGATGCTCGACCACGACACCGACGCCTACTACAAGATCTCAAGCGCCTTTGTCGACGGCAAGCCATCGGGAAATCTCACCCGAGACCACATCCTCGACAACATCACGGTGTACTGGCTGACGGGCACCGGGGCCTCGGCGGCGCGCTCGTACTGGGAGAACGGACAAGCCACGGCTCGCGCGGCCGGCCAGGCTCCGCCGCCGGTCAAGGTCCCGGTCGGATTCACCCAGTTCCCCGGCGAGATCGTGCGGACCCCTCGCAGCTGGGTCGAGGTGGCCTACCCGACCCTCACGTACTTCAACAAGGTCGACAAGGGCGGCCACTTCGCCGCCTGGGAAGAGCCCGGACTCTTCGCAACGGAAATCCGTGCCGCGTTCCGAACGCTGCGGTAGGCCCGTCAAACGATCGTGATGACGTCGACGACTACAAGACCGAGGAGGCTGAGGTGAGCACCACGGTTCAGCGGTTGCCGGGAATCAAGCGCACCGATCTCCAAGAGCACGATCTGAGCGTTCGTGGGCGCCAGGTCATCCAGAACCGCGTGGAGATCGGCCCGGAGGCACCGCCCATCAGACACTGGCATCCGGGCGAAGAGGTCATTTATGTCCTGGAGGGCTCGCTGGAGTACCAGATCGATGGCCAGCCGCCGAGGACGGTCAGCGCGGGCGAGGCCTTGATGGTCCCGGCCGAAACGGTCCACGCGGTGAGGAACGTCGGCAGTGGGAACGGGGCCGAGCTCGCAACGTACTTCGTCGAGAAAGGGAAGCCGTTCCTCGTGGTCGTCGACTGACGCCGCCGCGAACGGGACCCGATGGAGGCGTTTCTGCTTAGTTTTCCTGGCCTGGCGGCCATCCGGGGCGGGTGAAAATCGCCGACGCTCCGGAAAGCAGGTAGTCAATAATCGGCTATTTTCTGAGCAGCAGCAGCCGAATGTGAACACGAAGGCCTCGGCGCCCGGCTCGAGAAAGGTGATCTCAACCGTCCTGTCGCGCACCTCGCCGGGTTGCCGGACGAGCTGGTAGAGGCGTCCCTCCCGGAGCACGCCGCTCCCGTCCTCGTCGACGTCGACTCCGTGTGACGGGACCGGGGCCTCGCCGTCGAGGAGGACGCGGAAGGGAATGGGGTCTCCTTCTTCGGCATACAGCACGAGATGCGCGTCGCGCGCCTGGAACCGGTAGGCGATGCTCCCACCGGCCCGGTCGAGCACGGCGCTCTCGCGTCCGATCGTCCACTCGCCGGTCAGCGCCCAGGTGTTCAAGCGCAGGCGCTCCGGGAGTTCGTAGGCGCGGGGTTCCTCGAACGCGGCGCCGCCCGGGGAGGCGAACTGGTCGCTGCGCTCGTAGCCGACATACCTCTCGGGCGTACCCAGTTGGTTCCAGTCGGCCCCCGCCTCGACGCCGGTCCCTTGGACGTAGACGAGGTCGCGGTCGACGCCGAGCAGCCGTTGGATCATGCGCTCGGATTGTTCGTAGTGCCCTTCGCCGAAGTGGTGCCCGCGGAGGATGCCGTCGGTATCGACGAAGTAGAGCGCCGGCCAGTAGTTGTTATCGAACGCGCTCCAGATCGCGTAGTCGTTGTCGACGGCGACCGGGTAGTCGACCGCTCGCTCGTTGACCGCCTGCCGGACAAGGCCGATCTCGTGCTCGAACGAGAATTCCGGCGTGTGGACGCCGATGACGATCAAACCGTCGTCTCGGTAGGCCCGCGACCACGCGCGGACATACGGCTCGGTGCGCAGCCAGTTGATGCACGTCAGCGTCCAGAAGTCGACGAGCACGACGTGGCCGCGCAGCTCGGCGGGCCCGAGCGGCTCGGAGTTGAGCCACCCGGTCGCCCCGTCCAGCGAAGGCATATGCGTGCGCTCGAAGATCGCCATCAGCTCGTCTCCTCTGTTCGTGACACAGGCAGCCTGATCGTCTCGTCTTGACGTCGCACCCGTGAGAACCCTGGTGTGCTCCCTGGTCTCCCGACCCGATCAGTCGCCGGGGTCGCGCGCGTGCGTCGGGTAGGCCTCACCCCGAGCAATCTTGATCAGCGAGCGTCGCTGAGGAATTCCTCGACGTCGGCAGCGAACTCGGCGTTGTACTGGAATAGGAACCCGTGCGCCGAATCCGGGTAGATCTTCACGCGCACTTGCGGGATCAGGCCGGCGAGCAGATAGGAATAGTGCGGGAGTCATCGGGTCGCTGTCGCCGTTCGCCACGAACACCGGCACATCGATGGCGCTGACCCGCTGCAGGAGGGCGTGATTCGGGATGCCCCACGCGCACACCGCGTCGTATTGCGCCTGCCGTGTTTGCCAGGTCGCCGGAGCGTCCCGATCGTCGGTCCGCTCGGCGAGGCGACCGAGAAGCTGCTTGCCTGCGTCTCGGCTGGCGGGCGAGGGAGCGAAGAAGACCCCTAGGTATCCCTCCGGGTTGAAGGTGGGCTTCCCCACCCCTGCGATGACCTCTTGCGCCCAGCCGTGCATTCCGGCGGCGCCCTGCGGCGCCGCCGATGCGAGCACGAGCCGGCGGACCAATGACGGTCTGATCAAGACGAGCTCCTGGGCGACGAAGCTGCCGATCGAGAATCCGAGGAGGTCGACCTGGTCGAGCTCCATCGCTTCGAGGAAGGCGACAGCATCACAAGCCATCTGCGCCACCGTGCTGGGCGTCGTGCCGCTCGAACCACCTACCCCGACGTTGTCGAATGTCACGACCTGCCGAGCGGACGCGAGCGCGTCGATCAGGGCACGGTCCCAGTTGTCGAGATTGCCGCGGAAGTGCTGCAGCAGGACCAACGGCGGCGTGCCGTCGCCCACCTCGCGATAGGCATAGTCGATGCCGTTTGCGGCGCTCACCATTTGGTTCGCCGCTGTCAGATATGACGTCGGAGCGGATGATGTTGCGGTCATTAGAGTCCTCCTTACGTGACGCCGCGTCGTCTCACGTGATGCTGGGCGCTCGAGCCCGGCGAATTCGGACCACGTGTCGCGCGATGAACGCGAGCAGGAGCACCGCGAGAGCGACCGCGAGATACGTGCCGTAGCGCGTGCCGTCGTGGTAGATCGTGTCGATGTGGCTGCCAGAGAAGTAGCCGACGCTGGTCCACACGGCGACCCAGAGCGCCGCGCCGATCGCGTTGAAGACGAGGAACTTTGCCCAGTGAAGTCCGCTGATTCCGGCGATGATCCCGTTCGCCTGGCGCAGACCCTCGATGAACCGCGCGACGATGATGATCCAGCCACCGTGGCGTTCGAAAAAGCCGCTGGCTCGGTCGATCCGCTGGGGCGTAAGGAAAATGTATCGCCCGTAGTGTTCGACCAGCGGCCGGCCGCCGAAGTGCCCGATCGCAAACCCGATGTTGTCTCCGAGCACCGCACCGATGAAGCCGAGCAGCCCGACCAGCACGACGTTGAGCCGCCCAGCCCCCGCATACACGGCCGCGAGGATCAGCACCGTCTCGCCGGGAACCGGCACGCCAAAGTCCTCGATCAGCACCAGGCCCACCACCGCCAGAGGGGCCAGACCAGGGACTCCTCGGGCGCGACGGACCAGTCGATGCAACACGCTGCTGCCAATACCAATCGACCGACGGAGGTCGACATGAGCAGCACCGACGTAGGCACTAGTAGCTCAACCGACGGGGTTCCCCACATATCTGGGAGGCGGCGACCCCGCTGGCAGGTTCGCCGACTACTACCCGGCGTGGCTGGACAACCTGGCCGACGACGTCACGGTGGAGGGCTCGCTGTTGGACGGGGCGGCGCAGGGCGCGGAGGCCGTCCGGACCATCGTGGGCACCATCCGCACGCTGGATGACGACCAGGAGTTCAACTTCGCCGGCGCCTGGGGCGACAGCAGCTTCCTCGAGGACTACACCGCTCAGGTTCGCGGCGAGCCGATCGGGTGTGTCGTCGTCCTCACCCGGAACGGCGCCGGGCAGGCCCAGCACATCGCGGCGAACTACCGGCCACGCAGCTCCCTGCTGCTCTTGTCCCGCCTGGTGGGAGAGAAGCTCGCCGGCACCCCCTATGCCAAGTACTTCCCCGCCAGCGACTCCTGAAAGGGACGTACCCGGGACCGCCAGCCCACTGACTCACGCGCTCGCGACTCCGTCTCGCAACGCTTCGACGCCGACGATGCCGCGTCTGTCCCGGCGCGCCGGGTTCTGGGCGACCGCGCTCTCGTTCCTCGTGGTTGCGGCGTTCTCGACCGCTCCCTAGCAGCCTGTACGGGCTCTACGAGCGCCAGGAACATTTGTTGTCGCTCACGATCACGATCGTCTACGCCGTCTACGCGGTCGGGATCGTCGTGAGCCTCCTGCTCGTGGGGCACGTATCCGACTGGTACGGCCGGCGCGCGGTGCTGATTCCAGCCCTCGCCGTTGCCGTTGTCGCGGCAGTCGTCTTCCTGGCGTGGAGATCACTCGGCGGTCTGCTCTTCGCGCGCGTCCTCACCGGCGTGGCGCTCGGCGCGGCCGTCGCCACCGCCACTGCGTTCATCACGGATCTGGACGCAGGGCCGGGCGGCATCGCCACGCCCCGGGCCGGGATCGTGGCCACGATCGCGAACATCGGCGGCCTGGCCATCGGGCTGCTGATCGCCGGCCTGCTCGCCCGCTACGAGCCGCACGGGCTGACGCTCCCGTTCATCGTCTTTCTCGTCGCGCTCCTCGCTGCGGTGGCCCTCGTGATCCTGGCGTCGGAAGGCCATGCGGCCGTTCACCCCCGGCCGAGGTACCACCCCCAGCGGCTCACGGCGCCCGCAAACGCCCGCCGCCAATTCACCGCCGCAACCGCTGGCGTGTTCCTCTGCTTCGCCGTGTTCGGGCTGTTCGCCGGCCTGGCCGGAACGTTCCTGGCGGGACCTCTGCACCACCCTTCGCCCGCGCTCACCGGCCTGACGATCTTCCTGTCCTTCGGCGCCGGTGCGATCGTCCGACCACCACCGGCTCATCGCCTGATCGCAGCTGGGATCCTGCCCACCCTCGTCGGTCTGGGAGTCCTCGTGGCATCAGCCTCGACATCGCCTCCCAGCCTCGCACTGTTCCTGATCGGCGGAATCGTCGCCGGCGCCGGCAGCGGCGCCATCTTCCGCGGCGGCCTGACCGTCGTGATCTCCACCTCCGCCACCGATGACCGGGGCGGCGCGCTCGCGACGTTGTTTACCGCCGGCTATGCCGGAGTGTCGCTGCCGGTCCTCGGCCTCGGGCTCGCACCTTCAGCACCTGAGCCCTCGAGTGACGCTGCTGATCTTCGGCCTGGTCGTCGGACTCGGCATCCTCGTCGCCGCGCCCGTCCTCGTCCGGCCGGCGGCACCAGCCGAACAATGTACGGAACCCGAAGGAGACTCGATGACCGCGATGTGTCGCTGCTTCGGAGCACACGTCAGTGACACTCGCCGCGAGCCCCCTCGGGTTGAAATCCTCGATGAATGCAGGCCGCGCGGCCTAACGGAGGAGGAACGTGGAGGTGATTCCGGAGGAGATCACGACGCGGCTTCCAGGCAGGGAGCGGGAGGACTGACCAGAGCGCCATGAGCAGCATCGACCTCAGCCCTTCCAACAACCATCGTGGTTCCGCAGCATGGGTCTCGTCCTGGACGCATCTCACGGTCGACCGCCGTACCACGCGCTACTGCAGGGTGACCTTCGACCACCCCCCGATCAACAGATCACCGCGACGACGGTCGCGGAGCTCGCTGAGCTCGTCGGCCTGATCGAGCAGGATCCGGACCTGAACGTGGTCGTCTTCGACAGCGCCAACCCCGACTTCTACCTGGCCCACTACGACGTTGAGAACGATCCGGACAGGACGGCGGCACTGGGAGTCGGTCCGACCGGAATGCCGGCATGGATCGACCTGCTCGTGCGAATGTCCCGCGCGCCTGTGGTGAGCATCGCCTCGATCCGCGGGCGTGCCCGCGGCGCGGGAAGTGAGTTCGTGCTGGCCTGCGATCTGCGGTTCGCCTCGCGCGAGAACACGTTGCTCGGCCAGTTCGAGGTCGGCATCGGCGTGGTCCC
>Ga0187766_10002598_pt1 | contig 10620 bp, 6 predicted proteins | sample 0216_QUI02_MP05__4_FD_132971 | JGI IMG/M metagenome (GOLD analysis project Ga0187766, IMG submission 132971) | Tropical peat soil microbial communities from peatlands in Department of Meta, Colombia - 0216_QUI02_MP05_20_MG | ecosystem: Environmental > Terrestrial > Soil > Wetlands > Peat ... | reverse complement strand
GGAGCCCTCGGTCTGACCCGCCCGGCGCAGGACACCGCCGTCCCGGGCGCGCAGCGGGAAAATATGGCCGGGACGCACCAGGTCCTGGGGCTTCGCGTCGTCGGCGATGGCGCTGCGGATGGTGGTGGCGCGGTCGGCGGCGGAGATCCCGGTGGTCACCCCCTGGCGGGCCTCGATCGACACCGTGAAGGCCGTGCCGTAGGGCGAGTTGTTGTCGTGGTCCGGCACCATCATGCTGAGGCGGAGCTGCCGCAGCCGCTCTTCGGTCAGCGCGAGGCAGATGAGACCCCGGCCGAAGCGCGCCATGAAATTGATGGCCTCGGGCGTCGCGCACTCGGCGGCCAGGCAGAGATCGCCCTCGTTCTCCCGGTCCTCGTCGTCGACCAGAATCACCATGCGACCGGCGGCGATCTCCGCCAAGGCCACCTCGACCGGCACCAAGACGTCGGCCGCTTCGAGGCCACCGCGACCGCGGCGTCCCAAGCTATGGGGCAAGCGGGAGATCGGCCCTTGATCCGCGGGCATCGCGATCAACACCTCCCGTACGGACCGCGCGCGACGGTTCCGTCGGTCGCGACGCGGGCATGCACCCGCAACGCAGGGTACGCGCGAAGCTATCAGCCGTTGACTCGCGCGTCAACGCGAGGGGAAGCCTAGCGGCCCTCGCGGGAGACGTGCTTAAACACACCTTCGAGAAACTTGTCCTCGGAGAGCCCGAACTTCGTGGCGAAGGAGTGTCGCGCGTCGAGGCTGCGATAGAGCAGGCGCAGAAGCTCGCGGAAGGTCTCGAGCACGCCCTCGCCGCGCATCGCGACGCCCGGGAAGGTCGGGACGTCCTTCCACGCCGCGCGGATTTCATCGAGGGCTTTCACATCGGGGAGATCGCGCTTGTTGAACTGAACGACCTTGGGGATTCGGTCGAAGTCGATTCCGTTCGAGCGGAGGTTGGCCTCCATGTCGCGCCAGGAATAGGCGTTCGCGGCAGCCGCCGAGCGCTGGGAGTCGGCGATGAAGGCCACCGCGTCGGCCCCGGCGAGCACGACCTTGCGCGTAGACTTGTGCATCACCTGTCCGGGCACGGTGAAGAGCTTGATCTTCACCGCGAAGCCCGAAGCCGTGTCGAAGTGGATGGGCAGGAAATCGAAATACAGCGTGCGATCGTCCGTGGTGTCGAGGGCCACCATCTTCCCGCGCGCGGCCGAGTCGATGAGGGTGTGGAGCTGCTGCAGGTTCGTGGTCTTTCCCGAGAGTGCGGGCCCGTAGTAGACCACTTTCACAGTGATCTCGCGGGCAGACATGTTGATTTGCACCATCTCGATCCGCTCTCCCGCCGGCAAGACTGCGGCCTGCGCGGGGAACCCCACGCCTTGCCACAGCAGCTCATCGGCGGGACGGCACCCGGGATGAAGCGCGCTGCGCGGCGCGGCCGCACGCAAGCGCGCTAGGGCCTCCGGAAGGCCGCAAGAAGCGCCCGGGCGGCGGCCGCGGGCGTGGACTTCTGGTCCTCGACCTCGCTCTCGAGGCGAGGGATGAGCTGCGAGACGGCGGGGTGGGATCGGAAGGTCTCCTGCAGGCCTTCCTCGACGAGACTCCACATCCACGCGCGCGCCTGGCGTCTGCGCTTGGCGGCGAGCTCACCCGTCCCTTGGCAGGCACTCTGGTGGGCGCAGATGGCTCCCCAAACCTCCGCGATGCCCTCCCCGGTCTGCGCGCTCGCGCACAAAACCGGGGGGCGCCATCCCGAATCGCCCACCCGGAGAAGGTCGAGGGCGTGGTCGTACTCCGCCCGGGTGCGCTCGGCCGCCACGCGTCCCTCGCCGTCTGCCTTGTTCACGATCAGGAGGTCGGCGAGTTCGAGCACTCCCTTCTTCATGCCTTGGAGCTCATCTCCGGAACCCGGCTGCAAGAGCACGACGAAGCTATCGACCATGGAGGCGACCGCGACCTCGGACTGTCCAATTCCCACGGTCTCCACGATCACCACGTCGTAGGCCGCCGCTTCGCACACCAAGATGGCCTCGCGGGTGTGGTGCGCGACGCCGCCCAAGAAGCCCCCGGACGGCGAGGGCCGGATGAACGCGCGCTCGTCTTGGGCGAGGCGCTCCATGCGGGTCTTGTCGCCGAGGATGCTCCCCCCCGTGACGGGACTCGTCGGATCGATGGCCAGTACCGCGACCCGATGGCCCCGAGCCAGCAGTTCTAGGCCGAGCGACTCGATGAACGTGCTCTTGCCCACGCCCGGGGCCCCCGTAATGCCGACGCGCCGGGCCCGGCCCGTGAGCGGGACGAGCTGCTCCAGGATCGCCTGGCCTTCGGCCGCGAGATCGGGCCGCGTGCTCTCGAGGAGCGTGATGGTCTTGGCCACGGCGCGCCGCTCGCCCGCCCGAACGGCTTCGCACTGGGCCGCAAGCGCCTCGCCCCGCAAAGGGGACGGGTCGTTCATGCGCGGCGCGCTCGGATGGCGCGCAGCACTTCGCGGGCGGCCTCCGGCACCGGGGTTCCCGGTCCGAACACGGCCGAGGCGCCCTGCTCGCGCAAGAAGGCATAGTCCTTGGGAGGAATGACCCCACCCACCACCACGGCCACCTCGCCCGCGCCCATCGCACGGAGTGCCGCCACGAGCTGGGGCACGAGGGTGCGGTGGCCGGCGGCCTGGCTCGAGACGCCCACAGCGTGTACGTCGTTCTCGACCGCCTGCCGCGCGGCCTCCTCGGGCATCTGGAACAGGGGACCAATATCCACGTCGAAGCCGAGATCGGCGAAGGCGGTGGCAATCACCTTCATCCCGCGGTCGTGTCCGTCCTGCCCGAGTTTCACGACCAGGATGCGCGGCCGCCGCCCTTCCTGCTTCGCGAACTCGTCCACTTCGCGGCGTACCGCGTCGAATTCCGGATCCCCCTGGTACACGCTTCGGTACACCCCGGAGACGGATCGTATCTCGGCGCGATGCCGGGTGAACACCCGCTCCAGCGCCTCGGAGATCTCGCCCAGGGTCGCCCGTACGCGCGCCGCGGCGACCGCGCGCTCCAGGAGATTGCCCTCGCCCGTCTGTGCGACCCGCGCAAGCGCTTCGAGCGCCGCCGACACCGCGGAAGCGTCGCGGGTGGCGCGCACCCGCGCAAGGCGAGCGATCTGGGCCTCGCGGACAGCGCTGTTGTCGATGTCGAGGACCTCGAGCGGCTCTTCCTTCGGTGCCCGATATTTGTTGACTCCGACGATCACATCTTCCCCGCGATCGATTCGGGCCTGGCGGCGCGTCGCACACTCCTCGATCCGCAGTTTGGGCATTCCCGTCTCGAGCGCTCTCGCCATCCCTCCCATCGCCTCGATCTCCCCGATCACGGCGCGCGCCTTCGCCGCGAGCGCATGCGTCAGCGTTTCGAGGGCGTAGGAGCCGCCGAAGGGATCGATGACGTGGGGAATGCCGGTCTCCTCTTGCACAATCAACTGGGTGTTGCGCGCGATCCGTGCCGTCGCGTCGGTGGGCAGTCCCACCGCCTCGTCCATCGCGTTCGTGTGCAGGGACTGCGTACCGCCGAACACCGCGGCCAGAGCCTCGATCGTCGTGCGGATCACATTGTTCATCGGGTCCTGCTCGGTCAGCGTCCAGCCTGAGGTTTGGCAGTGGGCGCGCAGCATGGAGCTTTCGAGCTTCTTCGGCCGAAACGGCCCCATGAGCTCCGCCCAGAGCAGCCGAGCCGCGCGCATCTTCGCGATCTCCATGTAAAAGTTCATGCCGATCGCCCAGAAGAAGGACAGGCGCGGAGCGAACTCATCCACCTGAAGGCCCTTCGAGAGGGCGGCACGCACGTACTCGAGCCCGTCGGCCAGGGTGAAGGCGAGCTCGAGATCCGCGCTCGCCCCGGCCTCTTGCATGTGGTAGCCGCTGATCGAGATCGAGTTGAATTTCGGCATGTGCCGGCTCGTGTACTCGATGATGTCGGCGACGATCCGCATACTCGGAGCGGGCGGATAGATGTAGGTATTGCGCACCATGAACTCTTTCAGGATGTCGTTCTGGATCGTTCCGGTGAGCTTCTCCTGCGGACAGCCTTGCTCCTCCCCCGCCACGATGAAGCACGCCATCACGGGAAGCACCGCCCCGTTCATGGTCATCGACACGGACATCTGATCGAGCGGAATCCCGTCGAACAGGATCTTCATGTCCTCGACGGAGTCGATCGCGACGCCCGCCTTCCCGACGTCGCCCACCACCCGCGGATGGTCCGAGTCGTAGCCCCGATGGGTGGCGAGGTCGAAGGCCACGGACAGACCCTTCTGGCCTTGGGCCAGATTGCGCCGATAGAAGGCATTGCTCTCTTCGGCGGTGGAGTAGCCGGCGTATTGGCGAATGGTCCAGGGCCGATTGGCGTACATGGTGGCGCGGGGCCCCCGGACGAAGGGCGGAAGGCCGGGCAGCGAGTCCACGTGGGGCAGCCCATTGAGATCCGCAGCGGTGTAGAGCGGCTTCACCCACACCCCTTCCGGGGTCTCCCAGTCCAGGCGCTCCGGATCCTTCCCGCGCAGCTCCTTTCGAGCCTCCACCCGCCAGGCCTCGAGATCCGCTCGCCCCTTTTCTTTCGCCACCGCCATCTCGTCTCCTCGACCACCAGCCTGCGCCGGTGCTCCGCTGGGTCACATCGAGCGTCGATACCGCCCGCCCACCGCAAAGAGCGCCTCGGTGATCTGCCCCAGGCTCGCCACCTTCACCGTCTCCATGAGCTCGGCGAAAATGTTTCCTCCCGCGAGCGCGACCTCTTGGAGGTGCCGCAGCGCCGGCGGCGCCGCCTCCCGGTGTCGCTCGTGAAACGCCCGCAAGGCGGCCAGCTGGCGCTCCTTCTCGTCCGCGCTCGACCGCATGAGGGCGGCCGCCGCAGGGGCTTCTCCTGGGTGGGGATTCTCGAAGGTGTTGACGCCCACGATGGGAAGTGTCCCGTTGTGCTTTTGGGTCTCGTACTCGAGGCTTTCGTCTTGGATCCGGCCGCGCTGGTAGAGCGTCTCCATGGCCCCGAGCACGCCTCCGCGCTCGGACAGGCGCTCAAACTCCCGCAGCACGGCCTCCTCGACCAGGTCGGTCAGCTCCTCGATCACATAGGAGCCTTGCAGCGGATTCTCGTTTCGTGCCAGACCGAGCTCGCGGTTGATGATCAACTGGATGGCGAGGGCACGCCTCACCGAATCCTCCGTGGGTGTCGTCACCGCCTCGTCAAAGGCATTGGTGTGCAGGCTGTTGCAGTGGTCCTGAATCGCAGTCAGGGCCTGGAGCGTGGTGCGGATGTCGTTGAACGCCATCTCCTGGGCGTGCAGCGAGCGGCCGGAGGTCTGGACGTGGTACTTGAGCTTCTGGGCCCGTTCGCCCGCCGCATAGCGCTCGCGCAGCGCGATCGCCCAGATGCGCCGCGCCACGCGGCCGATCACCGAGTACTCCGCGTCCAGGCCGTTGCTGAAGAAGAAGGAGAAATTCGGCGCAAACTCGTCGATCGCCATGCCCCGCGCCAGGTAGTACTCGCAATAGGTGAAGGCGTTGGCGAGGGTGAAGGCGAGCTGGGTGACCGGGTTCGCCCCGGCTTCGGCGATGTGGTAGCCGGAGATCGAGACGGAATAGAAGTTCCGCACTCCGTGCGCGATGAAGTAGTCCTGGATATCGCCCATCATGCGCAGGCCAAACTCCGTGGAGAAGATGCAGGTGTTCTGGGCCTGGTCCTCTTTCAGGATGTCGGCCTGGACGGTTCCGCGCACGGCGGCGAGGGCCTCCCGGCGTGTGCGCGCATACGCCTCGGGGTCGACCGTGTCCGAGCCGGCGATTCCCAGGAGCCCAAGCCCAAGGCCCGAGTGACCCGGCGGCAGCTCTTCGCCGTACACCGGGAGCGTACCCAGGGGCGTTCGCGCGCGAACCGCCTCGAGAGTCCCTGCAGCGCGCAGCTGCTTCTCCACCCCCTGGTCGATCGCTGCATTCAGGAAGAATGCGAGCAGGATCGGAGCGGGTCCGTTGATCGTCATCGAAACGGAGGTCTTGGGATCGACGAGGTCGAATCCCGAGTAGAGCTTCTTCGCGTCGTCGATCGTGCAGATGGAGACGCCGGAGTTGCCGACCTTCCCGTAGATGTCGGGCCGGGGGTCCGGATCACGCCCGTAGAGCGTCACGCTGTCGAAGGCCGTGGACAGACGCGCGCCGCGCTGGCCGCGGCAGAGGAAGTGGAAGCGGCGGTTCGTACGCTCGGGGGTCCCCTCGCCCGCAAACATCCGCGTCGGATCCTCGCTCTCTCGCTTGAAGGGGAAGACCCCGGCGGTGAAGGGGAAGAGGCCGGGCAGATTCTCGAGGCGCAGATAGCGCAGGAGAGATCCCCACTCCTCCGTCCTGGGGAGCGCCACCTTGGGCAAGCGGGTGTGCGAGAGCGTTTCGACCTGATTCTCCACGGGGTGGCTCTGCTCGCGGACCGCGTATTCCTGGCGGGGGGCCCGGTAGCGGGTCTGAACCCCGGGCCAAGCCGCAAGGGCGGCTCGCTCCTCAGGACCGAGGACTTCGAGGGCACGGTCGTAACGCTGGCGGAGGGCCCCCACCACCGGGTCGCTCGCGGGCTGCGCCGAGTCACCGTAGGGCACCGCAGCTTGGGGCGGGGGGTCTCCGAGCTCGCGCAGGCTGCGTGCGAGGGCCCACGCGCTGGCCGCGTGCTCGGCAAGGACCTCCGTGCGCGCCCGGTAGCCGCGCACGATCTCGGCAATCTCCGCGAGATAGCGTACCCGCGCAGCGGGAATGAGCGGCAGGACCGTCGCCGGCGCGATGCCGCCCAGAGCCTTTGGCCGCGCTCCTCCCTCGGATGGCCCGAGGCTTCTTCTCTCCGCGAGCCGCGCCTTGAGCGCGGCGTAAAACCGGTCGGTTCCCGCGTCGCTCCAGCGACTCGCGACCGTCGAGTACACGGGCAGTGCAGCGTCGGGGAGAGCAAAGGAGTTGTGGTTGCGGCGCCACTGCTTGCGTACGTCGCGGAGCGCGTCTTCGGCTCCAGGGCGATCGGCCTTGTTCAGCACCACCAGATCCGCGAGTTCCAGCATGTCGATTTTTTCGAGCTGGCTCGGTGCCCCGTACTCGGGGGTCATCACGTAGACCGAGAGATCCGCCAGGTCGATGATCTCCGAATCCGCCTGACCGATTCCCGCCGTCTCCACGATCACGAGGTCAAAGCCCGCAGCCTGGAGCACGGAGACCGCATCGCGAACGGCGCTCGAGAGTGCAAGGTGTGCTTGTCGCGTGGCCAGGGAGCGCACGAAGACGGTCGGCGCGTGGATCGAGTTCATGCGGATGCGGTCCCCGAGGAGCGCGCCCCCCGAGCGCCGACGACTGGGGTCCACGAGCAGGATCCCCAGCGAAGCCAGGGGAGCATCAAAGCGCAGGCGCCGCACGATCTCATCCACCACGCTCGACTTGCCCGCACCGCCGGTGCCGGTGAAGCCCACCACGGGTGCCGGGCGTGCGGAGCGCCGGCGTGCGAGCTCCGCCCGCACACGCTCGACCAGGAGCCCGCCTTGGGGACCTTCTTCCTCGAGAAAGCTTACGAGCTGCGCCACGGCGTGGGGTTCGCTCACCGCGAGCCGGTCGAGCAGCTCGTCGGGCGGCGGCAGGCTGCGCTCCCTACACTCGTCCAAGATCATCCGCACCATACCCTCGAGACCGAGCCTTCGACCGTCCTCGGGACTAAAGATCCGGGCCACCCCATAGGCATGGAGTGCCGCGATCTCCTCGGGCACGATGACCCCGCCGCCGCCGCCATACACGCGAACGCGTTCGGCCCCGCGGGCTCGGAGTTGATCGACCAGATACCGGAAATACTCGAGGTGCCCCCCTTGGTACGAGGACACCGCGACGGCGTCCGCGTCCTCCTGGATCGCAGCCTCCACGACTTCGTCTACGGAGCGGTCGTGACCGAGGTGAACCACCTCCGCTCCAAGCTTTTGCAGCAGACGCCGGATGATGTTGATGGAGGCGTCGTGACCGTCGAAGAGCGACGCCGCCGTGACGACACGCAGCCGGTTCGGCGCGTGTCGCAGGGGGGCCACCTGCAGCGCAGGTCGCGCCAAGCTCATCCCTTGCCCCTGCGTTCGCTGGACAGGGCACCGATCCGGCTCGCCACCCGTGCCCGGTACTTCGCGATCTCATCGCGCAGCCGGGTGAGCTCGCCAATCCGGGAATCCACCTCCGACACGCGGCGTCCGAGAAGGTCGTCGAGGCGCTCGAGCATGGCGCGCGTCGAGCCGCCGATGGCGTGCACGGCGTTCAGATCGCGAATCTCGGCCAGGGCGAGACCGAGCGCCTTCAGGCGCTGGATGAAGCGCAGGCGCTCGAGTTCGTCGGCTCCATACACGCGCCGCCCCGCCGCGCGCCGGCGCACGCCGGGGAGAAGCCCGAGCTCCTCGTAGTAGCGCACCGTGCGGGGGGAAAGCCCTGTCCGCTCACAGACTTCCCGGATCGTGAGGCCCGGGGGCTCAGTTTGCCAGTTCACGTTAACTGGCTAGCAAAGGTCGGGCCGGAGCGCCAATGGCCCCTGCCCCCCACACCTTGGGCCTAGACCGGCGGAACCGAACGGCGCTTTTGCGGCGGCCGATCGCGCCGCTCCCGCGCCACCGCGAGGCGACGCACGAGCTCGTCGCGCAGTCCTTCCGGCGGCACCACGGCGTCGACCACGAGCTCGCTCGCCAGCCGTTCGATGTCGACTTCGGAGGCGTACTCCTCGCGGAGTTTGTTCACGAAGGGGGCGCGCTCGCTCTCGGGCAACGCCTCGATCCGGTTGTAGTAGACCGCGTTCACCGCGGCTTCGGGACCCATCACGGCGATCATCGCGCTCGGCAGAGCGATGCACGCGTCGGGTTCGAAGCCCGGCCCGCACATGGCATAGAGGCCTGCCCCATAGGCCTTGCGCACGATGACCGAGATGCGGGGCACCGTGGCCTCCGACACCGCCATGATCATCTTGGCCCCCGCCCGGATGATGCCCTGCCGCTCCACCTGCTTGCCGATCATGAATCCAGGGACGTCCGCGAGATACAGGAGCGGGAGACCAAAGGCGTCGCACAGCCAGATGAAGCGGGCCGCCTTGTCCGCGGAGTCCACAAACAGAACGCCGCCTTTTACCTTGGGTTGGCTCGCCACGACGCCCAAGGGGTGGCCCTCGATCCGGGCAAAGCCGGTCAGGATCTCCCCCGCAAAGAGCTTCTTGATCTCGAAGAAGGAACCTGCGTCGACCAATCGGTCGACCACCTCCCGCATGTCGAAGAGTTTGTGCTCCTCCCGCGGGATCACCGACTCGAGATCCGCCGGCGTCTTGAGGGGGGCCAGCGGCGCGCCCTTCGGGAGCGCGCCCTCGGCGCAACTCGGGAGGTACGACAGGTAGCGGCGGGCTGCGGCGAGGGCCTCACGCTCGTCGTTCGCCAGAAGGTCCCCGCAGCCCGACACCGTACAGTGCATGCGGGCTCCCCCCATTTCCTCGAGCGTCACGCTCTGCCCGATCACCATCTGCGCCATGCGCGGGGACCCGAGGTACATGCTGGCATTCCCGTTCACCATGAAGACGACGTCGCAGAAAGCCGGGATGTAGGCCCCGCCCGCGGCCGAAGGCCCAAAGAGCAGGCACACCTGAGGCACCAGGCCGGAGAGCCGGACCTGGTTGTGGAAGATCCGGCCCGCGCCGCGGCGACCCGGAAACATCTCCACCTGGTCCGTGATGCGCGCCCCGGCGGAGTCGACGAGGTACACGAGCGGAACGCGCAGGCGCTCCGCGCGCTCCTGAACCCGCAGGATCTTCTCGACGGTCCGCGCACCCCAGAACCCGCCTTCACGGTGGAATCGTTCGCCATGACGCAGACGGTTCGGCCCTCCACCTGTCCCGTGCCTGTCACGACACCGTCGGCGGGCAGATCCGGCGCGAGGGCGTTGGCAAAGGCACCGTCCTCCACGAAGGACCCAGCATCGAGCAAGAGCGCGAGGCGCTCGCGGCAGAAGAGCTTGCCCTCCCCCGCGGCCTTCGCGTGGTACTTCTCGTCTCCACCGCGGCGGATCCGGGCGAGTTCTTCGCGAACCTCCTCGCCGCGCTTCATGCCGCGCCCCGGCGCGTCCGATCGCGCAGGCCGAGCCGGGCCCGCAGCACCCGTCCGGGGAGAGGCCGCCGGAGCACCTCTCGTTCGAGCCAGGCGGTGGTGTCCACCAGCGCATCCAGGTCCACCCCGGTCTCGACCCCGGCGCTCTCAAACAGGTCCACGACGTCCTCGGTCGCGACGTTTCCCGAAGCGCCCGGTGCGTAGGGACAGCCACCGAGGCCGCCGAGGGCCGCATCGAAGATGCGCACTCCCATCTCGTAGCCCACCTGCACGTTGGCCAGGGCCCGGCCGTAGGTGTCGTGGAAATGGAGTGCGATTTTGGAAAGGGGTACCGCGCCGGAAACCGTGCGCACGAGCTCCCGCACTTGGCTCGGGTGCCCCACGCCAATCGTATCGCCGAGCGAGATCTCATCGACCCCGAGTGCGAGAAGATCCACCGCGAGCTTGGCGACGCTGCCCGGCGCGACCGCCCCCTCATACGGACAGCCGCAGACTGTGGAGACGTAGGCCCGCAGCCCGACACCGTCCTCGCGC
>Ga0187766_10002597_pt1 | contig 10621 bp, 7 predicted proteins | sample 0216_QUI02_MP05__4_FD_132971 | JGI IMG/M metagenome (GOLD analysis project Ga0187766, IMG submission 132971) | Tropical peat soil microbial communities from peatlands in Department of Meta, Colombia - 0216_QUI02_MP05_20_MG | ecosystem: Environmental > Terrestrial > Soil > Wetlands > Peat ... | reverse complement strand
TCCGCACGCAGCCGCACGAGCTGCGCGATGACGACCGTGTTGTCGGCATTACTCGCGACACCTCTTCCGATCGATGCGCGATAGATGCGCTCGCGCAGCGCGCGGTTCTTGAGTTGCGCGAGCACCGGCTGGGTGGTCGTGTTCTGGAGCGTGAGCAGGTATTTGCCGCTCATGCCGCGCGCGGCCGCAGCCTGTGCCGCAGCGCCTACCTGCACCGCGGAGAGCCCGTCGAGCTCGGCGACGTTATCGACCGCCACGGCACCATCGGCCGTGGCTTTGAGCACGTTCTGCTTGAAGCGCGTGGTGAGCGAGGAGATCTCCTTGTTGAGATCGCGCAGCCTCGCCTGTTCGCTGGCGCTGAGCTCGGCGCCGGCGCGCACGAACATCGTGTGGTAGCGCAGGAGGAGCTCCTGTGACTCGCCATCGAGGTGCAGGCTCGAGCGCTTCCGATACAGCGCATCGACACGCGCCCAGAGCGCCGGATCGAGATAGATCGCATCCTTTTGCGCCGCGAGCTTTGGCGTCATCTCGGTGTCGAGCTTCTGCAGCTGGGCATTGGTATTGCAGGCGTTGAGGCTCGAAAAGACCGCCTCCACCCTGTTGAGGAGCTGTCCGGAGCGCTCGAGCGCGACGATCGTGTTGTCGAAGCTCGCAGGCTCGGGGTTGTGGGCGATGCGGGCCACCTCCTCGAGCTGCTCACGCATACCGGCCTCATACGCCGGCAGGTAGTCGCTCTCGCGAATGCGATCAAAGGGCGGGAGCGCGAAAGGCAGCGAGCTCGGGGCGGCGAACGGGTTATCGGCCATCGCGGAAGTCCTTGCAGTCTGTTCCCCGGTGCCGCCGAGCGCGCATACCTGCAGCGCGCACGCGGCGGTGATAATTCCGGGGCGCACAGTCCTCACAGTGGTGACCCTCTGGCAGCGCCCCGCGGCATCTTGCTGGCGTTAGGCCGCAGGGGGTGCGCAATGCTATCCTGCGCGACCTTTTAATGCGCGCCCGCCCCTCTTGCCACCCGTGCGCACCGCTTATCACGAAGGGTCTTCATGAGCATCGAGCCGAATCAGGTCGTCAGCATCTACTACACACTCCGCGATGAGACGGGTGCGGTGATCGACCGCTCGGCCCCCGCGCAGCCGCTGAGCTACCTGCACGGTCACGGGAATCTGGTGCCGGGACTCGAGCGCGAACTGACCGGCAAGAGCGCGGGCGACAAGCTTCGCGTGAAGGTCTCCGCGGCCGATGGCTACGGCGAGTACCAGCCGGACCTCGTGCAGCAGGTGCCGCGGCGCGCTCTCAAGGGCATTCGCGAACTCACGGTAGGGATGCGGCTCGAAGCGCAGACCCGCGACGGCGCGCGCATGCTGACCGTGAGCCGCATCGTCGGCGACATGGTGACGCTCGATGGCAATCACCCGCTCGCCGGAAAAACCCTGGACTTCGAGATCGAGATCGCCGCGGTGCGCGCGGCGACCGAAACCGAAATCGCCCACGGTCACGTGCACACCCCTGACAGTCACCACCACTGACGGGCCGCATCGCACGAGTCACCTCTCCGCTGCTTCGAGCCGAGCGAAGAGGCTCGCATGCGAGTCGACTTGCTCGAGGTAGACGCGCGGGTCGTGATCGCCGCAGCGCTCGGCCGCGGACAGGCGAAAACCCGCGCGCGCGTACCCAGTTGCCGCAGCCTCGCCACAGAGGTGTACGAGCGCTCCGAGGTGCTGTTTCTCGAGCCGTGTCGCCGAGCGCAGCGGCAAGCGCGCAAGGATCGCGTTCACCTTGAGATCGAGATACGCCGCGGTGAGTTCCACCGCATCGCCGGGCAGGATGCGCAGGTACAGCAAATTGAACCAACACGCGTGCCAGTCACTCCAACGTCCCTCGCGCGCGAGGGTGTGATCGTGGATACAGTAGTGGCGCGCCTCGGCGAAGGTACCGTCGGTGATCTGGTACATGCCGACTGCACTCGACGCCGGCCGATAGAGCTCGAGCGGCCGAAGGCTCCAGGACCAACGCCAATAGGTGCGCGCCAGCGGATTGCCCGCAGCCTCAACCTGCGCGAGCGCCGCGAGCAGCTGCGGCGTGATGGTGGCGGTCGAGTAGCGTTCGAAGAGAGCCCCGTAATCGCGCCAGGTTTCGCTGGCGGGCTTGTTGAGCGCGCCGCTCACGGGGAAGAAAAGCTCGCTGGGCTTGTGGACTATCTGATAGAGGGCGTTAGCGGCAAGGGCAAGAAGCGCCGCAGCCGTGAGGGCGAGCAGCAGGCGCTCAGCGCGCGGCAGGCGCCGGAAGCGACGCCACCACCGCCGCCGGAGCGAGCGTCGCGGCCAGATCCGCAGGGGGCGAGTGCGCCGTTTGCGAGGCGCGCTCTTGCCGACGGGCCTGGGCACGGGGAGGTGCTTCCGTACCATCATCCGCGCCGCGCTGCAAAAAGAGCGGGCTCTGCACTAACATGCGACGCCGTGCGGTAACGGTTGTGGAGGTCCCAGGTGTCGCGTGAGGCAGTAGAGATCGAAACCGGGCGCGCACCCCTGGGTGCGGTGATCTGGCTGCATGGCCTCGGGGCCGACGGCCACGACTTCGAGCCGATCGTGCCGCAGTTAATCCGACCCGGAGATAAGGCGTTGCGCTTTGTGTTTCCGCACGCGCCGATCCGTCCGGTGACACTCAACGGCGGGTTCGCCATGCGTGCCTGGTACGATGTGAGCGCGCTCGATCGGCGCGCGACCGAGGACGAGAAAGGGATCCGCGCCTCACAAGCCGCCATTGAGAATCTGATCCGCCGCGAGAACGCTCGCGGCATCAAGAGCGAGCACATCGTGCTCGCCGGATTTTCGCAAGGCGGCGCGATGGCGCTCTTCAGCGGGGTGCGCTTTCCGGAGAAGCTCGCCGGTATCATGGGCCTCTCCTGTTACCTGCCGCTCGCAAACCGTCTTGCGGACGAGCGTGTTGCGGCCAACGACCAAACTCCGATCTTCCTTGCGCATGGCAGTCAGGATCCTGTCGTCAGCATGGCGCTCGGCGAGCATGCCCGGCGGCAGCTCGAGGCGGCGGGGTACGCGGTGGAATGGCACGTGTACACGATGCCGCACGCGGTCTGCCCGCAGGAAGTCGCCGACATCGCCACCTGGCTTCGGCGCGTCGTGTGAGGCCCCTTGCGCCGCTCGCCGCGGGGCCTTAAGCAGTGTCCAGCGCTTAGGGGTGTTCGTGCCCTTCGTGCGCACTGGGCTCGTTGGGTGAGTTGTGCGCGCTCGGTGCGTTGTGCGCGCTCGGATGGCCCTGGGTGCTGTGCGGCGTGTTCGGGTAAGGAGCGCCTCCCGCATAGCTCGCCTTGCCGGCCTGGGCCACCGGGTAGCCGCCGCCATGCGACGGCGGATTCACATTGGTCGTCGGATGCGGGGACTGTGCAGTCTGATGCGCGCTCGGATGGCCCTGGCTGTTGTGCGATGAACTCGTGTATGCCGCGCCCCCCGTATAGGCCGCCTTGCCGGCCTGGGTCGCCGGAGCGCCACCACTGTGGGACGGCGGATTTGCATTGGCCGTCGGATGCGGGGGCTGCGGAGTCTGATGCACTGGGTTCGGATTTGCCCCGCGCGCGGCGACGATACCTGCGCCAGTGAAATCGGCCGGCTTTGCGGTCGCGGCAATGGCGGGCTTGCCGCCGTTGACAGACGCCCGCAGCGCGTTGTTGCTGCGTGCCATCTGTTCATGCTGCAGCTGCAGCTGGGTGATACCCGTGTGCTGCTCGCGCGAGGCCGCCAGCTCCGCCGACGTCGGCTGCGCCGCGACGCCGCCGACGCCGCCATTGAAACTCACATGATTAACCGTGACGTTGTTGACAACGGTGCGGTTATAGACGTTGGTAATGTTGGTTTCGTGAACGTTCGTGATGGCGCTGTTGTAATAGAACTGATTCCCGTGCCAGTAGCCGCCCTGGTAGCCGACGCCGGTGTAACCGAACCCGTAGTTGATGCCCCCGTAGAAACCGACGTGCGGACCCCAGTAGCCCTCGTGCCAAACGTAAGCACCGCTCACCCAGCCCCAGTAACCGGGCGTCCACAAAACTCCCGGTGCGGGAGCGAGCACCCAAGTTCCGGGCACCCAGTAGTAGCCATCGTACGCCCACGCCCAGTAGCCGGGCACCCAGATGTAGCCGACCGCAGGCGGTGGCGGCTGCACATAGACTGGAAGCGGCGGAGGCGCCACGTAGATCGAGACGCCGACCGCGACCACCGCGCTCGATGTGAGGGGGAGCGAAGCGAGGGCCAACGCCGCAAAGAGGCCGCGAGTCAGATTGCGCATATGGTCTCCTTGGGACAACTTGACCGATCGTCACTGAACTGCAGCTGAATCATCCCTTTCTTCCGCAGCGCTAACTTCCGTGATGCGGAACGCGCACACCGCTCCCGCGTTGACCGCGCGTGCGCGCGGCTAGAACCAGCTGTAGTTGAAACTGACGCTGACGCGCTCAGCTTTGCTTGGGTGTGGCGGGACCTCGTGTCGCAACCAACTTTCGAAAAGCACCACCTGCCCGGTGCGCGGCGTGAGCGTCACCCAGGGTCCACGCGCCCGCTGCACCCTCGGCAGGCGTGGTGGCGCCGCCATGAAGAGACCGACTCTCGGATCCTCGATCTTCAAACCCGGTGCACCGCGCGGCAATACGACGTAGTAGGTACCGCTGATCGTCGACAGCGGATGCAGATGCAGCCCGTGCACTGCGCCGCGACCCATAATGTTGACCCAGCAGTCCGTCATGACGAGGGCCCGCGCGGTGAGATCGAGCTCGAGCGCGCGCGCGAACTTCGCCACGTGGCGGTCGAGCTCCGCGGCAAGTCGAGCAAAGGTCGGCGAGAGCCGCTGCATGCGATGCGCGGATGCATAGGAGGTATAACCGCCTGGGTAGTTGCGCACTGACCAGCGCCGCCCGGCGGCATCATCGGCGCGCAGCTGCCGACATTCCCGCAGTAGGCGCGCGTTAAAAGACCCAGAGCCGCTCGCGCGCAGCGGCGCCTGATATACGAGAGTCGGAAACAGAGCCTTGAGCGCCATGAGGCGCGAGAGTATGCGGTCGGGCATGCAAGTGGTCTATGATCGCTGAGCGGCGCGAACGTCCCCTGAGCGTAGACAACCCTTCCCGTGAGCACCCTTCCAAGAACCCCCTCGGCATCGTCCATCCCGGGCGCTGCGCAGATCGTGCCGCACTGGATCGGCGGCGCCATGTTCGAGGGCAGCGGACCGCGGCGGCCGGTCCTAAATCCCGCAAGCGGCGAAGTGCTGCGCGAAGTAGCCATGGGCGGCGCCACCGAGGTCGGTGCCGCAGTCGCGAGCGCGCAGGCGGCGGGGGCGGCTTGGGCGGACACGCCGCCGATAAAGCGGGCGCGGGTGCTTGCGCGCTTTCTTGAGCTTCTCAACCGCGACCGCGACGCGCTCGCGGCGCTCATCACGAGCGAACACGGCAAGGTACTCGAGGATGCGCGCGGGGAAGTCACGCGCGGCATCGAGATCGTGGAATTCGCCTGTGGCATTCCGCAACTGCTCAAGGGTGCGTTCACCGATCAGGTCTCGAGCGGCATCGACAACTGGACGCTGCGTCAGCCCCTCGGAGTGGTGGCCGGCATCACGCCCTTCAACTTCCCGTGCATGGTGCCTTGCTGGATGTTTCCGCTCGCGATCGCTTGCGGCAACACGTTCGTGCTCAAGCCAAGCGAGCGCGATCCGTCGGCTTCGGTTTTCATGGCGCGATTACTCAATGAGGCTGGTTTGCCCTCCGGGGTGTTCAACGTGGTGCAGGGCGCCAAGTCCGCCGTGGACGCGCTTCTCGCGCATCCGGCGGTGCGAGCCGTGAGTTTCGTCGGCTCGACGCCGATCGCTCAGTACGTCTATCAGCGCGGGGCCGAGCATGGGAAGCGCGTACAGGCGCTCGGCGGCGCGAAGAATCATCTCGTCGTGATGCCCGACGCCGACATGGATCAGGCGGTGGACGCACTCATCGGTGCCGCCTATGGCTCCGCGGGCGAGCGGTGCATGGCGGTCTCAGTGGCCGTGCTCGTGGGCGATAGCGCCACGCGGCTGATGCCTCGCCTCGCCGAGCGGGCGCGAGTACTGCGTGTCGGCAACGGCACGCAGGCCGATGCCGAGATGGGTCCCATCATCAGCCGCGAGGCACTCGAGCGCATCTCAGGATACATCGCCGATGGAGTCACGAGCGGCGCCGAGCTCGTGGTCGATGGCCGGCGCGACCCCAAGAGCGGCGCGCCCTTCAGCATTCCCGGGCACGAGAGTGGTTTCTGGCTCGGTGCGACGCTCTTCGACCACGTCACGCCCAAGATGCGCATCTACCAGGAGGAGATCTTCGGCCCGGTGCTCTCGTGCGTGCGCGTTGCGGATCTCGCCGCAGCGATCGAGCTCGTCAACTCCCACACCCTCGCCAACGGCGTCGCCTGCTACACACGCGACGGGAATGTGGCGCGTGAATTTGCGCGCCGCATCGAGGTGGGCATGGTGGGCATCAATGTGCCGATCCCGGTGCCGATGGCCTGGCACGGGTTCGGCGGCTGGAAGAGGAGCCTCTGGGGCGATACCCACGCCTACGGCGAAGAGGGCGTGCGTTTCTACACACGGCAGAAGTCCGTGATGGAGCGCTGGCCGCAGAGCACGCCCGGCGGCGCGGAATTCACCATGCCGACGGCAAAATAGGCCGACCGGGTTCCGTCTCCCGCTCCCGAGCCCCGGCCGTTGCAAGCGCCCGCGAGCGCTCGGATGCACATGTCGGACAAAGCAAAGTACGCAACCAGCGAGCCCACGCAGCGCGCCGCCTTCCTCAACCATCTCGTCGATGATCTCGAGGCCCTCGAGATCATGCTCCAAGAACATCGATTTGAAACCGACGTCAGGCGCATTGGCGTTGAGCAGGAGATGTGCCTGATTGATGATGATCTGCGGCCGGCGATGCTGGCGCTGGAAATGCTCGAGAGTCTCCGTGACGAGCACTTCACCACCGAGCTGGCGCGCTTCAACCTCGAACTCAATTTGGACCCTTGCACCTTTTCCGGGGACTGCCTTTCACAGGTGGAAAATTCCCTAGGTCGGTTCCTGCGCTCGGCGAACGACGCCGCGCGGCGCTTAGGGGCGAGGGTGATACTGACGGGAATTCTGCCAACCGTCGGCGACTCGGACATCACCCTTGAGAACATGACGCCGATCCCGCGGTACCGGGCGCTCAACGATGCGCTGCGGGAAGCGCGTGGAAGTGATTTCCGGTTCTATATCCGCGGCATCGATGAGCTGATCACGACGCACGCAACGGTTCTCTACGAAGGCTGCAACACCAGCTTCCAGGTGCACTTTCAGATCGATCCGGCGCGCTTCGCCAGCCACTATAACTGGGCCCAGGCAATTGCCGCGCCAGTGCTCTCCTGTGCGACCAACTCACCGCTGTTCCTCGGGAAGCGATTGTGGCGCGAGACCCGCATCGCCCTGTTTCACTTGTCCACTGACGCGCGCAGCGTGCCGAGCACACATCGCCGCCAGCAGTCGCGAGTCGATTTCGGTCGCCGCTGGGCCGCGCGTTCGGTGAGCGAGCATTTCCGGGAGCTGGTTTGCCGCTACAAGGTGTTGCTGACGCCCGCTATCGAGTACAACTCGCTCGATGAGTTGAGGCACGGACGAATTCCCCGTCTCACGGCGCTTAATTTGCTGAACGGCACCGTCTACCCGTGGAATCGGCCGTGTTATGGCATCACCGGCGGCAAGCCTCACATCCGCATCGAAAGTCGCTTCTTGCCCGCGGGCCCGACCATCGTCGATGAGGTCGCAAACGCGGCACTCTGGCTCGGGCTCATGAACGGAATGCCCGACGACTGCGCAGCGCTGCCAGAGCGCATGTCGTTCGAAAGCGCACAGAACAACTTTCTCAGCGCCGCCCGCATGGGCTTGGCCGCAAAGTTCGATTGGCTGGATACGGGGTCCTTTACGGCTCAGGAGCTGCTGCTCGATAGGCTCCTGCCCATAGCTCGGGTGGGCCTGGCCAAAGCCGCGCTGAACCCAAAGGACATCGACAAGTACCTTGCGATCATTGAAAGGCGCGTCGCGAGCGGCAGAACCGGCTCGCAATGGCTGCTCGATTCGCTCGAGCATCTCCAGCGGCAGCAGGCATCCCTGCCGGAAGCCGTAGTGGCGACCACACAGGCAATCTATCAGCGCCAACAGCTAGGACACCCCGTGCACGAGTGGCAATTGTGCGAACTTGCTGAAGCCGGCGACTGGAAGCGCCGCTGGTTGCGAGTCGAGCAGCTGATGTCAACTGATCTCATCACCGTACGGCCCGACGACCCCATCAAGCTGGTGAAGAACATGCTGCGCTGGAGCAATATTCGCCACGTACCCGTCGAAACCGACGAGGGTCAGCTCTTAGGCATGATTTCGACCGAGAGACTGTGGGAACGCGCCGATCCCCCGCAGGTGCTCGAAACCATGTGCGCCGCAGACGTGATGGAGTGCGCCCCGCCGACAGTGGCAGCCGATGCTCCGATCGGGGATGCGTTGCAGCTGATGAGCGATGCAAAACTGTCCTGTCTCGCAGTATTGGTCAATAAGCGACTGGTTGGCATCCTCACCGAACGAGATTGCCTCAAGGTCGCTCAGAGCATGCTGCGGGACTCTTGAGCGCGGCGCACTCAGCGCTTGGCTACCAATGAACTCCGCGCATGAGCGAAGCGAAGGCGGCCATCTCGGGCGTTGTCGCGGTGTCCGACCCAGGCGCACCGCCCGCGGCCTCAGATTCCGGGAACATCCTGAAGCTCTCGCTCATCACTGCGCGGTTGATGCGTGGTGCGAAGATCTCAACGAGCTGTGCAAATGTCCCGAGCCCGGTCGCCAGCCGGTCAGGGCGGTGAACGATGGCATCGCACACCATATCGGCTGCCTCTTCAGCTGAAATGAGCGGAAACTGATTGTAGATCTTCGTCGGTGCTGCCATCGGGGTCCGCACCAGGGGCAGATTGACGACCGTAAAATGGACGCCTCGCTCGCTGTATTCACCCCCCGCGCAGCGTGTGAATGCCTCGAGCGCCGCTTTCGAGGCGTTGTAAGCGGCAAAGCGCGAGGCATTCGTCAGCACCCCGATCGATGAGATGCTGACGACGTGCCCTCCTCCCTGTGCGAGCATCGATGGCAGGAGTCCTAGCGTAACGCGCACCGCCGCAAAATAATTGATGCGCATGAGACGCTCATAATCGTGGAAGCGCTCGTAGGTGTTCTCGATCGCGCGCCGGATCGAGCGTCCGGCGTTGTTCACGAGAATGTGCACGTGACCGTGCTCATGGAGCAGCTGTGAGAGAAATTGCCCGCAGGCCTCCGGGTCGGTGATATCACACGCATAAGTGCCGACACTTCCCCCGCGCCGCTCAATCTCCGTATGCACTTGCGCGAGCTTCTCCGGATCGCGGGCGACGATGAGCACCCGTGCTCCGGCTTCAGCGAGCTTGATGGCGGCGGCGCGACCGATGCCCGAGGATCCCCCGGTGATCAGCACCGTCTTGCCGTGGACCGCCTCACGCAGATTCCGGGCCTTGAACAAGTCCGGGTCGAGATGCCGCTCCCAGTAATCCCAGAGCCGCCAGGCGTAGTCCTCGAACCTGGGAACCCGAATGCCTGCTTCGCCAAGCAGGCGTTGCGCGTTTGTCGCATCGAATCTCGTCGGATAGTTGAGCAGTCCGATGACGGAGCGGGGTATCCCAAGCTCAGCGAGCATCTGCTCGAGGATCCGGCGCACCGGCCGCAGCGTCGTGCTCGCCGCGCGCGCCATCACCGTCGCGGGCTCGAGCAGGGCGGGCTCGAGCCGCAGTGACATGACCGGCGCGTGCGCTGCCTTCGCAAAAACATTGAGCACTTCACCGACGCGGCGATCCTGCGGGTCGGTGAGATGAAAACAGCGACCGTCCTGACCGGGAACGTGCGCGAGGTGCACGAGCGCCGTCGCGACGAAGTCGACGGGCACCAGGTTGATGTGTCCGCCCTCGAAACCGATGAGCGGCACCCACGCCGGCAGCGCGTGCCTCATCTTCTGGATGAGCTTGAAGAGGTAGTAGGGACCGTCGATCTTGTCCATCACGCCGCTCGCGGAATGACCGACGACCATCCCCGGGCGGTACACCCGCCATGGAACGCGGGCGCTGGTGCGAACCAGCGCCTCGGATTCATGCTTGGTCCGCAGGTATGCGTGATCGAGATGCCGAGCCTCGGCGAACATCTCCTCGGTGAAGGTGCCGGGATAGAGTCCGGCGACGGCGATCGAACTCACCAGGTGAAAGCAGCCCGCTGCGAGCTCGCCGGCGAGCTCAAGCGCATTGCGCGTGCCGAGCACGTTCGCGCGCTCGAACCCCTCGTTGCCTTCCGCACCGAGGTCGTAGAGAGCCCCGAGATGAAAGAAATGCCGGATGTTGCCGCGCAACTGGGCGCGCTCGCGAGCCCCGACACCCAAGAGATCGCGACTTAGATCGCCCTCGATCGGCACCAAAAGACGCCCCCGTTCGCCGCTGTCGCGCGCAATGCGCTCGAAGCGCTCACGCGAACCGGGCCTGACCAGGACGTAGATATTCTCGCCGCGAGCGGTGAGCTCGTTGACGAC